>ERZ808274.548-NODE-548-length-17791-cov-3.474910_pt1 | contig 17791 bp, 18 predicted proteins | sample MGYA00521277_ERZ808274 | MGnify/ENA primary metagenome ERZ808274 (study PRJEB31516, sample SAMN03275597) | gut metagenome | biome: mammalia-associated habitat; material: feces | host: Papio cynocephalus | place: Kenya | collected 2012-07-28 ... | reverse complement strand
CCTTCTTTTGACTTGTAATAAAATCTTTCCATTGTTTTAACTCCTTTAAAGCTCGGTTACGGTGTCAGACATAAAGGTGCCTGACGCATCAGTTTTATTTGTTGTTCCTACTAAGTAGAGAATAGTATTTGGCGCAGAAGAAGACGTACCAACTTCTGTAACAATGTATGTATCCAAGCTCCCATCAGACTTAAATTCGTTGTATGTACCTCTTATAAAACTTTGAGCGTTTTTTATATAAGTGCCGTTTACAATGAGGCTATTTTGCTCTTGATTTATAAATATTAACTCGCCACTATATAGGTCGCCGGGTTGAACAGCTACTACGTGTCTATACAGCTTTCCACCACCACCGCTCGAAGAACCGCCACCAGTCCCATCTGGATTAATCCATAAAACTTCGTCTCCAGTAGGTGTAGTAGAACTTACAGAAACTTCCTTACTATCTTCCAATGCTTTTGTTATTACTCTATTTTCTACGGGGTTAGCACTTGTATCAGATAATTGTGAATCTACTGTTATTTCTGAAATAGATCCTCCCATAGAACCAACATCATACCAAGTATCTCCTACTTTATATCTAATATTAGCCATTTAAATCTAACCCCCAATATTTTCTCGCTTCTATCTTACATTTTTCAACGTAATCCAAATACGATGAAATCTCACTTTTATCCACATTATTTTGTATTTTCTTTAATAATGCTATTTCATCACTTATTGAATATTTAAGAGATATTAAATCAGCAACCATTTCTTCATAATTATTTATATAGAAGGATTCTAAATAATGATTATATTCATATTGTAATTCTTCTACTTCTCCGTGATTTACTTCTACTTGTTTAATATCTTCTTTATATTCAAGTTCATAAAAGTTGGTGTGTAGTTTTATTATATTAAACTCTGATGGTTTATCTACACACTGACCTATTTGTCCTGTTTTCATTATTAAATCATCTCCTTCTATTTTAATTATATGATAAACACTCTTTTCTCAATCTGTTAATTTCTCTTGAGTATTCTCTTATTATATTTTTCAAAAATATTGTGTTTATTTTGTGATAAATATATTTCTTCTTGATTTCTTCACTATTAGTATGTACTAAATAACCATTATAAGAAGCATATTTGAAAGCATTTTGTAGATTATATTTTCCTTTTATTATTTTTCTATAAGTTCTTGTCATTCTTAAATAAATACTTCTTCTTATAGTAGTTTTGTATCTATAGAATCTAAAACCTACAAAATCTATAAATATTCCATTTGTTATTTCTTTATTCTTCTTTTTATAAGGTAATCTAAATACTTGCCAATTTTGTTTTAATTTTAAATCTAATTTTTCTTTTAAATATTTTTCTATTTTAATCTTATGTAACTGTCTTTTATTGCTTCCAAGAATAAGAAAATCGTCCATGTATCTTACTAAATATTTTGCTTTTAACTTTTCTTTAATATATTTGTCAAAATCAGTTAAATAGAAATTAGCTAATATCGCAGAAGTATAATAACCAAGTGGAAGTCCGTTCTTTTCATAAGAATATATAATATCTTTTAGTAATATTAATATTCTCTTATCTTTAATTTTTCTCTCTAACTTATTATACAAAATTTCTTTATCAATATTTTTGTAGAAACTTTTAATATCAAACTGTGCACAATATTTAGTATCTTTCTTGTTTAAACATCTATTTACATATTTCTTAGCGTAATGAGTACCTCTACCTATAATAGAAGCACAAGTATATTCATAATAATTTTTCTTTAATACTGGACAAACTATTCGCATAATTGCCCAGTGAGCGCATTTATCTGGAAATAATCTTGGTTTACATAATTCTCGTTCTTTCTTTCTACTTCCATCATTATTAATAATTTCTATGTTTCCTTGATGAAAATGTTCTTCTCCATTTAAAACATCTATTAAGAATTTCTGTAATTTCTTTGCATATTTCTCTTTGTTATCTAATATGTCATATATCCAGCTTTTCTCTGCGTAGTCTATATGGTATCTCATCTTTTTCTTGCCTAAACAAGCTAATGTTATTGCAATTTTACAATTTTCTATATCAATTATTTCTTCAAATTTAATTTTACTTCTTTTCATATTTTTGCCCCAAACATATTCTGTCTTTGAGCAAAATATGTGAAAATTTAGTTACAGTATTAATTATCTCTGCTTATCTCTTTCCTGCCATGCACTTTCGTATCTTTAAAGACCTACTAACACACTACTGTATATAGGAATATTTTATCCAAGCGGATAGGATTTAGGAAGTAAGTATGTATTTTCCAAACTCGCAGAGATATACGACCGCTGATGTTCCAATTCGCGTTCTCAAGCTCATTGTTCAAGTTCCAATAAAACAAACCTGCATTAGAGCTGTTGTTCAAATTGCCACCAAGCACTTCCTAACCCCTAATATATTAATTGTAAAAAAGTTTTAATATTTTCTTATATAAGTAAGAAGTATAAGGGGGAGAACCCCCTTATCAACCCCCCACCAGTATTCTTCGAGATAAACGACCGCCGATGTGCCAACCCGCGTCCCCAAGCACATTGTACAAGCACCAACAAAACAAACCCGCAGGAGAGCCGTTGTTCAAAAAGCCACCAGCAAAAGTAGTTCTTACACCGGAAGTCCGATAATAATAATCGCTATAATATGTTGTTGTCGAAGCACCAACTTCTGTTGTTATTTGAATATCAGGATGATTACTATCCCAGCCCATTGTCTTCGCATATCCACTGGAACTTGCGTTTGTATAGCTTACTGCTTCAAAAGAGCTATTTGTTGTAGGGTCTACATCGCTCCAATTATTTAAGTCCATACAGACATAAGATTTATAATCTTTAACGGTACAATCTAATATATTTGTCCAAGTATTACCATAAATATTTTCTATGTTCATAAATTTGAATGAACCTTTGTCGTCATTTGTTGAAGTACCGCTTTCTGATTTTATACTATCTGTAAAACCAGTAGGATTAGGTCGTATCTGTACTGTTGTTAAATTATCTATTAAATCACCATCTGTTTTAATATAATAGTAAGTCGTTCCGCTTGTACTTGGTGTAAATACATTATTAGAAATACTACCTACTACTGTACCATTTTCAGTAATCGTTCTATATTGCGATAATGAAGATGAATTATTTAAAGCAAAACAATTACCTACTTTATAACTACTTCTTTTATCTGTTGCAAAATAAATAGTTTTTGTTGTTTTATCATAAGCAGCCACTGAATAACTTGTGGTATCTAAACTTATTACGCCATTATAAATATTTTGAGTGTTTCTTGTGCCGTAAACAATCATCATTAAAGGCATTATAATTTCATTCCACTCAGACATTGTAGTAATCAGATATTTAGCATTTTCTGTAAGACCACTACGTGTATTATTATTTTTTGCGTAATTATAAAAATTAGTTCTTGTAGTAGTTGTTTGTGGATATTTTCCTGATTTAGAACATAAATAAGTTGTACCACCTACTGTTTCATTCGAAGCTTCATAACAACCAATATCAACATAGGTCCAATTAGTACCATAATCTTGAAATGCTCTTGGTAAATGATAATTTGAATTTAATTTTGCTTTACATACCCAAATATATTCTTCATTTCCTATTGTTTCTTTTGCCCAATAGAATTTACTAAATCTTGCAAACTTATTTCCGAAATCATCAGTAACAACTGGCGGATTAAATAAATCGATGGAATCAAAAGCATTATAATTTACAGAGCCAACATTAGCAGTATAAGTAATATCCCAAGTAGAAATTTCTCCACCAATTCTTCTTACTCTTGTGCCAGTAGGAGAAGAAGCACCGACAGTCCATTTAATACCATATTCAATTATTTTATCGCTTTCTGTTGGATCAATCCATATTCTTACATTATTTCCGGTAGGTAAATCTTGACCAACATATACCTCAAAAGATTTAGCACTTACTGCTCCTGTTGAAGAAATAGATACGATACTATCTTCTGTTGGATTAGCTGGCTTATTTATTTTTCCATTTATTTCATTTTTTAAATCAGTAGATAAATCAGCTTTGGAAACAGTGGCATCTGTAACACCAAATAATGTTCCAGCGGGTAAAGTGTCTACTTTTGCATTAAATTGGGCTTCTGTTCCGACTCTTAAATCTACTTGTGAATAATTTTCATTTTGAGCCATTTTATTTTCTCCTTTTTAATTATTTTCTCTCCCTCCCTGCCTACTTGTAAACAAGGAGGGATTAGGAGAATTGTTCATATATTTATACAAGAAAAAAAATCAATTAATATATGCGTAATTTTCTTTTATCGTAACATTTGGTTGAACATATTTTTGATTAATATTTTCATTTACTAAAAGAAGTCCACCATTTGTTCTTAATGCACTTACTTGACTGTAAGTTAAATTTGTTGCTATGGTTGTTGTTACTGGTGTCGCTAATTGATAATAAAGAATCGTTCCAGTTACAGCTGTTTTAAATGCGGCAGCTGTGGTGTATGCACTATTTCTAAAATATATATACCCAGTAGTATTAACTGCAAAATCTCCATTTACGAAACTCTTGTTAATAGAGTAATTTGTATATTTATCACAAACACAATTTGCTGGAGCTGCATTATCCGTTGCTGGTTTAATTACAGAATTGATAGAACTACTGTAAAAGTTACTACCATCTATATCCCAAGTCAAAGTTCCTAAATCAACACTATCAATATTTTGAGTTTTCTTTAAATCATATAATCCATTACCTTTATCAATAACTTCTATATAATCATTAACTCCATTTATTCCATTTAGTGTTTGTGTACTTAAAAGATCTATTTTATCATAATTATCAGATAAATCTTTTGTAGAAATACCACTAGTTCTTACATTCCAAATACCATCTAATTTTTCATCAAAGAATTGAGGATAATCTTTTTTAAATTGTTCTACTGTTGTTGGTTCTTTACCATATCCATACATTGCTGTAAGGTCGAATAACTGAGGATATATTGTTACATTGTTAAATGTTGTTCCACTATCCCAGACTATACCCCAACTATTTAAAGGATTTTCTGTAGATGTAATTACTGTTCCGATACCACCATGGCCATAATCTTCTACTCTGTCAGATTGATTAAGCAAACCAAGTACGGTAATCCCTGAACCAGCGTAGTTTCCACATATTAAATATTTATGATTATTTATTAAAGACAAACCACCACTAGGATTCCAATAACTACTTGCTGTTGCAGTACCATTAACAGTTATAGCGCCGGTATTTCTATTACTGGTAAATGTTAAACCGACCTTGGTATCACTTGTTATAAATACAGTTTTATTAACCAATTGTACAATCTTATTAGTTTTACCTTCTATCTTATTTAATATTAGTTTTATCTGGTATATGATAGCTTATATTATCTTTCTCTACATTCTCTTCTAATAATTCTTCTGTAAGATTATTATATTCATCTAGTATATAACCACTATTGCTTGGTATTATTCCTAGATCAACATTACCAGACGTAGTTTTTAATTTTAACCTTTTAATATTCTTATTACTTATTTCTAGATTCTTTAATCCTATAAAACCAAGAGGAGATACTTTTAATTCTGGATGGTCTTGATAGAATTGTGCTACTGTAGTAGGTTCATTTCCTGCTCCATACATAAGAGTAAGATCATAAAGTTGTGGAATAACAACGGATGGTCCAATATGATCAGGATAAACATCAATATATAATACTACATTATTTACTGTCGATGTAGCTGTAAAAATATCGTCGGGATTGAAATTAACTTGCTCACTACCGCTTTGTGTTTCCATTTTTAATCCAGTAAAAACATTTCTATTATAATTACAACTAACTAAATACTTGTGATCTACAATTCTGTTGTAAGTAACCACATCATAATAAGTACTTTTTGTAGGAATACCGTCAGCAGTAATTGTTCCATCTTCATTATTTATGAAAGTTACGCCATTTTTTGTAGATGTAGCCTTAAACTTCCGCTTATCCAATAAATTATAAGAATAAGGTTCATAATCTCCAGCTTCACTTCCTTCTACTAACATCATATCCTTCCAAGATATACTTCCTTGAGTTATATTAGTAAAATTACAAGTAAATGTATAAGTGGTAGATGGTTTTAAATCTATATGACACACACACTTAGTATCAATTTTACTACCATTTAAGCCAAAACAAATATAGTCAAATTCAGTAGTTGATGGAGTGATAAATGTTTTTGTTATCTTTCCAATAGCGGGAACCTTAACATCACTAAATATATACGTATAGGCACCATTGTTTTTATAACCCAGTAATTTAAAGGATAAATTAACAGCGGTGTCTGCAGAAATCTGTGTAGCAATAGCATAAGAGGTACCATATTGTACAGTTACGTTACCTGTATCTACTATTCTATATAATAAATTTTTACTTTTATTAGTAACTAATTTCATAGCAATTAATCACCTGCCTCGTAGAGGGTTACAGAGAATACTTTAGAAGTAATATCACTTAATGTTTTACCACTATCTACAAATTTAACACTTTTTCCAGTAGAATCAACAGAAGCTGTAATAATATGATCTGTAGTATATGCACTGTAATCTTGTTGCTATTGGTTGTAAATCACTATTAGTAACATCTACATTACCACTACTATCTAATACAATATCACCTACAAAAGCAGTACCAGTAGAATCATATACAATACCACCATTATTAGTTCCATCATATTTAGGTGTAATTAAACCAGCTGGAGTTGTTAATGCTATTGTATTTCCACTTCCTACTTCTATTAACTTATCTTTTACTTTTAATGTAGTAGAATCTATTGTGGTCGTAGTACCATTAACCGTAACATTCCCTGTTATCGTTACATCGCCAGTAATTGTACCGCCAGTTTTCCCATTAACAGTTTTAACAGAAGTTTGTAAAGAACTATCTAAATCTTCTAGTTCTATATTTCCAGTTAAATTATATTCTGTACCAATTGGGACATCTGTTAAGTCTAAGGCTTTAAATTTGTCCCGACTGGTCCATTTTTCTATTTTTTGTTTACTAGTATAAGTATTTGTGTCAGCCATTTTAAAGCCTCCTTTTTTGGGTTATAAAAACGTTATTTTATATATTTATACAATTTATAAGTATTGATAAGGAACATAAGAAGTGGCAGTAGAGCCTTCTTCGATTTGAATATTAGTTACTCTTACTTTGCCTGAATTTAATGTAAATACAGGATTATAATTATCTTCTTCAATCGTATAAGTGCCTTGTATCCTAATTGTTTCGCCAACTTTTACTCTTGTAACTGCCGAAGCGTATGAATGATTATCAGCATAGAGATAACATCCTACCACAGTCGAATCACCAAAATTATATTCAAGTAAAGTATAATCAGCTGATAGTGTATATGTCCCGGCTTTTAAATGTATTTTAAGTGATGTTTGATAGTTTGTTGGAACAAACCAACCATTGGAATAACTATTATCTCCGTTACCGATTCCATTATTTCCTTGGGCAATGGCACCATTTGAAAGCTTTTCAACCAATACACCATTAGCTACATTTGAGTATGTATTTTTATAAAATTTTGAAAAATCAAACAAATTTTTTGTACTTCCATCAGTAACTAAATTCTTTCTATAAGATACTAAATATTGACTAGGATTATATTCATAATAATCATTTGGATATTTAGCTCTAAATTCTGCTACTGTTGTTGGTTCATTACCTGCGCCATACATTGCAGTAAGATCATATAAAGCTGGTTTAAATATAGCATTATTAATAACTGTATTTTTACTCACACTTATTGTTATCGTAGCATAAGTTTTAGTAGGAGTTCCAATAGACCCGCTACCTGTATCATAACCAAAAAGTGCACCACCGTTATCAACATATAAAAATAAAGAACTCGAACCTTCTTTTGGACAACCAGACAATAAATATTTATGAGATGTATTTAGCCGTATAGTTGTTGTCGATGTGTTTATGAGAGATGCATATATTTGTGTAGTAGAAGTCCCATTTATAGTAAAACTTCCATCTCCATTATTGGTAAAAGTAACACCTGAAATAGTTTCGGAGGGACCATATTTACTCTTGTCTAATAACTGTACAGGATTATTATTTACCTTAATAATTTTCTTATAAGAAGGAAGATAACCATAAGGAACATAAGAAGTTGCTGTAGTTCCTTCTTCAAGTTGTGAAGTATTTATAATATCTTGTAATGTATATGAAACATTATAAAGATAAGCCACTGTAACTATTAAATTCTTAGCAGTAGAAGTTGTAGTTAATGTACAATAATTCTGTTTTGGTGGTTCTCCCAAAGATTCTATTGGATTTGTACACACTGTTCCAATAGTAGGATTTTCTTCACTTGTTTCAGCCATAAATAACCTATTGGTGGGCATTTTTGAAAAAGTGTATGTTGTATTTGGTTTACAAGGAATCACAAGAGTTCTATCAGAAGAAGAAAGCTGTATTTTAAGTTGACCACTATAAATATAAGCGTTTAAAACAGTAACCTTACTTATATCAAATAAATTCTTAGTAGTAGCTATTAAACATTTCTTATATGCCATAATATTATGCTCCTAGTAAAGAATTATCTATTAAAACTGCTGTTTTATTATCAACGTATTCTTTATTAGCAGAGTCCAAATAACTTACAGGATCATTTGTTCTTACAGTACCTGAAGAAGTATATTGAACAATCGCAGAATTAGCAGGGGATTGAGAATAGCCAATACTACCATCTTTTCCAGCTGAATCGGTAGAATACACTTTATTGAGTTCACCAAGTTGTTTTACATATCTTGCATCAGATTCAGTTTTTGTGTAATAGTTTTCTAAATTTTGTTTGCCAGAAACAGCTAACGCCCTGGCGACTATATCAATTGCCATTGTATATTACCTCCTTATACAGCGGTAATAACAAGTCTTCCAAAAACATTTGCGCTATCGCCACTAACTTTTCTCAATCTAAATTCATGAATTCCTTCTATACCAACTTCCCAAATTCCATTTCCCTTAAAGGAAGCTTCTTTGGTATATGTGCTTAAGTTCATACCCATAACAACAATCCATTGTTTATCAGCTTCGTCGATAATTTGATTATTCACCCTACCTTCAAAAACAAATTCAGCACCATCATCACCAGAAATTTCAATAGAAGCAATATCACATCTCGTGTTTACATAACTACTTTCAGAAATTTGTTCGCCATTTTTATAAAATTCAATATTATCAAAAATAATCATATTCTGTCTCCTTAAATTGTAGTCAAAGTATCATCAAAAGTAACACCAGCCAATAACTGATCCGTACCATTAATTTTTAACAACTTTAACTCTGTAATAGCCATAACAGCTGTACTATCCACATAACCCGTACAAGATTTTGTAAATGTATCACCGCAAAGCAATTTTAAGTCATTAAGACTATCAACTTTTGTATTCTTACTTGAATATACTGTTAAAAACGCCTTAATATTATCTCCAGTAATCACAATATCGTGCTCATAAATATCAATATTTCCATTTCCAACAATATGTTGATTTCCAAAAAGAGTTTTGAAACTCGTTGGATCTTCCATTGTTGCGTGAATATCATCTTTTGTTGCAACGCCACTCTTAGTGTTTAATACCCAAGAAAGAGTATTCATTGTAACCGAGATTACTTTAATAACCGCATCATTATTTTCATAATCGAGAAGGGAATATTTAATATATCCTTCGGTTGTACTTTCATCAACATAAGTATATTTTTTGTTATTAAACATAATATAATTGCTCGTTGATGCTTGCAACTCTGCAAGTTGTGCTTCTGTAATTGTTCCGTTTGTTGCCGTGGGAAGCGCGTTGAGAATAACTGCTTTTGCACCGCGAATATTTACAAATTCCGTGTCAGCATCTTTATCAATCGTAATTCCATCTTTTCCTTGAATTGGAATTTCAATTGATGAATCAAAATTATCTTCACCAACAGTATTTACAAATCTTGTTTTACCGTGAATTGTAAGCCCATCGGTTGTATCATAAGTTACCGTCGTAGGACCGTAAGTATAATCTGCGCTCGTTGGAACATGAAGTAAACCAAAAGATAAATCATGTTTTGTAATAATCAATTCTCCATCAACAAGTGAAAACATAAACGATTGAGCTTTTACGCCATTATGATTATAAATTTGTACAAATTGTGCGGAGATATTATTAATATAAGAAAGGATATAAATATCTTCGCCGTTCTTTAAATAAATACCGTTACCCTCTTCATAATAGCTTTTAATCTCAGCAAAAGTATAATTCGCCATATAATCACCGTCAGAACCTTCTTCAACGGTAACATAATAAACGGAACTTAAAACTTCTCCTTTGCCGACTAGTTCCCATTGCAAATTGCCATTGAGATAATAAGATTCGCCAGTATCTTCCAACGTAGCTGTCGAACCAACCGCCGGCGCGCCATAATCGTGCCCCGTACTTTCCCACTTGGCACCGCCAGAGGGAAGTTGATTAATTTCTTCTGCTGTATCAACAGAAAAATTTAAAATGTTCCGTCCATCAGCAAGTTTCGCACTTTCTAATAATGAGATCATATAGAGCCTCCTTTTGATTAAAATTGGTGATTTTGTTAATAATTTGTTTGTGCAATTTGCACAAAAATGGTCGTATGTTTTTGTGAAAAATATACGAAAAACTGCCATATTTTTAACAATAAAAAAATGCTTTTATTCACATTTTTAAATAGTTAAAAAGAGATGGGGTATTTTTCAACCCCATCTCGCAAAACGTATTTCAACGTTTTAAATTTTTTATTATTTTGTAACAGTTGCTTTTTCGGCTTTTAATACATCGCCGTTTGCTTTATAAATCGTTACTGTTACTTCTCTTGTTGTTACACTGTCACCATCGATAGGTGCCCATTTGCCTTCTGTAACCGCTCCAGCAGAGAAACCATCTTTTTCACCAGCTGTTGTTTCTTGTTTCTGAATTGCATCATTAGGAATTGAGAAGATGCCTCCGTTATTGGAAATACCGAAAATGACGGGTGCCTCGCCGACTTTGAGGTGTTCAGGATCGATAACGAAATCTTTAAGATTAGTTCTCCAATCCGCACCTTCTGCTTTTTCGATAATTTCAGCATAATAATCTTCACCATTGCAATCACCACTAGAAACAGCAAGAGCTGTACCGTTAAGGGCGATAGAAGCCGCAGAAGTCATATTCAGCGTAAGATCAAACTGACCGTCAAGCTGGAAGCGAGGAATTTTGATAACAAGCTCACCAGCAGGTTTACCAGATTCGGGAGCAGAAGCATCACCAGCAAATTCCTGAACAGTCGCAATTGCAACGAGCTCAGCTGGAATGAACTTCGCTTTGATCTTCATAAGAGTTGCAGAAGGATCCTGAACGAAATATGTTACGCAAACCTTATCTTCTGCATCGTACATAGAAAGATCAATTGCATTTTTTGTAACCACAAAATCTTTGTCTTCACTCTCACCGTTACAATCAGCTACATGTCCCCAGGCAATAATATCTTTCATTCCACAAAGATTACCCATACCAACAGCTGTTTTTGTAAGTGTTTGAGAAGCCGCTCCACCACTAAACGTATCGGTATGAAGTACAGAACCACCAACACCTTTCTCTGCACCAAGAAGAGCACGAATATATTCGATATCAAACATTGCATCAGTCATTGTGAATGTCATACCAGAAGTATGAGCGAAACGACCATAAAGCTTACCGCCCTGACCAGCACGTACTTCTTCCATTGAAAGGGTGAAGCCGAACGCGGAATCGGTAAGAGTTTTAGCGGAAGCAAAGTGGGTTAATTTGTTGTCTTTTTTTTCGAAAAGTTCAACGTTAGCAACGGAAGCTAAAAATCTTTTTCCCATAATATTTTCTCCTTTAAATGATTTTGTTTTTATATAAAAACAACCCCGTTGACCATTTAACGGAGTTTATTTTTAATGTAATTACATACCTTTTCCGTTTATCTTATTGATAAGCGAATCGGCATCAACAGCATTTCCATACATGCCATTGTCTTTCTTGTAAATCCAATGTTCAATAGTTTCACCCTTTTTAAGTGAAACCATACCAGTCATCAATCCGATTTTAGTTGTTTCGTATTCCATGGCATCGTTAACGATGTCAAGAAGTTTTAAAAACTTCCTAATCGGCATATCATAAACATCTTCCAGCTTATAATTTGTCTTAGCAACAAGACACAACATTTTCCTTTCGGTGCTTGCAGTTCCTTGCCCTTTCGACATAAGTTTTTGCCTTTCTTCCTGATCTTTTCGTATAGCCTTATCAACCCAAGAATCGTCTTTAAAATCCGGAAGATTTTGATACATAATAATCTTTCTCAATCTGTTAAACTTATCATTATCAAGTTCAACTCCATCAATTATAAGATTATATCTCTTCGTTTCTTCATCCTGTTTAAATTTAACAACTTCATGAAAATTTCCACCACACTCACAAGTTAATGTTTTTAATCTTTCTTCGTCTGTTTTCGCAGACTGGTATTTCGGAAAAAATTCTTCATAAGTCATAATCTTTCCGCATTTATCACACTTTAACCCATTTTTTACGTGCAAACATAATTCCACGATTTGAGTTAATCTCAATGACATTTCTGGCCCTTCTTTATCATCTTTTAATTTATTCATAAGATATTCAAGATTGGTATATTTCAAGCCATATATATCATCGTTTTTATTTAAAGTCAGACAAGCTGTAGAAACCATAAATTGTTGATAATTGCGCATAGTTACAGGATAAATAGTCAACCCGTGAAACGGGATTGGCTCGTCATACGTAAAATATTTATCTTTATAATAATTGATTTCTTCTAATATTTTCTTTTCACTTTCGGGAATTTGTGCCATTAATAACCACACCCCGAATTCGCAGATGCACCCGAAAGTAACGTTGAAACAACCGTGGAAAACCCGTAAAATTTACGAGCGTTCCAAAGTGACATTCTCGCGACATCTTCTGCGTGTAGTTGTGTATTGAATTGTAACATACCGACACCAGCAACCATTTGCCCGTTAATATCGGCAAGAATGCTTTTCAACATTGTCGAGGCTCTGTTTTTATAGATTATTACTGGATTTCCATCTTCATCTAATTCAGAAGGATTTCCATCTTCGTTTTGTGCATCACCTAAAATATTAGAAATCTTATTATGAACAATAGTCTCAATACCGATATTTACCTTCGAGGTAACATGGTTTTGAGGAACAACTGAATGTACAAAAATATGCAGATGACTACATTGGACATCCCAACCGTCATCCGTAAATGGGGTTAAAAATACTCTGAATTGCGTTGAATCCCCATTGTTTTTATATAACAACGCCATTCTATCTTTATACGAAACATCTGGAAGACTTAAACAATCTTCTGTATCATATTTCAATATTTTCCATAAATTATTCGCATATTTCGTTTTGCTTTTTGCGAGATAATTGACTATTCTATATTCAATATTATCCAGATTTACAAAACGATTATACGCATTTCCGTCTCCCGACCTATTCATTGGCATCATATCACACCACCTTTAGAAGGGTCGTAAAGAAAGATCAAATGTGACTTTGAGTTCTTCTTTTTCTGGCGGAGTAAAAGTAAATGTTACAACAACTTTTCTTCTCAAATCCACCAAACCTTCATTCTTTATAATTGTATATGTATCAGTTTCTTCATCATAAGTATACGAACAGAATTTATCCAATTCGTACTCATACGTTACATCTGGATTAATATCTTTAATTTCAATATTAAACACAGCTTTATCGTCTGTACTTGGCTTTCCATCGACCAATACCTGCGCTTTGACCTCAATCTCATCGAAAGTGGTTGGAATAGATTCTGGCTTAACAAGAACAAGCTCGTAATCACCGTCTGTTTCAGAAGGCGTAGGCTCTTCGTGTCTACCATTATAAGCCAATCTATTTTCCATATCGTCAAGTTCGCCGATTTGATCCATTTCAAGATAAATTCTCATAACACCGACATCTTTCGCTTTATAAGTAGCAAGCGAATCCGTCTTTATGATGTTAGTAACTTTATAAACTCTGTCATATCCAATAACAAATCTCTGGTTAATGTAATATTGTTCCGTATATTTATTATGTTGCGCTATAATTGTTAATTGTCCCTTAGGATCAACCGCAACTTCATTATATAAAAAGTTTGCCGAAGTAAGTTTGGTTGTTTGGATAACGGGTTCCTCGTGAACAGAGGTTTTCCCGCCGTTTCCACGATCCTCCCAAATGCTTTTAATAGTACCGTTGCATCTACAAATAACTTGCGCTGCGGTCGGTGTAGTACTATTTTGATTTAAAGCAATCCAAATACTTTTATCAATATCTGGTTGATTCAAATCAAAATCATAAGAAAAACGATAACGCATACCGATTCTGTGTGGGTATTCTATGTCTCTAAAAACAATATTTCTCCAATCATCAGAAACGGCTTCACCTTTATCGCTCTTAACAGTTTGTATTACAACTTCCAGCGGGCTATATGTTTCAACACCGATACCATCTTCTTTTTCTATCCATACGCGATTTGGTCTATACTCCCAATCGGCATCAACCTTTTCTTGTAACTCATGAAGATAATAATTATCCTTTACAAGATTAGGCGGTGTTTGTGTTATAAGATAATAAGGATCTTTTACATTGGAATTATCCATTATCATAACAAATCACCTCCCATTTAATTCTTTTAAAAGGAAGTTTATATTCTTCTTGATTTCAAAAATTTGTCTCTTAATTTCGGCAAAAGACAAGTTTTCATAGTTGGAAACAACCCCATTTAATTTAACAATAATATTAACAAGTTTTCCGTCGAACAAATCGTTAGCAGAATTTAACTCAAAAAGTCTGCCAAGAATAAAAAGTTCTGGAGAATAACCAGTATCTTTTTGTTCTTCGATTAAGTGCAAAACCTTTATCATTTGTCCGCGCAAACCTTCAAGATAGCTGATTTTTGCTTCGGTTGACAAAGAAATATTTCCCTCAATTTCCATAGAAATTACCTCCGTGCCATCTTCGAGCATACAATCCCCAACTTAATTCGCTTTGAAGCGTATCTACTTCATAACGAATATGTTTATTCCAATCTACTTTCGCACGAACGGAATTTGCTGGACTATAAATCTTAAAGTCTGTGTCTGTTAATATATTTTTAATTTCGAGTATTGTATTTTTTTCAAGGTCGGATCTTGCAAGAACGCAACAATTCGACAAAATACCAATTATCCTATCAGCAATATAATCCGCAGGACAATTTGACGTAGCGCAAGATGAAAAATCGGTATTAAACTGACCGCTGAAATACCATTGAACCATTGCGGTTTCACCAGCTAAAACATTTCTCGAAAATTTAACTGTTTTGTTTTCAGAATCATATTCAGCGTTTTCATCGATTACATTGTCAATCGAAAAAAGAAATATGGAATTGTCTAAAGGCGAAATAGTTGTAGCATACGTATCGCCACCATTTCCCTCAAACTCTTCGTAATTACCCTACGGAGGAGCAACATCCCCAAGAGCCATTACAAGTTTTGTCGGGCTATGAAAAAAATCTATGCCGTTTACCAGATACGGATACATTAACTTTTGAAATCTTATCTTATTTTGAACATAAGCACGATTGATTTCGGGATCATCGAATGAGTGAACTGCTTTGTCATAAATTGTAGAAAATAAAAGCATACACGATGCCTCCCTTAATGTAATTTTAATTGTTATCTGGCACGCTGTTTAGAAGCTTCCTCTGCTTTAATAGCCGCGTTCTTTCTGTCAAGAATAACGCTTTCCATACCGCCATTACTCAATCTGTTTAAAAGCTCAATTTTATCAATATCGTCAAAAGCAGGAACTTTTGCAAGAATTTTTCTCTTGAAGTATTCAATCAAAAATTCTCTATGTCCTTGTCCCATTTTATCCCAAAGTTCCTTCAACTGATAAAGATCAAGATCTGGAAGTCTATTCAAGAAATCAGAACCTGCAAATGAATATTGTGTAACGCTCTTAAGATTTAATCTTTTAGCAAGATCATCTGCGTCTGCACCAAATGCAAAAATACCCAAATCAAACCAAGAACGATATTTACTCGCAAGCTCTTCTGCTTGTTGAACGGTAAATGTATGTTCTTCGCCGAACGTTCTAAAATCAAGAATAACGCCGTTTGAAAGCTCAATATGAGTAGTAAGACCGGGCGCTCTTTCGACAAGGTGAACAACAGTAACATAGCGGAAAAGCGCGTCTTTTACACTATTCGTTTCTGCGGGTTTATTACCCATATTAGCCATCATCACTTTCATAAACTCTTGCATTTGCGCAAGCGATGCTTCAAGAGCTGCAATTTTCGCATCCTTATCGTCAGCGTTGGTTGTGGGTTGAGTAACAACATCTACTTTTTCTTCTGTATTTGAATCTTCTGCAACAGCAGTTTTTTTAACGTATGCCATAACTTTCAATCTCCTTTTAATCAAATAAAACAACCGCATATCGCGGTTGAAAAACTTAATATTTTTTAAGTTTTATTTTGTCCATAAATATTTCTTAGAACAAGCGTCCCATATAACGGCTAAGGAAATGTTTCAAGGTGGTAATCTGCATGTTGTGGCACGCAGAAAGGATGGCCGTCCCTGTCCCACCAAGAACATCTATATTATATCATATTATTTTTGTATTGTCAAGCAATTTTAAGCTTACGCAAGTGTGATCGTACCGAATTTTGACTGTTACTTACTTTGTAATTCGTTAATTTACAAAGAGTTGATTTGATCGAAATCAACCTTTCCTTCACTTTCGCGAAGGCATAGACTATATCATTCATCTACCAATTATTTAATTGGTTTAGAAGCCCTCTACTTCGGGGAACTTTCCCCTACTCTCTCACGCGAGATAGTCGTTGAACCTGTTTCTATTCGAAACTCGGCTGCTGATTCTCCAATATTCTATATTTTTATAACATTTACACCTGTGCTTATTTCATCACTTTGCTTTAGTTATAGAATCTCTAAGGATGTTCCAGCAATTCAAAGGGATACACTATATCATTTCTGAATATAGCGGGCCATAGAGCATTTCTGTCAAAAATGCTTCTAACCGACAACGGCATCAACACCAACGTGCTCTTGAATACGAATCTTGTACTGTCTGTCCGTGCATTCATCAGGAATAGCTTCAACAACGGAGCTTGTACCTTCGAATACAACCTTAACAGGCTTGTATGCGCCACGAGCAACGAAATAAATCTTGTTCGTAGGAAGCAAAAGCTGTGCAGTCGTATTTACGGTGCCAGGAATAATAGCCTGATCGATAGCGATAAGCTCAGTACCAAGATAACGGTCAAGCTTACCTTCCTTAACAATTTCGCTACCAAGACCATATTGAAGACCAACAGTTGAAGGCATCACTCTGTTAAGAGCTGCAAGAGTACCAAGCGCAACAACAGGCATACCGCCGTTCGCCGCAGATACTCTGTCAACAATATTCGTCCAGTTAGCAGTATCAATACCAGCCGCCTGATAAGCCGCACCGATCTGGTTCGTAGCAGCTGTAAGAGCCTTCATGATCTTCGCCTGGATGTAGTTCTGGAAGGACATCGTGTAACGACGGCCGAAATCACCCCAATCGAATACTCCAGCGGCAACAGGATACCAATCAATAGCAGCCGCAACTTCTGTAACTTTGCAGTTTACAGTAAATTCGTTGTTATAGATGGGTTGAAGAACGCCA
>ERZ808274.545-NODE-545-length-17868-cov-9.655308_pt1 | contig 17868 bp, 7 predicted proteins | sample MGYA00521277_ERZ808274 | MGnify/ENA primary metagenome ERZ808274 (study PRJEB31516, sample SAMN03275597) | gut metagenome | biome: mammalia-associated habitat; material: feces | host: Papio cynocephalus | place: Kenya | collected 2012-07-28 ... | reverse complement strand
GTAGGTTTTGTCTGAAGGAAAATGGAACCGCCATCGTATTCTGACATGCGAACATACAAAGAATTTGCAGGCCAAACAATGGAACCATCTTTCTCCGAATACTCACCAAGAGGATAAGTGCTTGTGTCAGTAATAATGCCACTGGAAGTTTTCAGGTTCCCAACTATCTGACCGATGGAGAACTCACCATAATTCTTCCACTTCATACCTGTATAAACAGGAGCCATTGTCGCATTCTTATCTTTAACTGTTATGATTATCTTGTGACTCTGTTCATCGCAATCTCCCTCCTCATTGAAAGGATAACCGATATAAGCCCCAAGTTCATCTTTGGCAGTTGCCAGATATGCAAATGGACTGTCGAAGCGATAGCGTGTCGTTTTCCCATCAAGTCCGACATTCTTCTCTATTTCCACGGCCATAGTGAACTCACCTCCAAAAAGAGGGCTGATTGTACCATCTGTAAAATAGCCAACGCCCATATCATCCCACTTCGCACGTGAGTAAGAAGTGGTGAAAGACACCTTGTCACCATTTTCTTTATAGAGACTTACATACTCTTCTGGAATTTCTAAGGTGAGAGTATAGGTGGTGCCCACTGCTGCATCAGGGAAAGTAACCTTTACTGTTGTCTCTGCCTCGCCATCCTTGAATTCGGCAGTGGCAGGGACTTGGAAAATGCTGTCATCGTTTGCTACCACATTCAATGGAACAGAAACGGCTCCATTGGTGTTCATGCGCGCTACCTTAATGGTAAACTCTGTAGGGTCGGCAGGGTCAACGTCATTGCTGCCTCCATCAGTAGTAGGGAAATAAACGCCTACCTTGTCGGCTGAATCCTGGGCGCCGGCTACGTATTCATCGTCATTGCCGCATGATGCCAATGCTATGATGGGCATCAAAGCGATGAATATATACTTTAAAAAAACCTTCATGTTCTTTTCGTTTTATTGTTTATGATTACATGGAAACTAATCTGTCACACCATCACGAAGGTCAGGGTTTTGACCCGCAACGGGCTGACTACCTTCTGTGTTGTCGACAATCCCCTTGTTGGTGTTCATCTCAGACTGTGGGAATCGGAGATTCAACCAACCATCATCGTTCTTGATGTTGAATGTGAATGCATCAGGGAAGTTGGATGTATCCTTGCCATGGAAGCGAACGATATCCTTGCCCAAGCGACGGGCATCCGCAGTGAAGAAGCCCTCTCCCCAGAGCTCGACACGACGCTGGAACCAAATCTCATCCATCAACGAACGGCTTGTTGGTATCGTGTAAGAAGGATCACGATAAGTCTTCACAAAGTTTGTGAGCACATTCTTGGCCTCACCTTCCTGATTGGTCTTAGCCAAACACTCAGCCTTGATAAGAATCATCTCCTCTACACGCATCAATGGGAAGGAAGAATTGTTTTTCTGACTGCCCACCCCCGATTTCATGCCAAACTTCACGTTCGTGTAAGGAAGCATAGGCTCTTTTACGTTCGCAATTTTCAGAGGAGCGATAGCATCACCTTTGGCAAGCACCTCACCTTTAGAATCTCTCCACACGAGATTCTTGAGCAATGGTGAGTGCAAATCCTTGTTGAGCCACCATCCTTTGCGTACATCGGTGGCAGGAATCTTGTCGTAAAGAAGTTTGTTGATGACAGGAATATTTTGCGTTGCCGGAGCATAACCATCTCCGGAGAACGCTGACAACCAAGATGCAGCGGTAGCATAGCCATATGATGCGCTTACTATTTGGTAGTCAGCCAAGTCGTATGTCCAAATCCAGTTGGCGGCAGCACTGTCATCGAATCCCGGAACACTGACATCGGCTATAGATGCTGGAGTGTAGCCCTTCATGGCTTCTTCCGCATCGGCAAGAGCCTTGGCATACTCGCCCATGTAGAGATAAGCACGTGCACGCAGGCCACATGCCACATTTTTGTTGATATGTGCCTTGTCTGAACGGACTTCTGTCAGATGTTCAATGGCCCAAGTCAGGTCTTCAATGATTGCGTCATAAACCTCGGCTACGGTGGCACGTGGATTATTGTTATTGTCATTCTTGTCATCCTGCAGTGGCACACATGGCTTGTCCTTGCATGTCTGATAGTTTCCCTGGAAGTAAGGTGCCAATGCCAAATAAGAGAAAGCACGTATTGCCTTTGCCTGGGCTATCATGTTAAGAGCATCTGCATCTTGGGTGTCGGCACCGAAAAGTTTGATGATATCTTCGATGGATTCGTTGGCTGTGCCTATGGCAGTATAAGGAATCACATAACGAGCGTACGGGATGGCATAGTTGGCGTTACGAGTACTCAACTCGCTGGCTGGCGAAAACCAGTTGTATCCATTATCCTGCATTGCCATATCTGCACCCTCAAGATCCAGGGAGATGGCACTCATCACGAAGCCGAAGTCGTCTGGACGCAGAGAACTGAAGTGCGTTAAATAGTTATGGCATGGGTTGCCAAGTAGCGTGAACATACCTTCGAATTTGGCCTTCGTTCGAGAAGGAATGGCTTCATTCGTCTGCTGTGACTGTTCGCCAGAGATTGCACCACCGGCATATTCCTGTTTGTCTATGTCAGAGCATGATGCCCACAGCAATGCACTGAACATAAAAGCTGACAATTTATATATTTTCATATTTGAATTAATTTTAAGTAAAACACACCATATTAGAAGGTAACGGAAATGCCGGCAGTGACGGAACGCATGGCGGCATAACCACCTGAAGCCTTACCAGAACCACTTGTCATAGAACCGAGACCATAGTTGAAGCGTGGGTCAAGTCCCTTGCGCTTGGTCAAGAGGAAGAGGTTCTCACCTGATACGTAAACACGCACATTTGAGAATGTCAAAGCTCTTACCAAGTTCTTGGGTAAGGTATACCCAAGTGTCAAGTTGTTCAAGGACAAGTAATTTGAACTTGTCAAGAAACGGTCATATGGTGTCTGGCTGCCGAAACCTGCGTCATCGGTAGTAGCGGAACTCAAACGTGGAATGTTACTACCCTTGTTGGTTTCGCTCCATGCCTTCAAAGCGTCTCTGTGCAACGCCTGGCCAGCTTCGGTGCCATTGTGCATCAAATTTTGGTAGGTACCATCGTAAATCTTGCCGCCCAACTGGAACGCAAACTGTGCAGACAAGTCAAAGCCATAGGCAGTCAAGTTGGTGCCAAAACCACCGGTAAACTTAGGCAGAGTTGAGCCACAGTCATATTTTGTTGCCTTTGTGATATCTTCTGTTGTTGTTACACCAGTGACTTTGCCTTCAGCATCCACGTCGTCCTTATAGTAAAGAGCCTTACCATTGTCGTGGTTCACGCCTGCATACTTGATCATGTAAGCGTTGTAAACCGAACCGCCTTTTTTGATGATTCGTCCAGTAGATATCAACTCTTGGTCAAGATCGGTTATCTTATTGCTGTTATGACTGATATTGGCGTTCAAACTCCACTCCATGTCTCTGTTTCTTACGGCAACCCCCTCCAATGAGAATTCGAAACCTTGGTTTCTCATAGAGCCAATATTGTCGGGATAATCAGAAACACTAATACCAGAGGACAACGGCAAGTTCTTGAAGAACAACAAGTCTGACGTGTTACGCACATAATACTCGAAACTTCCGTTCAAGCGGTTTTTGAACAACTCGAAATCCACGCCAAAGTTCCAGGCCTTGGAAGTCTCCCACGTCAAGTTTTCATTACCCATCTGAACCATGATGATAGAATAGTTCTTGGAGGCCTCATTGTAAGATGGAGAATACATATCTGCATAAGCATGCCAGGAGTAAGTAACGCCAGAGAGATTGTCATTACCCTGCTCACCATAAGATGCCTTCAACTTCAAGAGGTTGATCCACTTCACGTCACTCAAGAAACTTTCCTTGTTGATAAGCCAGGCGGCACCGATAGAGCCGAAAGTTCCCCAACGATGGCCCGGTGCAAAAACAGAAGAAGCATCACGGCGGATAGAAGCGCTTGCGAAGTACTTTCCGTCAAAATCGTACTGTGCACGACCAAAGAAGCCTTCAGTCATATAATTGTCTGTGAAAGAAGATGTCTCCTTTTGTGAGGTTCCGTATGCGTTGCCAAGTTCACCTATGTATGGGTCGAAGAGGTGATTGTTTTTACCAGACAACCCCTGTTTCTTGAACTTGTATTGCTCGTAGCCGGCAAGAAGGTTCATGTTATGCTTACCGAATGTGTGAGTATAAGTAGCCAAATACTGCTGGTTGACGGGGAAATAGCGAGTGCTGCTTACATAAGCGCTACCATCGTTCTCACCACTACCACCACCAAACACACTCGCCAAAGAATTCCGGCGGCTATTGATGGATGTGGCACTCAAGTTCGCCGTCAGATTCAATCCTTCGACAGGAGTGACTATTGCCGACCACTGACCCGTGAAAACATCCTGGTAGGTGTGGTCCCTGTCAAAATGGTTGTCCCGAACCGCATTGCCCACGAAAGAGCCGTTGTTTGTGGTGTACATCTTACGGCCATTCTCTGTCTTGATGGAGCCATCAGCATTACGCTTGTAAAGCGGATAGATAGGGGCTATCATGTTACAGATATAAAACACGTTGCCAGAACTGCCCCAGGTGCCAACATCAAATGACGGTGTCTCAGAATCGGTGTGTGTGAAGCCCATGTTTGTGGTCAGCTTCAACCATTTCTTGGCCTGGTACTCAACATTGGCACGTCCTGTGTAACGCTGGTAAGAAGAGTTCTCAACGGTACCGCCATCTTTCAGGTAACCAGTGCTTGCATAGTAGGTAATACGGTCGCTTGCGCCAGACACAGAGAGGTTGTATTCCTGGCGGAAAGCATTGTGTATAGTCTCGTCATACCAATCGTCTGCTGTGTAGTAATTGTCACCATCTACACGGCCCAAGGCGGCATTAGGGTTCAGCTTGAAGTTTGTACCTATCAACTTTTCGCCAGCTGGCACTGTATAGACATTAGCCTCCTGGCCGACACCGCCATTGTTTTTGTCAAACAAGGTTGCGTCTGCATAAGCGTAAGCCTCAGCCTTTGTACTGCCGTTATAATATTTAGAGTTGAACTTTGCGCGATACATGGTCTCCAGGTACTCCGCACCATTGTCAATGACATCATATTGAGGAATCAAACGAGAGTTCGAACCCCATTTCGCATCAAATTTCACCTGTGCATCTTGGCCTTTCTTGGCGCGTTTGGTAGTAATAATGATAACGCCATTGGCACCACGGGCACCATAGATGGCACTGGCGGAAGCATCCTTCAGCACAGAGATTGACTCAACATCCGTAGGGTTGATATTGGCAACATCTGCCTCGTAAGGAGCACCGTCAACAATATAAAGTGGGCTTGAGCTTGCATTTAGAGAGCCAATACCACGAATACGGATAACAGGAGCAGAACCTGGTTCGCCAGATGAACTTGTAGCTTGAATACCTGCAATCTTGCCAACCAAAGCACTTGTTGCGGTGGAAGTCACGTGAACATCAATGTCGCTTGCCTTAACCTCACCTGCCGACCCCGTGAAGGCGCTCTTCTTGGCGGTACCATAGGCAACGACCATCACCTCGTCGAGCGACTTGCTGTCGGGGTCCAATACGATCTTCATGTTCTTTGCGGCCTTGACGGTCTTGGGCTGCATGCCGATGTATGTTACCTCCAGTTTCGTGCCCGGAGCCACATTCAGTGAGAATTTACCATCCACATCGGTGGCCGTTCCGGTGCTGGTGCCCGCCACCTTGATGTGTGCGCCGATAATGGGTGCGCCATCCTCGGAGGAGGTGACTGTTCCGGAAACCTGAGTTTGTGCCAGTGCCATTCCTATGCCAAGGAACAGGCAGGCGATAAACGTCAATAGTCTTTTTTCCATAACTCTCTCTCTCTCTTTAATATTAATATTATGAATGAAGTTTAATTTTGTGTCGTTTTCTCTCCTCTTATGTCTCCACCTCGTGCCCCAAGGTGGAAAACACTTTTGCTATCTTTGCACGAAAATCCCCAAAACACATTTTATAGTATGGCGTATTTCAAGTTAGAATTTGGCTTCCACCTGCCTGGTAGGGAGCAGCATGCAGAGAACAAGACCAAGCACAAAGAACCCGCCGCTTTGGATTTCATCCGCCTGGAGATAGAAAGTGCCAAGGAACGCAAATGCTACAAAACGGCAGCCAATTACCTGACTGCCGCCAACTCGCTCACACTCTTCTGGCAAAGGGGCGACTGGACACTGTCCGACATCTTGCCGCAAGAAATGGACCGCTACCAGAGGTGGCTCATAGACAGAGGACTGAGCATGAACACCATTTCGTGCTACATGCGTTCCATACGTACCTTATATAATAGAGGTGTGGCCCTGCGGATGACTGCCGACACGCGGCCCTTCCGCAAGGTGTTCACGGGGAAGGAGCACACCCGCAAACGCAGCGTCGTGGAGGAGGACATCCTGCGGCTGTGCCGCCTTGACCTCGAAGACAAGCCGTCGCTTGCCTTTGCACGCGACATCTTCATGTTCAGTTTCTATGCCATGGGAATGCCTTTCGTTGACATCGCCTATTTGCGGAAGGAGCAAATCAGAGACGGGAGATTTCACTATGCCCGCCACAAAACCGGCCAGGAGATAGTGGTGGCAATAGAACCATGCATGAGCGAAATCATTGCAAGGTACGAATCTTGCAGCAATACACAGTATGTCTTTCCCGTTATCAAGACTCCCGACGCCACAATGGCGCACGGGCAATACCTAAGCCAGCTTCGCCGCTACAACTACAGCCTGGCATGCTTGTCGAGACGCATCTCTGCCAGCCAGCCCCTTTCCTCTTATGTGGCCAGGCACACTTGGGCCAGCATAGCCTACAAGCACGACCTCGATGTGCGGCTTATCTCCAAGGCATTGGGGCACACCAGCACGTCCACCACCATGATTTACATAAAGAGCCTTTTCGACCCGCAACTTGCCGAGGCCAATCATCAACTCCTGAAGACGTTAGGGAAAGGCATCTGACTTCCCGCTCAACTTGTGCTCTTCGCATTTCCCCGTTTATACTTAAATTAAATGAGTGAGCCTTGTCTGCCAATCTGGGCAGACAAAAACATGCCATTTTAGTGTTTTTTGCGACTTAACAGCGGCTTTTGGGGTGAAATCGCAACTTTTTGCAAGAAATATTTGGCAGACAACAAAATCTCATATATTTTTGCACCCATTAACATACGGCTGTCTGGCGTAGTACGACAACGAGGGAGATAAAAACGGCAAAAGTGTTTTCCACCTTGGGGCACGAGGTGGAGACATAAGAGGAGAGAAAAAGCATAACACAGTTTTATTAATTCAACTTTTCAAAAACATGGGTAAGAAAATTCTTATGTTCCTTGCTTGCGCTGTGATGAGCGCAGGTATGGCATTCGCCCAGCAGCAGGTGACGGGTACCGTCGTCGACAGCGAGACGGGCGAGCCTCTGGTGGGAGCCACCGTGAAGGTGAAGGGCACCACCAAGGGAGCCCTGACCGACATGGACGGCAAGTTCACTTTGAAAAACCTTCCCGCCAAGGGCGGTACCCTGGTGATTTCCTGCATGGGCATGAAGTCCGTGGAGGTGCAGGCCAAGGGCAAGATGCAAATCAGCATGGAGCCTGTGAGCACCGACCTGCAGGACGTGATGGTGGTGGCTTACGGCACCCAGAAGAAAAGTACTTTCACGGGTTCAGCCTCGGTGGTGAACGCCGAGACGATAGAGAACCGCCAGATTTCCAACGTGAGCAACGCGCTGGCAGGCAATGTGGCGGGCGTGACGGCCTTCCAGAGCACGGGTCAGCCTGGCTCCAGCAGCACCATCTACATCCGTGGCTACGGCTCCATCAATGCGGGAAAGGCTCCCCTGTACGTGCTGGACGGCATGGCCTACGAGGGTGACATCTCGGCTATCAACCCCGATGACGTGGAGAGCGTGAGCGTGCTCAAGGATGCCGCCGCCGCCGCCCTGTATGGCGCGCGTGGCGCCAATGGTGTCATCATGATCACCACCAAGAAGGGAAAGAAGGGGCAGGATGCCAAGATTACCCTGAGCGCCTCCTGGGGCGGGAGTGCCCGCGAGGTGGGCAACTATGACGTGATTACCAGCACCAACCAGTACATGGAGCAGCTCTACCGCTCACGTTACAACAACGCCATATACACTCAGGGCATGGGTGCAGCCGATGCCCGTGCCTACGCCAGCGCAAAGGCGGCCTCGGCAACGGGAATACCCATCTATACCGTGGCTCCGGGCGAAAGCCTCTTTGACGCAAACGGACGCATCAATCCCAATGCCAGGCTGGGCTACAGCGACGGTGAGTACACCTACACACCCGATGACTGGACCAAGGAGTCGCTCACCCATGGGTTCCGCCAGGAGTACAACCTGGGCGTGAACGGCGGTACCGACAAAATCTCCTACTACCTGAACCTGGGCTACCTGGGTGATGAGGGCATCATCAAGAAGTCATCCTTTGACCGCATCTCCACCCGGCTCAGCGTGGACTACCAGGCCAAGAAGTGGCTGAAGTTCACTACCAACCTCTCTTATGTGAACAGTTCCAGCAACTATCCCGAACTCCAGGACAACACGGACGGGAATGACAACACGACCAGTTCGGGCAACGTGTTCTACATAATCAACCACGTCGCCCCCGTATATCCCATGTATGTGCGCGACGCGCAGGGAAACATCAAGTATGACGGCAAGAACCCCATCTACGACTATGGTGACCTGACAACCAGCAACTACACCCGCAACTGGATGTCAATGTCAAACCCCATCGGTGACCTGACCTACAAGACGGAGGAGTACCTGATGGACATCTTCAACAGCCGCTGGGGCATCGAACTGACACCTGTGAAGGGCTTGACCCTCACGGGCAAGATAGGCATGGACCTTGACAATACCCGCAACCACATGGCTACCTCTTCCAAGTACGGACAGAGCGCGTCCAACGGCGGCGAGGCCAGCCAACTGCAGATACGCCAGTTGGGTGTCACGCAGCAGTACATGGGAAACTACCGCACGCGCTTCCTCGATGACCACAGCATCGACATCCTGGCCGGCTATGAGAGTTATGACTGGCAGTATGAGTATGTGAGTGCTTATGGGCGTAACCTCTACCAGTCTGGCTTGTGGGCCGTGAACAACGCCATCGACGGACGCCGTGGATATGGTCTCGCGCACTCCAGGGCCACACGCAGTGTGCTGGGTCGTGTGAACTATGACTTTGACGAGAAGTATTTCGTGAGCGGGAGCCTCCGTACCGACGGTTCAAGCCGCTTCGCCAAGGGCAATCGCTGGGGCACCTTCTGGAGCGCAAGCGCCGCGTGGGAGATGGCCAAGGAGGACTTCCTGGACGATGCCGAGTGGATAGACCTGCTCAAGGTGCGCGCAAGTTTCGGCCAGCAGGGCAATGACAACATTGGCAACAACTATGCCTATGTGGACCAGTACAAGATGACGGGAAACAACGGCACCTTCAGCGACGGCTCTCTCTCCTATAAGGCCAACCCCGAACTGACCTGGGAGAAGAGCAACGCCTATGACGTGGCTGTGGATTTCGAGTTCTTCAAGAAGCGCCTGAGCGGTTCTCTTGACTTCTACAACCGCACCACCAAGGACATGCTCTACTACAAGCCCGTGGCTCCTTCAAACGGTTACACCTCCATCCCCATGAACATCGGTTCCATGCGCAACCGTGGCGTCGAGCTTGACCTGCACGGAGTGGTGTTTGACACCAAGAACTTCAAGTGGGGCATCGACTTCAACATGGCCTACAACAACAACAAGATCCTGGAGCTCGCTCCCGAATTGGATGGCCAGTTGATTGATGGTTCCAGCATCTACCGCGAGGGCCACTCCATGTATGAGTACTACCTGGTGAAGTACGCGGGCGTGGACAAGACCAACGGCCTGGCTCTCTATTGGGCCAAGGACAACAACGGAAACGAGTATGCCACATCAAGTTACGCTACCGCTCGTACCACCAACCGCCAGGCAACAGGCGACCTGCAGGCCAACTGGTTTGGCGGCGTGGGCACCAAGTTGGAGTTCTTCGGCTTTGACCTGGGTTTGCAGTGCTCCTACCAGTTTGGCGGCAAACTCTATGACATGACCTATCAGGACTTGATGAACAATTTGAGCAGTACGGATGCAGGCAGCAACATCCACAAGGACATGCTCAAGGCGTGGACTCCCGAGAACACCAACACCGACATTCCCCGCTTGTGCGCCGACGACCAGTACACCAACGCCACGAGCGACCGCTGGCTGGTGAGCAGCAACTACTTCTCCATCAACAACGTCACGCTGGGCTACACAATTCCCAAGGACTTGCTCCGCAAGATCAAGGTGGACAACATCCGCATCTATTGCTCGGGCGACAACCTTGCGCTGTTCTCTGCCCGCAAGGGTCTGGATCCTCGTCTCGGCATCCGTTCGGCAACCAACAGCATCTATGCCGCCCTGCGTTCAGTGTCGGGAGGAGTGAAAGTGACATTCTAATCATATAACACAAGGAAACAACAAGATGAAAGCATATAAGTATTTACTCGGCGCGATGTTTTCGGGCATGATGCTTGCCGGATGCGCAGACCTTGACACCGCGCCCAAGGGTGACACCGTCACCGAGGACCAGAAGAAGGAAGTCGTGGAAGAGAATCCCGGCATGGCATCGGCCGCAGTCTCGGCCATCACCGCCAAATTCAGTTTCTTCAACGAGGGAGACCACAATGATTACGGCTACCCCTCGGTAATGCTCCTTACCGACAGCCGCGGCATGGACATGGTAAGTCCCTTCACGGGCTACAACTGGTATAGCGCAGCCGTCTCCCTGAAAGATTATCAGAACACGGCTGACGAGAACGCGATGATTTGGGAGGACATGTACAACCAGATATTCACCGCCAACGCGGTGGCCAAGACCATAAGCGTGGATACCGAGGAGAGCCAGGCACAGTATTTCCTGGCCCAGGCGCTGGGCATACGTGCGTATGGCTACTTTATCCTGGCACAGCTCTACCAGTACACCTACGAGGGTAACGGGGACGCTCCCTGTGTGCCCCTGCTGCTGGACACCAACGCCGACGAGGCAGGAGCCAACGGCGCAAAGCGTGCCACGGTGGGTGCCGTGTACGAGCAGATTATGACCGACCTCAACCATGCCGTTGACCTGCTCTCGAAGACCAAGGAGGAGCGTGCCGACAAGCGTTATCTCAACCTGGGTGTCGCCTTGGGTCTGCGTGCCCGTGTGGAACTGGTGATGCAGAACTGGCAGGCAGCGGCGGCTGATGCCCAGAAGGCCATCGAGTGCAGCGGTGCCACGCCCCTCTCGGCAGAGGAAGCCTCTGTTCCCGGATTCAACAAGCTCGACGCGAAGAACTGGATGTGGGGCATCTACATTGACGAGACCGACCGCGTGGTGACCACCGGCATCTGCAACTGGCCTTCGCACATGGGTTCCCTGAACTATGGCTACGCAAGCGTGGGCGCATGGCGCATGGTCAACGTGGACTTGTACAACAAAATCAACTCCACCGATGTGCGCAAGGGCTGGTGGCTGGACGCCAACGGGAAGTCGGCCAACCTGAACAGCGCACAACAGAAGTACCTCACCAGTGACGTGAAGGCTCCCGCCTACACACAGGTCAAGTTCGGCCCATACAAGGACGAGATAGGCACATCGACCAACGCCTGCGACATACCCCTGATGCGTGTGGAGGAGATGTACTACATCCTGGCAGAGGCGCAGGCCATGGCAGGAGATCCCGCGCAGGGCCTGGCTACACTGAAGAATTTCACCACCGCTTACCGTGACCCCGGCTACAATGTGACTGCCTCTGGTGCCGAGGCTGTGCAAGAGGCCGTGTGGATGCAGCGCCGCATAGAACTCTGGGGCGAGGGTCTGTCCTACTATGACCTGATGCGCCTGCGCAAGGGCATCGACCGCAGGGGCAGTGGCTTCGAGGCCGCCTACCAGTATGTCATCAAGGACACCAAGGAGGCCGAGCGGCAGGCCATCAGCACAGTGCTTGCCGGGAAGGGCGGCAGCGAGGGCACCGACCTTGCACGCCTCATATACCGTATTCCAAACAGCGAGATCGAGGGCAACAAGCAGTTGGAGTCCACGGACGACAACCTGTCCTCGCCCACCATCTATCCCGTGAACTAAAAGCAACATGTATAACCAAAGCAACACAAGATGATGAAACTGTATAAATCTTTGTTTCTTGCAGCCATCGCAGCGGTGGGCACCCTGGTGTCCTCCTGCAGCGAGGATGGAGTGTACGAGACGTACAAGGGCGGTGCGTCGGGTGCACCTGTCACCTACTCGTTCAACAACAAGGTTGCCAACTACACCTATATGCCCGACGACTCCATCGAGGACGTGAAGGTGACCGTCACCCGCAACAAGACGGACATCGCATACACGCTGCCCCTCAAGGTGAAGGTCTCTGATGCCAGCCTGGTGGTTGTGGGTGACAGTGTGGTGTTTGCCGCAGGGGTCAACACGGCCGAGCTCAACATCCATCTGACCCGTGACTTGAACATGGGCGAGTCGGCCGTGGTGGAACTCAGCATTGACCCCGGCGAGTATGGTATTCCTGTGGTGGAGAAGCCCTCTGAACTGGACGAGAACGCCGACAGTGCGGCACAGGCAGAGTACAACAAGGCTCTGGCTGCCTACAACGAGTACACGACCAAGATGGCCGACTACAAGATGACCACCACTGTCACCATGATGCGTGACTACTCATGGACTGCCGTGGGTACTGCCACTTTCCGCGACGATGCCCTTGCCACTATCTATGGCATGGACCCCTGTGTGGCCGAGGCCGAGATGGACAAGTGTGACCAGGTGGAGGGCTACTACCGTCTGGTGAACCCCTATGGCGCCAAGTTCCCCCTGAATGAGAAGGGGATGTATGATGCCGACAACACCTACTACCTCTACATCCATGCCGAGGATCCCGACTTCGTGTATATCCTGCCCCAAAGCACAGGCGCGACGTGGAATTCGGGTGACGGAACGTTCTGGCTGGCCGACTTTGCAGGTTATTACATTGCCAAAGGCAACTCGCCCGAGCTTGTGAAGAGCAAGGGCTACGGCGGCAAGCTGGCGGACGGTGTCATCACCTGGGCGACCAAGGGCATGATTTGCGGCTTCAATGGTGATATGGGTTATTACGCCAACACCAATGGCCTGTACTACATCGCCATGCCGGGCGTGAAGGTGAAGAGCTACTCGGCCGAGGTGACCTACAAGGGCGTGTTCGTGGACAAGTCCGGAAAGACTGAGGTCGTGGGCAGCCTGGCCCTGGACGGTGACGCTTCAGAGGCTTATGTGACCGTGCGTGCCAAGGGCGATGACGCGTCTGCTGTCGCCGACGCCATTCTCACCGGCAACCTGGAGGCAGAGAAGTTCAAGTCCGGTGACTTCCAGATTCCTTTCGATGCCGCCGAACTGGGCAGTGACCTTCAGATTGTCGCCGTGGTGGTGGACGAGGATGCTGTGCAGGCCATTGCCACCTGCAACTTCGAGTACTCGGCTGGCGGCTCCAAGTGGGTGAGCATGGGCATGGGCCAATACACCGATGACATTGTCACGACTGCGTATTTCAAGGACGCGAAGCCCGTAACTTATGAGGTCGAGGTGTTCCAGAACCCCGAGAAGCCGGGCATCTACCGCATCATGGATCCCTACGCGCTGGGCGTTTACCCCTATGCCCAGGCGTTCAACGAAAGCGGGCTGACAATTCCCAACAAGGGGGAGAAGTATCTTGAGGTCAATGCCGAGGATCCCGAAGGCGTGTATATCCAGAACCAGGAACTGGGTGTGGATGACAACTTCAGTTTCGAGACTATAGGTGCTTCTTACCTGACGCAGTATGACTTCAGCACGGTGAAGCAGGCTGGTTATCTGGGCGAGCTGAAGGAAGGGGTTATCACCTTCCCCGCTTTCTACACGGACAACACGAAGACAACCGTCTTCCAGGGTTACATGAATGTGGGCAGTTCATCGTACTATGCTTGCACAAGTGCTGCCTTGCAGTTGGTACTTCCTGGATACACGGCACCTGCCTCAGTCAAGAAGTATGCCAAGAAGCAGGGTCATGTGAGCCTTGCTCCCTTCAAGGCCAAGAAGTGCAATAGCAAGAGAATGCCCCTGCTTCACACAGAGTATCTTGTGAAATAACCCCCGCCCGCAGAGGTTATATAATGTAGATATGATAAAGTAGAGAGGAGCGTCCTCCTTCATAGAGGACGCTCCTCTCCTTTTGTGCATTCATACAGAGGAGGCCTTGGATGGGGGACAGGTACTCTGTTTGGGACATGAAGCCGTAACTTTTTACGCGCTCGGACAGAACAGGTACAATGTAGACATAGTGTATATAGATAGATAGAAATTAGCAGCCATGTTCAGAAAGAAAGCAATTTGCGCGGTGGTGTCCTGCCTGTTGGGCACGGGCACACTGCTTGCGGTGCCGGCCCTTCCCGTGAAGCGGTGGGTGCTCAGGCCTGACGGCACAAGCGTTCAGGTCACCCTGACGGGTGACGAGAACTGCCACTATTACCGCTCCAGTGACGGACAGGCATATCGCCTGGTGAAGGGTAATTTTGTGGAAATCCCGGCGAAGGAACTCGAGGCAGACATCCAGCGTGCGCAGCAGCGTGCGCGGAGCGAGAACGCGCGCAGGAGCAATCGCATCCGCCGCAAGGCGAAACTGGGAGACTTCACACATTACACGGGCACAAAAAAGGGGCTGGTGATACTGGTGAACTTCCTTGACAACGAGTTTACGGTTCCCGAGCCGCAGAAGTACTTCTCGCGGTTCTTCAACGAGAAGGGCTTCAATGACTACAATATCCACGGCAGTGTGAACGACTATTTCCGCGAGCAGAGCTATGGCGAGTTCGGCATCGACTTTGATGTGGCGGGACCCTACAGGTTGCCCTTGCCCATGAGTTCGTATGGCGCGCCCAGTGCCAGCGGCTCCCACGACACGAACCCCTACCAGATGGTGATGGATGCCATCAAGAAGGCAAACGCCGATGTGGATTTCAGCAAGTATGACTGGGATGGTGACGGCGAGGTAGACCAGATATTCGTGGTTTATGCGGGACATGGCGAGGCTCAGGGAGCCGACGAGAACACCATATGGCCGCACGAGTCCCATATCACACGCACCAAGATGGACGGGGTGTGGATAAGCACATACGCCTGCAGCTGTGAGTTGCAGGGCGCGTCGGGCACGGTTCCCGACGGCATAGGCACGGCATGCCACGAGTTCAGCCATTGCCTGGGTTTTCCCGACCTGTACAACACTTCCACGGGCGGGAACAGTTCTCTCTCCTACTTTGACCTGATGGTGTCGGGCAGTTACAATGGTGTGTCCTATAACGGGCAATGGATATCCAGCGCTTGTCCTGCCGCGTATTCGGCTTACGAGCGCTGGATGGCGGGGTGGATTACACCCACTGAACTGAAAGGCGGGGAGCAGATAAGGGACATGAAGTGCCTGGTGGATGCCCCAGAGGCTTACATCCTGTACAACGACGGCCACCGTGACGAGTATTATATCCTGGAGAACCGCCAGCAGCGCGGGTTCGACAGTGCGCTGAGCGGGCACGGGCTGATGATAACCCATGTGAATTACAACAAGGTATCATGGGAGGCCAACAGCGTGAACACGGACAGCAAGCACGAGGGTGTGGGACTGGTGTGTGCCGACGGCAAGGTGGAGACCAGTGCCAGCGGCCTGGCCGGCGACCTCTTTCCGGGCAGCGGAAACGTGACCAGTTTCACGGATATGACCTCACCTGCCGCAACATTGTTCAATGACAACACCGACGGAAGCCGGCAGTTGCACAAGTTCGTTGAGGAGATTGCCGAGACGGCCGGTGGCCTTGTGTCCTTCAACACAGCCTATTGTCCTCTGCTTGCGACCCCCGTCCCTGTGGTGACAGCCTCGGACGCCACCTCGTTCAGCATTGCCTGGCCGGCTGTGGAGGGTGCTGAGAGTTACGAGGTGAGCCTGAAGTCGCTTGCTTCCCAGGGTGACCCCTCAGAGGCAATTCTCTTGGAGGAGAACTTCCAGAAGTGTTACAGCAAGAGCGCGGGCTTCTCGGACATCTCCAAGAAACTCTCCAGTTATCTGTCTTCCGGTTTTTCGGGATCGAACCTTTACACAAGCCCAGACTATCTTCGCTTCGGCACCAGTTCCAAGACCGGTTATCTGACGGCTCCTGTCCAGGAGGCGATGTCAACGGGCAGGCTCACGGTGGTCATGACGCTCAAGCCCTTCAAGGAGGGAACCTCGGTGACAGGAAACTTGAATGTGCTGTTTGCGACGAAGAATGCCGAGGCGATTCCATTTGAGTTTGACAAGGAGACCACCTTTGTGTTCCATCCCAAAACCATCGCTGACGAGCGCAATCAGATAAGGATCAATCCCGACGGACGGTGCTACATCAGTCATCTGGCCATTTATGACGGTCAGTTTTCGGCGGGGGAACTTGGACTGGAGGGCGCTTTGGAAAGGGTTTCCGCCCACGGCGTGAAGGAGGTCAGTATCTACAAGACGACCGGCACGGCCTTTACCTTTGAAAACCTGGACAACACCAAGAACTATATTTACCAGGTGCGGAGCCTTAACGCCCGTAGGCAGTCGGACTGGTCGGCCGAGTTTGCCATTTCTCTTCCAAATGGCGGCACAGTGCTGCCCGCCATCAGTGCTGACGCGACTGGCGACGGCACTTGCTATGACCTGAAAGGACAGCCGGTGGCACATCCCGGGCACGGCATCTATATCAGGAATGGCAAGAAAGTGCTGGTGAAATAGCGCACCTGTGGGAACAGGCCGGAAAGGGGAGGGCATCGCGCGCGGACAGCGTGCGCATGCCCTCCCTTCTGTATTTCTTTCTCATGATGCCTTTTGCCGTTTCGTGATAAAACTCTATCTTTGCATCCAAGATTAACAAATACTTGTGCGTTATGATTATCAGTGTGGCCAACCCGATTTATGATTCTGTGTTCAAGTACTTGATGGAGGACGAGCGCGTGGCCAAGACAGTACTGTCGGCCTTGCTCAAGCGCGAGGTCGTCGAGGTGAAGATGCGCAAGCACGAGTACACGAATGGCAGCCGCGACAAGATATCCATGTTCCGCATAGACTTCGGAGCGAAGGTGCGCCAGGATGACGGCAGCCTGAAGCTTGTGCTCATAGAACTGCAGAAGACCTGGCTCGAGACGGAGACACTGCGTTTCCGCCAGTACCTGGGCACGCAGTATGCCGACCCCGACAACATCGTTAGGGAGGGAGACCAGAGCGGCATGGGCATCCCCATGATAAGTGTCTATCTCCTGGGGCACCGTGTGGGTGACATCGAGGAGCCGGTCCTGTATGTCCTGCACAAGTCCTATGACTATGAGGACAGGCTGGTGACGAGAGGCATTCCCGACCCGTTTGTGGACAGCCTGGTGCACGACAGCATTATCGTGCAGATACCCCTGCTGCACGGGCACGTCAACAACCGCCTTGTGGAGGTTCTGGGAGTCTTTGACCAGACCCGCAAGGACAGGCACAACCGGCAGGTCTTGAACATAGACGACAGTGAGTATGACGGTGACGGTGAGATGAGACACATCCTCCACCGCCTTCTCGCAGCGGCCTCGGACACTAAACTCAGACAGGATATGAATGTGGAGGACGAGTACTTCTCGGCCATTGAGACCAGGGACACCGCCATCATGATGCGTGACAAGAAGATAGCGGAACAGGACGCGATACTGGAACAGAGAGGTGCCCAGTTGGAGCAGAAGGATGCCCAGTTGGAGCAGAAGGATGCCCAGTTGGAG
>ERZ808274.542-NODE-542-length-17941-cov-7.358325_pt1 | contig 17941 bp, 26 predicted proteins | sample MGYA00521277_ERZ808274 | MGnify/ENA primary metagenome ERZ808274 (study PRJEB31516, sample SAMN03275597) | gut metagenome | biome: mammalia-associated habitat; material: feces | host: Papio cynocephalus | place: Kenya | collected 2012-07-28 ... | reverse complement strand
ACTGGCACAGTATTTGCTCGTTATGGTTAGTCATAACTAACTGGCACAGTATTTGCTCGTTATGGTTAGTCATAACTAACTGGCACAGTATTTGATCGTTATGGTTAGTCATAACTAACTGGCACAATATTTCCTTGTTATGGTTAATCATAACTAACTGACATGGAATTTGCTTGTCATGGTTAGTCATAACTAACGTACATATGTTCGCTAGGACATGCCTGGCTCCGTTGTCACTTATGAAATTTGAGCATCTGTTCTACAACATATAGAACACATATAACAGTCAACTATGAATTTATTTCATTTTACTATTCTCCAACAACATGATATAATGCATATACAGAAAGGAGTGAACCACATGATTAAGAAATGGTTAACCGACCAAAACCCACACATACGTTCTGGTAAATTACTAACATCCCGTGACGTACTTTATTTAACAAATGTCAAGAACAGAGACGAACAGTACATTTACCCATTATCAAACATTTGTTCTATTTCCTACGACTATGCATTTAATTTACTGGATGCAAACGAACGTTCGGAAATGGATGTAGCACCAATGGATTTAATAATGGTAGTTGAGACTTTCAGACATGACAAACAAATGTTCTTGTCACGTATCATGGAAATGAAATTTGATTATTTTGGATTAGACGAGGAGTAGAAACATGAAAGTGTGGGAAATGAGACAAACATTGATAAACTATTGTTATCCTAGAAGCTGTGACGACTGCATATTTGTTGATTCTGATTCATGTCGTTTTGTTGACATGGATGATAATAAGATAAAAGAATCATATAAGAAGTTGTGGAGGGAATATCATGGAAAAGATAACTAGAGGATATTATAAATGTAGGCAATTAGAAACTGTACGCAATTTGCCTATGGTAGAGTGGACAAGAGACGAGATTAGTGCTTTTGGTAAATTCCGTAGTGATGCATTAGACAGATTTATTAAAGAATGGGAAGAGACATGTTTACCTTTTAGGAGATTAAATCATGGGAGATTATAATAGAAATACGATTTACAGAACAGAAAGGCTTATTATAAAAGAAGCCTATTGGAAAAGTAGTTTACAAAGAATAGAGTTTTATTTTTATGAACAGGGTAATCCTAGACCTGTGAAGCAGGTACTAGTTGGCACAGATGGTGAGGTAAGGATTATATGACAATTAAGCAAATGTTACAAGAGCGCATATATTCAGCAAAAACTGTTGAAGAAATGGCAGAAGCTGTAAACAACTACTTTGTTTATTTGGACGAATGTAAAGTAGGTCTTCAACAGCAATGGTTGGATGTTGGTATAACTATTGAACTATGGATGGCAAAAGTAAGAGGTAATAAACATGAAGAAATTAACAAATAAAGATATTGATTTGATTGCAACTGAATTTTGTAAACGTTATTATGGTTATGTAGATTTGTGCGGTATGGCTAGAATTTTAGTTGTTTTAGATTATATATCAGAAATACAATATTTATGCTTGGCTGATAATTTTGAGCAACAATATTTTGAAAATATACCTGTAGCAAAAACAACATATATTTCTATATTACAGAGGTGATTAATTTATGGTTAAGGGCGGTGCAAGACATAAAATGAATCTGGACATTAGCCCAGAACAATTTAGTAAATATTCGTTAAGACAGCAGAACGAATTACTTGACAGAATGGCAAAGCGTTATAATCAACGCATCAAAACATTCTATAAGGTTGACCCATATCATGCTTTAAAGATATACGAATATAATGAAGCAGAAGTCGGTAAACCTGTTTTTTCAAGGAAGAAAGCTTTATCAAAAGAAGAAGCAAAAGAACGTTTCTACTCGATGTATAATTTTAATAGAAGCAAGTATTCATCTATATCAAAATATAGAGATAAGATAAAAGAATCTACAGAGCAGTTGGCAAAAAATGTTGGTCTTCCAGAGTTGAATGAGGATGATAAAAAAGCTCTTTCCGGTTTCTTTGAATATGTTTATACTGAATTGAAAATGGATAAAGACATTTATAATTATCGTGAACTAGGTGATTTTTATGATTCATTTAAACTTACTGATAAAGAGCAGGGAGATAGAAAGGCACACATAAAGGAAATGTGGAAAGCTTTTCAAAAGTCTAAAGAAGATTTAGCAAGCTTTGAGTTAAAAGTAAAACAAGAAATAAAGAAGCGCGTTGACGCAGGCGATGAAAGGCCATTATCGCAGATTATGCGTGAATCAGTAAAGGGGCTATAATTATGAAAGAGGTCAAGTATAAAGGAGTTGATATCAATATATACGATATAGAGGACTGTAAAAACTCCTCTATTCTTGTTGATATCTATTCCTCTATTGACCTTGAAAAAGATATAGTTGTACAGAAGCATAGAAGATATGATGACGAATACTTTTATAAATACCCTTGTTCTTTTGATACAGAAACTACAACTGTATTAGAACATACTGCTTGGAATATATCAGATGAACCAGTGGGCTTTACTTACCTTTATCAGTTTAATTTATTCGGTAGTGTTTTTATGTTTAGACAGGAAACAGAGGTTATGCAGTTTTTAGAAATGGTATCAAAGATTTTCGTTACATCTAAATACTGTATAGTTTGGTATGTACATAATCTTTCTTATGAATGGCAGTTTATTAAAGATTGGTTAAACATCAATATTGATTCAGTTTTTGCTACAGAAAAACGTAAAATCGTATCGTTTAAGACAGAATATAACATGGCCTTTCGTTGTTCATATAGGCTGACTAATATGAATCTCGAGAAGTTAACGCAAGATTATTCAAAATTTTATGTTAAAGAGAAAGAAATCATGGATTATGACTTATATCGTGATCCATTTACAGAACTTGACGATAACACTCTATTATATTCAGCTCTCGATGTATTAGGTCTTTCAGATGCATTACAGGGATTTATGCAGGCCAATAGTTTTACTGTTAAAGATAATCGCCCGACAAGTACAAGTATTGTCCGTCACGCTGTACGTGAGGTTATGTTAAGCAAAAAGTATAGACAACAAACTAAAGATGTTATTAGACGTACAGCACTAGATGAAAATCTGTATAAAATTATGCTAGACTTAAAAGCTGGCGGTAATACACATGCAAATAGAGAATATGTTGGTTTAAAGTTAGGGAATTTAGGACATGGCGATTTTACTTCAAGCTATCCGTATCAAATGATTTGTAGTAATGCATATCCCATGTTTAAGTTTAAAGAGCATTCTTTTATGAAAGACAATGTCTTCGACTATGCTGAATATTATAGCCTGTCAAAGAAATATTGTATTATTGCAAGATTTGAAATATTAAACCCTAGGTTAAGAAAAGATAAGTATGTACCTATTCCTTATTTATCTCTTTCAAGATGTTTTAGTCAGAGTGGGGCTTGCACCCAATTAGGATATGATAATGGTCGTATTATAAATTTTAAAGGAAGTATTAAAGTAGCATTTTATGATTTGGAATTTATTCATTGCTTTATGGAACAGTACGAGTTTGACGGCATTAGTTGTTACGATTCATATATTGCTTACAAGGGTTTTCTTCCTACTTCATTAAGACAAGCAGTGTTTTCATATTATGAGAAGAAAACAGAACTTAAAGGCGTTGTAGGTGCTGAATATGAATATATGAAAAGTAAGAATTGCGTAAACGGCATATTTGGTATGTGCTATACAGACCCCATTCGCGAGGTTATTCAATTGAATCCAGAAACTATGCTTTTTGAAGATGATACAAGTGCATTGAGTATACAGGAACAATTAGACGACTATTATAGTAAAAGAACAACTTTTCTTGCGTATCAGTGGGGCAGTTATACAGCTATGTTAGGTCGTGTGGCATTACAATCTATGATTGATTTATTCGACCCACATGATGTCGTTTACTGCGATACTGACTCTTGTTTTTTCTTGCATCCAGAGAAGTATGTTGAAGTGATCGCCAACTATAACAAGAAACTATTAGCTAGGTATAAATGTAATACAGCTGAATATGTCAAGAATTATGCTACAACTAAAAAAGGCATAGATAAATATCTAGGTGTTATTGATATGGAAGATAACGCTGATATATTTGTTACATTAGGTGCTAAAAAGTATTGTCAGCAAATAAAGGATTCTTTTGAAATAACAATCGCAGGTGTACCAAAAAAGACAGGTTCAAAAATCATGGCTAACCCAGATAATTTTAAATGTGGTTTTCTTTTTGATGAAGAATGTGGAAAGAAACGTTTAATTTATAACGACTCTGAATCGGTACAAAGAGTTACAGTACCGCAGGGAACATTTAATATTTATAGTAATGTAGCTATGGTTAAAACAACCTATAAACTAGATATAACTGATAAGTTTGAAGCACTTGTAAAATACACGCAAGATATTTATGAAAATTCATTTTATTTTAAATAAGTAGTTGACAAAAAACAATATAGGTGTTATTATAATATTGTAATAATTAATAAACATATATGAAAGGTGGACACACATGAAAACATTAAGAACAAATATTGAATCAAAAGTAGAACAGTTTAAGGCGGTTAAGAATGCACACGCTGTTAAAGACATGCCAGATGGTTTTGAATTAGGTTTTGAATTCATCAACTATATTGATGAAAAACAGGATGGTAAAGAAGTAGAAATTTTGGCCGTTAAAGGCTCAGATAATGAATATTATGGAACAAACAGTTCCACTTTTATCCATGATTATCTTGAAATCATTGATATGTTTACAGGATGTGATGAACCGTTTACTATTGTTAAAGATAGTAATGTTTCTAAAGCAGGCAGACAGTTCGTATATGCTAGATTAGCTTAATTAGCTTCCTCCTTTAAGTTTTCATAATTTATCCCATTGTTAAGCCTCAGCGAAAGTTGGGGCTTTTCTCCTATAAAGAAAGGTATTGAATATGAGCTTATACGATAAAGACGGTTGGTTGAATTTTAATTATATTCTAGGCTTTAAACCGACATTTATAATAATGGTCGGTGCTAGACAGGTCGGTAAAACTTATGGCGTATTTAAGCGCTGTTTAGAGGAAAACTGGTTTCCGCTATTAGTAAGAAGAACAGCAGATGAAATTGATTTGTGTTGTAACGAAAAGTACAACCCGTTTAGGCAATTAAATGAAGATTTACATGACGATGTGCATGTGTTAAAAGAAAAGAACAGTGCACGTATAGCTAGGATAGTAGGTTATACAGAAGAGGATAAGCCAATCTATGAAGATATTGGCGTAGCTATATCACTTAAAGCAGTATCTAAATATCGCGGTTTTGGCGGCGGTATTATCACTGATATTATTTATGATGAGTTTATACCAGAGAATCATGTACAACGTATTAAGAATGAAGGGGATGCTGTTACTAATATGTATGTTACGGTATCTGGAAACAGAGAAATATTAGGTAAGCCCCCTTTGCGTATGTGGATGATGGCAAACAGTAATAACATTTATAATGCCGTTCTGGAAACATTTGGTTTAGTTGATATCTTTGACGAAATGCAAAGAAAAGGACAAGAAGTTAAATTTCTAAAAGAACGTGGTATTCTCTTATTAAATATAATGAAGTCCCCTGTATCTGAAATGCGAAAGAAAACTGCATTATTCAGAGCTATAGGCAATGACAGCGAATTTGCAAAGATGGCAAATAGTAATGAATTTTCATATAATGATGGTTCGCATATTATGAGAAAGTATAATAACCCTAAAGACTTAACAGGTATATGTCAGTTCGGCAAGATATATCTATATTTCTCTAAAAGCAGGTCAAACTTTATGTATATATCGGAACATAAGTATTGTGAATTTCCAGAATATTATGACGGTGGTAAGGATAGTAAAAAAGCTTTTAAAGTGAGGTATTCAATTTATGGTGAATGGGATGCCTTAGGCTGGATATACTATGAGACATATACATGTAAGTACAGATTTTTAGATGCCATTGGAAAAATGGGACTTTTAACATGATTTTTATTCATAGACTCTTGACAAAATTTCATAGTTGATGTATAGTATAAGTAGAGCTAGTTGTTTGCAACATTCCAAAAGGCTGGAAAATGCCGTTGCTGGATATTGGAGTCCACCTAAAACAAGTAGCTCTATTTAATTTATAGAAAGGATTGACCCTGTTATATATTAATCATTCTCAGACACTTTATATAGGTGGATTCCAGAAAGGAAACTATATATATGGATATTAATTCAATCATGCAGGCTATTGGTACTGTAGGTTTTCCTATTGTTTGTGCGGTAGGTATGGGATGGTATGTCAAATATTCTACAGACCAGAACAGAGAAGATATTGCTAAATTGAATGAACAGCATAAAAGTGAAATGTCAGATGTTACTACAGCTCTGAACAATAATACGCTTGCTATTCAACATTTATGCGATATGATTAGCAAAGAGGATAGTAAAGATGAAAACAGTTAAAAAAGGTTCAAGTGGACAGGATGTATATGCATTACAAGCTGTACTCAGAGCTATTGGCATTTTAGGTAAGAATGGCAAACCACTTACTATTGATGGTACTTGTGGTGATAATACTGTTTATGCTATCAATCAGTTTCAGAAGATTCAGAATGGGTATGGAAACAGTGCAGTAGGTAAACAGGATTCTTCCTGTGGTGCAAAGATGTGGGCTTGTCTATTAGGTGGTGATTAAATGGCTTTTACACCTAGACTTAATACAGATGGTATGAAAGGTAGTAAATATTACTATTCAGACAATATTTTCTATCAATCTAATCTTGGCCCACAACAAACTGGTGGTAACTGTACTTGGTATGCATGGGGCAGATTTTACGAGATTAATGGCACTTATCCATCTGGTCTGTCTACTAGTAATGCAACTAACTGGTATTCCAGAACAAAAGGCTATGCTAAAGGTAAAGAACCAAAACTTGGTGCTATAGCGTGTTATGGTTATAACAATGGCGGTGCAGGCCATGTAGCCGTTGTCGAACAGATAACAAGTGATGGTATCGTAACAAGCAATAGTGGTTGGTCAAGCGGTCGTTACTTCTGGACAGAGAAATGCAAAAAGTCTAATGGCTACTGTCCTTCATGGATGAATGGATATTTACAGGGCTTTATTTATCCCAATGTTGATACAGGTTCTCCCAGTATCCCCACCGACTTACATTGGCAGTCAATCACAGGATATGGACAAGATTATATCAATGAGAAGTCTACCAACAATGCGTATTGTGTAGCAAATGTGTTATTGCCTTTAGGTTGGAGTATCAATGCGATTTGCGCTATGCTTGGTAATATGACGATTGAATCTTTTATCAGTGCTGACCTTTATGAACAAGGTGTAGCTGTAGACAATAGAGGTTACGGTCTTGTCCAGTGGACACCAGCTGTAGATACAATTATACCATATCTTAATGAAAACTGCCCTACATGGCAGACAGATTTGGATGCTAATGGTAATTGTCAGTGTCAGAGATTAAATGACGAAAGAGACGATAATCCTAAAGAATGGTATCCAAACTTCTCTAGTGTACCATCTGAGTACAGAACATATCAAACTATGGATGCTTTTGCAACAGCAACAGATGATGTTGCGCACATGGCAAAATGTTTCGTTTATTGTTATGAAAGACCAGCTGACCCATCGGCAACTTTAGAAGACAGAGCTAAATATGCTCAGTATTACTTTAATCTCTTACAGGGATATACGCCAAGTTTACCGACCGGTAAAGGTATTCGAACAAGAATGCCTATATGGATGTATCCTTGTTTAAGACGCTAATTATAAGGAGTATAATTATGATTATCACAGGAATGTCACACTTTCAGTATGTAGCACAGATGAAACTTGTTGAATGGTATCACAAGTATAAGAAGCTGACCAACAAATGTCATAAGGGGGAATAGAGCATGTTACAAGCAACAAGAGATGCTATCACTAAGTTTCTTGGCGATAGAACAGATGATGAAACTATTGCCTTACTAGAAACTATTGATAATGAAGGCGTAGACGAGGAAAATTGGAAACAAAAGTATGAAGAAAACGATGCTGAGTGGCGAAAAAAGTACACAGACCGTTTTAAAGAGGGTAAATCAGTTCCCAACCCTACGCCAGACTCAATTATAAATCCAGAAGAAACAGATGATGAGGAAGAAAGACTTGAGTCTCTTAACCTTAACGATTTATTGTATGGAAAGGATGAAAAATAATGCCTAAAAAACCAAGAATTGCAACTAATACAAATATTAGTGCTGATGTTATCAACGCAGTTAAAAACAGTGCATCAACCTATTACAAAGATTACGTGCCTTACGTAACCGCAGATAGTGATTCCCTTAGGGGTATTGGGGCTATCATCTTGAATAATCCAGCGCTTGAAAACGAGTTCTTAAATACTTTGGTTAATCAATTTACATTTGCTAGAATTGCAAGCCGACTTTATACTAATCCGCTTGCAACACTGAAAAAAGGCGTTATTGATGTTGGCGAAACAGTAGAAGATATCTTTGTTAATACTGCTAAAGTATACCAGTATGGTGATATTGCTGGAAGCGGAGCTGATACAGCAACAAACCTGTTTAAGAAGTATGAACCAGATGTAAGAACAGCGTTCTATATCATGAACTCACAGCTAACTTATCCTGTAACAGTTAACAGAGCAATGCTTAAATCAGCTTTTAAGTCTTGGTCTGGTATGGATGAATTAATTTCTGGCATTATCCAGTCTATTTACACTGCGGCCGCTTATGACGAATTTAATATTACAAAGTACCTTATTGGTCAGCATATCTTAAATGGTAAACTTGCTTACTATCGTTTTGATGATACTGCAACAGATAAATACAAGCTCTGTGCAACACAGATGCGTAAAGTATCCAACGACTTCCAGTTTATGAGTACTGATTATAATATTGCAGGTGTAACTACATTTACCGATTCTGATAAGAAAGTTATCTTAATCAATACTGATTATGACGCTAACATTAGTACTAATGTTCTTGCTTCAGCATTCAATTTACCTTACGCTGATTATCTGAACCGCCGTATCCTTATTGATGGTCTTGGTCATTTGGATATTGCAAGACTTAACAAAGCTTTTGCTAACGACCCAACTTATGAAGAACCAAGCGCAGATGATATGGCTTTTCTCGATAAGGTTGCCGCTGTTATTATTGATGAAGATTTTGTTCAGATTTACGACAATGTATTTGAAATGCGTGATATGCCGGTAGCAAATACATTAGACCATAATTATTTCTTGCATATGTGGCAGACGTATGCAGTTAGTCCATTTGCTAATGCAGTGGCGGTTATTCCAAATAATTTAGTTGCTACGCAGACAGCTTCTAATACTACTATTTCAGATAGTTCTAGTGGTTCGGCAACAGTTCAGCTACCAAATTTAGGCAAAAAAGCAGGTGTGCCATTTACTTATTTATTTACAGCAAACGTTAATACAGTTAACGGCGGTTGTAAAGATTTAATATGGACTAAAAAAACAGACGATACAAACAAAGCTATTGTTTATCCTAATGGTTTTGTTAGTGGTGAAACTATTGAGAAAACATCTAATTATTATGGCACTATAGTAGTGACTGCAACAGTAAAAGGTACTAATATTAGTAAAGATTTTACTTTAAGATTAGGTGTGTATACAGCATAGGAGTTATTATGGCATACGTCATTCCAGATTCAATAATTTATATTTTATCTGGTGTTGAGTGTGACATTAACTACAATCACGTCAAATGGTTTAACAGTAGGAGTGAACAATACTCCTACATGTTAGACCATCGTATTAAAACTTATGACTCCTGTTCATATGTTAGGGATGGAGTCATAATGATTGATGCATGGGCTGATGATATCTATAGCGCAAACTATCTGATGTTTAGAAACTCGGCTTTTAGTGATAAATGGTTTTATGCGTTTATTACTGAAATTAGGTACGAGAATAACCGAACAGCAGAAGTTCATTATATGATAGACCAGTGGCAGACATGGTGGATGGACTGTAAAGTCGGTGAATGTTTTGTAGAACGTGAACATGTTCTTGACGATTCACTTTATAAGCACACAATACCAGAGGGTTTAGAGTATGGAGAACTTATAGCAAGCAAACAAAGTTTATTAACAGATTTTTCATATAATGTTGTTTATGGCTGTGAGATAGTTATATCTGAAAGTCAGTTAACACCGATTGAAAATCAACCTACATGGTATGATAAACCAGAGCTTGGCAGAGTTTTTCAAGGTTCAAAGATTGGGTTCACAGAAGACCCGGCGAAATTATTAACATTCTTGCAATCGCTGATAACAGCTGGCTACCAAAATACTATAATACAAATATTTACTATACCAAGAGATTTACGACCTACAGCTACTGGCGCTAATTTTGCAGAACAGAAAGAACTACCAGACGTACCAAAAAACTTTGGTAATTATACACCACATAATAACAAGCTGTATTGCTCACCTTATACAGATTACCTTGTATTTTCACCGACAGGCGATAACATGGTGCTACATCCAGAATTATTTGATGGTAAGCCTACTGTAACAATAAGAGGTAATACAGGAACACAGCCACAGGTTATTATTTCGCCAAGAAAGTATAAAGGTACGAGTGCTACTGATTTTAGTAAGGGCTTTACACTTAATTATGGTGAAAAAGGTTCTTTCATGTATGATGCGTACCAAGCTGAAATTGCAAGCTACGGTTTTAATAATCTTACAAGCAATGAAGCTTTTAATAACTTTTTAGGCGAAAGTGCAAAATGGGGTGGTCGTGTTTTTGGTGCTGCTAGCCAATCGGCATATGGCGCAACAGCAGGCCTAGCTAGTGGTGGAACAGCAGGAGCTGTACTTGGTAGTCTTGGTGGAGTTGGTTCTATCCTAGATACAATAGCACAGTATTCTAAAGACACGCATGACACAAGTAAACTATCTGGAGCTAGTGCTGGTTCTGTTTTGTGGGCTAATCAATTAAAGGACGCACAATGTTATGTTAAGCAAATTCGTGAAGAATATGCTAGAATCATTGACAGTTTCTTTGATATGTACGGCTATCAGGTCAATACAGTAAAACGACCACAGATGGAAGGTAGACCAGCATGGAACTACATTAAATGTAAGAATATTGCTTTAACTGGTAAGATACCAGCAGAAGCAGAAAGAGTAATTAAATCGGTTATTGAAAATGGCGTTACTTTTTGGAAAACAACATTTCATAACTATTCAGCTAATAATAGAATTTAAAGAGGTGATAGAGTGAGTAGACAGAAAAGAAGATTCTTTCAAAAAATTTATAAAGAAGGAGTCGAGTATAACAAGTGGCTATTCAAATTCGCTAACAATGCTATTGCTTCTTATAGAATTGAGGGGCTACCAGTTGAAATTGATGCTAGATGGTTAGCCCTTAAACTTTTTGAATTGGGTTCAGTTGCTTTTTTCTATGATGAAGATGCACAGGAATATGCTTGCATGCAATATTTAAGTATGGGTGTATTTGATTGTTACGGTAATCCAACAAAAATTACTGTTTACAATCCGTGGACACATTATAACAAAGTACTTGAAAAAGGTCAGTTTGTTATTATTTGGGATAACTATTTAAGGATTAATAGCTATCGCTCATTTATTGGTCTTGCATACAGATTAAGCCGGCTTGATGGCACGATTGATGTTAACTGTACTGCACAGAAAACACCAGTCATTGTTGCCTGTTCTGAAAACAACCTGTTATCAATGAAAAATATGATTGCAAAAGTTGATGCTGATGAACCGTATATACCTGTATCGACTAAGTTTAACATGGATGATGTTAAAGCAATTCAGTTAAATGCGCCTCTAGTTGCACTTGACTTGCTTGAAACACAGCAGAGATTATATAATCAAGGTAATTCAATGCTTGGCATTACCAGTGTTATTGCACAGAAAAAAGAACGAATGATAACAAGTGAAGTTGACAGTGGAAACGCTGATGCTTTAGCCAACAGACGTTCAAGAACAATGTCAAGAGATTATGCAACGGAACAGATTAAAGAAGCTTTTGGCATTGATGTTAAATGGTTCTTTGATGATGGTGATGAGCCAAACAAGGAACAGGAAGGCACAGAAGATGTTTTCCAAGATTTAAAGGACTATAGTTTAGGCTCTTCCATGATTAAGAGGTTTTAGTATATGAGTAATTATACAACACAGTTACGATATATATGTGAATCTTTAGCAGGATATGATAGAAGTAAGGGTTACATGTCTATTGATGATATATTAGACAAGAGTTGGAATAAGATATTTCCGCCAAGTTTTGAAGCATTTGAACCGTCTTACACACCTGTCCTTGCTAAAAAGATTCTTAAGTGGTATTATACAAGGGAAATTGGCTCAGAAACATTTGGTTTATTTCAGTTAAGGCTAGATGCTAAACTTTCTGTTATAATGCCATATTACAATAAAATTTATAAAGCTTTTGATAAAGATTATGATATCTTAAAAGACACTGATATTAAATCAACACATACCAGAAGCACAAAAGGCGATAATGCTAGCGGCACTACTGGAAGTACCAATGACACAAGTGAATCTGAATCTATTGGCAGACATTCAAATACACCACAGGGTGGTCTTGATGGTATTAAGTCAGATAGATATCTTTCTAGTGCTGATATCAGTAATGATTCTGGTAAAGTTACTAATAATAGTAAAGTTGATAGTAAAGGCAATTTTACTACCACTGAAGAATATGTTGAGTCTATCAGTGGCAAAAGAACAGCACAGTCCTATGCAAGTCTAATATCAGAATATGCTGACAAATTAAAGAACGTAGACCGTATGGTCATTAATGAACTGGATGATTTATTTATGCAAGTTTGGGATTGGGGGGAATTCGATGGAGAATAAAAACTTTAATCCTATTGGTAATAAGCCTTTAGCACCAGCTGTTTATGATGAAAATATAACACCATTAGAATCGCTGAATAAGCTTTCTTATAAAATCAATGAGTTAATCGGTGATGATACGAATGTTAAAGAAGTAGTAGACAAGTTACTCAATGTTTATAAAGAACATTTAAAGTTGCAGGGCGGTTATTGTGAAGAATTAAAGTGTATTGCTTTTGAAAATCCTATTAAATGTAGCGTAAATCATACTGTTTCACCTGTTTATATTCCATCATTAACAATTGATGTTGGCGTGGATAATGTTAAAGGCGACGTTAGTTTTTATCAGTGGCAATATAAAAATGATAATGGTGTTTTTGTTGATTTAGATGCTGACGGTTCTAATAGTAAGAATTGTAAAATACCAGTAACATTTTATAACGATGGTGACAAGAAAGAATTCAGATGTAAATTACAGAGTAGTACACATACGTATTATTCAGAATCAGCTGTTATAACTTATAGAATGCCAATATCAGATGAAAATGCAAACAATCTATTTCTTAAAAGTGGAAAATGGAAACAGAAGGGGGCAGTTATATATGAGTGATATTATTATTAATGGGAAAACATATAATGGAATAAAAGCTATTAATGTTAATACAACAGGAAACAGTATTGCAAGATATCTGGAAAACGCTGAAGTATGGAATGTAAGTGGCAGACGCAAATTAACAAACGGTGCTGTATGTTTTATAGATGATGATTGTCGAAGTGAAGTAATGACAAAGCTTTTGCCTACAATTCGTTCGTTGGATATTCCTTATGGTTTTGCATGTCCACCTAATTCTATTGGTAAATCTGGTTATATAACATTAGACAATTTAAAGGAATTGGCAAAAAACTATAACATTCTTTGCCATCATTGGAACCAAGAGGGCATGAATACTTTTAGCACTAAATCAGCTTATGCTGAAAATTTAGAAAAATGTACAGCTTTCTTTGAAGAAAATGGAATTGAAGTGGACGGCATTTGTTATCCAAACGGATTAATATGTTCTAGTTACATGGATGAAGTAAGAAAAAGGTATAAATATGGTTTTACAGTTGACAGAGATTCAAATTCTACACCTTTACAAACATATTATATTAAGCGTGTTGAATGTTTTCCGACTAATGGAATGTATGGTATTGAGTATTTAAAAAAATATGTTGACCAAGCTTTGAAGTATAAGAGGTTGGTTGTATTTATGACTCATTGTTGGTATGAGACATTTAATACAACAGTGTTAACAGAATTAGTTAATTATATTAATGAAAAAGAATTAGATATTTTAAGTCCAGCTGAAGCATTTGAAAAATTTGGAAATATTATTGAAGTAGGCGATGTTTTGTTTCCATTCGATGTGCACAATAGTAACTTTTTTGTAGTTGGGAAAACAGGTTCTATTTATTATAATCAGGCAGTATCATACATAAAAAGCGAATACACATTAAATAGAGTTAATTTTGGTTGGACAAGTGGCTATAGTGTAAATGCTAATGGTAAATTAACTAGTGTATCTAGCCCATTACGTATCGCTTCAGAAAAAATAGCAGTAACAGGTGGTCATACTTATACATTACTTAATGTTTCAAATATTTATGCTAACTTACTATATGCTGTATATAATGAATCTGGCACATTATTGAAATCAGTTGCCAGTACAAACGATGCAAAAGGAACTTTTCAATCACGGGTTGATGTTACAATGCCGGATGATGCATCATATATGTTTATGTGCTGTAACATGGATAACTATTTGCCTTTCTTTGAATTATTTGAACATGTAACTAGTTTTAGTCAGTAGGTGATAAAATGAAAAATGATTTATATTTAATATGGCCGTTTAGTGCTGTTCTTCCTATCGTTTACAGCGATGCTTTATCATTTGAAGAAAACTTACAAGTTTTATATGACAAAGTAAATGAATTAATAGACAATGCTGATAATGTACCAGACCTTGTTTATAAGCTCTTGCAAGCTTATATTACTGATATGGTTGTTTCACTGACATATGATGAAGATAAACGTGCATTGATTGTTGACCAGTCACTTATTATTCTTAAACAACCGGATTCAGTTTATAAAGTAACAGAAGAAGCAAAAACAGTTGATGTATATTCCTTTGTTGCAGGTGCTACAAGTTATCAGTGGCAATATTCATTAGATAATGGCGCTACGTGGTTTGATTGCACAGAAGATGGCGCAAAAACTTACAGATTAAAATTAATCGCTGTAACTGATAGAAACAACTATTTATACAGATTGCGTGTTAATAACAGAATGCGTGTTGATTATACAAACACTACAAGTGTGAAAGTAGAGGTGGCATAATGGCAGATAGAAAAGAATTTGATTTTGTTCGAGTTGGCAATACAGATGTGTATGTGCCGCGTTACGATGATAGTGCTATTAAGAAAAGTATTGCCGATGAAACAACAGCAAGAACAAATGCCGATACAACACTTCAAAATGCTATCGACAAAGAAAAGGAAAATAGACAGTATAGTGACAGTTCCTTACAGACGGCTATTAATAACGAAATTAGCAACAGAAAAACAGCTGATACTAATTTACAGAAAAATATTGATGATAATGGTACTTTGTTGTCAGCTCTGAGACAGGAATTTAACAGTACAAGAAATGATAAAAAGATTGTGCTTATTGGTGACAGCTACGATGAGGGTTATACGCCAGACGGTAATGTAACTGGTTGGGGCGAACTTCTTACTGCTAAAATGCCTTATTGCACGTTTGTTAATAAATACTCTGGTGGTGCAGGTTTTGCACACAAGTCAGCGTCAACAGGTAAGGTCTTTCTTGACTTATTAAATGAAGCAGGAAACAGCCAGACAGAAGCAGAAAGAAACAATGTTTCTATGGTATTAGTTGCAGGTGGTTTTAATGACCGTGACCAGACAAAAGGTGATTTAGCCAATGCAATGAATAATTTTGCTACTAGATGCAGGACATTGTATCCATATGCTGAATGTGTTTATGCTTTCATTGGTTGGTCTTCATCATCGGCGAATAGAAATCAGTTAAGAACGCTTTGTAGCAATTTAAGAGACTGTAGAACGAGTGGTATTAAAATTATTACTTCAACAGCATTTACACTTCATGACTACTCTTATTTTAGTAGTGATGGTATCCACCCTAACAGCTCTGGACAGTCGGCTATTGCTAACACCTTATGTGGTGTTATACTTGGCTCTGAACCGAATATCACAATTGAATATAGTTTATATTCCTTTAGTAGCTCCGAAATGGCTAGCACTAAAAACTCTGACAATCAGGAAATTGAGAATTATCTAGACTTACGTTCTACGTTCTCTGACGGCGCTGTGAACGTGATGCTTGACGGTCGGTTTCGTCTCGCCATTTCTAACAATCCTGTTACTATTGCTACTTATCCAAAAAATCTTAAAATTGGTGAGGGTTGGACTACACCACCACTTACAGACTTTGCTTGTACGCTGTTCGGCAGAGATGTGTCGAATAACTATTTCACAATCAATGGGTTCGTCAGATTCGCCAAAGACTACAAGATACAGGTCTACCACAAAGAAGTAGACAGTTCAGCTACGAACAAATTTAAAACTATCAATTGCGATTCAGCTACAGCATATTGCAACATTCAGATGCCTATGAGTATGTGTTCAGCATTCGATTTATAATCCTCTGAGGCTCTGAGGCTCTGAGGCTCTGACGGTTGAAATGTGTAATTACAATGTTATAAAGGTGTAGATACCGCCTTATTTATATAGGTCGCTCATTATGGCTCACAGAAGCTTAGAGCGACCATTTTAGTAGTTTAACTCTTTACCACTTTACCAGACTAAAGTATCGGCTATTCACAGTGTTAACGCTTTACTGCTTTACCAGACTAAACTACTACCTGTATCAAAAGGAGTGGTATAATACCACCCCCCTTAATACTCCTGTATATCATCATACTCCGAAGAGTATGATGATAGACTTCCGATAATTGCCGTAGTTGTTGCTATTGCTAACAACAAGCATACGAAAGACATGTCACTATCGGCTGTCAACATTCCAGCTATGAAGAGGGCATCCATAGCAGTCACCACTGTATAAATGACAGCTATAGCCCACTCACGGCTAGTCACAGGTAATACCTGTATACCTGTGATATGCTATATCGTCGCATATAAGGTTACCCTTACGGGTAACGTGATATACGACCGTTATATTATAATATTTGTAGGGTAAAAACTTATACCCTACCGAGCCAGCTGTTTTCATAGTAAACAGCTGGCTCCCAGATTGAATGATAAACTTCCAACGTGGGTTACCGCTCACGCTGTTTTTTAATCTTGCCAGTTGCAAGATTTTTCCTATTAATTTTTCTTTTTTCATTTTTTATTCCTCCCTAGAATAGCGTTCAGCTTCTTTTCGAGCTGTTCTACTTTGCTAGCGTAAAACAGATCCCAATCTTCAGGGCGACCCTCAAAGTCTTCCCTGAACTTTTCAACACATTTATAAAACCACTGCCAATACTCCTCTTCAATCTTCCACATATTAATCCTCCCTAGAAATAGCGTTCCACTTCTTTTCGAGCCTGTTCTACTTGGTTAGTGTAAAACAGATCCCAATCTTCAGGGCGACCCTCAAAGTCTTCCCTGAAATGCAGAATCCAATTATCAAATTCATCCCAATATTCCTCTTCATTCTTACACATACTAATCCTCCTTATCTTATGTCTATATTATATCACGGCGGAACAAAGTTGTCCAATATACTAAACTCATAGAAGTATGAGTGCAAGGAATAGATACAGTTAGTTATAACTAACGCAATAAACTAGAAAGAGTGCATTTGCTTTAGTGTAGTAAAGTATTAAAGTGATAGGTGCTTAACCTTTCATTATAACATACTTGGCCTCATATGTCAATAGCTAATTTCACATAATTCCCCCCTTTAATGCTTTAGTGTAATAAAGTGCTATGTCTCAGTATCTCATACCGTTCTTAGATGGGGAGAAGTGGTAGTACCAGTGAAAC
>ERZ808274.539-NODE-539-length-18050-cov-2.788886_pt1 | contig 18050 bp, 18 predicted proteins | sample MGYA00521277_ERZ808274 | MGnify/ENA primary metagenome ERZ808274 (study PRJEB31516, sample SAMN03275597) | gut metagenome | biome: mammalia-associated habitat; material: feces | host: Papio cynocephalus | place: Kenya | collected 2012-07-28 ... | reverse complement strand
CAAACGGCTTGTGTATCTGGTGATATTGTCATATGCTTTGATGCGCCCTCCAAAATAAACAGGCTGTGTCAGCATCAAAGAGCCCGCATACATATTATAAGTGCTGGTTTTAAAAGCATCGACAACCCGGCTGCCCAAGCCATTCAATGTAGAGACCAACGGTGTTCCGAGACTTTCCAAAAGCGGAACAAGTTCGGGATACTGGGAAGCCATATTCTGTGCTATCTCCGAAAGGCCGGCTCCAGCCGATGTCCCCAAAGAAGCAAGTTGATTGCGTGTTTCTTTTGAAAGCAAATGAACAGACTTCTGATTCCACACATAGCCGGCTGTCAAACCGACCTTCGGCAAATAATTCGTACGCGCGGCCTTATGCTCATTCTGCGCAGCCTCCAAATTGTTTCGCGAAATCAGCAGCTGCTTGTTGCTACGCATCGCCAAATTGCGGCAACTGTCCAAGTTCAAAATCCGTTGCCCATATGAATTCAAAGCTACCCACATGAGGCATAAAACACCTACTACCTTCCTCATTATAATATATTTCGATGTTAAACTTTCGGCAAAAGTACACATTCAAAACGACATATATCATTATCAAAGAAGAAAAAGCGAATTTTGGCAATATATCGAAGAATTATAGGCAAAAATCTTGGCATCAAAAGTACATGTACCGCAAAAAACACCTAACTTTGCGATACCAAACAGATTTGCTCTATTATGAAGAAATATCCACTCATAGCCTTGCTGTTTTTCTATTACGGACTTTCGGCAGGAGCCCAAGAAGAAAAGACCTATTATCGCATCATGAGCGCAAAGCCGAGCTTTGCAGGCAAGTGCATCCAAGACCATTCAAACACGAACGGTGCCGACGATTACCTGATAGAAGACTGGAATGCGGACAACAAACGCCAAGAATGGGATTTGATTCCGGCAGATGACAATGACAATTCGCTCTATTATATCCGCAATCGCAATTCACGAAGATATATAGGACAAGTTACGACTTTGGTAGACAACAAATACTACTATACAGCAAGCACGCCCGCGTTATCATCAAGTCCGAAGTGGACTATCACCGAGATTGGCGATGACATGGTTACATTCAGCACAACTGACGAATATGGCGTAGTACGTTTCCTGAACGCAGCCGACCTGAAAAAGAGCCCCGAACGCATCTACTCGGCCAAGGCTGCGAAAAAAACAGGATTCGCATGGAAAATCATTGATGCAAAAAAAGACCCAACGACCATTAAAAGCCAAACAGGCCAAAAGACCAAGGTGTCAACATTGAACGGGCATATCATCGTTGCAGGAACAGACGACTATACAATCAGCGACCTGCAGGGACGCAACATAAGCCCTGACAATGGATTGCCAAAAGGTGTATATATCGTAACCACAAAAGACGAATCATTCAAAGTACTTATCAAATAAATCCATGAGACTCACACACACGACTTTGGCTTTATGCCTCTTGTTCTTGGCAAAAACAGTTGCCATCAAGGCACAAGTGCTGACCTCCGTTGCACAAGGTGGCACTTATTATTCCAATCCCATCATAGCCAGTGATGCTCCCGACCCGACCATCATCAAAGGCGATGACAACCTTTATTATCTGTTCGGCACAGGCGGTAGCGTTTTCCGCTCACAGAACCTCATCAATTGGGTAAGATTGAGCTATGCTTTCGAAAGAGCTCCATCGTTTGTAAAAGGAACAAATGCGGTTTGGGCCATGGATGCAAACAAAATAGGAGACAGATATGTCATGTACTTTGCTTCTTCGGTATGGGGAGGAGTAGACAGCTGCGGCATCGGAGTTGCCTATTCCAGCAAGCCGCAAGGCCCCTACAAATTCGTTAACCCGGGCGGAAAAATGTTTTACAGCTATGAAGTAGGCGTCACCAACAGCATCGATCCTTTCTATATTGAAGACGATGGAAAGAAATATCTGTTTTGGGGCAGCTTCTACGGGATTTACGGCATTGAGCTGAGCGATGACGGACTGAGTATCAAAAAGGGAGCAAAGAAAATAAAAATCGCAGGAAACGCCTACGAAGGCACATACATTTATAAACGCAACGGTTATTATTATTTCTTCGGATCGACCGGCAGTTGCTGTGAAGGAGCAAAAAGTACCTACACGACTGTCTATGCCCGTTCAAAGAACCTGTTCGGTCCCTATTTTTCCAGCAATGGCGGACGGCTTTTAGATAATAAGCACGACATCCTGATAAAAGGCAACGACCAATGGGCCGGCACCGGACATAATGCTGAAATCATTGAAGACAAGAACGGTGATACATGGATGCCTTATCATGCCTACAGCAAATCCAAGCCCGAAGAAGGACGCATGGTATTGCTTGACCGCATACTTTGGAAAAATGATTGGCCTTACGTTCTGAAAAAGCAGCCATCCAATCAATCGGCACGCCCCAAACTCTGAGTTAAGCTTTCAAACACATAAGATTCATGAGAACAACTATTATCAAAAACTCTCTGCTTGTTTTAGCCATCGTACTATCGGGCATGAGCCTGCATGCACAAAAGCCGAAAGCCGATTACGGCAACATACAGCGATATGCCCAAAGCAATGCTGAACTGCCGGCACCGAAGAAAGGCGAGAAACGCGTTGTGTTTCTCGGCAATTCCATCACACAAGGCTGGGCGGAAAAGCATCCTGAATTTTTCAAGAAATATGGATACATAGGCCGCGGCATCAGCGGACAGACTTCGTATAACTTTTTGCTGCGCTTCAGAGAAGATGTAGTGAAATTGCAACCGAAATTAGTTGTCATCAATGCCGGAACAAATGACGTAGCAGAAAATTCCTGCACTTACAATGAAGAACATACCATGGGCAATATCATTACAATGGTTGAGATTGCCAAATTCCACAAAATCAAAGTCATCTTAACTTCCGTATTGCCTGCTGCCGGTTTTGGATGGAACAAAAGCATCACAGATGCACCGGCAAAGATCAAAGCGCTTAATATGCGCATCAAGGCTTATGCCAAAGCCAACAAAATACCCTATGTAGATTATTATACACCTTTGGTAGACAGCGATGGGAAGACGCTCAATCCCAAATATTCCAATGACGGGGTTCACCCCACTGAAGCGGGATATGACATTATGGAGTCCATCATAGTTCCTGCCATCAAAAAATATTTGTAATCGTAAGGAACAGAGCGGGCCGCCATCGCTGACGATGGCGGCCCGCTCTGTTTTTTGTTTGCCGGTTTAACCGCGTGTAAGCGGTGAAGTCAACAAATCCTTTAATACATTGATGGAATCAGGATGCTCACGCACAAAAGAATCTATATGGCGCACACGTTTTTCGGCCAATATTTCATCAATGGCAATCAGTATTCCTGTCTCTTCAACATTACCAAACGATTCATTGACAGCTGTCCCGAAAACGCGCATCGTAGGACTCAGCCCCATATAGGCGTTCACAAGCGGAGGTATATTGAAGCCCAATTCGCGCACAGCGGCATTCAGTATCCTGTAGTCAGCTTTAAAAGAGTCTTCCTTGAAAAGCGCTTTCAATTTGTCCGTATCGGTTTCCAGCCTGACAGGATTGATAGGTGTAACCAAATGGTCCTTGTCTTGAAAATGCTTTTGCAGAAAATACAATATCATGTCACGCCCTGTTTTATTGAACGACGGATACATGGTCATTTTACCGAAGAAATATTTCAGGTTTGGCATTACTACGGTCAAAGCACCGAGCCCATCCCATAAGTTATCGAGAGCGAACAGACTTTTTGCTGCAGTCCTACGTGTGTTCTGGTATTCCAGCGTAACGAAAGAGCGTCCCAATTCAACCGTCTGCTTCATGTAATTATCCATAAACTCCTTGCTGAAATGGAACATGTGGGATGTGGCCAAAACAGGCTGTCCGTCACTGTCTATCGCAACTTCATCACCGGGCAGGTAGCGATAGCCGCCAACAATCTCTTCGTCCTCCGGATTCCATACGATCAATTGCTTGTATGGATGGTCGCATGTATCAAAATAGTCCAAATCCAAACTTTTCCCTGTTCCGCCACCGGCCACCCGGAATGCTATTTCGCGCAACCGTCCAATCTCTTTCAAGACATTAGGAGAATCCTGCCATGTCACGATATAGATTTCATTGTTGCTTTTGTTTGTATGCCGAAGCCGGCGTTCGGGCGTAAGTTCCTTTTTCAACAAAGTTCTGTCAATCGGATCAATTATTTTTTCCATCGTCAAAGGTCGTTTTTCTATTCTACAAATGATATACGATGTCTTCTACGTATTTTGCCCACTCTGATGCCGGCCGCGAATGGTCGAACTTTTGCCAGGAAATCGGTTTCCCTATTCTGATTTCAAATGATTTGTGGACGTTCTTATACATTTCGTCAACGAGAAACAACATAGCTATATTGAATTTCAATCCCAGCATAGAGCTGATGTTAGCCAAACGGTAAAAGAATGATGAATTTTCACCGCTAAAATGAATCGGCACTATATCGCGTTGCGTTTCCACGCTTTTTGTGATAAAAGTCTTGGTCCAGGGCAAATCCTTTACTACTCCGTTATGGCGGCGCGAACATATTCTGGCAGGAAACATCAGTACCTGCATATCTGAATGGAACGTATCATAAACCAACTGGGGAAACGAGCGGCTTTGGCGGCCGGTGATATTGACAGGTACTCCTACAGGACGCAATCCCGGCAGATTCATAAGCAAATCATTGAGCAGATAACGAATCTTCCCATCGTAATGAGAACCTATGAGAGCCCCCAATGCAACGCCATCACCCCCACCAAGCGGATGATTGGATACAAACGTATAGAGACGGCCATCGTTGGGCGGAAGATTTTCTTCTCCGACAACTGTCAAGTGCATGTCTAAATATTTTACGCAAGACTTCAGCCACTCTACACCGGTTTCGCTCTTGTGGGCATCTAAAAATTTATTTACTTCGTCTTGATGAACGATGTGTTTCAGCCACGCAACAACAAAACGCGGCACATATCGTGCCTTTGCTCCAGCCTTGTCGCGCAAAATTTTGTCGATATCGACAATAAGTCCTTTCTCTTGCGGCATTTTCTTTATCTGAACTACAAAAGTACACTTTTTTCCAGCAACACCTCTTACATTGTTAAGAATATCCCATTACAAAAACTTTTTTTAAGACAATCGCTTTTCTCTCTTTTTATCCCGTTGACTATAAAAGCCTCATCGAGAGTTGATGTTTTTACAGCATTTTGCTAACTTTGCAAGCGTAATAATTCAAAATCGTAAGTCAACACTTCTGCCAGACACCACAAAACAGGCAAAAACCCGAACACAAAAAATTAAAATATCATCATCATGTTTGAAGGACAACCTAAAGCACTTTATGCGCTAAGTTTAGCTAACACCGGCGAGCGTTTCGGCTATTATACGATGCTTGCCGTTTTCGTTTTATTTTTGAGAGCCAATTTCGGGCTCGCCCATGAAACTGCCGGCCTCATCTACAGCACGTTTCTCGGATTCGTATACTTCCTGCCGTTCTTCGGCGGCATCCTGGCCGACAAGTTCGGATACGGAAAAATGGTCACCATCGGCATCTTTATCATGTTTTTCGGTTATCTTTTCCTTTCCATTCCCTTGGGAGGCGGCTCTGTCGCCCTGGCCTGCATGCTCGGAGCCCTGCTGCTCATCAGTACCGGAACAGGTTTGTTCAAAGGAAACCTGCAAGTAATGATAGGAAACCTTTATGACAGCCCGGAACTCCAAGACAAGCGCGACTCTGCATTTTCCATCTTCTATATGGCCATCAATGTCGGTGCCCTGTTTGCACCGACTGCAGCCGTCAAAATCATGGAATGGGCACAAACGACATTAAACGTAAGCGTGGCCGATTCCTACCATTTCGCTTTCGCAGTAGCTTGCGCATCGCTCATCGTTTCCATTGCCATCTACTACTGTTTCCGTTCAACATTCCGCCACGCCGAAGGCGGCAAGAAGAAAGCCGAAGCAATACTTAACAATGCCCAAAAGCCACAAGCCGACGACACAAAGGCGCGCATCATCGCCCTTTGCCTTGTTTTTGCCGTTGTACTGTTTTTCTGGATGGCTTTCCATCAAAACGGCCTTACATTAACCTACTTTGCCGATGAATTCACGGCCAAAAGCTCTTCTGGCATCCAAAGCATGGCTTTTGACGTGACCAACCTCGTACTTTGCATCGTCATCATCTATGCTCTTTTCGCTCTATTCCAAAGCAAAACAGGAAAAGGCAAAGGCATCGCCGGCATCATTATTCTTGCCTCGGCAGCTGCATTGGTATGGAAGTATTCGCTTATTGAAGGACCGGTAGCTGTAAATGCCCCGATATTCCAGCAATTCAATCCCTGCTTTGTAGTGGCACTTACACCGGTCAGCATTGCCCTGTTCGGCTGGCTGGCCAAGAAAAAGAAGGAACCGTCGGCTCCTCGCAAAATTGCCCTCGGCATGTTAGTGGCCGCCGTTGCATATCTCGTGATGGCCATCGGGTCGGCCGACCTTTTGAGCCCGACACAACAGGCCCAGGCCATCAGCGATGGCACAGCCACGTTCGCTTCACCCAATTGGCTCATCTCGACCTACCTCATCCTTACATTCGGCGAACTGCTACTATCGCCCATGGGCATCAGCTTTGTTAGTAAAGTGGCACCCCAAAAATACAAGGGCATGATGATGGGCGGTTGGTTCGTAGCCACAGCCATCGGCAACCTGCTGGTCAGCGTAGGCGGCTATTTATGGGGCAATCTGCCGCTTTGGGTAGTTTGGGGAGTATTCATCGCCCTCTGTCTCCTCAGCGCGCTTTTCATGTTCAGTATCATGAAGCGCCTCGAAAAAGTCTGCTGACACATTTTCCCGCAAACACGCCGCACGGCATTCCGACAAGCATCAAGGCTCATCGGAATGCCGTTTTTTCGTAGGGAGAAAAACAAAAGCAAAACGCAGAAAATCAGAAAGCAAACGCAGAAAATCAAGGCTGACACCGACCAAAGAGCCACGATGGGCAAAAGAGCATCTCACCATCACGATGCAAGAACAGAAGCATAACGGCAGAAGATTTTTCAAGAGAAAAAAAAGATTTATCGGGCCAAAACGGAAAATTATTGCTATTTTTGCTGAATTACAGAAAGTAGACACATCAGTATGGAAGAAGAACTTAAAGTAATCATAAGCGGCGGCGGAACAGGCGGACACATATTCCCTGCCATCTCAATAGCAAACGCACTGAAAGCCATAAGGCCGAACGTCAAGATTCTCTTTGTAGGAGCTGAAGGGCGCATGGAAATGACACGTGTTCCGGCAGCCGGATATGAAATAAAAGGGCTGCCCGTTTCGGGATTTGACCGTAAACACCTGATGAGAAACATCAAGGTACTTTACCGCGCAGCCCAAAGCCGCATGATGGCAAAAAAAATCCTGCATGAGTTCAAGCCACAGGTTGCCGTAGGCGTAGGCGGATATGCCAGCGGCCCCATGTTGAGTGCGTGCGAATCTTCAGGCATCCCCATACTGCTTCAAGAACAAAACAGCTACCCCGGAGTTACCAACAAGATTCTTGCCCGAAAGGCCGACAAGATTTGTGTAGCCTACGACAACATGGAAAAGTTTTTCCCTGCCTCAAAAATCATACTGACTGGCAATCCCGTACGCCAGGAACTCCTGTCTATCAATGTTTCGCGCGAAGTAGCCATTAAAAGCTTCGGTCTCGACCCCTCCAAGAAGACCATCCTTATCATCGGAGGCAGTCTCGGTGCCAAGACCATCAACGACAGCGTGTTGACCCACCTCAGCCTCATCAAGCAATCAAACGTGCAATTTATCTGGCAGACAGGCAAATTCTACAGCGAACAGATACGCGAAGAACTTGAAAAGAAAGGAAAGCCCGACAATCTCTATGTAAGCGACTTCATCGCCGACATGGCAAAAGCCTATAAGGCTGCAGATTTGGTCATATCGCGTGCCGGAGCCAGTTCAATCAGCGAGTTATGCCTGTTAGGCAAGCCCTGCATCCTCGTCCCATCGCCCAATGTTGCCGAAGACCACCAGACCAAAAACGCATTGGCGTTAGTCAAAAAAGATGCAGCCATCTATATCAAAGACTCAGAAGCACAAATGGCATTGCTGCCAAAAGCCGTCAGCACAGTCAATGAGCCCGAGCGTTTGGTAGCACTAAGCCGCAACATCATCAGCCTGGCACATCCGGATGCTGCCAGAATAATAGCGGAAGAAGTCATCAGGCTGGCTAAAGAAAAAAAACAGGCTCAACATTCAAACTGACCCCCCCATTCACAAACCCAGGAAATACAAGCAATGAAAGTCGAAGATATAAAATCAGTTTATTTCATAGGAGCAGGTGGCATTGGCATGAGTGCCCTGATTCGCTATTTTTTGGAAAAAAGGCTGCCCGTAGGCGGCTACGACCGAACACCGTCAGCACTTACCGATGCCCTGATACACGAAGGAGCACAGATTCACTATGAGGACAACCCGGACGAAATCCGGGATACATTCAAAGACAAGGACCATACCTTGGTAGTCTATACTCCGGCCATACCCAATGACCACCGCGAACTGTCGTTTTTCAGAGAAAACGGGTTTGAACTGCAAAAAAGAGCACAAGTATTAGGAACGCTGACCAGATCGCTCAAAGGACTTTGCGTGGCAGGAACCCATGGCAAGACAACGACATCGACCATGGCAGCACACATCCTGCACCAAAGCCATGTAGATTGCAACGCTTTCTTAGGAGGAATCTCGAAAAACTATGGCACAAACTACCTGTACTCAGCAAAGAGCGACTATGTAGTCATCGAAGCTGACGAATTCGACCGGTCTTTCCATTGGTTGCGGCCTTATGCAAGCGTCATCACGGCCACCGACCCGGATCATCTTGACATTTACGGCACACGCGAAGCCTATCTGGAAAGCTTCAGCAAATACAGCTCGCTCATACAGCCCGGAGGCGCATTGATAATCCATACAGACTTAGCCATGAAGCCCGCTCTGCAAGAGGGAGTGCACAAATATACTTACAGCAGAGATAAAGGAGACTTTCACGCAGAAAACATCCGCATCGGAAACGGTGAAATCGTCTTCAATTTGGTTTCGCCGTTTGAAAACATCGACAATATCCAATTAGGTGTTCCGGTAAGCATAAACATTGAAAATGGAATTGCCGCCATGGCATTGGCACAACTGAGCGGAGTCACAGCCGAAGAAATCAAACAAGGAATGGCATCATTCCAAGGTGTAGTGCGCCGGTTCGACTTCAAGATAAAGACAAGAAAGCTTGTACTGCTAAGCGACTATGCACATCATCCGGCGGAAATAAAGAATTGTATACTGTCGCTTCGCGAAGTATTCAAAGGACGTAAGCTCACAGCCATGTTCCAGCCCCACCTCTACACCCGCACACGAGATTTCTATAAGGACTTTGCGCAAAGCCTTTCATTATTGGATGAAGTGATTCTGACAGAAATCTATCCTGCTCGCGAACAGCCCATAGAAGGAGTCACAAGCAAACTCATCTATGACAATCTGCGGCCGGGAATGGAACGTCATCTCATAAAAAAAGCAGATGCCGTTGACTTCGTGAAAAAGAACAGCTTTGATGTACTCATCATATTAGGCGCAGGAGATTTGGACAACTATATGCCACAATTTGAATCCATCTTAGCACCGAGAGCATAAACCGGAACAAATGAAATCTCTCCTCAAATTGTTCATAGGAATAGCCCTTTTGGCATATATCATCTTGGCTGTAACCAAATTCAGCAAAGGTGATAATACCGAAGCGTGCAAACATGTCAACATAGAGGTGACAGACAGTGCGCAAGCAGTATTCATTTCCGGAAACGAAGTAAAAAGACTATTAGAGAAAAAACATTTATACCCGGAAGGAATTCCCATGAACAAGATTCAATTGGCCGAAATGGAAAAAGCCCTCGAATCGCACCAGTTCATCTTGGATGCACAATGCTATAAGACAGCCAATGATGCCGTACACATAAAAGTAAGCCAAAGACTGCCTGTCATGCGCATTATCAGTGCAGATGGGAGCAATTACTTTATTGATAGCCAGGGAAAACGTATCCCATGCAACAAATTTCCGGCAGATGTTGTCGTTGCGACAGGCGTTATAACGCCTCGGTTTGCGAAAAAATATTTAGCCTCAATCGGCCGGTATTTACAAACCGACGCTTTCTGGAACAGTCAGATAGAACAACTGCATGTATTAAATAACGGAGCTGTTGAAGTGATTCCTCGCGTAGGCAGTCACATCATCCATCTGGGACCTCCCGTCAAGGTTGAACAAAAGTTAGAACGGCTCAGACTGTTTTATTCCAAAGTTCTGAACAAAGTGGGATGGAACAAATACAATCGAATTAACATGGAATTCAGCAACCAAATAGTTTGTACGAAAAAAGAATAACCACATATGGCAGAAGATTTATTTATCATTGCAATTGAACTGGGTTCGTCACACGCAACCGGTATTGGCGGAAAAAAAATGCCCGACGGCAGCATACAAATCGAAGCTGTAGCACAAGAACCTTCGTCAGCATTTATCCGGAAAGGAATGATCTTCAACATGGACAAATCAACTCAATGCGTCCGCGTAATAAAAAAACGCATAGAAGATCAATTGAAAAGATCCGTTACACAAGTCTATGTTGGTTTTGGCGGACAAAGCCTGCACTCAACACACAACTCCATCATGCAGCGCTTTGATGAGCAAAAGCCAATTTCAAAACAAATCGTAGATGACTTGATGAAAGAAAACGTCAATACCAACATTGGCGACCTTGATATATTGGAAGTGATACCACAAGAATACAGCGTCGGAACACAGAAACAAATCGACCCGGTCGGTGTATTGAGCGACTACATAGAAGGACGATACTTGAACATTACTGCACGTTCAGCAATGCGAACCAATATTGACAATTGCTTTGCCAATGTCGGCATTCACATTGTTGAAGACAAGCTCATACCGTTAACCGTTGCCGATGAAGTGCTGTCTGACACAGAAAAACGCTCAGGCTGCGTATTGGTGGATTTCGGAGCGGACACAACGACCATCTCCATCTATAAAGCAAACTTGCTGCGATTTCTTAGTGTCATACCACTTGGAAGTTCAAACATCACAAAGGACATCATGAGCTGTCAACTTGAGGAGACAGAAGCTGAAGGCCTCAAGCTCAGATATGGAATTGTAGCGACAGACTTGACCGAAGACCAATCGAAAGAAGTCATTTACACACTGCCCGACAGTTCAGTCATTACAAAAGGAAAGCTCTATGATATAATCGAAGCACGTATGGAAGAAATCCTGTACAATGTCAAGGCACAAATTGCAGAATCAGGATTCGGGCGTGATTCGCTTGTAGCCGGAGCCTGGCTCACCGGTGGCGGTGCAAATCTTAAGAATCTGAGCAAAGCGTTTACCAACATCACGGGATTTGATAAAGTACGCATTGTAAAGAATCCCCGTCAAACAATACACTTTGCAAAAAACCTAAGCAAAAACACTGACGGGCAACTATTAAGCGTCATCAGCCTCCTGACAAAAGGAACACAGTCGTGTACCAGTCCGCTGATTCAGGAACAAGTTACCAAAGCAGATATTTTTGATATTGAAGAAACTCCGAAAGGAACAGGCAGCGAAGAACATGAGGTTAATGCGAATGCTCCTGCACAAGAAACCGGATTGAACAAAGAAGAACGTCCGAAAAAAGGAAAAAACAAGCACAAAGGCCCTTCACTTTTCAAGAAAGCCATTAAAAAAATCAAGGACATTTCAACTGTCATAGTCGGTGACGAGGATTAAATACAGACAACATATTAAAGATCATAAACCATGGCACTATTTGAACAAGTTAGTAAAGATATTATTGCTGCAATGAAAGCAAAAGACAAAGTAAGGCTGGAAGCATTGCGCAATATCAAAAAATACTTTATAGAAGCCAAAACGGCACCAGGAGCAAACGATGAGCTGAGCGATGACGTCGCACTAAAAATCATCACCAAATTGGCAAAACAAGGACGCGATGCCGAGGCTCTCTACAAGGGGAAAGGACGCGAAGACCTTGCTGAAGAAGAAGCGACACAAGCCGCAGTAATCGAGAGCTACCTCCCCAAACAATTATCTGCCGAGGAATTGGAGACAGAAATTAAAGCAATCATTACCGCCACCGGTGCCTCTTCCATGAAAGACATGGGAAAAGTCATGGGCACAGCATCCAAGCAACTGGCTGGAAAAGCCGACGGGAAAGCCATCTCCGAAGTTGTAAAACGCCTTTTGGCATAATACTGCAAACATTCATTATATGGAAGACGAAAAGACTGATACCATCCAGTTTAACCTGCCCAAACAAAAGCCGACAATTATCAAAGTAATCGGAGTGGGCGGGGGTGGCGGCAATGCCGTCAACCACATGTACAATGAAGGAATTCATGATGTGTCGTTCGTTGTCTGCAACACAGACCGCCAGGCCCCGTACATATACAGCTCGGAAGCGAAGGACTCGGTGCCGGCAATCGTCCCGAGCGCGCACGTGCAGCTGCAGAAGAAAGCATAGAAGATATACGCCGCATGCTTGACGACGGCACAAAAATGGTTTTCATCACAGCCGGAATGGGCGGAGGGACTGGAACAGGTGCTGCACCTATCATCGCCCGTGAAGCAAAAGCCAAAGACATCCTGACAGTAGGCATTGTAACAATTCCCTTCTGCTTTGAAGGCAACCGCAAAATTGACCAAGCTCTCGACGGCCTCGAAGAAATGAAAAAGCACGTGGATGCCCTACTCGTCATCAACAACGAACGATTGCGCGAAATATACACAAACCTCACTGTGCTTGACGCTTTTGCCAGAGCCGACGACACCCTGAGCATAGCAGCAAAGAGCATAGCAGAAATCATCACGCTGCGCGGAACCATGAATTTGGACTTTCGCGATGTAAGCACTGTCTTGAAAGACGGTGGAGTAGCCATCATGAGTACGGCTTACGGTGAAGGAGAAGGACGTGTAAGCAAAGCCATTGAAGAAGCACTCAACTCGCCATTGCTCAATCACAGTGACATTTTCAAATCAAAAAAGATTCTTGTGAACATCGCTTTCTGTGCAGAGAAAGAGGGAGAATCGCTGATGATGGAGGAAATGAATGAAGTTCATGAGTTCATGAGCAAATTTGATGCCTACGTAGAAACTAAATTCGGGCTTGGAACAGACCCTTCATTAGGAAAGAAAGTAAAGATCACAATACTTGCAACAGGATTCGGCCTAAGCGATGTGCTAACGGATGTCGGGAAGCAACGCAACGATAATGAAATTGATGAACAGGAAGAAGAACGACTTCGCGAACGTCGCAACCAATCAATATTATAATCAGACGGGCAAGACCTCACAGAAGCGTCACTACAAGATTTATCAGTTCAGTCCGTTTACACTTGACAACGATGATGTCATTTCAATGGTTGAAGCCAGTCCTACCTACAAACGCGACTTTGAGACATTGAACGCCATCAAAGCGCGCGCTGAAGAGGGGAAGCCGAAAACCGAAGAAGAAATTGAACTTCCAACAGACTCGATGACCATTAAATTCGATCAGAATTAGTACGCAATCTCATATTCTAAGCTCCATTGGCCCGAGAGAACATCTCCTCCAATGGAGCTTATTTTTATGTTTTGTTCGCCTCATCTTCTTCTGACGTATTCATTTCTTTCGTAACATACCGCTGATAATATGAAATCAGTAACGTTGTCAGCGGAAGGGCTATAATCATTCCGATTATTCCCAATAAATAACCCCAAACAGATAGCGACAGCAAAATTAGAAACGGAGGCAGCCCCATGGCGCTTCCCATAATACGCGGCGTTAGCACCATGTCTTGAATAATCTGAACAATCAGGAAAACAGCAAGCGCACCTGCCAATACTGCCCAAAAATTCTGCCCTGTATCAGCAGCCTTAATCAAAGCAAACAACAAGGTCGGAACAAGGCCAAGGGCATGGAGGTAAGGCACGAAACTGAGAACACCGATAAAAATACCTAACGGAATAGCCAACGGAAAGCCGATAATTACAAAACCGACTGAAAAAAGAATGCCGACACAAACCGAAATAAGGGCCTGACCACGAAAATAATTATTCATCCCATGCTGCAAGTCTGTAAACAAAGTGCTCAAGAACTTACGGTTCCGCTTCGGGAACAAGCGGATTACGCCACTTGACAACTTCTCATAATCCACCAATATAAAGAAGAGGTATAGGAGAGCTATACAGGAAGAAAACAATGTTATCAGCAAATTTGCCGTCTGATAGACAACATTCCACACTCTTGGCACAGTTTCCTTGACTACATCAAGGATGTTCTTTTGTGTAAAGATCTTGTCCAAATCTATCAATCGAGCCTGCTCGTGAATAAAAGCTTCGACCTTCGGTGATATGCTGTTGTTGTTAGCTCCCACTTGGATAAACTTCACCAGACTTTCCTTAAAGTGTTCCAGCTCAGTTGCAACCTGCGGAAACGTCAGGGCAAAGAAGCCGTAAACCAATCCTCCGGCTAAGGCCAAAGTGATAAAGATGCTCAGTATCCGATAATGGAAGTGCAACTTGTACTGTACGAATGTAACCACGGGATAAATAAGATAAGCAATGAACCATGCCACAAAAAAAGGAGTCAACACATCCTCAAGGTAGCGGATCAGCAACAGAATCGCGGCAATCATCGCAAAAACGAGCATTCCACGAATGAAACTGTCAAATGTTATCTTCTTTTCCAACATGGTTTTATGGCTTACGCATATGTTTGTCAGCAAAAGTACGAAGATAGTTTCACTTTTATGCAATTTTATACCGTGAAATTTTTGAATGTACAAGAACTTCCGTATTTTTGCAACAATGCTATACATCGTGCCTACACCGGTCGGTAATTTGGAGGACATCACACTTAGAGCCTTGCGTGTCCTTAAGGAAGTCGATTTAATCTTAGCTGAAGATACTCGGACTTCGGGCTTTCTGCTATCTCATTTCGGCATCAGGAACAAGCTTCAATCCTACCACAAATTTAACGAACATGGAGAAGTGGAACATTTGGCAAGCAGGTTAAAAGGAGGAGAAAACATGGCTCTTGTCAGTGATGCTGGAACACCGGGCATCAGCGATCCAGGCTTTCTCATTACACGAAAATGTGTCGAAGAAGGCATAAAAGTAGAATGCCTTCCCGGTGCTACGGCTTTTGTTCCTGCACTTGTCTGCTCCGGCATTCCATGCGACAAGTTTGTATTTGAAGGATTCCTGCCCCAGAAAAAAGGAAGAGCCTCACGTTTGTCCCGCTTAAAAGAAGAAGAACGCACCATGGTTTTCTACGAATCACCATACCGAATCATCAAAACGCTGGCACAATTCATTGACGTCTTCGGTGCAGAACGCGAAATTGCCGTATGCAGAGAAATCAGCAAGATTCACGAAGAATGTATCAAAGGAAGCATAGCGCATGTAAAGGCTCATTTTGAAGAATATCCGCCCAAAGGTGAATTCGTGATAGTTCTAAGTGGAAAAACTGATGCGAGCCACCATCAAGAGTAACCCAAAACATTGTAAATATGAAAAAGATTACAGCACTTGCCATTTGCATCATCGCATTAAGCGGATGCGGACAGAAGACAGAAACAAAAGACAACCAAATAAAAGCCTTACGAGATTCCATGGCTCAAATCATTAATCAGAAAGACTCTGAGCTCAATGACATTATGGCAACGTTCAACGACATTCAGGAAGGCTTCCGCGAAATTAATGAAGCAGAGGGAAGGGTCAATTTGGAACGTTCGAATCCGGAAAGAAAGATGTCAAAGGAAGACATCATGGAAAATATCACATTTATCCGCCGCACAATGCAACTCAACAAGGAACGCATCGCAAGGCTGCAAGAACAGCTTAAATCAAGCACTTTCAACGCATCAAAGCTGAAGGCCACTATCGAACAGCTCAACAGGCAAATGGAAGAGAAGTCACAACAAATTGCACAACTGGAGCAGGATCTACGCGCAAAAGACTTGAAAATAGCAGAACAAGGTCAACAGATCCAGGATCTCAACCAAAGTGTATCAAGTCTGACAAACCAGAATGAGCAAAAAAGACAAACGGTAGAACGGCAAGACAAGGAGCTGAATGCTGCCTGGTATGTGTTTGGGACAAAGCGAGAATTAAAGGACCAGCGCATACTTCAAAAGGGTGATGTTCTAAAAAGCAACACATTTAATAAGGACTACTTCACTAAAATAGATATTCGCGTCACCAAATCTATCAAGCTCTACTCCAACAGTGCAAAACTGCTTACGTCTCATCCATCAGGCAGTTATACTCTCGACCGCGATGCACAAAAGCAATACACGCTCCGAATCACTAACCCGGAGCAATTCTGGAGCGTCAGCAAATATCTGGTCATTTTAGTAAAATAACTCTTCAGTTCAAATCCCTACACCATGACAGAAGCTATCAAGAAAAGAATCAATGATTCTGCCGCTGCCCGTTGGTCTGCACTGTTCATCGTAGCGTTCACGATGATGGCGGCGTATTATGTCAACGACATCATGGCTCCGCTGAAAAGCATGCTTGAAGGTCGTCTGCATTGGACCAGTGGAGAATTTGGCACATTCACAGGAGCCTATAGCTTCTTGAATGTTTTTCTCTTAATGATCATTTGGGGAGGTTTGATTCTGGATCGTTTTGGCATCCGTTTCACAGGTATATTGGCCGCTGTCCTGATGGTAGGTGGAACAGCCTGCGAATATATAGCTATCACGCAGTATGGAGGCACGACTGACATATTCCTTGGAATGAAAGCCGATGTTTTTTGGGCCTCGGCAGGCTATTCCGTCTTCGGTGTTGGAGCAGAAGTCGCGGGAATCACTGTAACCAAAATCATCGCAAAATGGTTTCAAGGAAAAGAGATGGCCTTAGCCATGGGTGTACAGGTTGCCTTGGCACGTATCGGAAGCCAGGTGGCCTATGCTGCAGCTATACCCATCGCCAAAGAATGGGGGTTGTCCATGCCGCTATTCATCGGCCTCTGTCTGTTGGTAGGCGGATTGATTGCTTTTGTGGCTTTCTCTTTCATGGATTGCAAGCTGAACCGGCAGATTGAAAGCGAGGCTGTTGCCACAGACGAAGAAAAATTCTCTTTCCACGATGTGGTGGCAGTAATCAAAAACCCCGGATTTTGGCTAATCGCATTGCTGTGCGTACTTTTTTACAGTTGCATATTTCCCTTTCAAAAATATGCAACTGAACTAATGATTACGAAATATCATGTCAATGAAGATTTGGCAGGCACATTCGCAGGTCTGCCGGCATTGGGTGCTCTCTTTCTAACACCTGTATTCGGCGGCATGATTGACAGGAAGGGAAAAGCTGCTTCCATCATGATTTTCGGAGCTGCAATGCTGATCTTCGTTCACTGCATCTACGCCATTCCATTCATCCACGCACCATGGGTTGCCATCGGTCTTATGATCATATTAGGCATTTCGTTCTCTCTGGTTCCGAGCGCCATGTGGCCTAGCGTAGCAAAGATATTCCCTGTAAAGCAATTGGGAACAGCTTATGCCTTGATTTTTTTCATACAGAACATTGGGCTTTGGGGTATACCTGCCCTCATAGGAAATGTTCTTGACCATTATTGCATCATCGGAACAGAGACGAGCAATGGTATGGAAACAAATCTTTACGACTACACGCTGCCCATGTGCATTTTCACAGGCATAGCCATCCTTTCGCTCATTGTAGGTCTATTCTTAAAAGCCGCTGACAAAAAATTCGGCTACGGACTTGAAGAATCCAATTTGAAATAGATTAAATCAAACGATACTATCCGGAAAGCCCCTATTATCCAAGAGACATCCGGATAGTATCATGGCTCTTGGCTATAAATATTCTCTTCCGTCTTTCCTATCTGTTCCCTGAAAATTATTGCAATACTTGATTCGTTCAACTGTAAGGCAAAACCGTAATTGTACAAGTTGAATCCGG
>ERZ808274.532-NODE-532-length-18149-cov-3.586051_pt1 | contig 18149 bp, 10 predicted proteins | sample MGYA00521277_ERZ808274 | MGnify/ENA primary metagenome ERZ808274 (study PRJEB31516, sample SAMN03275597) | gut metagenome | biome: mammalia-associated habitat; material: feces | host: Papio cynocephalus | place: Kenya | collected 2012-07-28 ... | reverse complement strand
GTGACGAGGCCGGTGGCCGGATCGTAGAGCAGATCTGTCGTAATCTCTCCGAAACTCAGATTATTAATGCCGTGACGGCAGGTCTGATGAATATCCCAGCGCACAACATGTCCCGCGGCGTCAATGTCATGGAAGCCCAGCACATTCTCTATGAACAGAGAGATCGGACCAAGCGCGGACCAACCGCAGAAATCAGGACGGACACGTTTGCCGTTGCCGCTTATGCTCGGAGCCGCGGCGGAAGGGGAATAGCATTCCCAGATTGTGTGGGGATCATAGTCCCGGTAAGTTTCAAACATCTGGTTCAGAACTTTTTCCGCAGTGCTGTCAGCGGCGTGTAGGAAATCATATTTCTCCAGAGCCTTGATGCCCATGTAGGCTGTCGGAAGCCAGACCGCACCACGCCAGTAACGCCCGTCCTCAGCGTTGAAATCAGGATCGTCACGGGAAACGGTCACCCAAGGATATTCTCCGCCCAGCTTTGAAGGCTGAAGGGCGAAATCAACCATCCGCCTGGCCTGGGCCTTGGTCGGAATCTCGGCGAGCATAGGCCAGAATAACGCTGGCGTGAGGATTCCGGTGGTCTTCCATGCCTGTCTCGACAAAGAGTCCGCACATTGTTCTCCCGTCGGGACTATGTCATAGTAGCACCCGTCAGAATCCGACCAGTAATATTCATTGACAGTCTTCCTCAGAGCCTTCCATTTCGCCTCGAACTCTCGTTCGGTACTCCTGTCACCGACAGCTTTGGCGAGGCGGGAGATGTAGAGCGCGGAAAGAGCCTGCTGCGAGATGGCGTCAACCCAAAGCATCCCTTTCCCCGCCCGTGTGCGAGGGGTGTTGTCCATGCCACTTGAGATGCCGTTCCACTCATAGCCTATTCCCTTGTACCTCAAGGACATCGGATAGTGGTCAAACTGAAGTTTCATCTCGGGGCAAAGACTCTGGAACAATTCCCAATAGCGCTGCAGGAAACGTTTGTTCACCAGAAGGTCGGTGATGTGGGCCTTGTCCCCCGTGAGCTTGTAGTAGTCGTTCTCAACCCATGCGAAGAACGGAGGGTTGTCCGGATGCTGGATGCGCAGGGATGAGCCTTTGTCCTCCAGCATCGTGTAGTAGAAATTGTCCAGCGTCTGAATGCCGGGGAACAATTTCGGGGCATATTTGCAGAACATTACCATGAATTCCGAATCCCAGATCCAGATGGTGTCATCCCACAGACCTTCGTCCATATAAAGTGGCTGGACAAGCCCTTTCTGCCATTTGACATGGTCATAGGCCTGCTCCCACGCCTTCCAGTAGAGCTCTACATAGCCCGGCTCGGCATCGAACACCGGCTGGGGGATGAGCGTACGGTCAAACTCAGGTTTCAGCGGACCGGCCACCTCACCCATCGCATCCACCCAGTCGGAACCGTTGTAAATCAAAAGCTTTTCAAGGTCAGTGTCATAATACTGCTGCATGTACATCGGCAGGGATGATTCCCTTTCAGCCGAGGTGCCGGAAAGGGAGTGTGCGGAATTGCGGGTGAAGAATCTCTGGCCGGAGCCTTTCTCCCAGAACGGAGCGTCAACGGCATTCTCCATGCTCTCGGCGAACTTGTTGCCGCAGAATGTGATGTTGCCGCACCATGTTCCAGGCACGACCTCACGTGCCGGAAGCACCGGAGCCAAAGTAGGATTCTCTTTCTCCCGGTACTCAATTGTGTGGGAAATAAGATCAATCACCTGATAGCCACGGGAATTCGGTCTGCATGATCCGCCACAGACATTGAACAAGGGCAGAGACGCGCACAGTTCCTCGGCGCAGTTTATCAGCGTGATAGGATGCTCCCAAACCCCGTACCAATTGGAATCTTTCGAACGTTCCACGACATCATAGTTACCGAATGTGTAGCCGTAGTAACTCTGGTAGGCGAGCAGGTTTGTGGCCACAAGATGTTCCCCTCCGATCTGGAACGCCTCATAGAACCCTTGGGCTATGATGTCATTCCAATGGTGTCCCACTCCGTTCGGGTTTATGTTGGAACCTCTGACTCCCACCGACCCTTTGACCGGCATCTTTCCGCGTCCGCAACCGTTGGAGTACAGACGTATGTTCTCAAGAATCGCGGCTCCGGCATTGAAGGTGTTGATGCAGATCACTTTATGTTTGATGTCCGGAAGAATCACCGACATATTCTTGATAGTCAAATGGTTGTTATTTAGAATATTCTCCTTTGAGCAGGCTATCACACTCACCTGCACGGAGGTGTCGCGTCCCTCGTAGGCCTTCGGGCGCACATTGAACAGGACACCAGAATTCTTGCGGAGACCGCCCTCGTCAACTCCCCTCAGCACTACTCCCGCTGTTTTCCTTATACGCAAGGCGGTCGGCATAAAGAACCTGTCATCCTCGTGGAATCCGTCAATATTATAATTGCCGTCGTAGAAAAGAATATGACAACCACGGTTTGTCACGCCGTCATATTCATCCAGAATCTTCTGGATTGTCAGTTCGTCGTTTTCGCCGGTGCAGACCACGTCAGCCGATCTTTTGGCCTCATCGGAGGAATCATAGGCGGCGATGCGGACATATTCCTGAGCATCCAACGCAAGCCCCGCAAGGAATAGCAGGGCGATGGTGAGGTATTTTTTCATTGAATATTGTTTATTTTCTTAACTTGAATCTGATTGTCTGGAATATGTCGTCAGACGAGGTTCCGAACATCGCCTCAAACTCACCGTCCTCTGAAACCCACGCCTGTGCGGAGTCGTCGAAGAAACGAAGATCATCGGAGTCAATGCCGAGTTCAACCGTTCCGCTCTCGCCCGGGTCCAGCCAGATCTTTCCGAAATCCTTAAGTTCCTTCACGGGGCGCGGCAGGGACGACTCGATGTCACGGATGTAGAGTTGGATTGTCTGGGCGCCACGCATTCCTCCGACATTTCTGACCGGAACGCGGAATTTCAGACGGCCACCCTCCCGGATGGTTTTCCCGTCGGCCTCAATAGGGCCGGTCTCGAAATCCGTGTAGCTCAGCCCGAATCCGAACGGGAACAACGGCTCCGTTCCCGTCTTGTCAAACCACCTATAACCCACAAAAATGCCTTCAGAGTACACCACATCACCGGAATTTTCCGGGTCGTAGTTGCTGAGAAAATGAGGCGGATAATCTTCCAACCTCCTGGCTATCGTGAAAGGAAGCCGCCCTGATGGACAGACATTTCCGAACAGCACATCCGCCAGCGCGTTTCCTGCCTCGCTGCCTCCGTACCAACCATAAAGGACGGCATCAGCGGAATCAAACCATGGCATGGAAACGGCAGAGCCAGAGACAAGGGTCACCACCAACCTGTCGGTGACCCTGCCCAAGGCTTCAATCAATTGGTTTTGGGAATATGGTAACTCATAACTTACCCGGTCCATTCCTTCGCAGTCCTGGTGCGCCCAACGGTTATGACCTCCGAAAAAGAGGACTATATCGGCTTTTTTCGCGACCTCCACCGCCTCTTCACGAAGCTCCACGGCATCATCCGACTCCAAACCGTTCCCGACCGGACGGTAGCCACGGACGAAATCCACTTCCGCCTTGTCACCAACGAGAGTGAGGATTCCTTCAAGAGGAGTGATCTCACTCTTAGTCTTGACACCCATGGAACCTCCTCCCCAACAATGCCTTGCGGTGGCGTTGTCTCCGACGACAAGAATCCTCTTCACGGACGGGAGATCAAGAGGAAGCGCGCGGTTCTCGTTTTTCAGCAGGACTATCCCCTCCTGAGCGACATCCCGTGACATCCTGAAATGCTCGGGAGAGGCAAAGGAGCCGAAATCCGTCCTTCCGGACATCGTGGTGCGGAAAATCAGACGAAGAACCCTGCGGACCTTGTCGTCAAGCCCTGATTCTGAATATCTCCCCTCACGAAGTCCATCAAGATAAGGCCCAGCAAGATGAAAAGCATCATAAGAATCTTTCCAATTGGTTGACAATCCGTTGGTTCCGGTACCGAATTCCATATCAAGACCATTATTCACCGCCTGATCTGTGTCATGAGTTCCTCCCCAGTCCGAGATCACTACCCCGTCAAAGCCCCATTCGCCTTTAAGAATATCCTTCAGCAGGTACCGGTTATGGCAGCAGTACTCGCCCTTGTAGCGGTTGTAAGCCCCCATTACCGCCCACACCCCGGCATCTTTGACGGCAGCCTCGAACGCCGGCAGATAGATCTCGCGTAGAGCCCTGTCATCCACCACGACATTCACAGAACTGCGGAACGATTCCTGATTGTTAAGGGCGAAGTGCTTCACGCAAGCCGCGACACCGCTTTTCTGTATGGCCTTGATGTAAGGCACAGCCATGTCTGAGGCAAGGCAAGGATCCTCGCCAAGATATTCAAAATTCCGCCCGCAAAGCGGAGTTCTGAATATATTCACCCCCGGAGCGAGCAGAACGGTCTTGCCACGGTACCGCGCCTCCTCTCCGAGGAAAGAGCCGTACTCAGAGGCCATGTCCCTGTTCCATGTCGCTGCGAGGCAGGTAAGGTTAGGGCCAGCGGTGCAGGAGTCGTTGGTCTGTCCGGCTGATTTCCACTCATCCCATAAAGTCTGGGCACGGACTCCGAACGGGCCGTCACTCATCCAGACCTCTGGAATGCCCAGGCGTGGCACTCCAGGAGACGAGAATTTGGAATGTGCGCTCAGCACCGACACTTTTTCCTCCAACGTCATTCTGGACAGAGCATCCTCGACACGATCCTCGATGCCGGGCGACGTGTCAAGATAAACAGGCAGGCCGCTCCGCACACATCCAGCGCAGAGCAGCACAGCCATCAAAAGGTTAACAATCGCCTTTTTCCCCATCAGTCAGCAGATCCGGTTTTCCTGACAAGCCTGAAGCCTCCAAAATAGAACACCGAGCCCTTGTAGGCCTTCGCCATTTCCTCTGAATTCGGGTTGATGCCCAGTTTCACGCGCCACAGCTGACCCTGATAAAACTTGGAGCAATAATCCGGTGTCAGAGGGAAGGTGATCCTGTGCCACTGGTTGTCCGAGATGCCAAGGTACAGTCTGCCTTTGTTGCCGCCCGAACGCCTGTAGACAGGATAGTACTTGTCGTTTTCAATCATATTCCAAAACAACTCGTCGTACTTGTTGCCCGCATCCAAGGCCGAATCCTCGCATTTAACGTAATACTCAATGGCATAGTTCCCGTCTGAATAAGGTTTGATGTCAATGTATTTGGGTCCTTCCACATTCAGGATTCCACTCCACTGCGCCTCTGAGGTCAGTTCCCACCTTATCGCAGGAACACCCATAAACTTCACATCCTCTGAGTTTTGCACAGATGATGATGTTTCAGAGGTTCTTGGGAAGAATTTGTCTCCGTCACGCCCTATGTGAAGCTGCACGCCGTCGTCGGCGGTCCAAACCGGATTAACTTTCAATGGCAGGATCTCTCCTCTCCGCACTGAAAAGTCCACAACGTTCCTCTCAGCGATATAGATCTTTCCGTCCTTGTGCCGCATGGTCAGCAGGAGCTTGCCGGTGTATTTGAACGGGCGTACCGCCATGTAGTAAGTACCGGCCTCAAGTCCCTCTCCTTCAGACGAAAGCAGCGTCACGCCACTGTAACGGAATTCCCATGAATAGGCTGTGGTCTTAGCGAATTTTGTCCCCACATTGCCGGTCATGCCACCATTCTCGTCAAGGTCGGTGTTGTCCGGGTTCTCAAGAGTCACAGACACGCATCCTTCAGGCAAATCAATCTTGATCAGACCACAGACCTGCGTGAACAGGAATTGGTTCTTCGACGCATCGCAAGAAGCGACCAGAAGCGTGACATTGTCAGAGACTCCGTCCTTTTTAGCGAACTGCACCTCAGGAATATTTGAGACAAGGTCGCCCGATTCGGTGAGAGACGCCTTTTCATTGTAGGGGTAGAAGGCTTTCCAATCGCCTGACGGAGCGGTGGCGGAACCTGTGAAAGTGGCGGACGGGCCGCCTTCCTTGGTCGTGAAAGGCTGAGGCTTTCCATTCTTGTCAAACACGCCGATCTTGTCTCCGGCGCTCCACACCATTTTGGTAAACTCTCCGGCGTCATTCTTGGCCAGATTCGTCCTTGTCTCTATGAAACCTGCGGTGAAGGTCCTCAATCCATCCGATTCTGGAACAGTCCCGGCTTCTTCCTTTGAACAAGCGGCAAGGCCCAAAAAAGCAAGGCCGGTAATCAACAGTTTATGTGCTTTCATAATAATTCTCTTTTAAAAGTTAAAATTCAACACTGGAATCATTCGTTGTCCAGTCTTCGATGCAGTAAACTTCACTTCCATTACAGATTGTGGCATTAGTGTCAAGTTCAACGAACTTGCAGATAGGAGCATTGTACAACGCCTTACTTTGTAAATCACTGTTAGTCATAATGTTATTATTTAGTATTAAAAAATAGATGTCTTTTAGAATTCAACTTCTGGTAGCGTCTTGAAATCCTCAATGGTCCCGCCTTTGTCCTTGCCAGAATCAGGGTTGTCCTTGCCAGGATCAGGGTTTTCAGGGGTCCAATCCGGATCGAGCGGCCCGACAATCATAACGTCATCCACATAGAATGTCGCGCCTATCGGACCGGTGAAATTTTCTGGGGTAAACCGGATGAGCTGAACCTTCGCCCAAGAGAAATGCCCCTTGGAGGATTCGTACGGAGCCCCGTCGGACTGAATGTAGTCGAAATCAGAGAGCGGAATCTTAACCTCGCACCATTCGCCGTCAGTCTTGACGTTGGCCGATGTGATACGGTAGGCGGCGACCCAGTTCTGTTGTTCGGACGGTTCCTTGAACTTGGTCTTGTCGTTGCGGAACCAGATGCTCCAGGCCATGGACTTCGCATTCTTCATCTCGGCTCTGAAACGGAAACGGATAGATGTCTTGTGCAGGTTGAATCTCGTGAGATCCTCCTCGCCGCTCAGGAACGAGAAATAAATGTCCGCCCAGTTCTTGGTTATATCCCATTTTATACAGTTCTCGCCGACTGCCGGGTTATCCTTGCAAGGAATCGTGAGGTAAGTAAGTTTTGAAGGGTCAAGAACCTTGAGTCCCTTGCCGAACGCATCGTCGTAAAGGACCATCTTGGTGTAACCGCTCTCGTCATCATCGCCACCCTGATAGACCGGAGGAATCTGGAAGCCAAGGGCTTTTATCAAATCCAGATTGAGGTCTCTGTTGAATTTGGGGTTTCGCTCCACATTGAACAGCCCAAAATCTCCGGAATATTTCCATACGGTCCAAGAGATACCATTCTGTTCGGCATATTTCCTGACGAACTCGTGCCAGCGGCAACGGTCCTCGGCTGGGGCACCTTTTGTAGCCTCAAACTGTCCTATAACACCGAACTCACCCATGAACAGCCTGACATTCCTGCGTCTCGCCTCGGTGATTATGTTGTCCATCTCCTGCTGCACGCTTAGTTCGGTTCCCAGATAAGCATAGTCCAGAAGATTCTTTTTGTAGGTAGTATTTGAGACATTACCTGCAAGGGCCTCTCCGTCGAACTTGTCGTTCCATGGGTATGGCACCTTTCCTCCTATATTCTTAAGATCAGTCCAAGACGCACCTTGGTGGGTGAACACCATCGGAGAGTAGAAGTGGAAGGTGTAGATAAGGTTGTCATCCTCATATTCAGGAAGCTCTGACATGCTTCTTCCAGGGTTGGCGGTGACGATGATCGAGTGGGACGTGTCCACCTTACGGATCTCCTCAATCAACTGTCCCTGAAGCTCGTGCCAATGATCCTTCCACCAATCACCGTCAGGTTCGTTCTGAAGTTCATACACCACCTTGGAAGAGCGATCCTTGCAGTGGGTGGCGATCTGGCGCCATACGCTCTTCATGAAGCCCTCCGCGTGGTCATCCGGGTAGGCGGCGACATAGCCGCCCTGGTGATTGTCGATGATCACGGTGATGCCATACTTGTCTCCAAGATCAAGGAGTATGTCAAGATTCTTCCAGAACGCATCTTGAAGCTTGTAGTCCGAGCTCGCCGGACCTGCAAAACGCCCAAGGGTCATGGGAACACGGACAACATCCATTCCCATCTCCACCAGATGCTGAAAGGTCTCATCATTTATGTAGCCCATCCAGATGTTGGACGCGTCATTCCCTTTCGAGACATCGAAGCAGGAGGCAAGATTCACGCCCCTGGTGAAGGCAGTCTTCACCAACGGCTTGTCATCGCCATCGTCCGATGGCAAAACTCCGTATAGGTTTCTGGTGCATCCGGCAATAGCCAGAGCGGCCAGAACAGGCAGCAATATTCTGTGTTTCATAATATGTGATTGATTGTTAAAGTCCTTCATAACCCGGATTCTGTTCAAGCACCTTCGATATCTGAAGATGTGTCGCCGAGAACGGGAAAAGTTTCTTGTAGGAATTCACTCCTCCGTCCGGCTGGTGGTCCCACCACTCTCCGGTGATGTACTGGTTCCATCTGATGAGGTCCGTTCTACGTCTGCACTCGCCCAGGAACTCGACCATCCACTCGTCCAGCATCCTCCACTGGTCCAGATTCTCGGCTGTCACCGGATTCGGGTCATTGCCACCCTCAAAATAGCGCTTGCGCACTTCGTTGATGAGTTTGGCGGCTCCGGCCTTGTCACCCTTCCTCATTTTGCATTCCGCCAGCGTGTAGTACGCCTCGGAAAGCCTCATCAAAGGGATGTCCGGATTGAACAGCAGTCTCGCGTCGTTGGAATTCGGCCGCGGACAATATTTTATGATTCTTATTCCGGAATTCTCCTCTCCGGTGTTCATGTTGGATTCCGTCTTTCCCTTTGAGAGTTGAGCTACCTGATCGACAAGATTCAGGGTCTTGCCGTAATATTCCTGGGTTCCGGTCACCTTCCATGAAGGGTTGTCCGGATTGACAAGTTCGCCGAAGAAGAACATTCCCTCGTATTTACCGTTGCCGAGGTAGCGGTAAGGCTTCTTCCTGACATCCGTGTCCTCAAATTTCGAGAACGGAGAGCCCAGTTTGTAGGTGTACGGCTTGCCTGTGCCGTCCAAAGACGGTGTGAGACAATAGTAGTTGTTTCCGGCGGATTTGGTAAGGCCTCCGAGGTAATTCCTCATGTTGGCCGGCATCTGCCTTGTCCACAGTTCGTAGGCATCCGTCTCCAGCTGTGAGCTCTCGTTCGGAATCGACCAGATGATTTCTTTCGAGTTTTCGTTGTTGAACCCGAAAGTGGTGGTCCAGTCAGCGTCAAGTTCATAAGCGCCGTATTTTCCGTCGATCAAGTCCTCGCAGACCTTCGCGGCCTCATCGTACATATCGACTCCTATGTACGACACCGCATTGAAGTAGAGCCTTGCCAGAGCCATAGCGGCGGCCGCCTGACGGATGTCACCCTGCTCTTTCTCACCGGCTTTCTTCACCTCCAGCCCTTTGATGGACTTCTTCAAAAGATCCTCAATGAAATAGAACGTCTCCTTGGCGGTAGAGCGAGGCTTCTCCTCCTCCGCGCTGCCGGGATACAGAGGAAGACCGCCATAGCAGTCCAATCCCTCAAGATAGTATATTCCCACCATCGCCTCCATCTGGGCCTTCCAGTTGTCGAAAGTGCCATCCGGAAAGCCGAATTTTTTCAGGTTGACTTCAGACAAATCGTCAAGCGTCGCCCAACATCTTGAGATTCCGAGCATTCTGTTGTTATAAACAAAATAGCTCGCGGAAAAATAAAGCGGGAAATCGTGATAGTGCATCTTGTAGAAGATGTTGCTCTTGTCAGCGTTCTGGCTGCCCCTGACCGGCGAGATGAACTCATCCGTGGTCAATTCCTGAACAGCGAAATAGTCGGAGTTCATGGCAAAGGTGTACCTCGCGTGTGTGAACGGGCGGTAGAAGCGCTGCCACACAGCCTCCTTCGAATCGTAGAAAGTGTCCGGAGCGACCTGGTTGAAGTAAACCGGCTCGATGTCGCACCCGGCAGCGGCAACAAGTGACATAGCCAAAGCCGCCATTTTGAATATATTGGTTTTCATTGTTTTAGAATATTGATTATCAGAATTTGAGTTGGACACCAAGAGTCCATGTCCTCGCCATAGGATAGGCCTTTGTGTAATCATCCACGCCGCCGTCATACCCGATGATGTTGACCTCCGGGTCGAGTCCGGTGTAACCGGTGAACGTGGCGACATTGCCGCAGGTGGCGTAAACCCTAAGATAATCGACATATTTCGTCCACCTGCTGATGTCAAGCCTGTAGCCAAGAGTGATGGCGTCGATCTTGAGGAACGAACCCTCCTCCAGATAGTAGTCGCTCATCAGCTTCTCATCCTTGATGTGGCTGAATGTGGAATAAGCGTCACGAAGGACATTGCACTCACCGTTGCGCCTCGCTATTCCAAGACACATCGCATAGGTGTTGTAGACATCGAAACCAAGCCATCCGTGCATGCTCACGCCAAGATCGAGGTCCTTGTACGAGAACGTGTGGTTCCAGCCGTACATCATCTTCGGAGTGAAGTTGCCCAAAAGTTTCTTGTCATTGGCCACCTTTGACGAGGCCGGAATCGTCTTTCCGTTTCTGTCCTTGATCAGGAACTGGCCAGACTTGGAGAAGCCGGCGAACTCGAACAGATAGAACTGGCCGACCGTGCTGCCTTCCTCCAGGATTATCGCCTTTCCGGTCGAGTTCGGACCTGGGAGCTGGCCACCGTCCCAACGGGTGCTGCTGCCATCAATCGACAGAACCTTGCTCGCGGAATGGCTCAGATTCACGGAAGAACTCCACTTGAAATCCTTGGAACGGATTATGTCTCCTCCGAGTTCGAACTCCCATCCTTTGTTCTCCAGCGAACCGATGTTCTGCCACTGGTAACCACGAATGAACGGTGGGTTCGGCACCTGAACGTAGAACAGCATCGATGATATCTTCCTTCTGAACACATCGGCCTTGCCGTAGAGCCTTCCGTCAAAGAACGAGAAATCCAGTCCAAGATTGAGCTCGGCTTTCGACTCCCAGCCAAGATTCTCGTTCACGCTCTCGCCTCGACCATAAGTGTATTTCCACGTTCCGTTCGGAAGGATCCACCTGTTCTCGTCCGCAGCGATGAAGTTACCGGAATACGCTGCACTGAAGTCGTTGTTTCCGGTCACGCCGTAACCGACGCGGAGCTTGAGGTCGTCAACCCATCTGACACCCTGCATGAACGGCTCGTTGGCTATGCTCCAGCCTCCGGACACAGCCCAGAAGTTACCCCAACGGTTTTTCGGGCCGAATTTTGACGAACCCTCACGACGGAAGGTAGCCGACAGCATGTAGCGGTTCTTGTAGGAATAGTTGACACGCGCGAAGTAGGAAAGCAGTTTCTCCCGGATTTCCTTCGAGGAATTCATCGTGGCCTTTCCGGCATTCAGGTACGATCCCTTGCCGATGTCCCAGTACTTCACTCCATCGACGGTGAAATTGCTGTTGGACATGTTGAACGACTCACCGTCATACTGGTTGTAGGAATATCCCAGCACAGCGTTAACCTTGTGCGCGTCATCGAATATCCTGTCATAGGAGAAATATCCCTCGGTGTTGATCCTTTCCGTCTTGGCGAAACCGAGGTAGGCGGAGCCGCTTATGTTGTTGATCACATTCTCCCTGTGGTGCATCGACTTGTACTGGTGCGATTCCGTCTGATAGTTGGAATAGCCGATCGTCTGCCTGTAGGAAAGGCCCTCGACCGGAAGGATGTTCAGTTTAAGCGCGACCTCCGGCTTGAACCATTTGACCACGGAGTTCACATCATTCAGCGCCGCGTCAGCGATGACATTGTAGTCATTCGGCTCGTCAGTCCAGATGTTGTAGCCAGTGACAGAATCCGGATCGTACGGCGATCTGGTCGGGTTGTTCAGCAAAGTCTGTCCGAAATATGCCCCTTGGGCGTTTCTGTTGGCCTGACGGTAATCCACATTGGTCCTGATCTCCAGCCAACCGTCGAACATCGTGTACTTGGCGTTGAGCCTTCCGCCGTAGTCCTTTCTCCACTCTCCGGAGGCTATGCCATCCTGCTTCTCGTAGAAGAACGAAGAGTACACACTGGCCTTCTGGGTTCCGAAATTGATGGCGACATTGTGTTTCTGGGAGAAATTCCTGTGGTTGATGGCCTCGTCCCACCAGTCGGTGCGGCTGCCATAGTCCTTGCCTACACCATTGGCGACATATTCCTCAGCAGACATGACATTTGGTTTGGCATAGGCCTGCCTGTGAAGCAGCTCCGTGCTGTAGGTGAGGTTGAGTTTTCCTTCTGTGTCGGTGCCGCTCTTGGTCGTGATGAGAATGACACCGGCGGCGGCTCTTGTTCCGTAGATGGCTCCCGCCGAGGCATCCTTGAGCACATCGATTGATTTGATGTCCTCAGGGTTCACCGAACGGATGTCTCCGCCAGGAAATCCGTCTATCACAATCAACGGCTCGTGTCCAGCAGCGATGGAGGCCATACCTCTGAGCTGGAGTGACGGAGACGAGTTCACGCCCTTTGTCTGACCGATGACAAGGCCACCGATCTTTCCCTGAAGAGCCTTGGTGATGTCAGCTCCTCCGACACCTTTCATCATGTCCTCCGAAGAAAGGGAGGCGATCGAACTGGTGACCTCCTTGCGGTCAAGGGTACCGTAGCCAATCACCACCGCCTGGTTGAGGAATTCGGCGGAGTCCTTAAGCGTGGCATCAACATTCTCATCATCACCGACTTTCACCTCCACGGTGTCATACCCTATGCAGCTTACGACCACCACTGGGGTAGCAACGTCCGACGGAATATTCAATGAATATGCTCCATCAGCGTCAGTGTTGGTTCCCACGGTAGTGCCCTTGACGACAACGAACGCTCCGATCACCGGATTTCCAGCGGAGTCGGTTATGCGACCTTTTATCCGTGTGGCAGACGGTGCGGCCGCCACAGCCGCAGGTTTCTTCTCCTCAAGGACAATGTTGCCGCTTGAGATTCTGTAAGTGATGCCTGAGCCTTTGAAAATCTGGTCCAGAGTCTCTTTGAGCGGCCTCTTTACAGACTTGACCGTCACTTTCCGTGACAGATCAAGTTTTTCGCCATAGACAAACAGGTAATCGGTCTGCCTTTCGATCTCATCCATGCAACTCTTGATTGTCGCATCCTTCTTGTCGAGAGTGACCTGCACGCTTTGGGCCCGGGTAGTCAACGGCACCAAAAGCAAAGAACAAAGCAGTACGGCGAAAGCGATGACCCTCCCCGCCCGCAAGTGGTTAGTGTTAATCATTTATTATGGTATTATGGTTTAATGAATATCCTTATCGGATGTGGACCTGCCTGGTCTCATAGTCAATCTCGTACGACAGGCCTGTGCCTGCGAGAATTATCCGGAGCGCATGCTCAAGTCCGTCGGAAGTGTGGATCTTGCCTCGGTTCATGACCGCAGGGACAGACTTGGAATCGATACGTACACTCACATCATAGATCCGTTCAAGCCTTTCGGAAAGTTTCTCCAAAGAAGGTGTGTTCAAGACAAGGACTCCCTCCACCCACAGGTAGTCATCAGCGCTCTCCATCTCCTGCACCTTCAGCCTTCCATCCTGTATTCCAGCTACCTGTCCAGGTTCAAGGACAACGCTTTCGGTCTTGCTTGACATCCGTACCCGTCCTCTGAGCAAGGCTGTAGAGAACTCCCCTGTCTCCTTGTCCGCCCTGACATCGAACTTGGTGCCCAGAACCTCGACCTTGCCGGCGAATGTGTTCACCACGAAAGGACAATTGCCGTCCCAGTGCTTCACATCGAACACAGCCTCGCCGTCCACCGACACGTTGCGGCTTCTTCCTGTGAACGCCACCGGGTACTCAAGGGTGGATCCTCCAGTCAACCAGACCTGTGTGCCGTCCTGCAAGGTGATGTTGACCGTCTCTCCAGCCGGCGAACTGAACGCGACAGTCTGTCCGGCGAAACGGTTTATCCTCCATGAACTGAAAAGGTAACCGCCTCCGATGACAAGGGCGATGCAAGCGGCGACGGCAGCGGCATAACGGAATATCCTGACAAAGCCCCTTCTGCTCTTCGGCTTGGATGCCTCCAGCGGAGCATGCAGGGCCATAGCGTTGAACGTCTCGTCCAAAGCATCCATTTCCTTTTGGTTCTCAGGACTTTCGTCAAGCCAGTCCAACACCTCCCGCTCCTGTTCAGGAGTGGTGCGGCAAAGCATGAAATCTATCAGTGTGTTTCTGTCCATAGTAATATATTAACAAACAACTGACAGGGGCTTACACTTTTTTTTGAGTTTTTTTTGAATATGTTTCCCTAAAGAATGATCTGGCGATTCTTGTCGACTTCTTTCCTACGCTTCCAAGGGCTTTTTGAATATTCCCGAGAATGATCCGTTTCTTGAAAAACCTCGGACTCCGATCAAGAGAAAGGAAAGAACCAAAGCAGAAGGTGGAGAGGCAGATAGTCCTTCAAGGCCGCCCTCAGGATGGACAGGGCACGCTGCATCTCGGAGGCCACTCGACGGCTGGATATTCCCAGAATGTCAGCGATCTCCGCGTAGGTTTTGTCCTGAAAGCGGCTGAGTTCGAACACCTGACGCGTCACCTGAGGCATCCTGTCCATCTCACGTCTCACAATCTCGATTATCTCTGACGAGAATAGGCGCGAAGGGTCGCATGACTTAAGGGAACGTATGCTCGCTGCCACAAGTCTGGACTGCATGTTATGGATGTCCTGCTGCTTGTCAAGATGGAGTCGCTTGGCGTTCAACCAGTTGAGACAATTGTTCCTGACTGTGGAAGCGATGTAGGCCGGAATGTTCACATCCTCCGCGATCTTGTCGCGGTTCTCCCAGAACGAGGCGAAGCTTTCCATCACGAGATCCTCCGCAGCGTCAAAATCACGCACATAACGCCGCGCGATAACCACGAAACGCGCGTAGTATTGCGTGTAAACCTCTTCGAACTTCGTGTGACCTATGACCAGTCTCATCCTATGATTGCTTATAACCTATATAAAAGTTTTGGTGTTAATGATCCATTCTTCCCAACAATCTTTCCGTCCGGTTTTTTCTGTCAGTGAATGCATTTCCTCTCAACCCTTACCATGAAAACGACAAATATACTTACTTCAGTCATTTTTAACAACCTTGTTTAAAACAACCTTGTTAAAAACCCATCAAAAGGAGTGTGCTGCATCTCCAGAAAACCTCACCATCATCGTCTCGCACCGATTAAGAAGCTGTTTTGATTTGTTTGAAATGTTCTTTGAGGTGAAAAAATCTTCATTTTCTTCCCGCTTCTTCAGTCAGATAGCACCGCTATCCTCCTTGGAAGAAGCGGTCGAACCTGAAGTTTTTCACTCTCAACCCAGCGCCCGAACCGAGTGCAATCGAACTTGTTCGGATTGTCGAGGTGAGTAGCAGGGAAAGAGCTTGCTCTTAACCTTCAAACAAACAAATCAAAACAGCTTCTAATTGTCCGCTTGTGAGAATCGAGTAATGAAAAATAACATTAAAGCTATGCTTTTAAGCGCTGTACTATTGTCTGGTTCTTGTTCGTCCTCTGAGGACGGGAGAATCTCATGGGGACGACTTCCGGATCTGCCGAATCCTCCGTCAGTCTCTGAATATTTATCAGTCCCACTGGGCGTTTCAGCTCCTTTCATGGGCCTGCTTGGAGAAACTCTGGTTGTGGCCGGAGGATGTAATTTCCCAGATAAGCCGGTAGCAGATGGAGGTTGCAAGCGTTTCTACGATGAGATTTGGGCTCTTGACCTGTCTGGGAATGCTAATGCATGGAAGCTTGTTGGTCATTTGCCGCGTGCGTTGGCCTATGGTTGTTCTGTGACAACTCCATCGGGAATCGTGTGTGTCGGAGGCAACGATTCTGAGCGAAGCTTTGCAGAGTGTTTCTCCCTTAGGTGGAGTGCAGACAGATCCGAAATCGTAGCTCATCCTTTACAATCTTTGCCATGCACGGTTGACAACTCCTCGACTGCATTTTCGTCAGGCAGTGTCTTTGTTGCTGGTGGAAACTGCGATGGGCAGCCTTCGAGGATGGTCTTTCGCGGAGATTTGAGCCCTGAAGGTGACAGCATCCAATGGAACAAGATGTCTGATTTTCCTGGACCAGCACGTGTTCAACCCGTCCTCGCGGCCATTGGGTCCGGTACGGATCTCCAAGTATGTCTTGCCGGAGGTTTCCAGCCAGGTGACAACAAAGTTCCACCTCAGATTCCGTCTAATGTCCTAGTCTGGAAAGAGAATGAGTGGACCGAAGTGTCATCTTTGCCGACTCTCTCGGATGGTTCTCCAAGAACTCTTACTGGAGGATGCGCTGTGGCGATGGCAGACAACTCTGTACTTTTCTTCGGAGGTGTTAACTACGATTGTTTTTTCGCTGCCGTGGATCGTCCGAGATGTATTGCTGAGGCCGAGGCCGCGGGAGATTCGCTGACTGTAGCAAAGCTAAAGGAAGAAGGCCGGGAGTATCTCAGACATGATGTTTCATGGTACAAATTTAATGACGATCTTTGGCTGTACAACATCGCAAGTGGTGAGTGGAAATGCTTGGGAACCAATGAGTCTCTTGCCCGCGCTGGAGCTGGTGCTGTCATTTGTGAGAACAATGTCTTTATCGTCTGTGGGGAGTTGAAGCCTGGAATACGAACCCCTCAGGTTAGTGTCGTGACAATTAACGAATAATATGGGACGTTTAGAAAAAAGTAAAATCTACCCGTGGGTGGTGGTAGGTTTGTTGTGGGTGGTGGCCTTGCTTAACTACATGGACCGCCAGATGCTCTCAACAATGCGTGACTCGATGCAGATAGACATCGCTGACCTGGAGTCCGCAGTCAATTTCGGAAGACTTATGGCCGTGTTCCTCTGGATTTATGGCCTGATGAGCCCGGTGGCTGGAGCAGTTGCTGACCGAATCAGTCGTAAGTGGTTGATTGTAGGAAGCCTGGGCGTTTGGTCAACTGTCACTCTGTTGATGGGATATTCCTCCACCTTCTCTCAGATTTATTGGCTCCGAGCTTTGATGGGAGTGAGTGAAGCCCTTTATATTCCTGCAGGACTGTCGCTAATCGCAGACTATTTCACCGGTTCGGCCAGAAGCCTTGCCATTGGAATCCACATGACCGGACTTTATGTAGGACAGGCAGTTGGCGGTTTTGGAGCCACAGTTGCCTCTGCATTTTCGTGGCAAACCACATTTCATTGGTTTGGAATAATCGGCATCGTCTATGCCTTCGTCTTGATTCTGTTCCTTCACGACAAACGCCGTGAGCCTAGTGTGGATAATTTGTCAGAGGAAAATCCTAAACGTGAGCCGATCTGGCGCAGTTTTGCCTTGATCTTCTCGAATGTCGCCTTCTGGGTCATCCTCTTCTATTTCGCATCATCCTCTCTTCCAGGTTGGGCGACGAAGAACTGGCTTCCGACTCTATTTGCAGAAAACTTGAATATCCCAATGTCACAAGCTGGGCCAATCTCAACATTCACCATTGCGTTTTCTTCTTTCATAGGAGTGATGATTGGAGGCCCAATTTCAGACCGTTGGGTGAAACGCAATCTGCGAGGTCGCATCTATGTCAGCGCATTAGGCATGGCCTTGATGATTCCTGCCTTGGTTCTGATCGGTTTGGGGAATAGTATGGCTGCCGCAGTTGGGGCCGGTCTTTGCTTCGGAGTCGGCTACGGAATGTTCGACACCAACAACATGCCGATCCTTTGCCAGTTCGTTCCGTCTCACCAGAGGGCTTCAGCTTACGGATTGATGAATATGACAGGCGTTTTTGCCGGTGCAGTCATCACCAAGACTCTGGGCCATTGGGCCGAAAATGGAAATCTAGGTGTTGGTTTCGCCCTGATGGGAGCCCTGCTTGTGCTAGCTCTCTCTATGCAATTGATAATTCTTAGGCCCAAAACAGACAATATGCTGTAAGTTATCGAACCAGAATAAGTTGCCTCATTCTCGTGTTTGGGGCAACTTGTTTTTTACCCTTCAATTGGTGTCTGAGATGCGTAGAATTGCGAAAAAAGCTCAAAAAAACTTCAAAAAAGTTTGCAGTAATCAAAAAAAGTAGTACCTTTGCATCACCCAAACGATAAGGGACAACGCTTCGGGAGCTTAGCTCAGTTGGTTCAGAGCGTCTGCCTTACAAGCAGAGGGTCGGG
>ERZ808274.530-NODE-530-length-18252-cov-3.723526_pt1 | contig 18252 bp, 21 predicted proteins | sample MGYA00521277_ERZ808274 | MGnify/ENA primary metagenome ERZ808274 (study PRJEB31516, sample SAMN03275597) | gut metagenome | biome: mammalia-associated habitat; material: feces | host: Papio cynocephalus | place: Kenya | collected 2012-07-28 ... | reverse complement strand
TCCAACTAAAAGCAGTTTTTGTCTATAAAGCTGCATTTAGTTTGTCAGTTTGCGTATTGTTTGTATTTATTAATTGAAAGAACTAAATAGATAATTGTGTTTGCTAAAAAAGTGCTTATATGAGAAAATATATTTAGAAAATAGTTAAAAGAATTAAAACCGTTGTTAAACGCTATAATTTCATGTTTTTGGAGGGAAAATATGATTAAAAATGTAACAATGATGTTGTTATCGATAGCATCGGTTTTAAGTAGTGTAACAAATGTTTCACTTTTTGAAAAGAATGATGGATATTTTAAAAAAATCCCTAACATCAAGAGAACAACTGATAATAATGAAGGAATTGATACCGGTTTATATTATGCAACCAAGCCAAATGAATATGGTGTCTCTGAGGTTAACAATGATTATTTCGTTACAAATGATAATTTACAATCTTACATTGAATCTAATCAAAAATCACATAGTAATGTCGAGATTGTAACTTCAAGGCTGAGAAATAATTCTCAAGAAGAGAAAACGAGAATAAGAAACGAAATCATCGAAATTATTAAAAGTGGTCGACCAGCGTTTGTTGGAGGTAATTGGAAATATGGAAAAGATATAGTCGGCCATGCGGTAGTTGCGTATGATTACGACGAAACAAACGATATACTTTATGGCAACTTTGGCTGGGGAAGGGGTTCTAATCACAAAAATATAGATGCTCAATTTACCGAGCAGATTTCTGATTATTGGACATTAAAAATTCTTCCTTCTCTTCCAAAAGAGAGAACTGATCATTATGTTTTTACAGATAAATCTGCATACTATTCGCCTGGCTATAATTCAATTTATCACTATATCCCTAAAGAGAAACCTCCCGTAGCACAAGATGCTTATTATATGCAAGAATTATCGTCACCGATGACTTTTGATGATATTGATGAACCTATAACAGTTAATTCATTAAGATGTGGTTATATAATGCATCAATGTATAAATATCTCTACACGGCGAATCGGAAATGGTAATGCTTATCTTGAATATACAACTCAAGCAGATATTAAGCGAATTGATTTTGATATTTCGTGGTGGAGCAATGATGAAAGAGTAAGCGCGGATAATTCGACATATAAAATAGAAATTTTTATAAATGATTCATATGTCACATTAGTGGATTTGTGGAATGATATAGAATTATCGACTGACAGAAATAATCCAACTCATTTGAATTTATTCTTTCCTGTTGATGTTAATAAATTTAGATTCCGTGGTTTTAGTGAAAATCCAATTAATGATAGAAACAAAGGAAGGCTTTCAATTTTTGATATGTTGATTGAATATAGGTGATAAGTATGAAAAAAATAATTCCAATTATATTTATAGAAGCAATCTTACTACTAAGTGGATGCAACAACACTTTGCCTGATGAAGACGGATATGTGCCAATTTCTGATATTCTTACATGGATAAATGAACTTGATATAAACAAAATTGAAAAAGTGGCAAAAAAAATTCGTGCATCAGGCGGAGATGTACGACCAGGTTTGCTGAATACAAACAATTATTCAAATGATAAAAACGATATTTTAAGTGTTTGCAAAATGTTTAATACAAGAGTTAAAAAGCAATTTATAAGCTATTGTTATGGTTGCAGTAACAATTTTTCATATTCTTATTTTGTTGATGGCGTTGAGTATGAAATCGGCGTAAACCAATATTCTCAAGGATATTTTATGAATGTTTACGATGAAAAAGCGAAGCAAAATTTTGACTATGTATACGATCAATCAATACAGTTCCCATATATTGTAAACTATGAAACCACATTTAGTATTGAAAATTATGGAGCGGAATTTGAGATATATGAAATTGACAATAAGAATGTTTATAAGAAGATTTCATATTTAAGTGAAATAGAATTCATCGAAGCAACCGACGAAGAAATGCCTAATAACGAAGCTGTATATTTCCTTGATGGTTTAAGTAAAGATTTATTAATATATAGTCCTAAAATAATCAAATATGGTGATACTTTCTACAAAATTGTAAGCAATAAAGATTTCTCAGATTTATTTAATTAAACATGGTAAATATGGCGATCCAAATAAAAAAATAAATGCAATGTGAGCGGATGATATGTTGCATTTACTTTTTCAATTAACAAGCAATATATTAATGTTTATGTATGCGCTTTCTTTGTGATATAATAATCCAGTAATAGGAGGAAATCCAATGAATATTTGGCACAGAGTTGATCCTAAGAGAATCAACCCCCAATCTTTTCTAGCGTGTATAGAAATATCAAAAGGAAGCAAGAATAAATATGAACTCGATAAATATTCAGGCGCTCTTTATCTTGATCGCATTTTATATACATCAACACACTACCCACAAAATTATGGCTTTATTCCACGCACTTTAGCGGATGATGGCGATGCGCTTGATGTTTTAGTAATTTGTTCACAAGAGATAGTTCCATTAGCAATTGTTGATTGTTATCCAATTGGGATTCTTGAAATGATTGATGGTGGAAGTAAAGACGCAAAAATACTAGCGATATGTAAAAATGATCCTGTTTTCAATTCATTTAATGATATAAAAAACATACCAGATCACATTCTTCAGGAAATAAAACATTTTTTCAGTGTATATAAGGAACTCGAAGGAAAAGAAACTATTGTGAATCAAATTCACGGTCGTGAAAAAGCAGAAGAAATTATAAAAAAATGTATACAAGCATATACAGATAAATTTGGTGACGGCCAAAAATATTATTAAATATGATAAACATTATTTTATACCATCCTGAAATCCCGGCGAATACTGGCAATATTTTAAGAACTGCCATGGCCACAAATTCTATCGTTCATATCATCGGTCCGATACCTTTTTCGCTTGATGATAAATCATTAAAAAGAGCAGGAATGGATTATTTGAAAGAAGCAAATTATATCATCTATGATTCATATGAAGATTTTGCAAAAAAGTTTAATGGAAAGAAAATATATTATGTTACCAAATATGGTTCAAAAGTATATTCACATGTAGATTTTTCTTCACCTATTGAAGATGTGTATGTCATGTTTGGAAGAGAATCAACTGGAATTGATAAAGAGATATTGTCTCAAAACAAAGAATTCACGCTTCGAATCCCTATGCTATCGACTGCAAGAAGTTTAAATTTATCTAATTCTGTTGCAATAGTGGTCTATGAAATATTAAGACAACAAAATTATCCAACACTTGCAACATTCGATATGATTAAAAAATACACAATTTAATGAACAATTTTCGAATATAATTCTTTTGTTTCTTTAGAAATATTATTGATTCTAATGACAGAATAATTCTTCAAAATTGCTTCACCAAGAGAATGTCCACGTCGGACATTTTTCTTTTTTGTATATATTACTTCACCGGATATGGCTCTTGAACAAAGAAGAGATATTTCCGCAGCCAAAAGAAGTTCTTTTTCTGTTGGCTTTTTATTGCAAATAACGATGTGCGATCCGGATTTATTTTTAATGTGCAACCATGTGAATTCTCGATCTAATTTCATAACAAATGATAAATAATCATTCTGTGAAGCGTTTTTTCCAAAATAAATAATTGTGCCATTATAATTGATTTTATAAGGCGTATTAAAAACAGTTTGTTTAATTTCTTTTTTCTTTTTTATCATGCCTATTTCTTGCATGATTTTATCTGCTTTAAATTCATCGCTAGGATTAAATCTAGCTAAGATTTCATTGTAGGCATCAATTTCTTTTTGTGCGTTTTCAATATTTTTATTGCTTAATAATATTGTTTCTTTGGCTTTTTTAGCTTTTTTGTACATGTTTGTAACATTATCTAAAATTGTGATTTTAATATCTAATTGAATCTTTTTGCCATCTATGATTAAACAATCTTTATGAGATTTTAGATTTAAGTTTTCCGACAAAATTATATCCGCATCATCTTTAAGATGAAGGGCTTTGTTGGCTTTTTCTACATCGTTATTTATGTTATCAATCTTTCGCTTAATGGCTTTGATTTTTCTATTGATATAATTATTAAAAGAAGCGTATTTTTCTTTTTTTCTAATTTCCAATTCATTTGCATAATGATTATTAAAATTTGGAAGTAATGTATTTTTATTTTCTAAATATGCGATGGGAGTTGGGCAAATATATTTTTCTCCATTGATAAATTTTCTTTTTGTGTCGGCGTAAAAAGTATTTATTATTATATTGTCAGATGTAGTTAAGATTATATTTGGTTTTTTAGGGAATAATTCAATATATAAAATTATTGTTTTATCTAACAATTCATCTTCTTTTTTTAGAGTAATAGCCACAATATAATCATCGTTTTTTAAAGTAATATCAATAATTGATGTATTTAATATTTCCTTTTTTAATTTTAAAAATTGTGGATTTTCAAAAGAAGAATAAAAGTCATTTTTTTCTATCAAATAAAGCAGTGGATTATCATGATTTAAAGATATTACTAAGCAATTTTTATTATTATCAACAAAATGAAACACAATCGTTTCATTGTTTAATAATATCGGTGAATAAAGTTGCTCATTTTTTAATAAAACAGCTAGATTGTTTATGTATTTTAAATACTTTTCATGATTAACTCTCATAAAGATATTATTTAATAATATTTATCATTTTGCTATATTTTATTTAGAAGTTTTATTTACGAGGTTAATTATGAATTTTGATGCCTTAATTAAAAAAATTGATGATTTTGAAGTTGTTGATGCTGTGCTTAATAATGGAGAAACCGTTAAATATAGGAAAATACCTTTATCATTAATTGATAGTATTGAAAATGTTCTTGATGGTGCTAAGACCGCGACTTTTGGTATAAGTGCTGGTAGTGAAGCAATTGCAAGATGTGGCACAACACCTTTGTTTTATGCTGTTGGTGATATAAATCAATATCTAAAGCGTGATATTCAGGAGCTTACCTTAGTTCAATAAAAGGTAAAAATGGAACAATCATAGGCCAACCTGGTTTTAAAGAAAGTGGAATATTTCAAGAAGGCGCTAGTGTGGCACATGCAATCGGAACAGCAATTCCATATGTCGCCATCGCAATAGCAGTCATCGATATTGGCTTAAACATTTACAAAAATAAAAAGCAAATCCAAGAAGAGGAAAATAGATATTTTTGTCAAAAAAATTATGAATTATATAAAGATAAAGAAAGACTCTGGAGAATTCTAGATGAGCGTTGTCTTATTGATGATGAAGCAAATAGAACATCTAATATTCATGATATTGATGGAATCATAGATAATTCTAAAGTTTGTTTTCAAGAAACTCTTAAATATTCAAATACAAAGAAAACAATCACGGATGATATTTTATTCACGCTTAAAAATTCTCTTGATCTTTACTCATTTTCAACTTTATTAAAGGTTTTATTTATAAAAGTATCTGATAAGTCTATGAAAGAATATTTGAATAAAGCATCTAAAAATGTAAACGAACTAAACAAAAATTTTGGCGATGTTGCAACAAAAAAATATAAAGAATTAGTTCATAAAGATTTAAAAAACAAAAATGTTCAAAAAGCAACTCAATTTGACAATAATAAGAAAGATTTGGTGAACATTTTGCTTAGAGGAGGAGTGGCCATTTTAAGCGGTGGAGTAACTGAATTAATATCAGTTAGTTCTAAATGTGGTGGCAATATTGTAAATAAAAACATGAAAAAAGAAATAGATAAAGTAGAAGAATATGTTGGTTATAAAAACGAATATTTGAATTGCATAAAATCGATATCTAAGGAACTAGAATTCAATGAAAAAGGAGTGCTAACAGATAGTAAAAATCTTTATTATCGAATACCTTGATTATTTTTTTGTAAGATTTATGCAAAATATGTTAGATGGCAAAGTTAACACAATAAAATAAATAAATTTGATAAGTTCTATATTTGTATTTAAAACGTTGCGATAATCCTGCCGAAATTTGGCAAAATTCATAAAATAAAAATCGTTAAAAACAACGTTGTAACATTTCGATCAAGGCTATTACAACGGCTTATTGTCGACTTGTGTCTTTTTAATAAGCGAGCTGTATCACTTATTGAATCTCCACGAATAAAAGATGCTTGGATTGTTATTTTTTCATCAGCATCTAATCTTTTTATGATTTTCCTCCTTTTAAATAAAATATAAAGATTTGGAGAAAATTTTGAAAATAAAAAGTGTTGCGTTAACTTTGTTATTTAACAGGAGTTATAAAACGTATTAATTTTAATGACAAAAAATGTTTTAATGAGCAAATGATAGATGGTGATTGGTTCAGTAATCTGAAATTGTGAATTTTCTAATTGAAAATGATTATGTAGATAAGAACGGTTTAGGAATACTGGAATGTGCAAATAAGCCAAAGAAAAATTTTACGATGTTCAGCGATTTATTTCTTGAAAGACAAGGATATACAAATTCGCTCCAAGAGCATAAAATTTATTAATATTTGTAATGATATTCATTAACTATTTAGGTGACTTGAGTATATAACAAGGTCGCTTTATTTTTTTATAATTTGTAGAATAGTGGGATCTGACGACTCTTCTATTTTTAAGGAATTTTGATCAATTAATGTTTCAATTGAAACTCCTAATGCATCTGAAAGTTTTTTGAGCATTGATATTGATGGTTCACTTCTTCCTTGCTCCTAGTCTGCAATCCTATATCTTTTTATCCCGATTTTTTCTGCTAATTTAATTTGACTTAAATTGTTTCTTTTTCTGTATAATTCTAAATTTCTAAGTTTTCGGTTTTTCATCTTGTTCATTTTAACTCACTTATATTTGTTTTCCAATTCAATATTTATGAGTAAAAAAACTCAGAAAAGGAAATAGTATGAATTTTGAAAAGCCAAACAATAGTGACCATGGCGATTTGCAGCCTTACAATCCAGAGAATGGTGAATATGAAGAAAAATCAACTAATGATGTATATAACTATTATGCTCGAAAATTAGGCGGCTCTTCGAAAGATTTCCCTCTTCACTTTCCGGACATAAATTATCCAATTGAATATATTCATGATTATTTAAATAACGAGATAGACTGGACTGATTTGGAATATGATGATAGAAAAACTATGTTTTTATTAGATATAAACAATTCTAAAAAAAGATATCTTATATTTAGAGAAAACCTTGGTTACAATGAAACAAATAGTCTTATACTAAAACAACAGTTTATTGAGAATGCTTTGAAATACAAAGTTTTTGTTGATAAAGGATACGATAAATTCGGTTTTAGGGTTAAAATTTATATGCCAATTAAATTCTTTGGAAGCAATAAACAATTAATTATTAAAACATGTTGGCTTGTTAGCGAAGGAAAAAAGCCAAAATTCATTACAGCTTGGTATGACAATAAATTTGAAAGGAATTTGCGAGATGAAATTTAAAATATTTGAAGAAGTTAAAACATTAGTTAAAAAGGGCAATGTTGAAGCTGGTGAAGTGGGCTTAATCATTGATGTTTTGAGCAGCCCAAGAGAAGGTTATATTGTTGAATTTTGCAATGACAATGATTACTCTCCATGGGCTATAGTTACGTATTATTCACACGAGTTAGAAAAGAAATAATTATATAAGAAACATTTTAATATATAGTTTTAAAAAGGAAATTTGTGCGTTGTAAGAAAACTGCACATAGATATTAATAACAATATTTGAAATTGACTTTTACAACTTTTCAAAAAGCAATTGATCATTACAATAACCTTGTCAAATAAATTTATTTATTACCTCGAGACACATAAACTAAGTACGATCCATCTCGCTGTAAGTATGATTTTACATAGCCAACATTTCTTAAAACTCACTATGTTGAGTTCTTTTAGTTACGCTTTTTTCACTAGACCAAACTTTTTTGTAAAACTCTTATTGCTTTTTAATAGTTAGTCTCCCTTCAAATAAAATGTAAAAATTTGGAGAAAATTTTGAAAATAAAAAGTGTTGCGTTAACTTTGTCACTTAACAAATATATAATATATTCCTCAAATAATTGAATATTAAAATATTTTTCAATATAATTGAAAGCATGAAACGCGGATTATTAATAATTATGTCCGGCCCAAGTGGTGTCGGAAAAGGTACAGTTCGTTTAGAACTAATGAAAGACCCATCATTAAATTTGTTTTATTCAATATCGATGACAACACGTCTTCCTCGCAAAGGTGAGACACATGGAAACGAATATTATTTTGTAACCAGAGAAGACTTTATGAAACAAGTTGAAGATGGAAATTTGCTCGAATGGGCAGAATTTGTTGGAAATTGCTATGGCACTCCAAAAGACAAAGTCGATGAAAAGCGCAATCTTGGGTGCAATGTTCTTCTTGAAATTGATGTCAATGGAACAAAACAAGTCTTATCAAAACTCAAAAATGATGATGGCGTTATTTCAATATTTATTGCTCCTCCATCTCTTGAAGAACTTGAGAGAAGGATTCGCGGTCGCTCAACAGAAAGCGATGAAGTCATTAAAAATCGTTTAGCACAATGTGAAAGAGAATTAAGATTAAAAGATCAATATCAATATGTTGTTGTTAACGATGATTTAACTAAATGCGTCGAAGATATTAAAAACATTATTAGATCACATTTATAAGAAGGAATAGGGTAGTGAGAATAGTAGATATACTTATTGAAAGAAAAAGTCAAAATCTCAACCGCCCTTTTTCTTATTTTTACGATGGAAATAAACCTATAAGTGTTGGTGTAAGAGTTTTAGTTAATTTCGCTAATAGTCGTTTAGTTGGATATGTAATTAATGTCTATGAGACAAATAAGAGTATTGTTGAAATTGAAAAAGAATATGGTTTCAAAATTAACCCAATACTTGACATTATCGATGAAAAGCCTCTTTTAAATGAAGAATTACTTAAATTAGCTGATGAAATTAGTTCTTATTATATTGCTCCTTTAATAAGTGTTCTTCAGACAATGCTTCCTCCATCGCTTAAGCCTTCTTTTTCTTCATTAACCGCTCCAAAGATTGCATATGACTCTTACTTAAGAGTAATTGATGATAATGAAGACAATTTGACATTAAAACAAATTGAAATTTTACGACTTATAAAAAACAATGAAAATGTTTTAAAAAAAGACATAAAAAGCAAAAGCATTGTTAATGCATTAATTAATAAAAACAGAATTGAAATTTATAAAAAAGAAAAAAACCGATTAATAATACCAAAATATAATGATGATCAAATAAAAGAATTAACCATAGATCAAAAAAAGGCGAAAGAAGCTATTTTGTCGACTGATAAAACAGTAACACTTTTAGAAGGAGTTACTGGAAGTGGGAAAAGTGAAGTATATTTATCGTTAAGTGAAGAAATATTAAAACAAGGAAAAAATGTTTTAATGCTGGTTCCAGAAATTTCATTGACACCGATTATGGTCGAGCATTTTCAAAGAAGATTTTCTGGAAAAGTTGCAATATTGCATAGCGATCTCACACCTGCCGAAAAATATGATGAATATCGCCGCATTCAAAAAGGAGAGGCAAATATTGTTGTTGGCGCTAGAAGCGCTATTTTTGCTCCATTAACTAATATCGGACTAATTATTTTAGATGAAGAACATGTTGAATCTTATAAGCAAGATTCGCTTCCATATTATCATGCTCGAGAAGTTGCTATTATGCGTGCTAAATACTATGGAGGCAAGGTTGTTTTAGGAAGTGCAACGCCTTCATTAGAAAGCAAAGCGAGAGCTCTAAAAGGCGTTTATAATTTGGTTTATTTATTAAAAAGAATTAATCAAAAAGAACTCCCAAAAACGACAATTGTTGATCTATCAAAAGGATTTAATTTAACCAGGGATTCATACATTTTTTCTAAACAATTAATTGAAAAACTTAAAAATGCTTTAGAAAGAAAAGAACAAGCGATATTGCTTATTAATAGGCGTGGTTATTCTGGATATATAACATGTCGAAGCTGTGGGCATATTTTTATGTGTCCAAATTGCAATATCGCTCTTTCGTTCCATAAAGAAGATAACATGCTTAAATGTCATCATTGCGGACATGTGGAGTTTATGACTGACTCTTGTCCAGAGTGTGGATCTAAATATCTTTCTTATAGCGGATTTGGGAGCGAAAGAATTATTCACGAAATTAACAAATTATTTCCTAGTGCAAGAGTGCTTCGCCTTGATAGCGATGTTGGAGAAGTTAGAAACAACATTCGAAAAGTTATTACTTCTTTTTCAAAACAAGAAGCCGACATTTTAGTAGGAACACAAATGATTGCAAAAGGTCATGATTTTCCTAATGTCACTCTTGTTGGTGTTGTTTTAGCGGACATTGGTTTGTCCATGCCTTCTTTTAGATCAAGTGAAAGAACATTCGAACTTATAACCCAAGCAGTTGGAAGAAGTGGTCGTAGCGATAAAACAGGCGAAGCCATTATTCAAACGTACAATCCTTATCACTACGCTATTAGATTTGCCGCAGCGCAAAATTACAACGCTTTCTTTAAAAAAGAAATGACTATAAGAAAACTCGGTCAATATCCACCTTATACATATTTAATTGCTCTTGAGTTAACATCAAAAAATGAAGAATTGCTGATAACAACATCTTCTTCAATTGTTGATGATTTATTATCGAAAAATTATGAAAACGTAACCATTTTAGGACCTGTTGTACCATATATTTACAAAGAAAATGAAAACTATCGTCGACTTATATTAATAAAATATAAAAATAGTGATAAAATAAAAAAATACGTTGAAGAACTATCTTCTACGTTTAAAAATAATTCGACAGTTTATTTAAAAATTAATGTCGACCCATATTCGTTCTAAGGAGGAATATCAATGATAACAATTTCTATTCTAGGTCTTGACCAATATGTTATTGGCCATTATAGCAAGGACCACACAAAAAATATTGCTAATTTATTCGAAACAGAAATGGGCAATATATCTTTCTATGCACCAGATTGTTATGTTTTTCATAATGGTGTTGAACAAACTTCTTGGAACACGATTGTTAGAATACACGCTCCAAAAGAATATGCTCCTTTTGAAGAGAATGTTGCAAAATATTTATTAAAGACACTTAAAGAATTCACAATCAATTTATCGATAGAATTCTATTATTATGATAAATGCCATCGTCATGAATATGTAAATAAAGAATATCCTCATTTTTTAACGGAAAATAATATTGTTTCAGTTGAAGAAGACGAACTCAAAGACGGTGAAGAACTTTGTGAAGATAATATGTTCGAAGGTTTTGATGAAAAATATGAAGAAGCTCATCACGATCACGAATGTGAATGCGGATGTGAACATCATAAGGATAAACATTAATTATGAAAGAATTTATTTTAGCAAACGAAGTGCTTAATTACGTCATCAACGACGATATAACTTTTAAAAAGGCATTAAAGAAAGTTTTTCCAAACGGAAGCGACGATAGAAAATATCTTTCTTCAGTTTCTTCTCTTGTAGGGTGTGAACTCCGTCACCATTTGTTATTTTCTCGTTTAGTAGAAAATCTTCATATCGAATTAACTAATGAAGAAAAAGGTTTTTTATATCTTACATTTGCAAACATCTTTTTCTTGAAGCATTTTAAAAAAGAAGAAGTTTTTTCGTTTTTAAAAGGAGCGTTGAAAGACAAATATAACGAAGATATTGAAAAAATTCTTACTTATGAAGGAAATGTAGGTGATTTGTTAAATATTGACAGAACATCTTTAGACTATATTTCTATTCGTTTTAATACACCAACATGGTTAATTAAAATGTGGAATAAGCATTATGGAAAAAGTATAACTTTTAAGGCGCTTAAGGCTAACTCTTTGCCTCTTAAAAACGAATATCGTTATGATGAAAATAGCAACATTTCATTAAATGATGATTTTGTAGAAACTGATACAGAAAATATTTATAGTTTTGTTGGTAAAGGTAGTCCTCGTAAATTGGATGTTATTGAAAAAAATATTATATTTCCAATGAAAGGAATTTATAAAAAAATTCTTGATGATTATATCGATGATTTAAGTGATGAATATTGTCTTTATTCTGGAAGTGACGATGCTCTAATAAAAGATTTATATATTCGTTCAAAAAACGAAAAAGGAATCAATGTCATCGTTCCTGATATTTCTAAACGAGCGGAAATGCTTAGATTTATTCGTGTTAACAAAATAAAAAATATAAATATGTTTATGGGAAATGAAGAAATTGCCTTTAAGACAGGCATTTCTCATAAGCAAGATATGATTATTGTTAATCCTTTGTCATCATCTTTTGATAAGATTAGACAATATCCTGATTATTTAATCCATTTTAAGAGAGATAGTCTAGATGAATTGATTAATAACGAAATTCATTTACTGAATGATTTATCGCTTTTTGTTAACGACGATGGTCTTCTTCTTTACATGGTTGATACAATGAATAAGAAGGAAACAGTTGGAATTGTTAATAATTTCTTAAAAGATCATCAAGATTTCGAACTGGTTAGCGATAAACAATATTTCCCATTTGAAAAAGAAAATGCCACTCTTTATTTAGCGGTTATTAGAAAAAAAGCAAAAAATGATTAATTTATACGGCCAAGAAATATCAAAATTAGAATCTTTATTATTGTCTCGTGGACAGAAGAAATATCGCGCAACACAACTTTATAGTTGGATTTATGAAAAGAAAGCAAAAACTTTTGATGAAATGAGTGATGTTTCAAAATCTTTTCGTGAAGAACTCAATAGAGATTTTTGCTTAACTTTGCCAAAAATTTATAAAAAACAAGAAAGCAAAGATGGTACGATCAAACTTCTTCTTGAACTTGAAGATGGAAATAAAATAGAAACAGCTTTATTGCCATATGATTACGGAAACGCTATATGCGTTACCAGTCAAGTTGGATGCAATATGGGTTGTGCTTTTTGCGCATCTGGATTATTGAAGAAAAATAGGGATTTGAAACCTGAAGAAATGGTTGGACAAGTTCTAGTTATGAATTCACTTTTAGAAGAAAAAGGCCAAAGAGTTACTCATATTGTCGTTATGGGTACTGGTGAACCATTTGATAATTATGATAACGTTCTCGATTTTATTAGAATTGTTAATCATCAAAAAGGTCTTGCCATAGGTGCAAGACACATAACAGTTTCAACATGTGGGTTAGTACCAGGCATTATTAGGTATGCGAATGAAGGTTTACAAACAAACTTAGCTATATCTCTTCATGCTCCAAACGACGCATTAAGAAATAGACTCATGCCTATAAGCAAAAAATATCCATTAAATGAGTTAATGGATGCAATAAAATATTATGAAGAGCACGCTGATAGACGAGTCACTTTCGAGTATATTTTGTTAAAAGGAATTAATGATGATTTAAAATGCGCTAGTGAACTTGTTTCATTAATTGATAATGCATCAACTTATATTGTAAATTTAATTCCTTATAATCCAGTTAACGAAAAACCATTTAAAAGAAGCGATGATGAATCTGTTCATAAATTTTTCTCATATATGAAAAAACATCATGTAAATTGTACAATTCGCAAAGAATTCGGAAACGATATTGATGCCGCTTGTGGACAACTTCGCGCAAAGGAATATTATGAAAAGAAAAACAATTAAGGGACAGTTTGCTTGTAAAACTGACATCGGTCGAGTTCGAATAACAAATGAAGATCAAGCCTTTGGTTTGATTAATTCATCAGGCGATGTTCTTTTAGGTGTATGCGATGGTATGGGTGGGCATAATAAAGGTGATTATGCTTCTCGTATTGCAACTGAAACAATTATTGAAGAATTTAGAAATAAAAACGGATTTTTAAATCGCATAAGCGTAAGAATGTGGATTAACAAAACAATTCGTCTAGTAAATTCAAAGATATATAACGAAGCTCTTTCGAACCCTGAATATAAAGATATGGGAACGACCCTTGTTCTCGCTTTATTTTATAAAGAATTTTTATTTATTGTAAATATTGGTGATTCGCGAGCGTATTCGATCCGCTTTAATGATTTAAAACAACTAACGGAAGACCAAACATATGTAGAATATCTTTATAAAACTGGCAAAATTTCAAAAGAACAAATGTCTACATCTAGTGAAAGGCATATTCTTATGAATGCACTTGGGACTTTTCCCTCAGCCAGTTTTTCAGTAAATGTATATCAAAATTTAAAGAATCCGATTCTTTTATGTTCTGATGGGCTATACAACAACGCTACAGAAGCTGAAATTCATTCTTGTTTAAGAACAGATGAAAGAATAGAACAAAAAATTGAAACACTTATATCCATTGCTAACAATAATGGTGGTTCGGATAATATAGGAATATCTTACTGGGAGGCGATTGACAATGATTAAAATTGGTGAACGCATCGATAATCGTTATCGCATTACCGGTAGACTTGGGACAGGTGGAATGGCAGAGGTTTTTGAGGCAACAGATATAATCGCACATAAAATTGTTGCAATTAAAGTCATGAGAGAAGAACTTCTCGATGACAGTCAAAATGTTCTTCGCTTTGAAAGAGAAGCTACTGCTTGCGCTGCGATGAATCATCCAAATATTATTCATGTTTTTTCTAGAGGAGAAGTTGATTCTAGGCCATATATGGTTTACGAATATATCAAAGGACAAACTTTGCATGAAAAACTTGAGTTTTTAACTCAATTGACAGTCTACGAATCGTGTCAAATAATGATTCAACTTCTTGACGCGGTAAGTTACATTCATAAACACGGAATTATTCACCGCGATATTAAACCTCAAAATATTTTTTATTTAGCGGATGGAACAGTTAAATTAGCCGATTTTGGAATCGCTGTTGATGCTAATTTAGATGAAACGAAGACAGAAAAAGGCATTCTTGGTTCTGTGTTTTATTTAGCGCCAGAAATATGTGCTGGTAAAGCACCCACCATACAAAGCGATATCTATTCTCTAGGTGTAACTTTTTTTGAACTTATCACTGGTAGACTTCCTTTTGAAGAAGCTCACGCAGTTGATGTGGCAGTGGCCCATGTAAGAAAACCTTTTCCTAGCACAACAAAATATACCCCAAGTGTTCCAAAAGAAATTGATAAGATTATTTTGAAAGCTTGCAAGAAAAATCCAAAAGAAAGATATAAAAGCGCTGACGAAATGCTTGCGGCCGTGAAATCCGCAATGGATAATAAAGATAACTTTAAGGAAAAGAAATCTATTTTAAAGAGGATATTTGGTTTTAAATAATGGTTGGAAAAATCATTTCAATAATTAATGGGAAATATTTAATTTATTCTGATGGAATAACATACAGTAGTTTTATCAAAGGTATTTTTCGCTATAAAAAAGAACGTTTTTTAGTAGGAGATAATGTTGTTTTTGATGATGAAAATTTTGTTATACAAGCAAAACTTGAAAGAAAAAATGAATTAGTTAGACCTTTAGCGTGCAATATTGATCAGATATTCATAGTTATGTCTATGAAAGAACCTAATTTTTCTAAGCTACTTTTATATAAGTTTATAACCTATATAAATATGAATAATATTCCTGTGAAAGTTATTTTGAGTAAATGCGACTTATTAATTGATGACAGTATTATTAATGAACTGATTGGTGAATTAAATAATCTTGGTATAGATGTCTTTTCATTATCAAAAAATAATTGTGATGAAATCGATTTAATCAAAAAAGAATTAAAAGACAAAACATCTATTTTTATGGGCCAAACAGGAGTTGGAAAATCATCTCTAATTAATTTAATAGATCCACTTTATGATAGAAAAATAGGTGAGTATAGTACCGCTCTTGGAAGAGGTAAGCACCAAACAAAGGAAGTGATCCTTCTACCTTATAATAACGGTTTTATTGGAGACACTCCTGGTTTTTCTTCCATTGATCTTAATATATATAAAGAAGATTTATCAACTTATTTTCCAGGATTTAACAAATACTATAACGAGTGTTATTTCTCGAATTGTTTACATTTAAATGAAAAAGAATGCATGATTAAAAAGCAAATTGAGAATGGCGTTCTTTCAAAAGATAGTTATACAATATATTTGAAGTTATTAGATGAACTTCCATACAAAAAAGAGAGGTATAAATAAATGAAAGATTATGTAGCTCCAAGCCTTTTAGCGGCAAACAAAGAAGATTTACTTAATGAAATTAAAAAAGTTGAGCAATGCGGTGCTGAATATCTTCATTGGGATATTATGGATGGCATATTTGTTCCAAATACTTCTTTTTCTGTCGATGATGTCAAAAAATTTGCTAAATCGCACAAAATGGTTAACGATGTTCATATAATGGTTGCTGATCCTAAAGAAGTCTCTAAACAATTTGTTGAAGCAGGGGCTGATTTAATTACATTCCACTACGAAGCTGTTGAATGTCCAATATGCGCAGGGAAGATAATTAATTATCTTCACGATAATAATGTGAAAGCAGGCATTTCAATTAAGCCAAAAACAAAAGTTAAAGAAATTCTTCCTTTGCTTGATAAAGTAGATGTTGTTTTAGTTATGAGTGTTGAACCTGGAAAAGGCGGTCAAAAATTTATGCCAAATGCCCTTAGAAAAATTCGCAAACTTCGCCATATAATTGATAAAAATGGTTATAATTGCCTTATTGAAGTTGATGGCGGTATTAACGATATTACAGGCCACAAATGCCGTAAGGCTGGCGCTGATATATTAGTTGCTGGAAGTTATCTTTTTGGACACGATGATATTAAAGAAAGGATCGATTCTTTAAGATGATTGAGTTTAATATCATTTGGTTAGTCATATTGATTGTTAATGTGGTTTCATTTGGTTTAATGGTTCTTTTTTCATTTTTAAATGGACGAAAAAAATATGACAATTTTTCATTTGCAAACCATTTTCCTTATGAAGCTTTTTCAAATATTACAAAAATATTTTCAATCATTTTCATAATATCTTTATTCGCGACTCTTGGAACAATTCTTCCTTTTGTAGGTGAATTAAAAAATAATTCGATACTTCCTATAATTATCGTTTTTGTTATAGGCATTACAGGCGTTTTCATGATTGTCACATTTTATTTACCGATGAAATATCAACGCGAGCATATAATTGTTTCCACGTTTTTAATGGCTGGCTCATTTCTTTCTATCTCTTTAGCAACAGTTCGATCATTTGTAGCTTATTCAATGCTTAAAAGATTTAACGAAGGCGGATATCATTTAGCCCTTGCAATAGTGGGTTTATTATTTGTTATTCTCATGGCAATTGTTATATTTAACCCAAAATTAAAACAATGGGCTTTGCTTGAAGAGCATGTGAATGGTGATGAAAAATATTATATTAGACCAAAATTCTTCCCATTGGCTTATAGCGAATGGATATCAATATTAGTAATTCTTATCGCTCAAATTCTGTTTCTAACTTCGTTAATTAATTAAAAAATAAAAGGCTCAATTGAGCCTTTTTTAAATGTGAGGAATGAAAATTATTTTGCTTTTTTCATTAATGAACGATGTGCTCTTGCTGTCATGCGAACAGTAACAACTTTGCCATCAATGTTCATTTTATATTTTTGAAGGTTGGCATTCCAAACGCGACGTGTAGCAATATTGCTGTGTGAACGTGCATTACCTGTATGGCGACCAACGCCTGTGATTTGACATACTCTTGACATATTTATAACCTCACTTTTTCTAAAAATGCAAGTTGTATTTTATCATGTGTTTTTGAAGTTGTAAACTAAAGTTTTACGTTAGGAAAACGCATTTTGAATTCTTCTCTCGAAATTAGCCTTGAATATTCGAGAGCATATTCAAAAATTATTCCTTCTTTATCGAAGGCTAAATATCTTCCTTTTCCATCGTTTTGATAAAATAGAAGCATCTTGTGTTTTTTCGACCATTCTTCATCAATATAAATAATATCTTTAAAGTAATATTCGTATGTTTTTCCCATTTTGACATGGGTTATTTTATGTTTGTCAACTGTATAATATGTTTGAGTTATTGATATCACACAAAAAATGATTGTAGAAATCGCTAGTGCAGGAGTGTAAATATAAAAGCTTTCTTCTAATGGCCAGAAGTTTTTATATTGAAATGATAGATAGAAAATTATTTCGAAAACAAAAAAACAAGCCAAAAATATTAAAATAATTCTAGTTGAAGAAATTTTCAGTTTGTTATCATTTTGGTTTTTTGACATACATTAATTATAAACAACTTTAAAATATCATCAAATCTATCTTTTAAGATGATAGATTGTTATGCT
>ERZ808274.527-NODE-527-length-18324-cov-3.411626_pt1 | contig 18324 bp, 4 predicted proteins | sample MGYA00521277_ERZ808274 | MGnify/ENA primary metagenome ERZ808274 (study PRJEB31516, sample SAMN03275597) | gut metagenome | biome: mammalia-associated habitat; material: feces | host: Papio cynocephalus | place: Kenya | collected 2012-07-28 ... | reverse complement strand
AAGCCGAGTTTGTTGGCGGCAACCCTATAGGAACCTTTGGCAAGGCGGGTCATAATGGTACCCTTGCCATTGGTAGCCTTGCTGACGGTCTTGCCCGAAGGCTGTTGCTCGATAGTGATTTGTGCGCCTGCGATAGCCTTGCCCGTCTCGGCATTGGTGACCAAGGCAGCCATACGCGGTTTGGGTTCGACAGGCATCGGGCGCATCTTCTTGTCCTGACGCGGCAGTTCGTAGAACATAGCCAGTTTGACACCCACCATGAAGGGGTTGAGTTTGGCAGCCATAGCGGAGGTAGTAGCCAGCGAGGAGGTGTAAGCCACATTCTGATATAGTTGCTCGGGCTTTGCCAACTGCTGTCCCAAGACAGGGGTGAAGTCGGCGGGCATGTCGTTGAGGGTGCCGCCGATGATGTTGGCGGGGCTTTGTATGTTGAGTACACCGTATTCGGCAAAGAGTGCGACACGGTAGCGGAGGTTCTCGGCTATCTGTTGTCCCTTTGTCTTTTTGCCCTGCTTTTTGGCTTTCGGGGTTACCCAATTCTCTATGTTGAGTCCTATCTCGGCAGCGACAGCAGTGTTGAGTCCGAACTTGACGGATTGCTTGAACTCGGGCACAGCATAGTCGTCCACAAGGGCGTGGGTGTACATATTCTGCAGGTCGTCTATGAGTTCCACATCGTTGATAGAGGTGGAGAGTGTGGAGGTGAGAGCCGATGAGCCGAGGATGTTCATACCGACCTTGGCACCCGCCTGCCAGTACCATTTGTCGAGTTCCATACCGAACATGAGGGGGATTTGGATATAACCCGCCTGCCATTGGTCGCGCATGTCGGTGTAGGAGTAGGTGTACTCCATGGAGGGGTACTGCTCGACGGCGAAGGTGCGCGAGAGCGGTGCGATATTGGTGATGGAGTTGTACATCTGGAACTCGGCACCCGTGGTGAAGAGGAAGCGTTTGTAGCGCAGTTGGTAGCCGAGACCGCCGCCACCTCCTACGAAGCCTGCGGCTTTGGGGTCAAAGCCGAGAGCGTTGTCCGCGTCGTAGGTGAAGGCAGAGGGGAAGATAGCGGAGTAGCCCGCCTGTCCCCAGATGCCGAGACGGTGGGCGATGTCGCGGTTCATATAGGCGGCGACCTGCGCGTTGTAGCGTTGTACCTCCTCTACGCGCTCCTGATAAGCCGCTGCCTCCTCTTCGGGAGTGAGGTTCTGCTTCGCCGGTTTGGTCTGCGGTTTGGAGGTGGGTTTGTTGCTCTTTGCCACTTGGGACTTCCGAGTTGCGGGTTTTGTTGCCACGGGCTTGGATGCCTGTTTCTTGGCTTTGGGCTTTGCTGTCTGCTTTTTGGCTTTGGGTTTGGTTTTTTGTTTGGTTTTTGAAGCCGTCGGCTTCTTGGCGGCAGCAGGTTTCTTGGGTGGCGCAGCATTGAGCGTTGCCACAGCGTCCGAGCCCGTCCACGTAAGGATGGGGCTTGCCGTCATCGTGAAGATGAGGAAGAATACTACCAATAATCGTTGTCTCATATTTTGTTTTTAGTTTATTCGTTGTTGCAAGAGCGGGAGGATATGGGTGGTCTATGCCTTGCTTATCCCTTGCGTATCCCTTGCTGAATCACCTACTCAAGCCTCGATATCCTCCCGAGATTGTCTGCTGTCGTTACCGTCTCGTTGCCGTGTCGTTGCCGTAAATGACTCGAAGTTGACTCGAAACGATATCGAAAGATGTACGAGAATGCTTACTGTTTATTGTCAGTCCTTATATATATTGTTCTTGCGGGGCTTGCCCGAAGAGAATTTTCTACGTAAGTCGTCCTTGCAGAATACGCAAGGTTTCTTCTGCGGCAACTCGAAAAGGATGGTTGCCTTGATGCCAAAACTATACTGGTGGATAGTGGCATCGCCCATTTCGTTGCTCATCACCGCGGGGGTGAGTACAAACTGCGGTGGAGCAGCGGTCGGGTCTGATTGGATACACTCCAAACGATTGCCCGCGGGAGTGGATGTGCGGATATTCAGCAGACCATAGTCCACGTAGAATGCGAGGTAGTACCGCTGCTTGGGCTTTGGTATGTCCGCGCCCGTGAGGAAAATGACATCACCCAAGCGCGCACCGATTTCGGCATGGGCGATGATGTCCAGATTCCATGAGAGTTTCTGCGCTCCGCTGGTGATGGAGCGGGTCTCGAAATAATGGTTGGGCATATTCTCGAACTCGCCGATATAACGCTCGTAGTCGCCGCGTGTGGTCAAGGTGCCTTTGGATTCGGCTTGCCCCCAGATGTTGTAGGAGAGTTTGGGACCAACCTGGAAGTAGAATCGGCGGAACTCACCGCCGAACAGCAACGGCAGGTTGACGCTTACGGAATGGCAGATATCACTGCCATCCGAAGCGTCTGCCGTCATGCGGAAGGGGTCGCCCTCCGTGTCAATCATATCCACCGCGAGTTTCGCGTCGGACATGGAGTGAGCGTTGAGCATATAATACCCCTCGACCCCTGTGCTGAACAGGAAATTGTTGCGGAAGAGTCTATACCCAACGCCGATAGTTGCCGCCATGCCAGACCCAGACTGCAACTCGGAGGAGTTGTTGGTCAGGGAGGCATAGCCTAAGGAGCCGTCAATAGAAAGGAAATGGCGCTGCTCAGGCGTCAGGCGCGTGAACGCACCTGACACTTGAGTAAAGCCTAATAGAATGGCTATAAGGATATTACAACGCCATTTCATAACTAATCATTAAATGGTTTATACGCTCTTATTTAACAATGACTCTGCCGATGAACGGATTGCCTTGTTCGTCGGTAATCCGAATGGTGTAGAGCCCTGCTACATTGAATCCGCTGATGTGAATAGCATGATTGCTCATCTGCTCATGGCTCACGCAATGACCAACCATGTCGTAAACCTCAACAGTAACGGTTTGTCCGACAAAGTTGCCGTTAGCCACTACCACCTCGCCGATGTTGATGATATTCGGCTGCAATGAGACAGAACCGACGACAGTGTTGTTCACGCCATTGCCACCCTCTACGGTGAGACGGTGAATGAGGACATAGTCGCACTGTGCATCCTTGCCTTTGACAAAGATGGTGTCCGTGTAGGTGCCGGGTTCGGTGCTCAACGGATAGGTGATTTGCGTATTCGGGTAGAAGTACGGCAGGTCAGCCACCTGAATGAGCGTGTCCACACGGATGGTGTCGGTGTCGTAGAACGACAAGTTCAACCAAATAATACTGTCGCAGCCGAAGCGGCTTGTCTCTGTGACAGAATACAGACCTTCCTCAGAAACATCGAAGCCATGCTCTGTGTAGGAACGTCCCGGGCATATACTTGCCACGATGGTGTCAGAGTAAACAGGTGCTACCTCCAAATAGAGTGTTCGGATGCTATCACAGCCATATACGGATGCGAGGTGAACAGGATAGATACCGGATTCGGTGTATTCTTGTCCCTCGAAAGTAACTGACTGACCATTGCAAATGGTGTCATAGACCGGAACATTGATAACATCAGATACCGTAAGGTTCAACGTAACAATACTATCGCAACCCTCAACCGTCTTCACGGTGTCCATATACACACCAGTCATAGTCAGCGACGGATAGCGCGGTGTGAAGTAGTACGGAGTGCCGGTGCAGGTGTAAGCCTCGACCTTGGCCGTGATAGGCGGATTTACCGTGAGAATGAGTTTGGTAATACTATCACAACCCGTGGTGAGGGTTGATAGCGTATCAACGTAAACACCCGTCTTGTCGTACTGCTTGCCATTGAACTCGAATGATGTACCCGAGCAGATGGTCTCCTCGACAGTAGAGTACTGGCGCGGAATGACGGTCAAGTTGAGCGTAGTGATACTATCGCAACCAGTAATCAATGAAGTCGCCTTGCGTTTGTAAACGCCCGATGTGGTGCGCTCCTCAAAGCCCCAATCGATGCCAGCGGATTCACCCTCGCAGATAGTCTTGTTGATAGTTACCTGCGGAGCCTCATTGTAGATGGCAGTAAGTGTGTACAATGTATCTACTTGGGTGTTAGATTCGGCAGTTGCCAACGCAACCTTGGAGAACAGGTGGTCGCCTCCAGTGACATTATCACCATCTATGTGGAATAATCCCATGGACTCTATGTCGTCGAACTGGCAAGCGGTTTGTTTGTCTTCGCGCTTAGCAAAGTAGTTGATATGCACGTTGCCCACATGAATGCCGTTGTATGCATTCTTGATAGTGGACTCGACATAGAAACCGACTTTGATGGTCTTGCCCTTGTATTGGGTGAGGTCAATGGTGACAGGTTCGTCCTTAACGGCACTATCAGGTAATTGATTGAGCACATAGTCTCCCTTACCATACACGTAGTGTGCATTGGCTTCATCATCAGATGTCTCGTTGTTCCAAATGGTAGCGTTCTCGCGTTTCCACGTCTTGCCGCCATCGTCCGAGATAACTACCATAAACTGGTCGTCCCAACCTGTTTGTTCGGCAGCGTCCGCTTTGTTGAAATAGGTGAGTGCAACGTTGAATGTAAGCCAAGCGTCTTGTGCATCGTTCAGCACAATAGCCGGAGTCATCAACCACGATTTCTTGGTAACTTGCGATCCTGTTTCTGTATAACTGGAGTTCAGCGGAGCCTGCATGTGGGGCCCCTCGATGCCAACAACTCCTGTCGGGAATGTACGAGTCCAGTTACTGGTATAGGAGCCGGAAGTAATGCGACTGCTCATGGCAGCACCTGCGAACACATCCCTGGCGCGAGTGCCATCCATAGTCCAATCGGCAGGTAGAACAATATCTTCGATGAACATCTCGTTGAACATCGGCACGCGCAAAGTATTGAATTGCTCTGCTGCTGCGATAGATACCATGTTGGAAGTACACTGTGTGGCTACTGACCAGTAATAGGTAGTGGCAGTATCCAGACCGGTCACAACAATGCTATTGGAGGTTACCACTTCGTCGCTGAGAATAAAGGCATCGATGTTGCTGAAGGTAGCATCGGAAGATACATTTACAACGAACTGCACATTTTCATCTCCATCCCAACTTAACGTTGCACTTGTCAGTGTAATATCGTTTGTTGCCAAATTGGTAGGTGTTGGGCAGTTGTTAACATGTTCGAGTGCGATGTCATCAATATACAACGATGTTCTGATGCTGAACTGTTCGTACTCGGGGTGCGACTCTATCCAGCCTTGTGCGTCGGTGCGGAAGGCAATATAATTGCCTTTACCCCTCATACCAGCAAGAGGTACCTCGAAACGCTGTGCCATATACTCGTTGGCGGCAGTAGCCACCGCACCGGTAAGGTTACGAGAATAGGTGCAGGTATCCAAAGCCACGAATGTAGAGAGGTCATTCGGGTCGGACATAACGCCCACTACAATGGTATTCAAGGCAGCACTCTTGGCGATAGAACCTGTTTGCGGATTGTAGGAGCCGGGCAGGGCATAGAACGAAAGTTGCAATGTATCCAAATCTACATTATCCAACACAGGCATTGCTATCCATTGGTCGTAGTAGTTAGCATAGTTGGAACTTGTGAGTTCTTTGGCACCATTGCCTTCGAAACGTAAAGCCCAAACATCTTTCAGGTTGCTGCTTAATGTGTTGTGTGAATACCAAGAGGTGCCTGATGATTCAACCAACCGAGGAACGTGGTAGTATGGGAAATTATCTACTATACCTACTGCTTTGCCATAGGTTGTACCCACTACCCAGCATTGTGGTTGATAATAACCATCGTTTGCCTTAGGTAGGAGTACGTGCTCATCCTTATTTTCAAAACTATTGGTGTAGCCGCCCATAATCTCGGCGCACTCTGTGGTGAACGATTGAGCCATAGACCACTCATTGACAAGGTCGCAATCTTGGCGAACACGATAGTAATAGGTGGAAGTACCATCCAAACCTGCTACAATTGCCTTTTGTTCTGCCAGAGTGTCCACGAATATCAAGTCTGTAGTACCAAACGAAGTGGTTTTGGATACTTGGAGGATACACGGCACATCTTCGTCTGCTGCACTCCAACTCAATGTTGCCGAATGACCGGTGATATCGGTAGCACGCAGTTTGGTCGGTTTGAGGCAGGTACGTTTGCTGAACGTAATATCGTCAATATACCATTGTCCTGCTACCGGCGCGGAGAATGCCAAGTATTGCCCGGCACGCCCTTTTAGGCGGAGACCGAATTTCTCCCAGCCATTGTCAGTGAGGTTCTTCACCAAATCGGAAGTCGAGACAGCCGCATTGGAGTAGAAGAACGAGTCGATTGGCTCGAATGTAGCAATGTTGTTCGGGTCGGTCATTGTACCTACTACGAGAGGACGGTTGTTGTAGGCTGTTCCTACTTTACCGTCTTTCTTCTGATAGAACGGACGTGCGTAGAAATTCACTTGAATCGTATCATAGTCTGCATCCAATACCGGCATAGCAGCATACGCACCAAGATGTGTACCATACGTGTTGTATAGTTGCAAAGCACGAGTACCTGTATGCGCTGCCACGGCACCACTTGCACTACTTGTAGAAGTAGCATCATAGTTGTTCAACAAGGCACCCGGTTGTTGCAACGCTGCCGTAGAAGCATCGTTGCCCACATACCAGTTCTGAGGTACAACCAGACGACCTGTCTTGCTGTCTTCAAAGGAAATGGTGTCACTTGTTGCCACCTTGACATCTGCCGGTGTTACAAACGTGCGACGTGCAGAAGTAGCACCCAAGCCGTCAGCCTCTGCCACTTGTACAAAGGCGAAGTACTTGGTGTTTGGCGTCAATCCTTCGAAAGTTACCGTATTGGCAGTAACGGTTTGCTTAGCCACGATATCTGCTTCCTTCGCACTATCAATGGGAAATACTTCCGCGCTCTTGGTGAGATATACATTCCACTTGGCAGAACCATTGGCATCCCAATTGAGAGTCAATGTAGTCGGTGTGATGGAAGTCTTGCCGATGACAGGCGTTTGGTAGCCTTGTTTCTTCTCAACGTGCAAGTTGTCTATATACAATTTGAGGCTGATAGGTTGCCTCATCATAAAGACTATGAATTTATCTTTAATACCCATTGGCAATGGGAATACCACTTGATCGAAGAGTGCATTTTTGACAGTCGTTACTTTCTCCGCATTCTCGTAGTCCGTGGTCTTATAGGTAGCCAGCGGTTGGAATGAAGTAAGGTCATAGTCTGCGTCAATCAAGCCTATCTCCAATTCCACAAACGGGAAGGTCTTTGTCCTGTCAATCTTTGCTGTCTTACTTGCAGCCACTTCTGCCGCACGCATATCAAAGCGTATCTGCAATGTATCCGAACCAAGTATTTCCGGTAATGCTACAAAAGTGGGTGCTGAGTACTGGTTGTTGTGGTAGAAACGCAATGCCTGTTTTCCAGAACGAGGATATGCAGTTCCATTGTATTGTGTAGGCCAGAAACTGGCTATTTCGCCATAAACATACAAACTGGGATGTATATAGTACTCACCCGGTGAACCGGTATTCCAACTATAAGAAACCCTCTTTTCTTCTCCATCTTCTTCCTCGAAACTATAGTACATACCGGCACCTATTTGGTACAATGTACGGAATGGTACAGCATCTTCGCTCCACTCACTGATATCACCGGCACCACAATTGGTACGAACAAAGATGTTGTAGTAGGTAGAAGGTTTCAGTCCTTTCACAAGGAAAGTGGTATCGGTAGAAGATGCCTGAATGGTATCGGTATAGTCGGCACTGATACATAGCACATCCCATGCGTTGTCAGTAGTGAAGTAGGGGAGTACTGTTACTTTCACTTCCTTGGCACCGATACTGTCCACTCTAACTTTCGGGACATAGCAGGTAGGTGTCTTCTGCACTTTGAAGTCGTCCATATACACGTCCGTGGTATTCTTGTAGAGTTCGGTAAGAACAATATACACGTTCTCACCCGTGCAATCCTCCATGGTGCGGATAATCTCCGTCCACTCTTTGGAATTAGCCAAAGGATAGACTGTATCTACATACTGAACGGTGTTGAGCAGACTATCGATGTTAGTAACATCGGTAGCATAACCAATAATGATACCATTGGGGGACGCTACAGCGGAAGCAGTCTTCAGTTTGAAAGAGAGCATCATTTTGCTGATGTCGCCGCCAATGGGCAGTGTAGCAGCCGTCGGACGCTTGTCTTCTGCGCTATTAGCACTTGTTATCTTCCATTGCAGACCGTTGCCCGTGTCGCCATACTTGGCACTTGAATAGATGCAAGGATATGATGCTGCATCATCCATATTGCCTGCATAGAAACGATGCCAACAAGCCGGATAGTACTTGGCACCGGATGTGTAGCGGTCGAAATTATCTCTGTATGGCAACGCTGCAACCTCGGGGCACTCGGTGGTGAATGTTACACCCTCCAAGCACCATTCGCCATCACCTCCATCGCAAAGCGATTTGACATACAGGTAATAAGTGATATTACCATCCAAGCCTGTCAATGTATAGGAGTCTCCCTTTACGGTATCATTGATGGCATAGTTGCGATTGGTCTCCCATAACTTGGAATCCAATTCAGATGTAGTAACCATAACACGATAGGTGTCGTTGATACCCTTCCATGAAGCAAGTGCCGAATTGTTGGTGATATTACTTACATTCAAAGACAAAGGAGTGCCACAATCCGTGATAGTATCAAATTTGATATTATCAATGAAGAAGAAGTTTGATTTGTCAAACTCGGATAAGAATACCACATGTTTGCCCTCCGCCTTGCCGTTTGTGCCGCGATAGGTATTGAAACGTACAATCGACTTATGCACAGCATTGTCGGTGTGAGTAATCGTGTCTATGGCACGGAATGTACCCATATCCGACGGGTCTTCTGCCACACCCACAATGATGCTACCGGCATAACTACTGCTAAGCGGTTCTATCTCGGTAACAGCGGAAAGTTGGTGACCATCATAAGCGCGTCCCAAGAATGATATTTGCAACCGTGTGATACTATCCACATTCACCGCCGGCATGATGGCGTAGGCTCCATTTTCGGTAGCCTTCGTGCCTGTACGGAAGCGCAAGGCTGCTTTTCCATCAGGTGCAATCTCTCCGGACGTTAAGAATGGTACATACAGATAGTTCATGGCTCCTTTCTTACCAATTGTCCAGCAAGGTATTACGTGCACATCGGAAGAACCACCATTTGTTTCCAAATCAAAGCCCTCTTCAAAAGTGATAGTACCCGTCTCGCCTGCTGTCAATGGAGCACAGAGGGTCTGGAAAGATGTTACATTCCAGAGTGCTTCGCCTTCTTCGCACAATGTCTGAACCGCCACGTAGTATGGTGTACTGCTCTCCAAACCATTCAGTATCAAACCATAATTGTTTTGGATAGTCGTATCTGTCAACATAGCCGAAGATTTGATTATTCTCTGCAAATAAGCAGCACCATCGGTCTCAGAATTAAGGCTATCTACATAGATAATCATATTTTTAGACATCAGCATCCGCACATTGATATTCTTGGAAGCATACAGCAAACGCGCAGAATTGTCGGTCAGGCGTGAGATAGTCGGATAGGCCTTCGGGCATGCCGATTCTGTAATCTCGATGTCATCGATTTGGAAAGAAGAACATTCAGGAGAAACCAAAGCGGCAGGGGTAGAGAACGCAATATAGTTACCCATGCCCTCCTTATAGTTCGTGAAGGTAAACTCCACCTGATGCCAATTGCCTTTATCTTCCGGTGTGTATGTATATAGTGAGGTGAATGTACTCCAGTCGTCTGGGTCTTTCATCACGCCAATATACAGTTCTTTCAACGAACTATCACCGCATTTTGCCCAGAAAGAAACCATCACATTTGCCATATTCTGTGCAACCACTTCCGGTGTAGCAAACCATGAAGGTCCGCCTGCCGATGAGTTCGCAGATATATAAGCGGAGGCTAATCCTGTATATGCATAATCACCGGGAACCTTGGAGCCTGTCTTTTGCTGTTTGATGAAAGGTACATAACTTGGCTTTAATTTATATTCATCACCGCCATGACGTACCCAACATTCGGGGAATGTACTCTTATCATACGAAGTGATTGCTGTAGAAGAAGCAGTAAGCCATCCCTCAAAGTCCTGGTGTGCTTTAGCCGAGTTAGGTACTAATTTAACACATTGCGTCCAAGCATTATACCCTTCGCTCCAATCTTCACTATCTATTGCTTTGAGGTAAACCCAATAGCCTGTTTGTGGTTTTAATCCCATGATAGTAAATGGATTTGTAGTGATAGTGCTATCTTTGATAATGATTTTGGAGGCATCCACCTTATCCAACTTGTCGGTGTCAATCTTTTCGGTAGTTACCCACAGTTTCCAGCCTTTCTCTGATTCGCCCAGCCACGAGATAGTAACGCTATTGTCACCTGCATCTTCTGTCTTGATACCGAAAGGCGCAATGTTGTTGATGCTCTCAAACCGGATATCATCCACATATATCTTACGTGTTGTTACGCCATTGTAGCAGTATTGTTGGAAAACAAAGTACTTGCCCATAGCAGCAGTCCATTGCGGATTGACGCTGTAGTAGTTGTCAAATTGTCCGGTCGCTGGCATAGCGATTGTATCCAACCAAGTAATGACAGCATTCGTATCAGCCTGATTAGCAACACCAATGCGCAAAGAGTCGTTACCTGTGATATTGTCTCCTTTCTTTGCCCAGAATGACACTTTTACTTTACCATAATTGTCGGTATCCAATATCGGTGCAAACAATTTGCCGGCACGGTCGGGACCTGCGCTCTTGAAATAGACACCGGCATAGTTGCTCTTGCTGCCTGTACTGCTATACTTGGCAGAAGTGCTGAGTTGCGGATAGTTGTCTATAGTTGCTACGTACCAGCCTGCAGCCATCGTACCGACACCTGCACCATAGTAGTCAAAATCTTCCGTATAGGACAATGGAATAGCATCCGGCGTACCCAGGGTAAACTCCACAGGACGGCTCCAGTAACTATTCTCGTTTTCACCACACGCAGAACGGATATATGCATAATAAGTACGTCCCCAATGCAGTTCGTCTGCGGGGATGGTAAACTCATTTACGCCATTGAGTGTGTCAGTATATACTACCGTAGCAGGCGATTTTAGAGCCGCTGTCAAGTCGTTTTCTGTCTTGCTGCCGTCTGTATCGACCACAATATGGAACGATTGCATGTTGCGTGCTGTCCATTCCAATGTGGCTGTGGAAGCAGTAACATCTTTCACGCCCAACTTAGGCACTACGCAATTGGAAAGCACATCAATGGTAACATCATCCAGAATAGGATAAGATTTTGCGTTTGTTCCGGTAGCCCCGCCTGCTTCATTCTCTGTCCAACGGATAGCGATATACTTACCATTGCCGGTGTAAGAGAGGAAATCAGTATAGCACAAAGTAAAAGTGGCTACTGCCGTAGGGAAAGACTCTACTGCTACAAAGGTGGTTAAATCCTCAGGATTCGTCATTACCCCGACTGTTACTTCTGTATTTTTGTACGATGTTGAATTTGCACGTAGATAGAACTCCATTTCCAAGTCCTGTATTGCCGAATCCTGAACGGGGAACGTAATCCACGCATCACGCCCGACCTCCAAAGAGTAGGTCAATGCTTGCACACCGCTATTTGCTTTGGATTTGGACGTTTCAAACTTCGGATAATCGCTCGCTGTGGAGTGTACCCCTACATACTTCGGATACTTGGTTGTAGAAGTACCTATCGTGATAGTTCCTTCTGCCGTCTCAAAACCGAATTTCATCGGCAATGTTTGCTTGTAGGAAGTGGTAAACGGTTTAGGTGCAGACCATTTGCCGCCATCCGCCTGCACATAAGCGTAGTATTGCGTACCTTCTGTCAGACCGGTTGCCGTGTAAGCAGCCGAAGCAGTCTTGGCTTCCACCACTCGTTTGTCTGCAGCAATCGTTGTGGCATCATCCGCACTCTCGGTCGAAATCAGCACATTATACGCAGAAGCCACGTTCTTCCAAGTCATATCAGCACCCATTGCAAGGGGTACTACTTGGATATCAGTAACAGTAGGTACTGCAGGTGTAACCTCTATGGTCAAGTCATCAATATAGAACTGGTTAGGCTCGTCAAACTGACTGACAAATGCCACGTATTGGCCGTTTCCCATGTACGACGACAGGTCAACAATCACATTCTCGTAGGTAGCGTAACGCCACATTTTAACCGTATCCACTGTCACAAAAGTGGTGATATCGTCAGGGTCATCCATCACACCCACGAGTATTGCACGTGCGTTGGTCTTGTACGGACCATAGTTGCCCAACGACCCCCAGAAACTTACTTGGCAAGTGCTGATATCGTCCACGTCTATCATAGGCGTAGCCGCATACGCAAAGTTTTTGCCTGCTATGTTTGCATTCTGCCCAGGAGGCGTCTTGCCGGCAAAGCACAATGCATAACCGCTGCGGACAAAATACTTTGCCACTGTAGCCGATTGGTTTACATTGATGTATGGTGCTGTAATCGTAAGGTCGGTGCCATACGTCCAATCCTGATGTTGTGCTATTGTGGAAGATGCGGGCAAGTCGAAATCCTCGTGATAAGGCAGGCTCTCAATGGCTTTCATATAGAACTGGAATGTTCCCCAATCACTATTCTCGTTCTCACAAAGCGACCGCACAAATGCCACGTAGTTGGTCTTGCCTTCCAACCCTGTCAGTTTCACGGAGTACTCCATACCACCGACGATGGTATCTTTGATGATAAGTCCGCTTGCCTTGGCAGCCTCAATATCCGTCTCTCCAAGGTCGAACATATTGTCCGTCTTGGCAACAATCACATGGAAGTTGACAGCATCGAAACTGGCAAGCCAGTTGAGCGTGACCTCACTCTTATGCATATTGGTGACGGTCATATCATGCGGAATGGTGCACTCGGGTTTCGAGCGCACAACCACGCTGTCCAGCACAATACCGCGTCCCAGATTTTCGCTACCCTCAAAGCATACCTGATAGGCTTTGCTCACTCGGGGGAGTTCTACTGTTTCTTTTATCCATGTCTGGATGGGTTGCACAAACTCTTGCAACAGCACCCAGTTGCTGCTCTCAGACACACGGTAGTACACACGCAGTGTATCGAAGTCTGCCGTCCACTTGGCTTGAGCGTGATAGTAGCGCAAGATAGGCTGGAAAACAGTGTCTAAATTCATCACGGGTGAGATGAGGCGTGTTTTGTACCCCTTTGATTCACCCGTCGTGTTGCGTAGCGCAGCACGTCCGAAGCCCGACACGGCACCATCCGGATACGCCAATGCGTCCTTCGGGGCTGTCTCGGTCGCCCAAGCCTGGTTACCCACTACATTCTCCTGGGTCCACCCTGCCGGTATTCCATTCTCAAAACTCTCGGACAAGACAATGACCTGAGCCTTGAGATTTACCATTGCAACCAACGCTGCAATCAGTAAACAAGCGACTTTTTTCTTCATAAGCTTGATGTTTTTGGTTAATAAATATGTTGTCTGCAAATTGTTTCGAATCTAAACTTTGCAGCCATACTTCGCGGCTCATCGACAAGGGAATCTGCTGACTTATCACCACTGCACTCCACCTTCCGTCTGCCAAAGCGACACATCGCCCTACGCACAGAGACCATTATGCACATAGCGACCCCAAAGATGTGTATCAGCCTTGTTGTTATCATTGAGTATTAGATTTATCCATTCCTTAACCCCTTCGCAGCCGCTCCATCGCCCATTATCCCAACACCTTTATCCACCGCTATTTACTACCCTTTGTTTTTCGGCTGTTCATTCCCTATTCTACTTCCCACGTCAATTCCTCGTTTGCACCCCTCCAATCGCCTATCCATGCCGCATAACGCCTCCTCTACCGTGGTATCACAAAAACGACCCTTTCTTTGACACCATTTTGCGAGGTCGAATTGCACTCTTCCAACAGCGTCGCTACTGACACAGAATGTAACTCGCCCGCAAAGGTAGTTTTTTTTGTTGGAATACACAATAAAGGATGACAAAAAAAACACTTTTGAACAAATAACCCCTATTATTTTTGCCATGGTGTCATAGAAACGACCCTTTCTTTGATACCAAAATTTGCCTTCCGTCCCTGCTGCTTTTTTGCCCTTTCTGTCTGTTAGTTTGCGCGCTCTCTTATATGGCTAACTTTTCCTCTCTGTTTTTGTGTGAAACCATTCTGAAATTCCCTTGAAATCTCCCCCAAAACACTACAAAAATATCCTGAAATTTTATTAATATTCCACAATAATACCATCTTCCTACCTCCCCAAATCCCTCGCTTTAACTATGAATTACAATCGTAAAATTAGTATGTGATTAGTATGTTATTAGTATGTGATTAGTATGACATTATCGTATCTTTAATGGTATTTTACAAATACGTTGTTATGTCCACTATAATCTCTTTCAGTATCCATTCCAAATCCTTGTCAAATTCTTTTCTGCCCCCTTTCAAATCCCGCCCGCCTGCTTGCTGAAATTCCTTTTTTGTTCCACCCCGCTTATACCGACCATAATGTTTCTTTTTCCACCCCATTCCACCGCAAAAAGCAACGCTTTCTCGCATAAACACACATTTTCTTGCGTACACTTGTTGTATATCTCGCAAAAATACATTACCTTTGCAGGCGAGTTGTGCGGGATAGACGGTGACTCCTACTATTTCACAACTTCGTTTGGAAATTTGGTATCAAAGAAAGGGTCGTTTCTTTGATACCATAGTGGCAAATTTATTGGGTTTCCCAAGGAGACGCCACTATTGAGATAACCTTATAATGCTGATACCAAATCTAACCACAATGAGAAAGAACAAACAGATGTTGGTTATGATTACTATGCTTCGTGACGGATATGCACATTGGCTGGCATAATCGAAGGTGAGGTGTAGTGCGGTTGTGCATATCGTGGAATAAGACGATAAAAAGGGGCGTATGATAAAATAAAGTAACAAAACGTAAAATAGAAAAATTATATAGTTTATGAGGAAAATATATCTACTTTGTATTGGATTTTTATTGGCAGGTCAGATGGTTTTTGCACAAAATCAAGCCATCTCCATCCCTTACTCTATGGGGTTTGAGGAGTCCGACTCTTTGGAATTGAAAAGTTGGGTGCTTAACTCGGGGGCAAATGCTGACAAATGCGAAGATCAATGGGTGGTAGGCGGTGCGACATACAATGAAGGTCGACAATCATTGTACATATCCAACAATGACGGAGTGGACGCACAATTCGGACAGAAACCGAATGTGCAATATGCTTATCGTGACTTCACCGTAGATGGTGGACACTATGAGTTGGATTTTGATTACCGCTGTATGGGCTCGGTCAATGCCAAGTTGTATGTCGGGCTGACTTATGCCAACAATGTACAATCGGTCATGAATGCACAGAACACCTCCGGTGCCATACCGCCGACGATACTTGCGGCTTGTAACGTGAAGGGAGTATATGGTTCCTCCAAATGGCTACACCACTCCATGTCGTTCAATGCAAGGAGTGGCGTGCAATACCGTTTGTTCTTTATGTGGGCATCTACCAACAAAGACTCGTTGGCTATACCACTTGGTGCTTGTATCGATAATATACAAATGACAACCGCCGATTGCAGGAAGCCGACCAATTTGACGGCAGAAGCCAGAAACGATAGTGTTTTTCTTTCGTGGACAGGGACAAGCGAACAATATATATTGGAACGCAGGAAAAGAGGAACTGACAGGTGGTTCTCCTATACCGGTTTGACCAAAAAGTCACTCATATTGGAAGGGTTGAGCGAAGGTACATACGACTTTCGCGTGAGAGGTGTATGTGTGGGAGAAACAGACACCGTCATGTCTGCATACGATTACCTTAATGCTTTCTTGGTATATTATCCCGACAGACATTGTATAGACTATGTTCACTTGGATAACCCCAGTATACGTGCCACCATCGGTACTTACGACAACCCATATGCACAAGACAGCACCTTGGTCTTGGGCGAGGGTGCTTCTGACCGCTATGCCCGCCATGCCGTGAACGTGGACCCTGATGCATTGGACCCCCGAACAGCCAACGGACTGCGATTGATACCGGAGGGCAGTTTGGCATCGGTGCGTTTGGGCAACTGGAGCGTAGGCGGAGAGGCTGAGAGCCTTTCATTCGAGTTCTTGGTAGATACATTGGATGCTGCCATCGTGCTTATCAAGTATGCAGTAGTGCTAGAAGATCCTTCACACGATGCAAAAATCCAACCTCGTTTCACATTAGAGGTCCTGGATGCTGATGGTAATTCTATAGGAGGCACTTGTGGTTCTGCAGACTTCAGGGCAGATGCCAAAGCAGAAGGATGGCACGTGACAGGAACCGGCAGTAATGTTGTTGTATGGAAAGATTGGACTACATTGGGCCTTAACCTTCAGGAAATGGGATTAGCGGGACAGAAAGTCATCATTCGTTTCACCACATACGATTGTGGGTGGGGTGGTCACTACGGATATGCCTATTTCACTATGGATTGTGCCGCAGCCAAGATTAAGAGCAATAGTTGCGGTAATGATAGCATCATGTCCGTGACAGCACCACAGGGCTTTGATTGCGAGTGGTATGACAAGAATGACAACTTGGTGGCTACCACCCCAACCTTCAGTGTGGACCCGTCAGACACTACCACCTACAGGTGCCACTTGTCTTTCAAGGAAGACAAGTCCTGCTACTTTGACCTCTATACCGTGGTCAGCAACCCGCGTTTCCCCGCTGCTGAGTTTGCATACAAATGGGAGCCCGCCAACTGCGAGAACCGAGTACGCTTCACGAACAAAAGCCATATTATAGCAGGCATAGGTGACAACAAGAAACACCACTATGATGAGAAAAGCGATGAGTATCAATGGGATTTCGGCAACGGACAACAAAGTTCGGACGAGAACCCAATCATCATCTATCCTACCACAGGCGGAGTATTCCCCGTCACGTTGTTCACCTCAATTGCAGACGGACGTTGTACACACGACACAACCGTGTATATCACTATTCCCGCGATAGGCGATATGACACAATCGTTAGATACTGCTATTTGTCAGGGCAACTATATTGTGTGGGGCGACAAGTATTCCGATAAGGCATTCTATGCTGCAGCAGATAGCACTTATATCGTCACATGGAAGAGCGTGGCGGGCTGTGACAGCACATGGGTGCTCAACCTGACCACCAACCCAACATCTACAGAATACGTGGGAGATACCACCGTATGTGCAGAGGTACCATTGGTTGTAGATGACCAACCTTATAAATTGACGACCTCCGGCAAATACTACCGTTTCTATCAAAACTACTTCGGTTGCGACTCTACGGTATGGATGAATGTGACCATGCAGGACTCCATTCTGCCTACGGTGACCATCAAGGAGCCTGAAGACGAGCCCGGTTCCGGTACGATAACCATTGGCGGTAAAGGATATGACTATTTCTATATGAACGGAGAACGATATGACACCACGCACACCTACTTCACAGGCTATGACGGGGGTATCTTCGAGTTTGAGTTCTTCAATGATTCCGGGTGCTCCATCACGCGGTCGGACACGATGAACTGCGAGTGCCTGCAAATCAATGTCGTGGAGCCGAGTTTCGTTTGTATGGGCGATAAAGAAATGGTATTATCTTTCTCTATTGATTCGGGTATTCCTACCACTTATACATTACTCTTCGACTCCACAGCACATGCAGCAGGGTTCCAAGACCACATCGCGCAGAAGTACACCAAGAAGGAGCCGTTTATCAAAGTGCCTATCCCTGCAACAGCAACTCCGAATGAGTATCATGCACAACTCATTTTCCACAATCCGTTGGACAAGTGCAAAGACATCGAGTTTGATATGCACTTGCCGCTGAACTTCCCATCAGATATTATCTTCCAGCGTTGGGGGGATGTGCTGTCGTTGTACGGCACGGACTACAACGGCGGTTATACCTTCGAGGGCTTCCAGTGGCTACGCGACGGGCAGCCGATAGAAGGTGCTACTCGCTCGTACTACTACGAGGACGGCGGACTGGATATGGATGCCGAGTACCAGGTACAGGTGACGTTGCCCGACGGCGTGAAGTTATACACCTGTGCCTTCACACCGCAGCCGTACAATGCTCCCAAGTCCCAGCCGAAGAAGGTGATAGAGGACCAACGGTTGGTGATTATCATTGACGGTGTGCGATACAATGCACAAGGTAACAAGATTGACAAACAATAATGGCTGCAGGAGATATGAAAAGAACGTTACTACTGATATTGACCGTTGTTTTGAGTGGGTTGATGTTGATGCCCGCTTACTCGGCACCCAAGAAACCCAACAAGAAGGT
>ERZ808274.526-NODE-526-length-18335-cov-4.075438_pt1 | contig 18335 bp, 14 predicted proteins | sample MGYA00521277_ERZ808274 | MGnify/ENA primary metagenome ERZ808274 (study PRJEB31516, sample SAMN03275597) | gut metagenome | biome: mammalia-associated habitat; material: feces | host: Papio cynocephalus | place: Kenya | collected 2012-07-28 ... | reverse complement strand
ATTAGTTTTTATTTCGATGAAGACTTAATGTTGCATTTAGTTTTTCAATTAACAATTTTTGTTAAACGAAAAAGAAAAACATATTTAAGAAACCATAAAAATGGCGCTCTTTTTGAAAAATGAAACCCTTAAAATGGCGCTCTTTTTGAAAAATGAAACCCTTAAAATGGCGCTCTAAATACAAAAAGTATTGAATTTTTGCCACTTTCTAAATAAGATAAATATGTAAAGAGGGAAACAGGCATGTTTAAAAGAAAAATTTATGAGCAAATGAAGAAATGGAAAGAAGACAATAATAGCAAAACAGCATTGCTTCTTGAAGGAGCAAGACGTGTAGGAAAAACAACAATAACAAAAGAATTTGCAAAAAATGAATATAAATCTTTTATTTTTATTGATTTCGCAAATGCTTCTAAAAATATTCTTGATCTCTTCAACGACATCAGCAATCTCGATTTATTTTTCTTAAGACTTCAAGCTGAAACCAATATCCAATTATATAAAAAGGAATCAGTAATAATATTTGATGAAATACAAATGTTTCCTAAAGCAAGACAAGCCATAAAATATTTAGTCGCTGATGGTAGGTATGACTACATTGAAACCGGATCATTGATTTCTATTAAAAAAAATGTCGGCAATATTGTAATTCCTTCTGAAGAGAGAAAAATTGAAGTACATCCATTAGATTTTGAAGAATTTTGTGATGCGGTCAATCTAAACTATTCAAATATTAGAAATATGTATGAGCTTCACTCTCCAATAGGGGATGCAGTGAATAGAACATTGATTCGAAATTTTAGACTATATATTGCTGTTGGTGGTATGCCTCAAGCAGTTGATGCTTTTGTTAATAAAAAGTCGTTTGAAGAAATTGATATTATAAAAAAAGACATTATTAATCTTTACGAAAACGATTTACGAAAAATTGATAAAACTGGTCGTTTGTCAAAAATGTATGAATCTATACCTGCACAACTTTTAGCAAAAAAGAATAAATTTTCATTCGGTTTTGGTCTTAAAAAGAAAAATCGAAAAGATGACGAAAGATTATTTGATTTAATAGATTCAAAGATAATAAACTGTTGCTATTGTTTAAATGATATTTCCCCTTCACTTGGTTTACATGCAAATCTTAATAAATTCAAACTATATGTCGGAGACACTGGGCTCTTTGTAACAATGCTTTTTAATGATGGTAATAAACAACACGAAGATATATATAAAAAACTTTTAAGTAATAAATTGGAATTAAATCTAGGATATCTTTACGAAAATGCGGTTGCACAAATGCTTGTTGTAGCAGGTAAAAAGCTGTATTATTTCGATTTCAATGATAGTAATTCGCCTCATAAAAAATATAAAATCGATTTTATAATAAATAAGAAAAACAAAACTATCCCAATTGAGGTCAAATCAAATAAAATAAATAGTCACATATCAATTGACAATTTTGGAAAAAAATATTCAAACTTTGTTTCTCAGAAATATTTAGTTTCGAGCAAAGATTTTTTCGAAAATGAAAACCTTGTAAATATTCCATATTATTTGTTCCCTTCATATTTAGAATAACATCTAAAACGATAACAATGTTGTTAAAATGTATTGAAGAATTATGCCATTTCTAGTAATATTCTATATCATATGAATACATTATTATTCTCTGACTCATCAACTGATCCTCTGAGTAATTCTACACAAATAACAGTATTTGGCATGCCTATATGGTTATGCTGGGTAGTAATTGGAATATTGCTTTTAGTAAGTGGATTATTTTCTGCTTCTGAAAATGCTTTTTCAAATTGCAACAAATATCACTTTAAAGTAAAAGCAGATCAAGGCAGCATAACATCGAAAATTATCGTTAGATTAACAGAAAAATTCGAAGACACACTCGTAAGCGTTCTTGTCGCAAACAACATTGTTCAAACATTGATGTCATTTATATCCGCAACACTGTTCTACTACATTGTTCAAGGCACAGGTTTGGCGAATTATGAGGCTATTATATCAACAATTGTGATGGCTTTCTTAGTCTACATTGTCTCAGATACTGTTCCAAAAATACTCTCAAAAGCTCTTCCAAATAGAATGGTAATATTACTTGCTTGGCCTGATTTTATTATTTCTATACTTTTATATCCTCTTATATTGGTCTTTAGGCTTATCTTAAAAGCGGTTCATAAAATATTTAAAATCAAAGATGAAAACATGCTTACAAGAGAAGACTTCATCGAAAAAGCAGATGAAGCTATTAGTGATGAAGATGTAAATAACGAAACTGAACAATTATTTGAGCCAAATGAAATGAACATGATCAAAAGAGCGTTTAGTTTCGACACAATTGAAACAAGTCATATTTTTGTTCCACTTGATAAAATCGAAATGATCGATATTGAAGGTTTAACCATTAAAGACTTAAACAATATCATTATGAAATCAAATCGTTCACGCTTTCCTATTTATGAAAACGATAGGAAAAATATTGTAGGTATTTTAAGCGTTAATAATTACTTTAAAGAATACGCGGAAGATCCTCATTTAGATGTTAGAAGTATTATAAATCAACCTTTATTTGTTTTAGATACCATGAAAGTTGATGATGTCTTTGAAGAAATTAATAAAGAAAAAGTTCATATGGCTATCGTAAAAAATAAGAATGACGAAATTATCGGCATGGTCACTATGGAAGATATTTTAGACGAACTTGTCGATGACAAGGATAGAACAAAGAAAGCTGAGGTAAATAAATAATGATTGCGGTCTATATTATTGCCTTAGTTATTATGATTTTCCTAAGTATGTTCTTTTCAAGCTCGGATATGGCTTACGGAAGTGCATCGCTTAATAGGCTTGAAAAGAAAGTAGAAGAAGATCCTAAATCAAAAACAAAAAAACGTGCGCTTAAACTCGCTAAAAACTATGATAAAACAATATCAACGATTTTATTGTTCAATGACACAGTTAATGCCGCACTTGACTCAGTATCAACATTATTAGGTATTACTTTTGCCACCACAATACTCGGCATGGCCGGCAACGATCCAATGATTGAAACAGTGGGTTTTATATTTTCAATGGTGATTTTAGTGATAAAAATTATTTTTGGCGAAATTATTGCTAAATCTGTTGGCAAAATCAAGAATTATACATTTGTTAATCTTTATTCTTTAATCATTCAAATATGTTATTACACCACTCTTCCTATCACCTTCCTCGTTGGAGGCTTTGGACAAATCATTACTTGGCCTATTAGAAAAGGAATTAAAGATATCGAAGTAAAAGATGATGAATTACATGAAATGATTGATGAAGCGGAAGAAGAAGGAATAGTTGACGAAGAAAAAGCGGATTTAATTAGAGGAACGATTGATTATGCATCCACTGAGGCATATGAAATAATGACACCACGAGCAAAAATATTTGCCGTTGAAAAAACAGATAAATTGGATGATATATTGAAAAATCCTAAAACATTTACATTTTCTCGTATTATTGTTTTTGATGATAGTATTGATAATATTATCGGATTTGTTAGAAGTAAAAATTTAATAAAAATGAAACTAGAAGACAAAAGCCAAGATATATCGTCGATTATTGAACAAATATCTTTCTTCCCACGTACCACTGAAATTAACGACATATTGAAATATTTTAGAAATAACAAAACACATATGAGCGTTATTCTCGATGAATATGGGGGAACAGAAGGAATTATCACCCGTGAGGACATTCTTGAAGAGATTGTTGGTGAAATTTGGGATGAAACAGACGATCCAAATGAACCTGTTGTTGAAAGAGACGATGGGTCTTACATAATTGATGGAGGAATGAATCTCGAAGACTTCTGCGATTTATTCAATATCGATTTTGACGAGATAGAAACTGAATATGTCACTATCGGAGGTTTTATTATTGAATTGCTGGATGATAGATTCGCTAATGTGGGTGAAGAAGTTGAATATAAAAATCTTTTAATAAAAGTCATTGCTGTTGGAAAGCACCACACAGTTAAAAAATTGCTTGTTACACCAATTAAAGAAGAATAAGCGTTATTCAAAGTCGTTCGCTTTCAAAAAGTTTTTCAACGATATATGTTTAACAAGACTTGTAGAATAATCAACATCGTCCATCGAAATAATTATTTTATTAACAGAATAATCTAAATTTTTAAAAGCACTAAACTCTCTTTCGTATGTCTTCTCATTCACAAGACTATATGCAACTTGGATAAAATATTCTTTTCCGTTTTTTATAGCATAAAAATCAATTTCTTTAGTGCCATTATTAAAAACATTTATTTTGTATCCGCGGTAAATTAGCTCATTGTAAACGATATTTTCAAGATTATGTTCAAGATCATATCTCCCATCAATAACGTTTAGCGAATTAAAACAAACATCTTCATCGTAAACTTTATAATAATAAGACAATTCTTTTTTTGTTTTTGATGAATATTGTGGTATTTCATCAATAATGTAAGCTTCTTTTAAGTACTCAATGTATTTTAAGACAGTATTTAAAGAAATACTTTCGCATTCATTTTTAATATGTTTTTGAATGTTTCTTGATGATATTATTCTAGAATTACTTCTTAAAATAAATTGTACAATTTTCCTAAAAACAACTTCTTTCTTTATTTTATATCTTTTTCTTAAATCGTTATAAACAATAGTGCCCATTAAATCAAATAAATAATCTTTTTGCGCATCTAATGACTCATATTGAAACCTTCCTGGAAAACCGCCCCAAATAAGATAATCAGTTATTGTTGCTTCTTTCTTTGATTCTTCAAGCAATTGAACAATTTCATTATATATAAAAGGTCTGATTTGAATATTTATAAATCTACCGCTTAAAAGCGAGAGAATTTCTCGTGATAAAAGCTTAGAATTACTACCAGTAATAAAAATTGAATTCTTATCCAATCTTAAATCTTTAACAGCAATTTGCCAGTTATCTACTTCCTGAATTTCATCAAGAAAAATATAGCATTTACCATCTTTTTTGTTTTCATTTATATATTTTATTAAACCAGCTGAATTGCTTACTTTTAAAAGGTCTGATGTTTTTTCGAAATTCAAATAAATAATGTTGTTTGATTCTTTCTTAATTTCACTCATTACTTGATTTAAAACAACTGATTTTCCGCATCTTCTAATACCAGTTATCACTTTAACTAAATCAGAATTATAAAATGGCCTTATTTTTTTTAAATATTGTTCACGTATTAGCATATAAACTTCCTGATTAGATTATAAAACACAAAATTTAAAATCAATAAAACTGTTCACTATTACTGAACACTTTTGCAAACAAAAAAACTGATACGACGTATCAGTGAAAATCAATATGGTGGATCTAACCGGGATCGAACCGGCTACCTCCTCGTTGCGAACGAGGCGCTCTCCCAGATGAGCTATAGACCCAGTGCATATTATTTTAATAATAAAAACACTCTTTTTTCAAGGTTATGTTGATATATGGTTTTAATAATTTTCAAAAACTGCACTTCCTGCTACTTTATTATAACTAATAGTTACTCTTCTTTTATTTAAATCATTGCTTTTGTCTGTCGTTTCAATACCAAGCCAAACAGAAATGTAATCTTCACCACTATCATAGCTAACATTATATAAAAGTGATGTTGGGCCCATATGTCCGTTTACAGTTGAACCTCCTATTGATGTTGGGTCAGATTGAGATAATAGGCTATTATGCCATTCAATTACATAATTATTATAATCAACAGTTGTATTCACTATTTTTCCGTCTTTTCTTTCTTGGACGATTAAATTACACCTCCATTGTCCTTTTGATAAACCTGCAATTTCATTTTCAGGATCTTCTTGTTGTAGATACTTAAATTCAAAATAAGTTTTTTCGCTAAAAACATCATTGTCTTCTTTTGTGCAAGATTTTAATTTATATATCCCTTCAACTAATCCATAAGGATTTTCCGTCTTTGAAGGATAGGTGCAAGAACTAAGAAAAGCACATAACAAAGTTATTGGTATAATATTCATTTTTTTCATAAAATTTCTCCTCAATATTGTAGTGGATATCCACATCCACAATAGATATTATTAGTTTTCAAATCTATAAAATAACCTTTATGTACATGTGGAGACTCGTTATAAATGCAAATACACCACCAGTTGCTAAAACTTTTTAAATTTTGTTTTCTAATGTCATGTAACAATAATTATTTTACTAATTTATTTTAATTATTTAAAGAATTACCATCTATCTAACTAATTAACTAAAAAAATATAAAACAAAAATCAAGTCTATTAAAAAAATATTTATTAAGTAAAATCAATAATATGAAAACCGTTATCGCAGTTATTGACATGAAAGCTTTCTATTCCTTCTTCGAATGTGTGGAGAGGGGACTAGATCCTTTCAAAACTCCATTAGTGGTATGTGATACATCAAGAGGAGAAGGAACTATTGTTCTTTCAGTTACACCATATTTAAAAAATATGGGTGTTCCATCAAGATGTAGAAAAAGAGAACTTCCAAATATTCCTGATATGATATATGCCGTTCCTCAAATGAAAAAATACATTGAAAAAAGTGCAGAAATCGTATCAATCATATTAGATTTTGTTGGTAGTGATGACATTCATGTATATTCAATCGATGAACTATTTGTTAATCTTGGCCCATATTTAAAAATGTATGAAAAAACACCAAAACAATTAACAAAAATGATGCTAGATACAATATATGCAAAAACAAAATTAGTAGCTACAGCCGGAATTGGCGAAAATATGCTTATGGCCAAATTAGCGCTCGACTTAGACGGAAAGAAAAAACCTCCATATATCGCTGAATGGACTCAAAAAGATATTAAAGAAAAATTATGGAAAGTAAAACCTCTTTCTAAAATGTGGGGAATATCTGTGGGATACGAAAGAAGATTGAACGCAATGGGAATATATTCTGTAGGCGATTTAGCGAATTCACCAAAAGAATTATTAATTGAAAAATTTGGTGTTTTAGGCGAACAATTATATGAACACGCAAACGGGATTGATAACACAAACATTCGAGAAAAATATATTCCAAACGAAACAAGTTTTTCCCTTGGGCAGGTCCTTCATGAAAACTACACCAAAGATGAAGCAGAAATGCTTATAAAAGAAATGAATGACGATTTATCAACAAGATTGAGAAATCATAAATTAAAAGCTTCGACAGTTTCTATTGGCATTGGCTATGATTACGATGACAAAGAAGGTGGTTTTTCTCATAGCATTAAATTGAATTTCCCAACTGATGATAGCGAAATATTTTTAAAAGAATTTTTAAGAATATTTAGAAAATATATTGGCCACCACTTCACAAGAAGAATTTATATTTCTTATGGTGGGCTTACAAAAACTGATTACGATCAATTATCACTCTTTGAAGATGAAAATGACTCAAAAGAAAGAAAAGAGCTTCAAAAAACGATTGATAATATTAAAAATAAATTTGGCGATAATAGCGTGCTCCGCACCTCTTCTTTGCTTAAAAAATCAACTGCTAAAGAAAGACATAATCAAATTGGAGGTCATAAAAAATGAGTGATCGTGGAATGAAAAAATGGGCTCCTTATTCATCATTGATCGAACAGTCTACCTGTTTAGAAAAAATGCGATATGAAAAAAATAAAATTGAAAAGCCGAAAATTTCTAATGAAGAAGCTGAAATAATTAATTCTATTTTGAGTTCATATAATAAGGAAGATGTCATAATCACTTATTTTTATGACGGTTATATTTACAAAATATCAACCGTTATTAAAAGAATTGATATTCTTAATAAAACACTTATTTTAAGCACAGGAAAAATCCCTTTTTCAGCATTAGTTAAAATTGAATATAAAAATTCCAATAAATTTGATTTTTAATTAGTTAATATTATGTATTAATGTGGGGGCATTCTTTTACCCCCTTATAAGATTACCTCTACATTAATGCATACAATATTGTTAAAAAAATAATATAATTCCCTAGAGGGGAAAGGGAACAATGAGGGAGAAACTTGAGAAAAACATTATTGATCTTCAAAACGGCAATGTTAATAGTTTAGGAATAATTTACGATTTAACAAGCAAAGGCGTTTTCACTTTCGTTCTTCCCATTGTTAAAGACTACTCTCTCGCGGAAGATGTAATGCAACAAACATATATAAAAATATATGAAAATATTAGTACTTATAAAAAAGGGACAAATGCTAGAAATTGGATATTAACCATTGCTAAGAATATCGCAATCAACGAATTTAATAAAAATAAGAAAGTTGTTAATTGTTCGTTCAATGATGATGATTATGTCCCTGACGGAATGTGCTCATTAGACGAAAGTAAAGATACTCCAATAATTAAATTAGCAAACGAAATTTTATCACCAGACGACTTTAGAATCGTCATCATGCACATAGTTGGCGAATACAAACATCGCGAAATTGCAGAAATACTAAACCTTCCATTAGGAACAGTGACATGGAAATACAATAACGCATTAGATAAATTAAGAAAAGAAATAGAAAAAAGAGAAAAAGATGAAGAAAAAAGACTTGGAGAACTTAATTAAGAAAGAAGGAAAATGTTTCGTATTTGATAACAAGTATGAAATTTTTAGCCAACTCGGAATTAAGAACGATGAGTCATATTCATTAACCGAAAATAGACAAGTTGTTAATAAAATATCAAAAGAAAGTGATAACTTTGTTCCTGATGTTAAAAACAAAATCTATTCTTCACTAAATATTAATAACAAGAAAGATACATTCTGGTCATTTATTAAAAAACCATCTTTTTATGGACCTACTTTGTCACTATGTTTATGCGCGATTATATGTGGTTCAATTTTCATTAATCGAAAAATGAATGAAGTAACCACTGATACAACTATTGCACCACTTCAATCAAATACTGTTGATTTGAAAATCACGTCCGCTAGTAAGAAATATAATCCAGAAGTTCTCTACACTGTGAATACAAATGGTATCGTTGACACTAACAAAATAATCTCTTTAAATGATGCTTCAACTAATATTATTAATCAAATTAACAGTGCGAATCAAACGACTGAAGATTTTGTTCTTAATTATTTAAATAAGGCACTAGATTTTGGATATTTAGAACGATTGAATATTAATGAATATAATGAAATTTGCATTGATCTTTCTTTTTCCACAGTTGATGAAGAATACACAAAACAATCTTCTGCTAAATTAAATGAATTAATCGATAATTTTTCATATGAAAACAAAGTTGTTATTAAATATTCATCAAACATCGTTAGTGAAGTAGCTAATAATGTTGATTCAGAATTATTAGTTTTGATAAAACAAGCTTACTATATAACAACTAGAGTGTTTACAAAAAAAGATGGAACATCTTCGAAATTCTTTGCTTTTTCAAATAATATCAACGATTGGATTGAAAAATACCAAAATTTTGAAGTTGATGATATGGAAGACTACGTTGAATTTTTAATTGAACTCGAAGACACAATTTCTAGTGAAGAAAAAAGAGAAATCTTTTTAAATGATATTGATAAACTTACTCCATACTTAGAGTTTACAGAAAAATTATCATTCCATTTTTCAAATCTCAAATCAAAATTTAATGACTTTATTGTTTTTGCAGGAGAAAAAGGATTCCCATTTAAAAATAACTACGAAGACCTAGATTGTGAACCATGGGATTGGTGGGACAGTTACGATTTTGAAGATGATGATCATTTTAATCCACACAATCGCAGATATGAGGACGATTTAGAACAACAAAATAGAAACTTTGAGGATTTTATACAATATTTAAGCGACTATGTCTTCACATATTCCGATTGTAAAACTGAAAAAGATTTTAGAGTCAAATGGGGTGAAATGATTTCAATTTTAGAAGAGATTTGCGATTATTATGAAGAATTTGTCGATGAAATTGATAAAGGTTTTAGCATTATATTAACAAACGCAAAAACAGGACATTATTATAACAAAGACGAACATTTTGAAGATAATCGTCACGAAAAACCATCTGGTTGGGACGATGATTTTGATGATTGGTATGAAGACCGTCACCATCATCACGATCATCATTAAAAAACCGCTCAACACATTCGTGAGCGGTTTTTATTTTGCTAATTGTCTTAATTAGAAAGCCCAATTTCCATCTTTGAAGATTTGAACTTTCTTACCATCTCTAGTATAACCAACGATGCTTAAATCTTTTGAACCAATCATAAAGTCGACATGAATTGAAGCATCATTAATTCCCATTTCCTTAAGTTCTTCTTTTGTGTATTTTTCATAATCTCTTACGCAATTTGTAAATCCCATACCTAAGGCTAAATGGCAAGCGGCATTTTCATCATATAAAGTGTTATAGAACAAAATACCAGTGTTATTAATTGGTGAATCATAAGGAACAAGTGCACATTCACCTAAATATCCAGCATTTGGATCCATATTAATCATGTGTTTAAGAAGTTCTTCACCTTTTTCGGCATGAACTTCCACAGCTTTTCCGTTTTCAAATCTTATTGAGAAATTTTCAATTAATTCACCTTGATAAGAAAGTGGTTTTGTTGAATAAACAATACCTTCTGCTTTTCCTTTAGCAGGTGAAGTAAATGCTTCTTCACTTGGAATATTTGGATTAAAGAATATTCCTTTTCCCATTGTTTTTTCACCACCTGCAAGCCAATCAACGTTTGGAAGTAACCAAACCTTGAAATCAGTACCATTTGAACTTGTATAATGGAGATAATCAAGATTTAAGGAATTTAAATATGCTGTTCTTTTTGCTAAATCAGCATTATGTTCTTCCCATGCTTTAATAGGATCATCATTACATCTTGAAGTTTTAAGAATGGCATCCCAAAGAGCCGCAACTGCTTTATTCTTTGGTAACTCTGGGAATACTTTTTTAGCCCATGCAGGAGAAGCAGCACCAGCAATTACCCATTGATACTTATTTTCTCTTAAATCTCTAAATGGCTTAATAATTGGGAATTGTGCTTGACGAACTTTAGCTACTTTACCTTGGTTAACACCTTTAAGAGCATCAGGGTCGCTTGACTCAATATAAATCATAACTGGAAGTTTATCTGTTAAATATTGTTGTCTTGCAAGTTCAACACTTCCCACTTCAGAAAGTGCTTTTAGGGAAGCTTTTTTATAAGCAACTTTTGATGCTTTGTCACTTGCCCAACGAATATTCACTTTGCGCGCTCCAAGTTTGTAGCAATCTTCCATAATGTAACAAACTAATTCTTCTTGATCGACGTTAGCGTATATTTCGACATCTTGTCCTTTTTGGACATTTCCACCAACCTTGGCGATCAAATGAGCATATTTTTTAAGAACTGATTTTTTCATAATTTTTACCTCGGCCATATTCTAGCATAACAATAAAAAGTAAACTAACAATATTATAAAAAAATCACCTTTCGGTGATTAATTTATGCACCAGATAAGCAACTTATCAAGATGGCTAAGAACATAAATGCGATTACAAATCCAAATGTTAACCATGTGATGATTTTTTCTGAACCGCGTTCTTTTGTTTTAACAAAGATATTCATTCCACCGCCCGTAATAGCACCGGAGGCACCTTCTGATTTACCACCTTGAAGAAGGGATAAAACGATGATAATGAGTGCAACGACTAAGAATATTATGTCATACCAATTCATAGCTTACTCCTTTCAAGATTGCTTTAATATAATTGCACATATTTTTGTATAAAGCAAATGCTTTATTTATTTATTGAAGCTCTATAGTCTAAAATTATATCTCTTATTTCCGCCGCTTTTTCAAAGTCGAACTCTTTCGCAGCTTCTTTCATTTCTTTTTCTAGACGCTTAATTTCTTTATTAATTTCAGTAAGCGAAGCATTCTTAGAAACTTTCTTAATTTTTTCAGCTTCTGTTTCAATATTTTTAATAGGAGGTCTAATTTCTTTAACAATTGTTTGAGGAACGATACCGTTTTCTTCGTTATATTGTTCCTGAATATGTCTTCTACGATTTGTCTCGTCTATGGCTTGCTTCATAGAATCCGTCATTCTATCGGCGTACATTATAACAAGACCGTTTTTGTTTCTTGCCGCTCTTCCAATTACTTGAATTAGTGAAGTTGTTGAACGAAGGAAGCCTTCTTTATCAGCATCAAGAATTGCAATCAAAGAAACTTCTGGTATATCAAGTCCTTCTCTAAGAAGGTTGATGCCAACTAAAACATCATATTTACCTTTTCTTAACTGATATATAATTTCGCTTCTTTCCAAAGTCTTTGTTTCGTTGTGAAGATATGCAACTTTAATACCTTTTTCTTTCAAAAAAGCTGTTAAATCTTCAGCCATTCGAATGGTAATGGTTACAATCATTACTCTCTCATTTCTTTCCATTCTTTGATGAATTTCATATAAAAGATCATCAATTTGCCCCAAGCTTCTTCTTACTTCAATTTTTGGATCAAGAAGGCCTGTCGGACGAATGATTTGTTGAACAAAAGTATTTCCTGCTTTTTCAAGTTCGTATTGTCCGGGAGTGGCTGAAGTACATATTGCTTGAGGTATCAAAGACTCAAATTCATCAAATTTAAGTGGTCTATTGTCTAATGCACTAGGTAAACGAAATCCATATTCCACCAAAGTTTCTTTTCGACTTCTATCTCCGTTATACATACCTTTAATCTGAGGGAATGTAACATGAGATTCATCAACAATTAAAAGAAAGTCTTTTGGAAAATAATCCATTAAAGTAAATGGTCTTGAACCAGCTGGTCTTTGGTCAATATGCCTTGAATAGTTTTCAATGCCTGGACACATTCCAAATTCAAGCATACTGTCCATATCTTGCTTTGTTCGCATTTCGAGTCTTTCAGCTTCAAGCAATTTATTATTATCTTTAAAATATTGAAGTCTTTTTTTTAATTCTTCAGATATTGTTTCTACTGCTTTTTTAATTCTTTTACTCGTAGAAGCATGGTCATAAGCAGGAAAAAAAGGAAATGTTTTAAATTGATATTTAACTTCACCTGTTAATGCATCCACTTGAGCGATACTTTCAATTTCATCACCAAATGTATCTATGCGTATAACATATTCTTTTGTGTGAGGAGGAGCTACTTCGATAACATCTCCTCTGACTCTAAAAGTTCCTGGTTTTAAATCAATATTATTTCTTTCATATTGAGCATCTATTAACTTAGAGAAGAATTTTTCTCGATCAAGGTCTTCTCCAACACGAATTTCAAACGCAAGATTTCTATATTCATCAGGATCAGTCAAACCATAAATTGATGCAACACTGGCAACGATAATTGTATCCTTCCTTTCAAGAATTGAATTAATAGCGCTTGTTCTAAGCATTTCTATTTCCTCATTCATGACGGCGTTTTTATCAATATAAGTATCTGATTTTGGCAAATACGCTTCTGGTTGATAAAAATCGAAATTTGAAACAAAATATTCAACCCTGTTATTTGGAAAAATCTCTTTAAATTCCTCATATAATTGCCCAGCAAGGGTTTTATTATGAACAATAACTAATGTTGGTTTTTGAACTCTTTCAATTACATTTGAAACAGTAAAAGTTTTGCCAGTTCCAGTAGCGCCTAAAAGAACTTGAAATTTTTTACCATTATTAATTCCATCTACAAGTTCTTTAATCGCCTCTGGCTGATCGCCTGTTGGCTTATGTTTTGAAACTATTTTAAATAATTTTTCTTCCATTATCTTAATTCAGTGTTTCTTGCAAGCATATCAAGATATGCATTAATAAATCCATCGATGTTCCCATCCATGACTGCATCTACATCGCTTTCAGAATAATTTGTGCGATTATCTTTAACCATCGTGTAAGGACAAAATACATAAGAACGTATTTGGCTGCCCCATTCAATATCTTTTTGTTCTCCAACAATATTTTTAAGAGCGTTTTGTTTCTTTTCCATTTCAATTTGATAAAGTTTGCTCTTAAGCATATTCATTGCCATTTCTTTATTCAAAAGTTGGCTTCTTTCGACTTGGCATGAAACAACAATACCAGTTGGAATATGTGATATTCTAACTGCAGTTTCTACTTTATTAACATTTTGCCCACCTGCACCACCAGAACGATATGTATCAACACGAATATCTTTATCTTCAATTTTAATATCAATATTTCCTTCGAATTGAGGAACAACATTAATAGACGCAAAAGATGTGTGTCTTCTCTTATTAGCGTCAAACGGTGAAATTCTTACTAATCTATGAACACCTTTTTCACTTTTTAAAAGTCCGTATGCATTTTTGCCTTTGATAGATAAAGTCATCGATTTAATTCCAGCTTCTTCTCCAGGTTGAAAATCGATAACAGCATATTTCATATGATGTCTTTCGCACCATCGAGTATACATTCTAGCAAGCATATCTGCCCAATCTTGAGCTTCAGTTCCGCCGGCACCACTATGAATTTCTAAAATAACATTTAATTTATCAAATTCACCTTTGAAATGTAATTTCTGTCTAAATTCTTTTATTTCTTTTCTTAAATCAACAATCATTTCATCAATGAAGTTTTTAGTATCTTCATCATCGTTAGTTGTTGCAAATAAAAGATCTTTTATATCGTTAAATGATTTTTCAATTTTTAAATAAGTATCTCTCTCATCCTTGACATCATTAAATTCGTCAATTACTTCAAGAGCGTGCTTTTGATCGCCCCAAAAATTCTCTTTGTTTTGTTCTTTTTCTAGTTCATCAATTTTTTTGTTTAAAAAAGCGAGGTCAAAGAGAATCACCGAGTCTATAGTATTGCTCAGTTATATCATTAAATTCTAACTTGAGTTCTTGTAGCTCTTTCATTATTCCTTATCCTTACTATCAACATCAGTCACATTCTCATTATTTGGTTTTTGAGAATTATTTGCCTCTACTGGTTTTCGAATTTGAACGACCACATTTAAGAATTTAAATGCGGCATCAAGAGAAATATTTTCTAAGCATTCTCTGAAAAGTTGTTGGCCTTCATTAACATAATCTTGTAATGGGTTAACATTTCCATAAGATCTTAAATGGATACCTTCACGAAGTCTAGCCATAGTATCGATTTGTTTTGTCCAGTTTTGATCAATTGTTTGAAGGGCAATTTCTCTTTCGACTTGGTTAGCAATATCACTAGGCCATTGTTTGCGTCTTAATTGATAAATATCATATAAAGTATCGCCTAAATCTTGTCCAGCTTCTTCTACTGGTGATTCATCATACGCTGAAACTTTAAAGCTTCCTTCAGGCATAAATTTCGGCTCAAGCAATAAACGAAGTTGTTCGCCATCAATTAAGCCATCTTTGCTGTCACTTGGAACTGATTTATGAGCAAGAACAAGTCCAGCTGTAGAGAAAAATTCACTAATTAAATCATCGATGTTATCCGCGAACATAATAGCGTCGCGTTTTTCATATATGGCTTTTCTTTGTCTAGAAATAACATCATCATAGTCGAGAAGATTTTTACGTATATCAAAGTTTTGACCTTCAATTTGTTTTTGAGCATTAGTAATAACACTACTAAACATTTTAGATTCAAGAGGTCCTTCTCCAAATGATTCAATTCTCTTTTGAACGCTTTCTGAAGCAAATCTTCTTAAAAGGTCATCATCAAATGAAATATAGAAGCGTGAAAATCCTGGATCACCTTGACGACCACTACGACCACGTAATTGGTTATCAATACGGCGTGATTCATGGCGTTCTGTTCCAAAAACACAAAGTCCTCCTAAAGCACGAACTTCATCGTTGATTTTGATATCAGTTCCACGACCAGCCATGTTTGTGGCGATTGTAATTGCACCTTTTTCACCAGCGTGAGATATAATTTCAGCTTCACGAGCATGGTTTTTAGCATTTAAAACTTCATGTTTTAGTCCTTTGCTATTTAGCAAATTAGATACTTCTTCGGATGATTCAACACTAACAGTACCGATAAGAATTGGTTGTCCTTTTTCGTGTCTTTCTTTAACTTCCTCGACCAACGCTGCAAGTTTCTCATTCTTATGAGCATAAATATAATCTAATGCATCAATTCTTTGCACAGGCTTATTTGTTGGAATTTGAACAACACGCATGTTATAAATCTTTTGGAATTCTTCTTCTTCCGTTTTAGCGGTACCAGTCATACCAGACATTTTTGTAAAAAGTCGGAAAAAGTTTTGATATGTGATTGTAGCAAGTGTAACTGTCTCTTGCTTAATTTCAACACCTTCTTTAGCTTGAATAGCTTGTTGAAGACCATCAGAATATTCACGGCCCTTCAAAATACGTCCTGTAAATTGATCAATAAGTTGAATTGTGTGGTCAGCATCAACCATGTATTCAACATCTCTTGCCATAATATAGTTAGCTTTAAGAGCTTGATAAATTCTATGAACTAAATCTTGATGTTCAGGGTCATAAAGATTTCTAATACCAAACATTCTTTCTGCTTTTAAGCTTCCTTCTTCGGTTAAGCTTGCAGTTTTATCTTTAATATCGATATCAAAATCTTTATCTTTTTTAAGAGTTTTTACGAATCTATCCGCAACTGTATATTGAGAAGCAGTAGCTTTTGCTCCGCCAGAAATAATTAATGGTGTTCTTGATTCATCAATTAAAATTGAATCAGCTTCATCAATAACGGCATAATTAAGTCCGCGTAAAACGCGTGCATTAGGTGACTTAGTCATATTATCACGTAAATAATCAAAGCCAAGTTCAGAGTTTGTTGTATAAGTAATATCACATAAATGTGCTTGTTTCTTTTGTTGAGGAGTGAGCTCTCTTAAATTGCAACCAACAGTTAAACCTAAGAAACGATATACTTGTCCCATCCAATCCGCATCACGCGATGCAAGATATTCGTTAACCGTAACAACATAGGCACCTTTTCCTGCAAGAGCATTTAGATAAATTGACATTGTCGCGGTAAGAGTTTTACCTTCACCTGTTTTCATTTCGGCAACATCGCCATCATGCATAACCAAGGAACCAATAATTTGAACTTTGAATGGAAATTGATGAAGTGTTCTCCATGCTGCTTCACGAGCAACGGCAAATGCTTCATATTTAATTTGATCAAGTGTGGCACCATCAGCTAATAATTGTTTAAAGTATGGAGTTTTTGCTCTTAATTCTTCATCACTTAAAGCACGCATTTCTTTTTCATATGCAATAACTTTGTCTGCTTCACGTTCATATTTTTTTAATACACGAGCATCGACTCTAAATAGTTTTTCAATAAAATTGGCCATAATTTACTCCCAATAATAACTTTGATATTTTAGCATTTATTAAATGCTTAAACAATAAGGACAGTCCCAAACTTTATCACTGTTCACTAAAAAAATAAACACAGTGTATTAGTTACTTGCGTTGCAATTATTTTTTTGAGTTTTATTTCCCCATTTATTTGAATCAAAAAAATCTAAAAATTAAAAACATTTCATTCAAAATGAGTAGTAATCCCGGAAAATTGTGGATACGTTTCATTTTTGATTCTCCGTAAAATAATAATCAATGCAAAATTTACCAAAACTTAAGAAGATATAATATTTCTATTACTCCTTCACAATTAATTTTATAAATAAAGAGGAGCGTAGTAACTGCTTAACTATGATTCATCATGATGAACAAAGTTAGTCAAGTTTTTTGACATTATATATGATAATTGTAAAGAATATCTTGTCTAAGTATTATGATGTTTTTGTTTTGGCTGAGCTGTTTTGCTAAGTACGAGAACCTTAAGTTTTTTAGGATGAAATTCATTAACTAAATTAATCATTGTTCTAATTGTCGATCCACTTGTGAAAACATCATCAACTAATAGAATATTTTTTCCTTTTAAATAAGCACCATCATGAATTTTAATAATGTTTTTTATATTTTTTCTCTCAGAAAAACTTAAACTAGATTGTTTCATGTCTTTTTCTTTAAAAAAACAACTAACTATAGGCATATTTAAGTTCTTGAAAATTGTTATAACATGATTAAAACCTCTTTTTTCATCATGAGAAATATGTGAAGGTGCAGGAACTAAAATATAATTTTTAAACTTTATCTTAATATAATCTAAATAGTTTTCTAAAAATATTGATGATAATTCGATATCATAACAGCCTTTAAATTGATACAAACACTGTTGAAACATTTCATTATATTCATATAAAACAAGTAAACTACATCCTTCAAAATTATATTGCTTAAATATTGGATGAAATTTGGAAAAGCATTCTTCACAAATGGTGGGTTTATTTTTTAGCAAAGAATGAAAAGATTGGCATCCAAATTCTTTAAAACATATTTTGCAGATATT
>ERZ808274.523-NODE-523-length-18529-cov-3.299448_pt1 | contig 18529 bp, 13 predicted proteins | sample MGYA00521277_ERZ808274 | MGnify/ENA primary metagenome ERZ808274 (study PRJEB31516, sample SAMN03275597) | gut metagenome | biome: mammalia-associated habitat; material: feces | host: Papio cynocephalus | place: Kenya | collected 2012-07-28 ... | reverse complement strand
AAAAACCGTCTATTAAAATCAGAAAAAGACAAGATAGTAGATGAGAAGCTCCCAGATACTATCTGAGGGGGCTCCACATAGTATATATGAAGCTCCTATGTAGTATATAAGAAGCTCTGATGTTCTATATAAGAGTTTCTCATATTTAAAATGAGAGGTTGCCGTATAGTAGATCGTTGATGCCCGGAAGCTATGTACTCTTAGGTCAAGTTGCAAACGTTGCAGAAAAAATTGCAGAAAAAATCACCGACGCATCAAAAAAAACCGCATTTCCTTTTTGCAATTAAAAATAAAGCACTACTTTTGCAATCCGAAAACGGGTAAGTGCTGTACGGCTAGCTCCCTTCGAATCCTCCAGGGCTTGACCGCAGCAAAGGTAGTTGGTTGTAGCAGCGCGATGCAGAGAGCTTGCCCACCCGCCTCTTTAGCTCAGTTGGCCAGAGCACGTGATTTGTAATCTCGGGGTCGTTGGTTCGAATCCGACAAGAGGCTCAAGACAAGAAACAAGGACATCTTCAACGAAAAGGAGATGTCTTTTTTTGATTGTTGCCAACCAAATCAAGACAAGGCTCATGGAAGAAATTCACCTTTCCCCCGCCGATTTGCAACAGCCGTTGGAACTGCCGTTTGCCGAAGGAGGCATCCGTGCCGGTTTCCCGTCGCCGGCTCAGGACTTCATCGGCGAATCCATTGACTTGAACCGCGATTTGATAAATCACGCCGAAAGCACGTTTTATGCAAGGGCTGTGGGCGATTCTCTGAAAGACGCCAACGTATACGAAGGCGACATATTGGTAGTCGACAAGTCGCTCGAGCCACGCGACGGTGACATGGCCGTTTGCTGTGTCGATGGAGATTTCACGCTGAAGTTCATAGAAAAACATCCCGACTATCTGCTGCTGCGTCCTGCCAATGCGGCCTACAAGCCCATCAAAGTCCTTCCCGACGATTATTTCATGGTGTGGGGCATCGTCACGTATATAATTCACAAGGTGCGCCATCGGAAATGATCGGAGTAGTAGACTGCAACAATTTCTTTGTGAGCTGCGAAAGGGTGTTCCATCCCGCTTTACGCGGCAAACCGGTCATTGTGCTTTCCAACAATGACGGCTGCGTCATAGCACGCAGCAATGAGTCGAAAGAGATGGGAATCAAGATGGGCATGCCGTTCTATCAGATCAAAAGGCTTGTGGAAAATGGAGAGCTTCATGTGTTTTCAAGCAATTTCGCCTTGTATGGCGACATGTCGCGCAGAGTGATGTCGGTGGTGCGCGGAATGGCAGGCCACATCGAAGTCTACTCTATCGACGAAGCCTTTCTTGACCTCAGCGGAATTTCCGACTTTACAGCATTCGGGCTGGCACTTTCTGAAAAGGTGGAACGATGGACAGGCATTCCCGTCAGCGTCGGGATAGCAGCAACGAAAACCTTGGCAAAGATGGCAAGCCGCTTTGCCAAAAAATATAAAGGCTATCGCGGATGCTGCGTAATCGACACGCCCGACAAGTGCCAAAAGGCTCTTGGCCTGTTTCCCGTAAAAGATATATGGGGCATTGGCCGGCAATATGTAAAGCAGCTCGACTATTATGGAATAAAGACGGCAGCCGATTTTCTGAAATGGAACAGGCAACGGGTGGCGCGTGAGTTCGGACAACCGGGCGTGCGCACCTGGCTGGAATTGCAGGGAATTCCGTGCTGCGATCTGGAAATGTCGGCCGGTAAAAAAAGTATCACGCGCTCACGCAGCTTTCATGAAGCCATTGCCGACTACGAACAACTGCGTGCCGTCATTGCCGACTTCGCAGCCATTTGTGCCGCCAAGCTGCGCACTCAAAAGGGATATGCCGCCGAAATCTCGGTATTCATTCATACCAATTACTTTCGCGCTGACCTGCCGCAATACAGCAATTCGGCACGGTTAACATTCGATGTACCGACGGCTGATGCGCGCGAATTGATCAAAGCCGCCGCTGCCGCCTTGAAAAAAATCTATCGTCATGGATTCCTGTACAAACAAGCCGGTGTCACCGTATCGGGCATTGTTAACGGCTCGGTACAGACTGCCTTGTTCGACCCCGTGAACCGTGTCAGACAGGAAATGCTGTTGCAGAGCTTAGACTGCATACGCAACAAGATGGGCGACAATGCCGTGCGCATAGCCAGCCAGGGAAACAGCTTCGAGATTTCCAACCGGCAATTTACTTCACATCGCTATACAACCGACTTGAACGACATTATTCAGGTGAAATTATCTTAGCCCATGACCATGCCCAAACATACTGACAGCCTACGGCAGGAAGCCCCGACGGAACGTTTGCAGGCAACCGACTATTTCGATACGCTTTACACCCTGTCATCGTTACCGGCTACACCTGAATCTTATTTGTCGCTATATTCGCTTTTGCAAAACATCTGCGAAAGCAAGTCGCCGCAAGCTGTCTTCTCCAACTTGTTCTCGCGGCTCAGTTACGTTTGCCGCCATTCGGGACTCACGCCTGCCGAGACACAATCCATGCAAAGCCTACGGCGCAAGTGCCATCATCTGTCAGAAACGGCCATAGACAGCATAATGTTTTTGTCCGACATCAGGCAAATGGCCGAATTCGTGGGGAAAGTATTCAGATGCGGCATACCGGAACGGTTGCGAAACTTGTTTCCTACCAAAATCGGACAGGAAAAAGTCTTTTCAAGAAAAGCCTTCTATCCCTACTTGCGCGTAGAAGTAAAAAAATGGGACAAGCAATTTATCTATGCAGAAAAAGACGAAGCGACCAATGACGCACAAATAAAAATCGACTACAGGAAAGGAGGGTTTGACGGGGATCTGGAGTATATCGGAGAGCTACTGAAAGCCGAAATGCCATTGAACTTATTAAAGACTACGGTAACGGAAGACGATATCTACATGCCCGAAACCATAGTGGTGTATCCCGACTATCTGATAGAGGTTTCGTCGCTCGCAGCCTGCTTCAAGGAATACGGGCACAGTCCCATCAACTATATCCTGAACCGCCTGCAAACACACCGGAACACAAGCTACACGCTTTTGGGACAAGTATCGGGATTGTTTCTGGACAATCTGATAAACCATCAGCCCGGCAAAGAGCCTGCCTATGCAGATTCTATTCGCAAGGCTTTCGGAGAAATGCCATTGCCGTTTGCTCTTGTCAATCTTAACGAGCATTTTCGTTTTCATGAAGAAGCACGAAGGCAATTTGACAACCTGCAAAAATTGGTTCACGACCGTCTGGAACAAGACTACGGCTTTCAACTGACAAAGACTTTGATTGAGCCATCATTCATTTGTGAGGCATTGGGACTGTCGGGGCGTATGGATCTTTTGCAAAGCGATTACAGCAAACTGGTTGAGCAGAAAAGTGGCAAAATGGACGAATTCAGGCATACCCACCGCGAAGCACATTTTGTGCAGATGATGCTCTATCAGGCTATATTGGAATATGGGATAGGCGTTTCGCCTTCACGAACCGACACCTATTTGCTGTATTCGAAATATACAGACGGCCTGATGCACGAACAGACCTACAAAAAGCTGCTGCGCGAAGCCATCGCCCTGCGCAACAGGATTGTGTCACAGGAAATGGTATGCGCGCAGGGAAACATCGGCAAGCTCCTGACGGGATTGACCCCCGAACAGCTATGCACTGAGTCTGTCGGGAAGCTGTGGGCACAATATCAACGGCCGGAATTGGAAAAACTGCTACGCCCGTTCCAAAGGCCGCAAACCGAGCGGGAGAAAATTCTGCAAAGTTACTTTTTCCGCTTTTACACGTTCCTTTGCCGTGAAAACATGATGAGCAAAACTACCGTTCCGGGCAATGCCGGTCGGGCCTTTTCGGATTTGTGGAACCTGCCGGAACAATTACGTCACGAACTTGGCGGAATGTACTGCAATCTGCGAGTGGAGAGCATATCGGGAACAGACGCTAATCCGACAGATGTCACTTATATTTCACTCACTAACGAACAGAAAGACGACATGTGCCTTTCTGATTTCCGCACAGGAGATGCCGTATTGCTCTATCGCCATGACAAAGAAAAGCCGGACGTCAGGCATCAGTTCCTGATGCGGGGAAATATCTCCGAACTGAAAGAAAACGGAATCGTCGTCAAACTGCGCCATCCGCAATGCAACAAAAGTATATTTGGCAGCAAAGATGCTCGCTACGCCGTTGAACACGATTTGGTGGAATCGTCGGCCAATCGCCTGTTTTCCTTTTTGTATATGTTTTTGACCGGTTCGGAAGACCGGCAAGACCTTTTGCTGAACCGGCGCAGACCATATCACACAGAAGAAAAGGCTCTGAAAGGAAATTATGGCGCACTCAATGACCTGATAAAAAAAGAACGAAGCAGCAGAGACCTGTTTTTTGTGATAGGCCCACCGGGCTCGGGCAAAACGAGCCGGGCCTTGCGACATATGGTTGAAGAAGAGTTGCGAAACGATACGCAGCATCTGCTTATTATGGCATATACCAATCAGGCGGTAGACGAAATATGCAGTATGCTTGACGTAATCTGCAAAGACGAGCCCGATTTGCTGACCGATTATCTCCGCATAGGTTCCATGCTGACAGCTGACAAACGCTATCATCAGCGTTTCTTGGACGAGAGATGCACACACATAAGGAATGCCGGTGAACTCCGATTACTACTGACGGGAACGAAAGTTTACGTTGGCACTACTTCTTCCATCTCGGCTCAGGCAGAATTGCTCGGCAAGATACATTTTTCGGTGGCATTCATAGACGAAGCCTCTCAAATATTGGAACCGCAAATGCTGGGACTGCTCTTTGCACGCCAATGGAGGGACGGAGCTTGGCAAGACAGCATCGGGCGTTTTGTCATGATCGGAGACCAGAAACAATTGCCGGCAGTGGTTCAGCAGAGCACGGACGAATCAGCGGTCAAAGAAGCATGCCTGCAGGAAATCGGCTTGCATGATTGCCGCAATTCACTGTTTGAACGCTTGCTTGCGGCCTGTCAGGCTTTGCACGAGACCCACTCGTTTGCTTTGCTTGAGACACAAGGACGTATGCATCCTCAATTGTTCAAGTTTGTCAACGAACATTTCTACTCAAACCACCTGCATTGCGTTCCTCTTGCCCACCAAAAACGCGGAATCGACGAGCTTTATCCGCTTGTGGGCAATCGACAGCCGGCTCTTGCACTGTCGACCAACAGGATGGCATTCTTTCATTGCCTGCCTGACGAAAAGGGATTCAACGGCAAGCAGAACATTGCCGAGGCACGCCTTGCTGTGCGTTGCATCAAGGAACTGCAATCGCTCTATAAAGCACATCGGCAGGCACTGAATGCAGCCGATGTCGGAATAATAGTGCCCTACAGAAACCAAATAGCGGCCATTAGAAAAGAAATGGAAAATCAAGATGTGCGCGGCCTTGAAAACATCACGATTGACACGGTAGAACGCTTTCAAGGAAGCCAACGGGACATCATCTTTTATTTGTTTACCGTGCGTCATGCCTGCCAACTGCAATTCTTAGCCGCGTCTACCTATTTGGAACAATACGACAATGAAACATCCTATTGGGTAGACAGAAAGCTCAACGTGGCACTGACACGGGCACGCGAACAGATGTTCTTAATTGGGAATGCTGGGTTATTAAGCCACAATAAAATCTACCGTCAACTTATCAACTCGTTGAAAGAGCAAGGCTGTTACTACGATACCAACACCTTCTAAAGTTAACACAAGTCTTGCCAGACAGCTATCTGGCAACGCCATAAGAATCTTTGAAACTCACGACATAGAATAGAGGCAGATTGGCTGCATCAGCAACCCACAATCCACTTACTGCCGGGAATGAACGACAGCAATTTGGTAGTGATATAGCTGCTTACAAAGGTGCTCGCAGCAATGGCAGGGATGGCTGCCACAGTTGGCAAGGCAAGAATCTGCTTGAAAATGGTGGCCCACATTCCGAGCCAGAAGATGTGCATGAGATACATGCCGTAACTCATCTTGGACAAATCGGTAATGAACCGCAATGGCTTGTCTATGCAGGTAAACATGATGAAGGTTCCGGCAGTAAGCATCACACAGTTGATGGTGCAGAAGCTCCACCCTATTTCAATCTCGGGTGTAACGAGGTTGACGCCAGGAACAGCCTGTACCCAGAACGACCATATGGTAAGAGCGGCCCCAACAAACATCAGCACGAAGCCAATGGCCATACGTTTGGAACGACTCCATGTGAGATGCGTGCGAATATAATGTGCCAGCACAAGATAACCGAGATAGCCTGAAAAATACCACAGCATGTGGTATTGGTTCCAAAAGCATTCGCCCCATATTTCGCCACACCAACGGTTGAGAAATGGCATACAGGTGGAAATGAGAAACAGGATGATGAAGAAAAGCTCTTCCTTGGCTGTTGCCTTTTGCAACCAAGGCGAGATAAACGGTATAAACAGATACAAACTGAAAAGCGGATACATAAACCACAAGTGTCCTGCCAATGTAGGGAAATTGAACAGAATACGTGACAGGTCGCGCAGCGATGTATCACCGTCTATCTGTCCCCACAGCATGGGCAATGTGCTGTAGAGCACCATAAACACAAAAAAAGGCGGCAATATGCGCGCGGCACGCTTTAGGTAGAACTGCCAGATGGTTTGTCCGGGCTTCATGGGGGCAAGCAAAAATGCGGATACAATGATAAACAAGGGAACTGACATGCGGGAAAAGCCATCGTAAATTGACACCCACAGGCGGTCGCTCTCATTATGGAGGAACGATATAGGCCCTGCCATATCGGTAGAGCCTTCACCACCATAAAAATTCTCACTGGCATGCACCAGCATTACAAGGAAGCATGCAAAGACGCGCACATAGTCAAGAAAAACAATCCTTTGCTGTTGCATAACTCTATCTAAGGCTTTAATAATGAAATGAGCTACCGCCTAAGAATTCTCTCAGAAGGGATGTAGGAGGCAGGTCATCAATCTGCATTGGCTGAATATACTGCAAGAACTTTTTCAATCGGTAGGCTTCGCTGTGTTCGGGCACGTTTTCGGGAACCATTTCCAACAGAGGCAATGCTTGGTTGCGCAGCCCGGCCAACTCAAAAAGGAGTGCGGAATTAAACATGATGTCGGCATTTTCCTGATAAGGGAATATCCATTTCTGTTCTCCTGCTGTGACACTCGGCCAACGTTTGATGGTATCCAAAGCCGAATAGCCGCGATATTTATAGTCGCGCACTATGCGGCGCAACAGCCTGTTATCGGTAGTCGGTATATAGTTATGATCATCAAGCAAAATGGTTGTCAAGGCCGATACGTAAATCTTGTATTTCAACAAATCGCTGATATTTTCGGTAAGTTTAGGATTGAGTCCGTGTATGCCTTCCATAATAATGATGGTGCGCTGATCCAATCTTAACTTTTTGCCGCTCATCTCGCTTTTACCTGTTTGAAAGTTGTATTTGGGCAATTCGATTTCATGACCGGCAAAGAGTTCCTGCAAATCGTGTTCGAGCCTTGACAGATTTAATGCATCAATGGATTCAAAGTCGTATTCACCTTTCGCATCACGCGGTGTTTTGACACGGTCAACGAAATAGTCATCCATAGAGAAAGCAACAGGATGATATCCGCACACCATCAGTTGTATGGCAAGACGTTTGGAAAATGTGGTTTTACCACTTGATGAAGGTCCGGATATAAGCACGAGACGCACCTCGGGACGATGTTGTATTTCTTCTGCAATTTGACAGATTTTCTTTTCCTGCAATGCTTCAGCAATATTAATCAGGTCGGAAGTATAGCCATTGGAACTTGCGGCATTAAGGTCACCTATGGTGCGAAGTCCTATGATTTTCTGCCATCGCTGATGCTCACGAAAGATGTCAAGCATCTTGTTTTGTTTGATGAGTGGCTTCAGTACAAGAGGGTTGTTGCCATCCGGCACACGCACAAGCACTCCGTCATGATAGCGCATAATGTCATATAGATGGATTTTACCGGTACGTGGCAGCAATGCCCCATAATAATAGTCTGAATAGTCTTCCAACGTATGATAGCTGGAATAAAGCGTTTGAAGCGAACCGAGCAATCTCACCTTGCTCTCCATTCCTTTGCTTTTAAAGAGCTTGATGGCATCTTCCGTATGGCATACCGTACGTTGAAATGGCAGGTCTTTGCTGATAACCTCGTCCATGCAACGACGAATATTGGCAATATCTTCGTCTTCAAGAGGACGTCCGAGATCAAGCCGGCAATAATAGCCGTTCGATACAGGAGCTTCCATACAGAAGTCTTTGTCGGGAAAAAGCTTCTTGATGGCATATCCCAGAATGAAAAACAGAGAGCGCGTATAGGTGCGCAGCCCCGATGGGGAATGCAGGTCGAGAAACTCCACATCCTTATTGGTATAAACAATGAAGTCCAGGCCTTTGACAACGTTGTTGACCCTCGCTGCAGCTATATCGCCAAGACCCTCTATGGATGTCTGTCTATAGATTTCTTCGAGTGTACTTCCCGCTTCTACTTTGATTGGGCGGTTATTATTGACGCAATGTATAGTTATTTGTTCCTGCATGGCATCTGATTTTTCCTTTTTATTTCAATGGCAAGCATGACGTTTCCCCCGTATAGAAACGCCTTTCGGAGCCGGAAGTCACGGTTGAACTATTTTTTCAACGCACTCTTTATTTCCTTGCTTGGCTTATAACGTTTGTTTAAGCCCTTGATAACATCTTCTGTGATATTAAACTTTTCATCTGCCAGCAGTATATTATCACCGGCCTTGCTGATGACAAAGTTATATCCGTAGGTGGCGTTATAGGCTTTCAAGAAGTTGTGCAGGGAGTCGCGCAAGGCATCGTTGTATTTTGTCTGCTCCTTTTCAAATTCTCCTGCCAGACTTTGTTGCAGATTTTGCAACTGTATCTGTTTCTTTTGCAAGGACACTTGTACGCTTTCCGCCTGCTCACGCGTATAAGCACCCGATTGCATCTTGCTTTGAAAATCGGCTAATTGCTTTTGGAGAGCCAGACCTTTGTTGTTGAGTGTATTTTGAATCGTCTCTGTCTTCTTTTTCAAGATTTCCGTATAGTCTATGCAGAACTGATATTTTTTCATGAGCGAGTCCACGTCTACATAGGCTATCTTGGCCGATGCCTCCTCTTTGGGTGATGCTGCTTGCGAGGCTTTGGGTGCGGCAGGTTTGTTACAGCCGGCAAACACGGCTGATGCAAATAGTATTGACAAGCTCAATAGGGTGTTGTGATGTTTCATGTTTGTGAGAAATTTCTATTTAATGTGTTCCTTGATGCGGAATCCGCTGTTTTTTCGTTGGTTCCTGTCCTGTTGCTTGGCACAGAATATGCCTTGACTGTTTAAAGCTTTGTTGCCATCAATATGCGAATTGACAAAGTCTTTCTTCCCGCAAAGCAGGCGTATCGACAATAACAATACCGACAAAAGTATTATGGGTAAAATCACCAATGCTGTTTGTAACATGTCATGAACTGGTTGAATGGCAAAGTTAGTGTATATTGCTCAAAATACAAAAGAAAAAGAGTGTTTTCTTTTATCGGGCAGTCTCTTGGAATTCATAGCAGCCGGCATCACTATGGCCATCGGCAAGGCGGGGACGGCCTAAACGGTCGTTGGGATAATAGATAGACGTGACGGTTTCATCTCCCAATCCTACGGCCGGAGATTCCTTTACCAATTTGAAGCTATAGATGAGTGCCGCATTGTTAAACTTCGGAAAGTTTCCTTCGCGACACACCTTGTTCTTTGAATTGTCCCATTTGCAGCCGACAATCTGCCCATCGTCCACTTCGGGCGTATCGAGCAAGCTGTTGTAAAAGCCATAGTTGAAGGCTGCTTTAGGATATGCTTCCGACTTGACGCCATATATTTCATCGTCCGAATAGCCGGTGATGATGCTGTTTCGAACAGAGAGTTTTTCAATGGGATAAGGCTGCCCGTTGAACTCATTGCTATAGTACAATGCACCATCGCGCCGGGCCTCAAACGGATAGCAATTGGCAATGGTGCAGTGGACGAAGTCTGCATTTCCGCCATAAACAGCTATGCAATAATTGGCTGCATTGGTTATTTGCGTGTTACCGACAAAAGCATTGGTTGAAAAGAGGGTGATGCAATTGCCTCCCATATTGTGTACAACGCTGTTTTCCATTCTCAGCTTCTCACGGCTTGCATCCGACGAGTCGCATACGATGCCGTAGTTACCGCTGTGAATATCACAATAGTTCAGCTCATTTCCATAGCTCGAAGACGTGAAACGTATTCCCTGCCACTGATTGGGAACACGGTCGTAGGGCTGATTCTCAAACATCATGTCGGTGCGGTCGCCCCTGAACACTATTTGTTGCTTTAACGTACCTTCAGCCTTCAGGCTTCCATCCACACGCAGTCCGGCGTTGCTGTGGAAATACAGCATTGCACCTGCCTGCAAGGTGAGGGTCACTCCTTCGGCAACAGTCAGGCTGTCATAAATAAGGTATGGACGACCCGAAGCAAGAATGCTGTCACGCATAACATGTATGTTGCGCATCACGTTCACATTTTGGCTGAAAGCCGTGAGCACCACCGACTGCCGCATTCCGTTAGCCAATGTGAATATGAGGCGGGCCGATACCTCTACAGGCTCATCCCTGTCGTAAGCCTCGGGAGTAAGCTCCACAAATATCCTCAGGCTGTCGCCTTTCCTGCGTTCGATGGGCTGCTGAAGACCATTATTAATATACAATCCGTCTGCGTTGACCCGAAAGCCCCGGCTTTCACCATTCTCGAAACTTATGTCTGTTATTCTGATTCCTTTCTTGTTGTGGTTATAGGCCATGAAATACCTTGTGGGCGTTCCTACATTGGCCAGCACCGTATCAAACTTCAATGTATCTATGGAAAAGTCGAGTGTGGCATCTGCCGGAGTGTCAAATTTCTCTTCGTCCATGCAGGAAAGCATGCATCCACATAGCAACAGGAGCATCAGGAACAAGAACTTGCGCATTGCGATTGAGATGATGGATGAAGATGAGGCGGTACAAACCAACTGTCCGCACCGCCTCATCAATTTTCAACTTACCCGGCAGGTATATTCCTAAGTATTTCTTTCAGATGATCCCAGACTTTTTCCACGGTAGGAATAAGCAGACGTTCGTCGGGGCTATGTACCCCGCGAAGGGTCGGTCCGAACGATATCATATCCATTTCGGGATATTTTTCGCTGAACAGACCGCATTCCAGACCTGCGTGGATGGCACGTACCTCAGGCTTATGCTTGAACAGGCGCTCGTAAGCATCAACGGCAATCTTCAGCAAAGGACTTGAGGGGTCAAGATGCCAGCCGGGATAGCCGGTATTAACATCAACCTTAGCACCGGCCAAATCGAACACAGAACTTACCGCGTCACAGGCCGCAAGCCGTTTGCTGGTCAGGTTGCTGCGCTGCATGGTCTCAATTTTTATCTTGTCGCCTTTCAAACGGATGCTGGCCAGATTTGAAGATGTCTCAACAAAGTCCTTGATGTCCTGACTCATGGCAAAAACACCGTTGGGAACGGCAATAATAGCCTTGATAAGACGGTCGCCAATGTCTTTCCTGATCACCTTTTCGGCCGGTGGAACGCTTTCCAGACTGAACTTCATGTTTTTTTCAGTTGCAAAGTATTCTTCCTCAAATTCCGAAGTCATCACATTGAAATCCACACGCACATCTTCCTTATACTTTGATGGCACGCTGCAAACGGCATAACCGTCACGAGGTATGGCGTTGTGCAATCCTCCGCTTTGTACATCGGCCAAACGCACATCATACTTTTTCATGAAACGATAAAGCAGGCGGAACAACAGCTTGTTGGCATTGGCTCTCTTCTTTTCTATATCATCACCCGAATGTCCGCCGGTAAGGCCTTCCACCTGAATCTTGAAGAAAAAGCCGTCGGCCGGTGCCGGTTCATATTCCACATCAAATGCAGCATTTGTATTGGCTCCGCCGGCACAGCTGATAAAAATCAATCCTTCATCTTCCGAGTCCAGATTGAGCAGATATTTACCCGTCATAAATCCGGGCTTGATGCCCGAAGCTCCTCCGAGACTGGTTTCCTCGGCACGGGTAAAGAGACATTCTATGGGGCCGTGCTCTATGCTGTCGTCGGCCAGCAAAGCCATTTCCATCGCCACACCTATCCCGTCGTCAGCACCAAGGGTAGTTCCTTTGGCATGCATCCAATCACCTTCTACTACGGTTTCAATAGGGTCTTTTTCAAAGTCGAAATCCAGTCCTGCGATTTTTTCGCATACCATATCCATATGACTCTGTATGACAGTAGTCGACAAGTGTTCATAGCCCTTTGTGGCCGGTTTTCGGATAAGGACGTTCCCCGTTTGGTCCATAAGGGTCTCCAGCCCCAGTTTCTTGCCGTAATCCATCAGGAACGCCATCATCTTCTCCTCCTTGTTCGAAGGACGGGGAATGCGATTCACTGCCGCAAAGCAGTCGAAGACGATAGCAGGCTTCAGCTTTGATTCTTCCATATTCATCAACTTTTGAGTGTTATTTCATCGGTTATTTTTCGCAAAGGTAGCGATTCTCCTAAAAATAGGATAACATTTGCAGCAAGAACTTTGTACCTACATCACGTTTGTGACTTTTTTATGCAAATATGGCTTTGCGAAAGTTTATCGGATGCTGAATCGCAGGTACGAACGGTCATCATAACTGTTGGCCTGTGGCAAAATGCCTTTCGTTTGCTTGTTTTCCCGGATGCAAAGCGGGTCTCTTTGGTTGAGCTCATGCAGTTTTTCCTCGGTTTCGTGCAAGGAGTCGCAGAGCACCGGATAGCCATCGGATGCCAAAATAACTTCACCCGAATCGACATGAAACGTCCTAATGGCTGAAAGAGGAAAAGGCGTTCCGTCGATGACGGCATAGCTGTAGGGATTGTCCGGAGTGCCGTTTTGAAAAGCCTGCTGGTCATGCAGCGCGTCGGCAATGAACTTGCGTCCCAAATCGCTGCGTTGCAGTTGGGATTTGATGCGCTCCCGTTCCGATTTGCTGCGTCCCTGCTCCAACAGGTGGCATAGGATGTCGGAACGTACCTGTGCCAGGATGCTGTCGATGAGCTTGTTGTTGGTGTAGGTGTGCCCGCCGAAACGGCACTGACAGTCGCCGAAAAGCCATACGGCTTTCCGGTGCAGGCTGAAGAGAGCCACGCTGGCTGTAGGGCGGATGGAGGGATGCCGTAGGGCGGCCGTCTCACCGAAACGGGCGCGGCAATAGCCGGCTATGGCTTGTGTCAGGTGGCATACGGCCTCTTCGGCCGAACTGTCGGGCGGCAGCGACCTGACGGATGCTGAAAGCAGACGTGCCGCTACTTGTCCCGGAGTTTCCGGACCATAGGCGGATGTATGATCCTTGCTGGTGGCACCATCAATGACCGCGCAAAAGCACGGGGTGACCACGATGGCATCTTCCGTGGGGATGCCGGGTGCTTTGGGCACAAGGCTGCGCTCGATGATGTCAATCAATGTCGCTGCCGTTTTCGGGAGCCTGTGTCGCTTCCCATTGCCTGTAGGCTTCGATGAGCCGGTTAAGGCCGTAGGCCTTCATCTTGTCGTGATAGATCACGTCGATGCACAGGTCCAAAAGGTCTTTGCAATCGCTTTTGGCAGCTATGATGGAACGGATGTTGTACTTGAGTTTTTCGAGTACGGACTCATCGACATAACCGTTGCTGTCGACCAATTGGTGGAACAAGGAATAGCGGCGGATGGTACGGAACGTTTCTTCCGAAATGTCCATGCAGTGTGTGCCTGTCTGGTTAAGTTGGATGTTGTAAGTCATAAACAGATGTCTTTATGGGTTATTGGGATAACATGCTGAGAAATGCGCCCATCAGTCTGTTGCGTGCCTCTTCTTCGTTGATGCTTTCGAATGGAAAACCGAGGGCCATAACCGTGGATTGCTTGTCGGCATAGGCAATGCCGGCGCAAGTTCCGTCGGAATAGGTGAAACAGGGAAAGGCTTCGCCCACAGGAGCCAGCCGTTCGGGATGGGTCACGGCATAGTGCCCGCGGCCTAAGGCACGAAGTATAGAAAAATTCCAGTCGTTGCCTTTTACGAGTGAGTCGGCGGGTAGGCCGTCGTCTTCGGATGGCGCATAGTGCAGGATATGGGCGGCAAAATCGTGTTCGTGCCTGTTTTTCAGGTCGGAAGTAAGATAGGAACCCGAAACCAGAAGGCTTCCGCCTTGTTTCAGATAATTCTCTATCAAGGTGCGCAGTTGCGGAGTGAAAGTCTTATAGGAGACAATGCTGCTTTCGCCGCAGTCTTTTTGCAGTCCGAAAATCAGGTCTACGGCCTTGTAGCTGTTGAGGTCGATGCCACCGCCGACAAGGGCATCCATGCTGCATGAAGAAAACGAGCAATGCCTGTTGCGGGCTATGGCGCGGCCGTGCAGGTAGGGATAGTCGAAAGTGTTGCCGGCAATCATTGTGCCTTGCAGTTCGGTATCGCTGTAGCCGAATCCGTCGGGGCCTTCTCCGCGGGTTGCCGAAGGGTCGAAATTGAGTTGGCGGCCGCAATATTCGGGACTTTGCCTGTATGCAACTCCAAGGTCGGCATCCAGGTCAAACCCCATGCCCCGCGAATCGTTGACAACGGCAGGTGCGCTCAGACGGGTAAAGCCGTTGACAATCATAACTTCTTTTGTGGCGCCCGAGGCGTGCATCACGGAGAGTTCTTCTGAGGGAAAACTCTTGCCGCCTTCGTTGAAAGCGCAGACCTTGAAGCTGTAGATGACATCGGAGGGAATGGATATGGATGCGGCTGTCGTTCCCCTGATGACCGTTCCGTTGTCGAAATCCTCGCCATCGCGACGCATATAGACGATGTAGCCGTCGGGGCGGGCCGAAGGTTCCAGACTGTCATCTGTGGGAAGCCACGAAAGCAGCACCTTGCCGTCGGGCTGCAGACAGGCGGCAAAATTGCGGATGGGAAGGGGCTGGACCGTGCAGGATGTGCCATGCTGATTGCATACGAATCTCAGAATGGCCTTGTAGATGGCTCTCGAAATGAGAAACTTGAAGTTGGGGTCGTGCCCGTATCGCATGTCGGTGAAGTTTTGATGGGAAAGCATTTCGATGATGGCCGATGGCACTTCGGGCAGACGTGTTTCGCTGTAATTGCGGTCGAATATTTCGCGCCTGGTCCATGTGCGCCCCAACGATTGCGACAGGTCGTTGCAGACGGTATATTGCAGCAAAGAAGCCAAATCGGAAGAAGCATAGCGCGAGATGCCTGAGCGGAATGTTACGGCGGCGGTGTCGTTTTCCGTGGTGTGAACGGCCAAGGTGCCAATGACTTCATTGCCGGAAGCTATGCCGGCATCGCTGTGTACGGCCACCGAAAGCTCGAAAGGCACATGCGTGCCTTGGCTGTCGGGTATGTAAGTGCTGCCACCGCCCAAATAGTTCAACGAATTGGAACGGGCATTGATATCGTCGGCATAGTCGTTGAAACCGTCTTTGGTGTCGAATACGGCGTCGGGCATGCCGCTCCATTGGGCAAAATAGCGCGCCCCTTCCAAATAGCGGGGCAGGCCGCTGGTCTGTTCGCTTTCCAAATCGTTGCCGCGTGCGATGTTTCCCATTCCGCCGCCCAAACGGACAGCATCGGCCGAGATGCTTCCTTTTTGGGAACTGAGATTGGTGAGACTTATACTGTTTTTCAGGCTGTGTCCCTTGTTGAAATGGAAAGTGCCGAGGTAGACCCATGTGCCGCCACCCATTTGCTGGTTGACGCGGATGCGGGTGTCAATGCCTCCGTGCGTCACTACGTAGACGGCATCGCTGACATTGTCGGGCAGGTTCTGGTAAGTCACATAGACGGCATAGCTGCCGCTTTTGGCTATGCGCGGAATCCAGTGGCAAGAGGATACAGACGAGGCATCATCGGTTGTTGCGACGCGGCGTGCCGTACCATCGAAAAAAGGGTTCTCGTTGGTGAGGTAGGTATCCTTTAGACGGGCAAAACCGTTTTGTGGAGATTTTTTCCATGGCTCTTTCCCGTTGTGTTCCATATAGGTCTCTTTGTCACCGGCATCGTTGTCGGTGATTATTTCGTGCGTCTGCCAGTCGCGTTCGCGGGGCGTATACACAACGGCACCGCTGTTTTCGAGCATGGGAATGATGTAGGGCACCACGAGCGACTGTGTAAACAGGTCTTCTGTGGTGCAGAACAGTGCCGGCCGCTGCCATACCCAGTTTCCGAGCTTGCTGCTGAAGTAGCGTCCGTGGCTGGCCCATACGGCTATATGACGGTTTTGAAGTCCCTGGCCGGGGCGGTGGGGCGAAGACAGGTTTTCATACCAGGGATTGCCGGTATAATTGTGGGATCCCCAAAGACGTTCGGGATGCTTGTTGTTTTGCAGCAGGTTGGGAATGAGCGAATCGATTTCCAAACCGAAAGCAAACAGGCGAAGCCTGTAGTCGTTGTAGGGAGACGGAAGCGATTGGCGCAACCTGTTGTAGATGGCTTTGTTGATGTCGGGTGTAAACAATTGGGAAGAGAATCCTTCGTTGCCATATACATCCAATGTATGTGCGTCCTCGTCTAATTCGTAATCATCGAGGCCGATGACAAGCTTCGGCTTGAATCCCGGCAAGGTATAATCGGAAAAGAAGCGTTGCAAGGCTTTTTCCAATATGCCCTCGTTGTCGCTTACGGTCTTTTGTGAAGGCGATGCCGGCAATGGAATGCAGAAAAGCAGGAGTAACAGCGCAAAAAGACTAAACCGCTTCATTGTCAATGGCGAACTTTTGGGGGAATCTGGCGCATTTCCCATATGGTGCATAGTAATTGCATATATCCTTGAAATCTTTTTCAAGGTTGCCACTCGGTATAATCTCGCGCGTACAGACGATGGTCTTGTTGCGATAGTCCAAGGCATACAGCTGAATGGGAATTCCGGCTTTTAAGGCAATAAAATAAAAGCCTTTTTTCCAATGACGCGACAATGAGCGTGTGCCTTCGGGCGTTATGGCGATGTGGATGCTGTCGCATTGACGCACATAGTCTGAAAGACTGTCGGTGAGATGGTGCTTGGATTTTCGGTTGATGGGTATGCCGTCCATGTGGCGGAGCAAGATTCCGAGAGGCCAGAAGAACCAATCTTTTTTCATCAGGAAATGTGATGAAAACCCCATGCTTTTACGGTAAAGAATGCCTAAGATAAAATCCCAGTTGCTGGTGTGTGGGGCAACGCAAATGATGCTTTTCTTGTGCAAAGGAATGGTTACGTGTAGCTTCCATCCCAGAATTTTATAAAGGATGATGCTGCAGATTTTTCTCATGAAAGATGTGTGTGATTAAAAGCGGAGCAGAATGTCGGCAGGGCTTTCCAAAAGATGTCTGATGCGTGATTCTTTTTCGCTTCGTTTCCCTTTTTGATAGTAGTTTTTTACGGCACTGACAAATTCGGGATGGGTTTTCCCGAATGCCATAGGAAGGTCGCGCAGCCACAGTTGTCCGTCTTGTATAAAGGGATAAACTGTTGAGGAGCCCTCGGGGCGTATGCCATACCAGGCGGCGGTGGCATCCTGTGGCGAACGGCGGGATGGCAGGAACCAGCGATAGACAGTGCCGCGCCCGGCCGATGTGGCTACAACACCGATTAAGCGCAATTCGGTGTGCTCTTTGCCGAATATCAGCGATGGTGTTGCAATGTGGCAGGCTTCCCAGCGCGAACAGCCGTTGATGGGAGACTCGCCGGCATCAAGGCTGATAGAGGATATGACGGTGTCGGGATATTGAGCGAGCTCTTGCGTCGCTGGGTCGGCCAGAGAGCATGGCAATGATGGTTTCCAATTGCGGGAGGGGAGGCAGAGCCGTATGGACTGACCGTTTTTGAACATGAGTGTGACGCGTGGCAACGACTGGGTTTGAGCCGTGGCGGTTGCCATGGATAGCAGCAAAAAAACTGCTGCCAGATGATTCCTGAACTTGAACATGTCGCTTTTGTTTCTATTTTGGATGTGATTGATGCAAAGTTACGCTTTTATTTGCTGTATCTTTGCATGCGAATTTATAATTATGCTTTTTTCAATGACGTATCTGAAGAATTTTCCATTGACACTTGCATGCGTGGCGTTGATATGGTTCTTGTGTTTTTGCACTCCGCCATCTACGTCGCTCGATGATGTGCCATTTATTGACAAATGGGTTCATATGGCAATGTATGGTGGGACAACGAGCATCTTTTGGCTTGAGTATTGGCGCTTTGAAGCTGCAAACAAGAAATGGTCTAAGCAAAAGCTGCTGGCATTGGCGGTGGCTTTTCCTATATTGATGAGCGGCTTGATAGAATTGTTGCAAGCCTATTGTACAGGAGGAAGACGTAGTGGTGATTGGATGGATTTTCTGGCCAATTCGTGCGGCGTTGTGTTGGGATTGGCTGTAGGACTTACGTGCATGCGGCATCTGGCACATATGTTGCCCCACCGGAAGAAT
>ERZ808274.518-NODE-518-length-18711-cov-3.608223_pt1 | contig 18711 bp, 18 predicted proteins | sample MGYA00521277_ERZ808274 | MGnify/ENA primary metagenome ERZ808274 (study PRJEB31516, sample SAMN03275597) | gut metagenome | biome: mammalia-associated habitat; material: feces | host: Papio cynocephalus | place: Kenya | collected 2012-07-28 ... | reverse complement strand
AACAAATCAACTTGAAAAGGTAATTGCAACGCGAGTAGATGATATGTTGCATTTACTTTTTCAATTAACATTCAAAAACAATTTGAATTGATTTTATATATAGTTTATTATAATTAAGTAGTAACAAATATGGTATTAAAGTCGAATCTCTTAAATATCAAACCTTAAGCATTTATTTGTTTAAGTTTTTTTGTTGCTTATTAAAAGAAAGAATAGTCATTATCTTTCTTAAGGTATAGGAATAAGGAGGAAATTAAAATGAATAAAAAATTATTTGTTCTATTACCTGCTGCATTATTAATGCTTGCCGGCTGTGGTGATAATTCAAGTGAACCAGTTACAACAGAACCTACAAATACTGACACTTCAACAATCACAACAACCACTACAACAACTACTACAACTACAACAAGCGAAGTGGAAGAAAAAGAATGGGTTTTGCTTACAGAAGCACCTGTAGAAGGTGTTAAATATCGCGCCGGCTTAGATCACACTGGTCTTGGAAATAAGAGAATGTATCTTGATGGCACAAATCCTGATGGTGTTGAAAGAAGATTCGCTTTAAATGAAGATGAATCAAAAGCTTCAGTTGTTACTGTTGAAGTTAATGGTGAAGGTTTCAATATTAAAGTTGGTGAAAAATACATTATCGGAAAGAGCGTCACCTCAGGTGGGAAAACATATAGCAATGCTTTATTTAGCGACACACAAGAAGGTTCGCCTTGGTTATGGGATGCAGAATATAATTCATTTACAAATAGCGTTGAAGGTTATGTCGTATTTTTAGGTGTTGGAAAAACTGACACATTTGCTAATGTGGAAGCAAAAGGCTCTTCTAAAGCAGCAAGTTGCCAACATTTAAATTTTTATGTCGAAAAATAAGATTTGCTTATTTTTGGCATAATTTAACAATTTAAGAAAAAATCTTTAAAATGAAGGACTGTATCTTGTAGATACGTCCTTTTTTCTATTGCTCATTGATTTATGAAAATCAAGCATTATTTTATATGTTAAAACTATTCAAATTTATTAATTCTAAATTCTATTGAGGTCATTCTTCTAAGTTCAGAAATATTTAATGTACCAAACACATCGATTGTTTCATTTTTCTTAACATTTTTTTCGTCCATATTGAATCCAAGCAATTTTGTGGTCAATGATAATGGAGTCATTAAATGTTTACCATTGGACACAAATTTAAGTCCTTTTGTTGGTAAATTATATATAACGAATTCTGGTTCATTATTGCCAATTCCAAATGGAGCAAAAGAACGTAATATTTCATAATTTTTGATATTTATGTCATTTAATGATATTTCAATATAATCTTTCTTTACATCTTCTTTAAACGTATGTAACTTAGCGTATTCATTAAAATTGTTTGTAAAAGAAATAAAATCACTTTTTCTTATGCTTAAGCCACCTGCTTGAGCGTGTCCACCACCATTTAAAATGTATTTTTTAAGATGTTTAAAAGCATCAATTACATTAAATCCTTCTTTTGATCTAATCGATCCTTTTAATATATTTGTATCTTTATTATCTTGCGTAAAAACAATAGATGGAACATTATATTCGTTCATTAATCTATTTGATAACAATCCAATCAAACCTTCTTTAACATTCGATAAAATACATATAGAATCGCTATGCTCAACATCAGATATGTTTTCTATAGCCTCTTTTGTGGCGATCTTTCTTAATTCATTAATTTCATTAATCCAAATAGATAGATCATATATTTCTTTTTCATCTTCGCTTATTAAATATTGAACTAATTTATTTACTGAAGTGTCTTCAATCATTCTTCCAACTGCATTAATTTTTGGTGCAACTTCAATAGCAAGCGTTTTTTCATTAAAAATAGATCCGTTAATTAATTCAAGAAATGTGCGATATTTATAATTATTTAAATTCTTAATAGCTAAAAGAACTACATCGCGATTATAATCTTTTAATTCCATTAAATCGCTTATCGTAGATAAACCCGCTAAAAGGACAAGATAATCGTCGTATTTATTAAGAAGAGATCGACTTAAAAATAACGCCATATAACCGCCAGAAGCAATTATATTGCTTACTTTTGAAACAGTAGTATGAATTATGCTGTACGCATTTGGTAAAACATTTGGAACTTCGTGGTGATCTACAACAATAACATCGATTCCAAATTCTTTAGCTTTTTCAATGGCTTCGTTTGCAGATATTCCATTATCTACGCATATTATTAATTTAAATCCATTTTTAGCAATTCTTTCAACACTAGCTACATTTAAACCGTATCCATCAATATATCTAGACGGAATATAATAACTTACATCATAATTGAGCAATTTAAAGGTCTTGACCATTATTGATGTTGCGCAAATCCCATCACAATCATAATCACCGTAAACAATTACTTTTTCTTTGTTTTTCATTGCTTTTTTTATGCGATTAACGGAGTTTTTCATTCCTAAAAATGACGACGGATCTTTTAACGAAATATTAGAAGTATTTTTGATTAAAAGTTCATAATCATCATGCGATATTTTATAATAATTTAATAATTTTTCTAAAAATGTTTTCATATATAAATATAAAGGCTACATGACGTAGCCTTTATTTGATTAATCATTAATACCAATAAATATTGTTTCTTCTGGTTCGCTAGTTTTTGGTTTACTTTGTAATTTAATTTTTGATTTTTTTGTACGATTAATTTTAATCGTTGGCATATGAATCTTTTTAAGTTTTTTGGATATAAACTCGCTTATTGGGCCAAGAAGTGCTGTTACAAATAAAACACTCAACGCAATAGCAAGTATCATACCAGCGAAAATAGCAGCGAATTCTTTGTTTCCAAATCCAAAATAATCAATGGCTAAGAACGCCGACATAATTGCAACTTGTGACATTGGAAGGAATGAATATGAAATAGCTTTCTTCATAATTTCATATCTACTCTCATTTGTTAATTCACCTTTTTGTTCTTTAAGCATTTCTTTTTCTTTTTCTAAGAAAAGAATAGCAATTGATAAAGATATAACAGCCGCTATCGGCATGACAAGAGATGTAATTCCGATTGTTTGAATTCTTGTCATTGCGAAGAATCCATAAGAAATCAATGTTACAAACGAAGATACACCAAGAGTTGCAATTGCACGACTTGGGCGATATCTAAATGCAATGTAAATGCAAGATCCAACAATTGCGATTGCAGAAGCGAGAGCGACAAATCCTTGATTTGGTGTGATAACTACTTCTTTAGATGTTTTAACCTCGCTAACAATATAAGGACTGCTGCTTTCTCCTTCTTTGCTTAATACTAATTTTTCAACTGCTTCACTTAACCCATTTTCAATTGCTTCAACTTTATTATCATCAATAATATATTCGAATTTGTCGGATGATGAGAAAGTATTGTCGATTGAAACCAAGAAATATGTATATTCAGTTGTAATTTTTGTTTTGTAATCGTATTTGTTTGATTCAACAACTTCAACATCTTGATATTCAAGAGGCTTATCATTGAGAAGAACATTGGCCAAAATTTCATTTTTAAATTCTTCTTCAGTTGATATAGTTGGACTTTCTTTTTGAATAGAAAGGTAAATTTGTGTTGTTTCTTTTGTTGCATTAGAAACATTTAAAGGCGAACCTTTAAGAGCTCCGAATACTGAGATTGTAGCAATTGATGCGATTGCAAATAAAATAGAAACAATAGCGATAGGTCTGCGTTTTTTTGTAAAATCTTTGCCTTCGTAAGGATTAACATAGGTTGATTTTTCTTCTTGCATAATGTTTGGAACAAGAGATTCATCGATGTTAAGCAACTTCAATTCTGATTGTGCTTTTGTGGAATTAGTTACTAACCACATATTTAATCTAAATAAAACCATTGTTAAGATTAATGTGACAATCGAGCCAAAGAAAAGCATAATGCCAAGAGGTTTAAGAGCGTTTCCACCAAGGAAATAAACCATAAGACCACTAAAAGCATAGATTACAGCAAAATCAATTGAAGGAAGTGTAATTTTCTTCATTGCTTCTTGATTGGCTTTACGCAAAGCGCGTCCTTTATAAACTTCTTCTTTTAATTTATTCATATATAAGACGCCAATTGTTAATGACATAACTGCGATTAAGACACCACCAACAATGGCAGAAATATTGAACGTAGCTCCGAGAAGTACAAATAAGACGTAACTAAGGAATACACTTGCTAATGTATTAGCAGCAATACCAAGAGACCCTACTCTATAAAGTAAAACAAGAATTAAGAACATAACACAAATTGCAATGATTGTGGCAATAAGTGTAATCGACCATGCAAGATTAATATCATTTCCAAAGACGAGTAGATTTTCAGCAGTTGCTGTTGTTTTGATGTAATTGTTTGTAACTCCACTTGCACTTTCGTTAACAAATAGTACATCGACATTATAATCAAATGATGAAGCATTAAACATATTGCAAACATAAGTTGCAAGTTGATTAGCTTGTTTTAATTTTTTTGTATCATATTCACCTTCGCTGTCAGTATAACCGCAAAGGAATTGAAGCTCAGTTTGTTCTTCAGAGCTTTTTGTGTACCAAATATTATCAGAAACAAATGAACAAATAATTTTTTGGCCTGTAATTGCAGGATCTTCTTGCGCTATTTCGTATGAATCGCCATCTTCCCAGTTTGCCCAAAGGAAAATATCTGGCTCTTTTGTTTCTTCTTCGCTATCGCTTTCATTAGCGCCTTTAACATGCGCAAGGGAAGAAGCACTACTTGCTTGATCAGCATTATTGACAGATTCAATTAATGTTTTGATCAATGAAGGATCGCTAACTGGAAAAATGACATAAGGAATGATGTCTTCTTCATGAACAATATATGCTTTTGAATCAACGAAAATTTTATCAGCTGTTAAACGAGTTTCCTCAACTTTTCCAGCTAGTGAAAAGTTACCACCATTAAAGGAAAGATAACGAGCAATATAATTTAATTCGGTTTCATCGTTAACTCCAAGTGAAACGCGAATTGTATCGTTGCCATCAACACGGACTGAATAATCTTCAATCTTGTAAGTTTCAAGACGAGCTTTCATTTCTTCAGCAACTTTATTTGCGGCATTATTATCAGTATCAAGTGATTGATTTTCATCTTTTTCACTTAAACGATAAACGATTTCGTTTCCATTGGTGTATTCACGTCCTGGATTCATCATTGTAAAAACTGGGGTGGCTGCAACACCAATTGATAAAAGCATGGTTAGAGCCATTGTGATGTAAGCAATAAATCTTCGCATAATTCCTATTTCTTTCTTTCTAATAAATCAATTGCATAAATTATAATAATTTACACTACTTGTAAAATATACAACTTATTGAACAAGTTTGCAAATACATTATATGTAATATAAAGCCAAATTTTAAAAATCAACCATCATTGGTCGACTCTTGTTTTATTTTATAATTTTGTAATTATGATATTTTTCAAGATGAGAATATGCCTTGTCGGTGGCCATTCTACCTCTTGGTGTTCTATTAATGAAACCAATTTGTAAAAGATACGGTTCGTAGACATCTTCTAGATTCATTACTTCTTCACCAATAGAAGAAGCAATAGTTTCTAAACCTACAGGACCACCAGAAAATCTTTCCACTAATGTTAATAAATAATTGACATCAACTTCATCAAGTCCCCTAGCATCAACTCTTAAAGCCTTTAATGCATTTATAGCGTCATTATACGTGATTTTATCTTCGCCTCTAAAATTCGCGAAATCTCGAACACGTCTAAATAATCTGTTAGCAATTCTAGGTGTTCCGCGACTTCTTTTAGCAATTTCAATAATCGCTTTTTCATCAATTTCCGTCTTAAAAACGCGACTAGTTCTTTTAACAATATTAGCGATTTCGTTTTCAGTATAATAATTAAGTTTTTCACTTATTCCAAAACGTGCTCTTAAAGGGGACGTTAAATCTCCTGCACGCGTTGTCGCACCTATTAGCGTGAACGGAGGAAGATCAAGATTAAGTGTGGTTGTGCCACCTTCTCGTGGAATAATGATTGAGAGTTTAAAATCTTCCATAGCGCCATAAAGAACTTCTTCAACAACTTTTGGAAGACGATGTATTTCATCAATAAACAAAATATTACCAGGTTCAAGAGAAGTGAGAATCGACGCTAAATCCCCAACTTTTTCAATAGCTGGGCCATTCACCATTTTTAGTTCTGCGCCCATTTCATTAGCAATAACATTTGCAAGTGTTGTTTTTCCTAATCCGGGCGGACCATATAAAAGCACATGATCAAGAGTTTCATTTCTGTGTTTTGCAGCACCAATAAAAATCCGTAAATTATCTTTTAAAATTTCTTGCCCAACATATTCATTTAATGTTTGAGGACGAAGTGAAATATCTTCGATATCATCTTTATTTTTATTAGCATCAAGAAGTCTAGCCATATTTATTTTTTTATTCTTTTAAGGGCTTCGCGAAGTATCTCTTCGTTTGACCCGTTTTTAATGTTGATTGTTGACAAAACGTTGTCGATTTCTTTAACCTTGAATCCAAGAGATTTCAAAGCTTCTCTTACTTCATCATATTGGTTAATATTTGCTTTAGTATCAGTAAGTTGTCCTTTTAAATCTAAAATTATTTGAGCCGCTGCTTTAGCTCCTATTCCAGGAAGCTTTTTTAAATAAGCGACATTATTTGAACTAATTGCCGCAAACAAATCACTTGGTTTTGTTGCACCAAGAGCATTTAACGCTGTTCTAGGTCCAATGCCTTTAACAGTAATTAAAGATAGAAAAGCCTTCTTTTCATCAAGCGAAGTAAAACCAACTAAATACTGTTCATCTTCTCGAATAACGTTATGCAAGAAAATAATTTTTTCATCACCAATTGAAAATTCATCGATGTGAGGAACAAATATTTGATAGCCAATATTGTTCACTTCAATAACAACATAATTTTCTTCTTTATAAATAATTTTTCCTTTAAAACTAAAATACATATTAATGATTCACCATAACAAATAAGATAATAATTATTAAGCACAAAAGACAAGCAGTTAAACTAGCGAGCAAAGAAATATTTAGCTTTTTGTCTTTCATATAATTAATTTTATAACAATATTGTTATTTTTTTAATTGAAATAGAAAAATATGAGACTAATCTCTAATAAATTCATGCATTGAAGGGATTGGGACGCGTTTATGCTCACTTACTTTGTGCAGATGTTCAATACGTCTTTTGACATCTTCAGGAACATCTTTTCCTAGTAAATATGCATCTAAATCATCATATTTAACGCCCATCTCTGTTTCATCTGTTTGCCCTTCAAACAAACCGGCTGTTGGAGTTCTATTAGCTAAATCATCGCTAACACCATATAATTTTGCCGCTTCCCTTACTTCCGCTTTAGTTAAATGAACAATAGGAAGTAGGTCGACAGCACCATCGCCATATTTTGTGAAATAACCAACATAACTTTCATCAGCGTTATCAGTACCTAAAACAAGTCCTTTGTGTTCTTGTGCAAATGCAAACAAAGAAACCATTCGCATTCTAACTTTTAAATTAGATCTTGTGAGTCGAGAAAAATCATGTCCATCTAAAGCGTTAATATATTCATCAAAAACGTTTGATAAATTAACTACTTTTAAGTTTATATCAATTTGCTCCGCTAGTCTTTTTGCATCTTTTTCATCATCGGCATGCGAATGAATAGGGAGGGAATAACAAAATAGTTTATCTTTACCAACTGCTTTTCTTGCAATAGCGGCAACCAAAGAAGAATCAACGCCACCACTTATGCCTAAAACATAAGATTCACATTTTGATTTTTCAAGATAATTTTTTAAGAATTTTTCAATTTCTTTACAATAATTCTCTAAAGTCATAATAAATACCTCTTTAATCTAAATATTCAAATTCAAAATCACATAAGAACACGCTATCACCGCTAACCGCTCCTTTTTCTTTAAGAGCTTCCTCGACTCCAACTTTTCTTAAATAATTAATCAATCTCATTAGTCCTTCATCGGTTGAAATATTAATTAAAGAATAAGTTCTTTCGATACTTTCACCCTTTATTCTAAATACATGATCTTTTTCACGAACAATTTCAAAAATTGGTTTATCATCATGTGCATTATAAACTTTGTAGGATTGGTCTTTGTTTTCCTCAAGGGCAAATTCAGGAGTTGATGAAAGAACTTCGCTTATTTTTTTGATGAGTTCATCAATTCCTTGATGCGTCAATGATGAAATAGGATAAATCTTTTGTTTAAAATGTTTTTTAAATTCATTAAATTTAGTGGTTGAATTTTCTTCATCCATTTTACTTGCAACAACAATTGTTGGGCGCTTATCAAGACCTAAGCCATAAGAAGTTAATTCATTTCTAATTGTTTTAAAATCATTATATGGATTTTCACTTTCCATCGAAACAACATGGACGATTACTCTGCATCTTTCAAGGTGTCTTAAAAATGATAAGCCAAGGCCTTTTCCAAGATGAGCACCTTCAATTAATCCAGGAAGATCGGCCATAACAAAAGTTTCATATTTTGATGCATGAACTACACCTAAGTTAGGCTCAATTGTTGTAAATGGATAATCAGCAATTTCAGGATTGGCATTGCTTACAACGCTTAAAAGAGTTGATTTACCAGCGTTTGGTAGTCCAACAAGTCCAACATCCGCTAAAAGTTTTAATTCAAGAATTAATCTTTTCTTTTCTCCAGGAAGTCCGTTTTCTGCAATTTTTGGAACTCTATTACGGTCAGATTTGAAAGCGGCATTGCCTCTTCCGCCTCTTCCACCTTTAGCAACGACAACTGTTTGCCCATCTTTTGATAAGTCGGCAATAAAAGAATGATCTTTTTCATCATATATAACTGTTCCAAGTGGAACGTCAATAATTACATCATCGGCTCCGCGGCCATATTTATTTTTTGTTAAGCCTTTTCCGCCATCTGGACCAATAAACACTTTTGAATGTCTGAAATTATACAAAGTATTAATCGCTTTATTTGCACGAAAAATAATTGATGCACCTTTTCCACCATTACCGCCACTTGGCCCACCATTAGGCATATATTTTTCATGAAGGAAGGCAATCATGCCGTCTCCACCTTTTCCTGATCTTACTTCTACAATTGCTCTATCTATAAACATACTTTTATTATAATTGATTTTAATCAATTTACTATAATATTTTGCAACAAAAAAAGGCTCCTAAGAGCCTTTCAATAATTTTCCGCTTATTTTGTTGGATAAACACTTGCGCGTTTTTTATTTTTGCCAACTCTTTCGAACTTAACAAAACCATCGATTGTAGCAAATATTGTGTCATCTCCACCACGACGGGTATTAATACCTGGGAAGACTTTTGTTCCTCTTTGGCGATAGATGATGCTTCCAGCTGTACAGAATTGTCCATCAGACAATTTTGCACCAAGACGTTTAGATTCGCTATCACGTCCGTTTTTAGTTGAACCAACGCCTTTTTTACTAGCGAAGAATTGTAAATTTAATTCAAATAACATATTTAGCATCCTTTCTCGATTACCTTAATGTATTTTGGAGAATTCTCAGCAACTGTTTTGAGCTGCGTTAAGATTGTTTCTAATACAATATAATCGTGCATAGGGACATCATTTAGTGCATTGATCTCGATATATCCGTCTTTTTCATTTGTGTTTATTACAAAATTTTTTGGTTTCTCTAAATTATTTAAACCACCAAATGTAATTCCACTGACGGCTGCACATACAAGATCTTTTCCTAAAGGAGCACTATTTGCGTGTCCATTGATAACAAGATTAACTATCTTATTATCTTTTTTTGTGCATTCAACGCAAATCATAAATTAAGCATTGATGCTTTCGATAACTAAACAAGTATATGGTTGTCTATGACCAATTGTTTTGCGTTCGTTATCTTTGGCTTTGTATTTGTAGATGCGAAGTTTCTTGCTTAAACCATTTTTAACGACTTTAGCACTTACTTTTGCACCATCAACATAAGGTGTTCCAACTTTTAAAGAACCATCGCTAACAAGTAGTACTTTATCAAAAACGTATTCTTCGTTTTCTTTAACATCCAATTTTTCAACGAAAATCTTTTGTCCTACTTCAACGCGGACTTGTTTTCCACCAGTTTCAATAATAGCGTACATAATATAACCTCCATTTTCTCACTAAAGACTCGCTATTAAGGTCCATGAATATGAGTTAATACCTTTTCTATGCGGTTGTAGCTTGTGAGGCAACAACGAATATTATTATAAATAAATTATTATTTACTGCAACATTTTTTGTTAGTTTGTTAATCAAAAATTCGATTTTCTCTAAACGAAAAGAACCCATCGGAAGTAATTATAATGTGATCAATCATAATCAAACCTAATGATGCTAAAGCGTTTTTAATAAGTAAAGTCGATCCAATATCTTCATCACTAGGTTTTTTATTATTGTTTGGATGGTTATGAATTAATAAAAAATATTTTGTATTTGTTTGAAGGAGTTCAACAGCGATTTCTCTAATATTAATGGGAATAAAATTGTCTGTTCCAACATATAATATTTTTTCTCTGATAATCCGATGCTTATTATCTAGCATTAAAACGACTAAAAGTTCTTTAGTTTGTTCGGACAAATACATATATTTTTTATAGACATCATCGGCGTTTTTGACGCTTTCACCATTTTTAAATCTTTGTTGATTAACTCTATAAAATAATTCAAAAATTGCCTCAAGTTTTAAAGAAGTAATTTCGTTTAAACCGAATTGTTTTTTTAAAGATGACGTTTTAGCTTTTGTCAAACAGAACAAATTTGTATATTCCTTAATTAGCGATTCACTAATTTCAAGAGCGGATTTATTCTTCACCCCTTTTGAAATTATAATACCTAAAAGTTCGACATCATTTAGCTTATCTACTCCGTATTTCTTGGCTTTTTCTCTAGGTCTATTTTCTACTGGTAAATCTTTAATTTTCATTATTTCCAACTAAATTTCCAACCACCAGGAATAGTTGTTGATCCTTCACTAGATAAGAATAATTTGTAAATAATAACCGCGGTTATTGCTACTGCACAAATAGCCATTACGGCCGCTAAAGAAATAGCTTCTCCTGTTACAATAGTCTTGCATTCTTCATTTGTTAATTCATGTTTCATATTTTTACCTCAATATCTAATAGACATAAAAAAAGAAAAATATTCAAAAAAGGAAAAATTAATTTTTTAAAAAAGAAATTTGCAACAAAAAAAGGACATAAAGTCCTTTCTCAGCATTAAATAATAATTATTTTCTTTCAATTTTAAGAATTTCAACTTTGTATTCACGTTGAACATGAACAACGCAAATATCACCAACTTTTCTTCCAACAAGCGCTTTTCCTAATGGAGAAACATTTGAAATAAATCCTTTAACAGGGTTTGCTTCAACTGTTCCAACAATATTATATGTAGCAATTTCGTTATCACTTAAATCTTTAATTTCAACTTTTGAACCGAGAGAAACAGTTTTTGAATTCTTTGGTTTTTCTTCGATGATAACAAGATTTGCAAAAATATTCTCAAGCTCTTTAATTCTTGATTCAACTTCTCCTTGTTTGTTTCGTGCAGCATCATAATCGGCGTTTTCGCTTAAGTCACCTTGGGCACGGGCAGCCTCGAGTTCCTCGAGAACTTCTGGACGTACTTCGTCAACAAGATGGCGATATTCAGCGCGAAGTTTAGCTTCGCCTTCTTTTGTTAATTCAATTTTGTCGTTAGCCATAATATATTCTCCTATAAAGTAGCATTTTGAGTTTACAACAATAATGTTGTTAAAACAAACTTATTTTTTAGCATCTTGAATTTTTGGATCATCCATGAAGGCATTGAAAACTTCTTCAACTTCATTATATTCATCATCGTCTTCAATTTCTTCAAGTGATTTAGTGGCATCGTTATAAATAAACGCCATTACATCATCTTCATTTCCATCTTCGTAAAGAAACACATATGATTTTTTTCGTTCATCGTTATCATAGGTGAACAAAATTTTCATTACTTTTTCATTGCCGTTTTCGTCATAAACAACCATTTCTTTTTCATCAAGAATGTTATTCTCCATACAAAATTCCTCTCTAAAATTATTTAATATTTTGTTTAATTAATGCTATAGCATTAGCTAATTTAGATTTATCTTTTCCTTTGCCATTTGCCATATTAGGACGTCCTCCGCCACTACCATTAAGTTCTTTGGCAAATGTTTTAATAATGTCACCGGCTTTGTTACTTGTCAATGCATCACCACTTACAAAACATGAAAGAGGTAAATTGCCATCATTTCCACCTATAAGAAGCACGATTGAATCACTATGTTTTGTTTTTAAAACATCCCCAATTTTGTTTAAATTTGCTAAATCAGTATTTTCAACATAAGAAACCAAAACATGATGCCCAGCAATTTCTTCGAATTTATCAACAAGACTCATTGCGGTTAATTGAGATAATTTATCAACTAATTGTTCATTAGCCTTCTTCATTTCATCTTTTTCATGAAGAATAGCGTTCAAACGATCTTTTAATTCAAATGTTGATTTAGCACCAACAAGATCTCTTGCGTTATTAAGTAGCATTTCTTTTTCTTTAAGAAGTTCATAACCCTTTAAAGAAGTACGAGCTTGAATTCTTCTGACACCAGAGGCAATTGATTCTTCGCTTTCAATAACAAACACGCCAATTTCTTCTGTATTATCAACATGGCATCCAGCACAGAATTCAATAGAATCTTCACCAAATTTCACAACGCGAACTTCTTTCCCATATTTTTCTGAGAAAAATGCTCTTGCACCTAATTTGTTTGCTTCTTCAATAGGAAGAATTTTGATATCGGCTGGTATAGCTTCTTTTATCATTTCGTTCACAACATGTTCTATGTCATTTAATTGTGTCTCATTAATCTTTTCGTAATGGGTAAAATCAAATCTTAAATATTCACTTGAAACAAAAGATCCCATTTGCTTAATATGATTTCCAAGGACTTTTGTTAAAGCAGCTTGAAGAAGATGGGTTGCAGAATGATTTCTCTTAACATCTTCTCTTTCATCATGATTAACATATAGCGTAAAAACATCACCAATCTTAACGCTTCCTCTTATGACTTTTACAAAATGTAAATGTTGTTTATTAGGCGCTTTTTGAACATCTTTAACATCTAAATAAGTATGTTCGTTTTCAATATATCCGTGATCGCTTACTTCACCACCCATTTCAGCATAAAATGGTGTCTTATCAAATATGACTTCACCTTCTTCGGTTAATTCATCAACTTTATTTCCGTCAACGAATAAACCAATCACTTTAGCAGACAAAGGTTTATCGCAATAAGTAAATTCACTTGGAGAAGTAAATTCGAGAAGATCTTTCGATTGACGATGCATGCTTTGTTCATCGCTTCTAGCGTTTCTTGCTCTTTCTTTTTGAAGTTCCATTTCTTTATTAAACGCATTAACATCAACTTCAACATTGTTTTCAGCACATATTTCTTTTGTTAAATCAATTGGAAAGCCAAATGTATCATAGAGTTTAAATGCATCTTTGCCAGAAAGTTCCTTTTTATCTTTAATTAAATCGCGAAGTAAAATTTCGCCACTTGAAAGAGTTTTAATGAATTTTTCTTCTTCAATTTTAATCATTTTGGATATATGTTCGCTTTTATCAACGAGTTCAGGATAAAAATCTTTATATTTGTTGACAACAACACCCACTAAAGAATACAAAAACGGACGATTAATGCCTATTTTCTTTGCAAATCTCATTGCACGACGTACAAGACGTCTAAGAACATATCCGCGTCCTTCATTAGAGAACACTTCTCCATCACCTAATGCAAAAGTTAATGCTCTAATATGATCAGCTATAACGCGATATGGAGTTAAATAAGGCTCTTTGTAAGGAACATTTGCTAGTTTTTCAGTCGCCTCAATGATAGGCATAAATAAATCTGTCTCAAAATTAGATGGAGTTTCTTGAAGAACAGAAGCGATTCTTTCTAATCCCGCACCTGTATCAATGTTCTTGCTTGGAAGTTCTTTATATTCGCTTCTCTTTTTACCAGGAATAGCGTTGTATTGAGAAAAAACAATGCCCCAAATTTCAATGTATCTATCATTTTCAATTTCTTCTTTAAGAAGTTTTATACCTAAATGTTTTGGATCATATTTTTCACCTCTATCAAAGAAAACTTCTGTATTCGGACCTGCAGGCCCTTCACCGATTTCCCAGTAGTTTCCTTCAAGTGGTATTAAATGATCTTCATTGACACCTTGTTTAAGCCATAGGTCGTGAGTTTCTTTATCCATTGGATTATATGTAAAATATAATTTATCTTTTGGCATAGCGAAATATTGTTCACTTGTTAAGATTTCAAAAGCCCATGGAATGACTTCATTTCTAAAATAGTCACCAATAGAGAAATTTCCTAACATTTCAAAGAATGTATGGTGTCTTGAAGTATAACCAACGTTATCCATATCGTTGGTGCGAATTGATTTTTGAACATTAGTTATTCTTCTTGATGGTGGAACTTCACTACCATCCATATATTTCTTTAAGGCGGCAACACCTGAATTAATCCATAACAAAGAAGGATCTTTATAAGGTATTAATGATGCGCCTTTTTCAACATGGTGGCCTTTGCTTTTGAAGAAGTTTAGCCACATATTTCTAATCTCGTTACCAGTTAATTTTTTCATAAATAACTCCCTAAAAAATAAAAAAACGTTCACAAGGAACGCATTTGCGCGGTACCATCCTTATTCATTAAATAATTAATGCACTTAATTAATATTCTTTAACGCAGAATTACGATGACTTTCATCATCTCCAAAGGAGTGGCAAATAGTTCCTTTATCGGAGCAAAATTACTATAACAAAAAAATATAAAATATTAAAGATATTTTTAAATATCTATTCTTTTATCGTCGCGGTAGACTTCGTCAATTGTGCCTGAGCCTATCATTAAACCATCCTTGTTATAAAAGACGGCTTCTTGCCCAGTTGTTACAGCTTTGTAATAATCGTAAACACAAATTATTTCATCATCTTTTTTATTAATTACACACGGATGATCTTTTTGACGGTATCTAAACTTTACTGAAACTTCTTGAGGAAAAACTTCATTTGGATTAATAAAGTTTAATTTTCTAACAATGCACTTATTACTCAATAAATAGTGTTGATTATCACCTCTTGTAACATAAAGAACATTCTTCTTTGCATCTTTTTTTACAATAAACCACCCGGAAGCAGTTTCACCACTTATGCCTCCAATCCCAAGGCCTTTGTGTTGACCAACAGTGTAGTAATAAACACCTTTATGCTTTCCAATAATTTTATTTGTATCAATATCAATGATATTGCCTTCATGGGCAGGTATATAATTTTTTAAAAATTCACGGAAGTTTCTTTCGCCGATAAAACATACGCCTGTTGAATCTTTTTTATCCGCGATAACAAGATTTAATTTGTGTGCAATTTCACGAACTTTAGTTTTATCTATATCACCGAGTGGAAATAAGCAGCTTTTTATCTGCTCTTCATTAATTTGAGATAAAAAATATGTTTGATCTTTGTTTTGGTCATAGCATTTTTTTAAATAATAATGACCATCTTTAAATACTTTCTTGGCATAATGGCCCATCGCAATATAATCGCAACCATTTTCGTCAGCAAATTTCTTAAAAGCATCAAATTTAATGAATTTATTACATAAAATGTCTGGATTTGGCGTTCTTCCTTTTTGATATTCTTCAATAAAGAAGGAAAAAACATGATCCCAATATTCTTTAATAAAATCGATTCTAAGCAATGGTATTCCAAGCTGCTTAGCAACTTTTTGAGCATCTTGGTAATCTTTTTCTTGTGGGCATTGATTATCGTTGAGTGTTGGATTGCCTAAAAAATCATTATTTGCAAAAGCATCCCAGTTTCGCATAAAAGCACCGACGACTTCATACCCTTGTTCTTTTAATAAGTAAGCCGCGACCGCACTATCAACGCCGCCGCTAAGACCAATCATTACTTTCATTTAATCAAATCCTTACTATCAAGAAATATTGTAAACGGACCATCGTTAACAATATTAACTTCCATATCAGCGCCAAAAACGCCTGTATTTATTTTATATCCAAGTGAGGACAAATAGGAATTGAAAAAATTATAAAGTATAACTGATTCTTCGCCTTTTAAAGCATTTACAAACGACGGTCTTCTACCATGAGAAACATCCGCATATAAAGTAAATTGTGATACAGACAATATTTCGCCATTAATATCATTTAATGATAGATTTGTTTTTCCATTTTCATCATTAAATAATCTTAGAGAAACAAATTTATCAACCATTTTTTTGACGATATTTTCGTTATCCCCTTCACAAAAACCAACAAAAACGCAAAAACCGCGAGAAATACTTCCCACGATTTTTTCGTTAATTTTTACATTTGCGTTTAATACGTTTTGAATTAAAAGTCTCATTATTTAATATAAGCATGAACGGTTGGAGGTACCTTGACAAACTCATCAACAATAATAAAGGAATTTTCAATATCTTTTAAAATACTATCGAAATTTTCTTTGTTTGTGTGGACAACACAAAGAACATCTCCTTTATCAACCTTATCTCCGACTTTTTTATTTAATACAATACCTGCAGACATATCGATAACATCATCAAATGTTTCTCTTCCTGCTCCTAGCCTCATTGCCGATTCTCCGATTTCAAGAGCAACAATTTGTTTTATATATCCGCCTTTATTTGCTTTAACTTCAACAATGTGTTTGGCAAGAGGGAATTTTTCAGGATGTTCGATATAGCTTACATCTCCACCTTGTGCTTTGACCATTGCTTTAAGCTTTTCAAAAGCACTACCATCATCAATGGATTTTTGAAGCATTTCCATTCCTTCTTCTTCACTCTTTACTATTTTTGCTTGTTCAAGCATTATAGCGCCACTTCGTAAGCAAAGGTCAGTAAAATCTTTTGGTCCTTGGCCATGAAGAGTGGCAATAGCTTCTTTAATTTCAAGTGCATTTCCGACAGCATGACCAAGTGGTTGGTCCATATCTGTTAAAACTGCACGAGTATCACGTCCTAATGCATTACCAATCTTGCACATAATTTTGGCAAGTTCTTCAGCAGATTTAGCGTTTTTCATAAACGCACCATTGCCAAATTTAACATCGAGAAGAATACAATCACTGCCGCTAGCAAGTTTTTTCGACATAACAGATGAAGCAATAAGAGGCGTTGACTCAACAGTGCCTGTGACATCTCTTAAAGCATAAAGTTTTTTATCAGCAGGAACTAAACTTGCGGTTTGGCCAATAATAGCTAGACCAATGTCATTAACTTGTTTTATAAAATGTTCTTCACTAACAAATACTTTCATACCAGGAATAGATTCGAGTTTATCAAGTGTCCCACCAGTATGGCCTAGACCTCTACCACTCATTTTAGCCAATTTAGCGCCACAAGCAGCAACCATAGGTCCAAGAGCGATGCTAGTTTTATCGCCAACGCCACCTGTTGAATGCTTGTCAACTTTAACACCTTTGATAGATGAAAGATCCATAACGTCTCCACTATGTTCCATTCTATCAGTCAAAGTAACAATTTCACGATTGCTCATTCCTTTGAAAACAATCGCCATTAATAACGCGCTTACTTGATAATCAGGAATTTTTCCATCAACATATCCTTTGATGAAAAAAGAAATTTCTTCATCGCTTAATTCGTGCCCATCACGTTTTTTCGTGATTATATCTACCATTCTCATATTAATAACCTCCGAATGTAAAATTTGAAAAGAAAGAATTATTAAACACTAAAATGTTTTATAAATCAATATATTTCAATTATACTTTATTTGATGGATTTTCAAAAGCATTTAAGCAAATATCTTTCAAAGAAAGAAATAGATGAATTAATATCAACCTTCAACGACAAAGAGCATAAAGGTTTAATTTTGAACACAAACAAAATTAGTGATGAAAGATTTATCGAGCTTTTTCCAAATGTTAAGCCGCATCCTATCGTTCCACATTGTTATTTATTTAATCAAGACGAATATCAATTTGGAAAAATGATTTATCACGAACTCGGGTACTATTATATACAAGATCCAAGCGCATCACTTGTGTCATACATTTTAAATCCAACTGAAGATGAAAATGTTTTAGATTTATGTGCCGCTCCTGGTGGAAAAACAATTCAAGCATCATTACTTATGAACAAAAAAGGTGTTTTATATTCGAATGATATATCTTCATCGAGAGCTCAAATACTTTTATCAAATGTCGAAAGAATGGGTTTAAACAACGTTGTTGTTACTTCATTAGATTATTCAAGAATAAAAGGTCTAGATAACAAATTTGACAAAATAATTTTAGACGCGCCTTGCTCTGGAAGTGGAATGTTTAGAAAAAGCGAAGAAATGAAAAATGATTGGACTTATGAAAAAGTTTTAAAGCAAAGTGAAATACAAAAACAGTTAATCTTATTAGCGTATTCATTATTAAAACCAGGTGGAGAAATGGTTTATTCTACTTGTTCATATTCTTATGAGGAAGATGAAGAAGTAGTTTCTTACTTATTAAATAATAGTGATGCAATTATTAAGAACATTATTGAAAATAAAATGTTTTATCGCTCAGATTTAAAAGAATG
>ERZ808274.515-NODE-515-length-18812-cov-29.454657_pt1 | contig 18812 bp, 15 predicted proteins | sample MGYA00521277_ERZ808274 | MGnify/ENA primary metagenome ERZ808274 (study PRJEB31516, sample SAMN03275597) | gut metagenome | biome: mammalia-associated habitat; material: feces | host: Papio cynocephalus | place: Kenya | collected 2012-07-28 ... | reverse complement strand
CGCTATATCCCACGGCGGCGCAGCCCAAGGTGGACAGAGTGTCCATGGCGCGTAGATTGACGCTTTCAAGCGGTGCGGGATACTGGGTGGTGCAATGTAGCAGGATAATGTCACGGCGCGACTTTCCGGCGGCTTCGAGTGCGTGTAACGCCGTTTCGACTTCGGCCATAGAGGACATGCCGGTGGACATGATTACTTTGCCCGGATGAGCGGCGATGGCCCGCAAGTAGGGTAGGTCGGTGATTTCGCCCGATGGAATTTTCCAATAATCCATACCCAAAGATGCAAGGAATTCGATGGATGTCAGGTCGAAAGGTGTGCTGATGAAGCCTATATGTCGTTTGCGGCTGTGCTGCGCCAGGGTCTTGAAGTCTTCGTAGGACAATTCGAGAGCGCTGAGCATTGCCATTTGGCTGTCATCCTTATCCTGAGGACATGCCTGCTGCTGGTATACGGCTCGTGACGCAGTGGCCGTAACCAAGTCTTTGGCTTTGAACGTCTGAAATTTGACGTAATCGGCGCCGGCAGCGGCAGCGGCGTCCACAAGTCGCAGGGCCAGGTCGAGACGCCCGTTGTGGTTGACGCCGGCTTCGGCTATGATGATTGTGTGCTTAGACATTTGCAGTATGCTTATGCTATGGAATTGAATTAGTCAGCCCTCACTTCACTTCTTATCCAAAGGGCGTGCAGGGCATCCGACGTATGTCCCGCTATGTTTTATGTCGTTTGAGACAATGGCTCCCATTCCGATGACTGTTCGGCCGACTATGGTGACGCCATTGCGGATCTTAGCGCCTGCGCCGATGTAGCAGTCATCGCCTATGGACACTCCTCCGCAGATGACAGCGCCCGGGCCTACAAAGGTATTGGTGCCTATGTGTACGTCGTGTTCGATGATAGCTCCGGTATTGATTACCGAAAAAGTGCCGATGGCTGCTCCCGGCCCGAGATAGGCGCGATGCATCACAGCGCAGCCGTCTGCAATATGTGCCGTGGACGATATGGTGGCATCTGTGGCTACCACTGCCGGATGTCTGAATCCTTTGTATAGCTCAATGACTTTGTGGCGCGGAAGCATATTGCCGTCGTGCCCGCTAATCAGGGTGATGTGTACCGATGTGGTGCGGTCAGCGGCCTGAGACTCTGAAATGAATGTGTCATCATTACCCAGCCATGTCAGAGGGTTCATGGCTTCGGCCGGCTGTGGCGAGACGTATCCGGCGATGTGTTCCAATCCCAGGACATCGACTAATGATCGGGCATGTCCGCCGCCGCCGATGAGTACAATATCGGCTGAAACTTTTGCCGTGGCATCGAAGTTGCTCATCGGTTGTAGATATCAGTCTTATACTTGGCCAGGTTTTCGGGACGTACAAACCAATCGATGGTGGCACGGAGTCCGTCTTCAAGCGACCGGCTCGGACGCCAATCGGTGAGTGTAGTTATCAGCGTATTGTCGCCGCAAAGGCGGAAGACTTCGCTGTTGGCCGGACGCAGACGAGCCGGGTCGGTCACGAAATTCACTTCGGCGTTCATGAGCGAAGCTATGGTGTCAAGTGTCTGTCGCATGGATATTTCCGAGCCGGAAGCGATGTTGATGTCTCGACCTTCAATGCCTTCGGCCTGTGCCAAAGCGAGAAATCCGCGTACGGTATCGCCTACGTAGTTGAAATCGCGAGTGGGGGTCAAGTCTCCCACTGTAATCTGCCGCTTGCCCGAGGCTATCTGTCCGATAATGGTCGGTATAATGGCGCGAGCGCTTTGACGTGGTCCGTAGGTGTTGAAGGGTCGTGCGATGACTACCGGGAGCCCGAAAGCGTTGTAGAAACTTGTGGCAATGGCATCTGCGCCGATCTTAGTAGCCGAATATGGCGACTGGGGTTGTCGAGGGTGTTTCTCGTCTATGGGAACGTATTGAGCGGTGCCGTATACCTCGCTGGTGGAAGTGACAATGATGCGGTCGCACCGGGCATCGCGTGCTGCTTGACACATATTGAGCGTGCCACGGATGTTGGTGTCAACGTAGCTGTCGGGCGCTACATAACTGTAAGGAATGGCGATAAGAGCCGCCAGGTGGAATATCGTGCCGCAGTCGCGTGCAATCTCGCGACAATAGTTGGGGTCGCGCACATCGCCGCATACCACTTCGAGACGGTCGTTTTGCGCGATGTCCTCGAGCCAGCCCCAATAATTGAAGCTGTTGTATTGCGAAAGTGCGCGCACGCGGTAGCCGTGTGCCAACAGCAGTTCGACCAAATGCGAGCCTATAAATCCGTCAGCTCCGGTGACTAATACGATTTTGTCTTTATTTATCATATTATTGGATATGTCTTTCGACTTGTTTAATTGTCCGGTGGAATGCGGTACTTATGGTAATGTGCAGAGGTCTTTACCAATCCTTGACGAGGGTGTAGCGTACCGAGTGTCTGTCGTCGGTGTATTGGAGTATAAGCCGCTTGCCATCATCGGTGATGATATCGAATGTGCTAAGTCCTTCGGGGAATAAGATCCACTCGGGTGCTCGGTATAGGTCTGTCCCCGGGGCATAGGTGTTGTCTCCGTGTGTAAAGTCGAAAGTCATCGTCTTGTCTGATGGGCGGGACCATGTACCGTTGCGAGCAATTCTGTCGTGGCGCGGAGTTGTACGCAGTATTTCGATGATGTTGTTTTGGAACTGCCAAGAGGTGTAGCTTCCGTCTGCTTCGGGCTGAGTTACCTCTGTACCGTCTACTACCAATTCTTCCAGCCGCCAGATACCATATAGGTTGCCGATGTCGCCGTTATTGGTGACGCATCCGGCTGTGATAGTGGCCAGGAGCAGCGCGATTGCGCCGAATAGCGAGGCGCTTGTATGTCTGTATGCCATAGTGTATGCGTGTTATTTGATGGAAAGCAGTCCGCGATAAGCGATGGTGACAAGTGCGCCAAAATTGTCGCCGCGCAGGTCGCCGGCGTCAAAGGCGGCGGTGGCGGCAATGCTTAGACCCGGACATACTTTGGATGCATCCCAGTCAAGGCGTACCATTGCTGATGTGTCGTGCAGTTGCTTGGGTGTGTTCAGCCGTCCGTTGCCACGGGCTTGAGCCCACGACAACTTGACAGTCCAGTCCAAGGGTGTCGAAGATATGCTACCGGCAGCGGCGGCATGAAATCCGCTGGTGCGCGTGTGTAGAAATTGAGGATAGCCGTCGCGATTGTATAGTGGTGCAACGGTGAATGGCGAGCCTATGGCCATGCCGTAGTTATGGTGTGCGTTGAAAGATGAGTTGTTGTAGTAGTCATCGGCACCGGAGGCTTCGTTTGTGATGGTGGTACCGGGGCGGTCGTTCGGAGCCCAGTGCATTGGCCCGCTTTGGTCGCGCATATCTATATACTCGACTACGGCGGTGTGCAGCCATTTGCCTTGCGGGTTGTGCCAGCGGATGCCCCACAGGCCGTCCCATTTATTGCGCTTGGCCATAGATGAACCGTCTTCCCACAGCCACTGAAAATAGCCGGAGAGTTCCTGTCCGCCGGCAAATCGGTAGCGGGCATTGAAATCCCAAGATCCGAGGCTGCTGCCTTCCACCCATCCGTCGCCGTTGCCGCGTCCGGGAATAAGCATTTCCCAAAAAGCCTTGGCGTCTGAACGGTTTTTGACTTCGGAGACCATCTTACCTTCGCTGTAAAAGCGAGTGACGCCGCCAAAGTGCCCGGCGCATTGGGCGCCTATGGTTACGGACAATGGCTTGGATGGCTTGGTGCGGAAGTATATACGTTTGTAGGTGTATAGCTCGCCTGTAGCCAAGTGGCTGTTCCACATATTGTACTGGGCGCGCAACCAGTCGTTATGAGCAAATTTGCCGTATGTAATTTGTCCTTCGATTTGCACCCATCCATTTGTAAGGGGGATGTCTTGGAAGTCGACAAATCCGGCACGTACTTGCGGAATAGGGCGCGCGTTGTTGCTTTGTACCAGGTCGCCCGAGGATAAGTTGTTGTCCACCAGTATGCCGGCTTGCTCCTGCATTCCGGCAGCGAGAAATACGCCGCGGTATTTGACGGATGCGTACAACTGTTGAAGCCATATAGTGGCGGCGCCGTTGCGATGTGTAATCCAAGTATCGGTGGCTGCGTTGTAGCGGTCGTAGGACTGCTTGTGCGAATATCCGGCCAGTACCTCCACACCGGCGGCCCAGTCAAAGCGGCGCGATAGGTCGAGATCCTTATGTGCCCATACATCGGCTGTCGCTGCGTTTTTGGCCGAGGTTCGTCCGTAGTTCCAGGACGCTATCATATAGGGAGCGAAAGCGCCCGAAGATGTCTGCATATTGGCGGCACCGCCGTAGTGTATGTCTATGGGTGCAGCCCACGATGACAATGTTGCTGCAAGTCCGCAGGCAACAACGGCGCTTCTAAATATTGTAGTATGTATCATAGCGCAAATTTACAAAAAAAAATGGCTGAATGACGTGGCTTCTACGCATTTGTTTGGCTTTGAGACTATGACTCTTTATTTTTTTGCGTCAGGATGATATCCGTTGTACGGATATAAGGTCGCAGGTAGGCGTCAATCACGACTATATTCGCCAATATATGGGACTTACGATGCGCATTAGATGTGTCAATATGACAGGACTTCGCGGCGGCCGGCATCGATGCGCAGCAGGATAAACAATAGTATGGTGAAGCCCCAGAGAGACGAACCTCCGTAGCTGAAGAATGGCAAGGGAATGCCTATGACCGGACACAGACCGATGACCATCCCGATATTTATGCAAAAGTGAAATATTAAAAACGAAGCAACGCAATAGCCGTAGACTCGGCCAAAGGTGGTGGGCTGGCGCTCGGCAATGGCCAGTACGCGCAGTATCAATGCTACGAATAGCGCTAAAACAAGCATAGTGCCCCAGAATCCTTCTTCTTCGCCTATGGTGCAGAATATGAAGTCGGTATGCTGTTCGGGTACATATTTCAACTTGGTTTGTGTGCCTTCCAAAAAACCTTTGCCTGCAAATCCGCCGCTACCAATGGCAATTTTCGACTGATTGACATTGTATCCGGCGCCGCGCAGGTCTTCCTCGATGCCGAGCACTACCTTGATACGCAGTTGCTGGTGAGGCTGTAGCTGGTTGAAGGCGGCATGTACACTGAACATAAAGCACACCGAAGTGATGACGGCGGCCACGGGTATCAGTAATTTGCGTGAACGTATACCTCCGCGTATGGACATAATCACGAGGTAGATGCAGGGTACAGCCAGCATAATCAGCATTAAAGCCATACCGGGCAGCTGGATGTCGGTAAAAGTCGCTACAAGCCAGAGGACTATGCCGTAACCGCCGAGCCATAGCAGCACGTTGCGTGCCACTTCCCAACGTCGACAATATATAAACATCATCACGGCAAGAGCTATAGCCACCAGCACCAAAATCCAAAATTGGCCGGTGGCGATACCTATAATTGCACCTTCGGTGAATTTGACTGCTACGACAAAGATAATCACGGCCATAGCTGCTGCAAAGAGGATGATACCGCTCATGCCTTCTCGATATAGTACGAAGAAAAGCGCCATAAAGGTCAGTGCCGATCCGGTCTCCTTTTGAGCCAATATCAGAAATACCGGAATAATGATAATGGCAATTGCGCGTACATAGTTACTTATCTTGGCGTTGAGCAGGAAATTGTAGCCGCTGAAAAGTTTGGCCAAGGCCAAAGCTGTGGCGAATTTGGCAAATTCGGCAGGCTGTAGGCTCATAGGGCCGAGCACAAGCCAGGAGCGTGACCCTTTGATGTCCGGCGCCAGAAATGGTGTGACCAATAACAGCAATAATGTCAGTACGTATATAGGGTAGGCATAAGTCTCAAACATACGAACCTCGATGAGCATGATGATGCCTCCGATGCATAGTCCCAAGCCAATCCATAGAGTTTGTTTGCCCGAGAATTCGTCAAAGGACAATATGGAAGCGTCATCGTAGTCGTAGCTGGCGGCATATATGCTTATGACGCCGGCCAGTACCATTATCAAATATATGATGAGGGTAGGCCAATCAAGGGTGCGCAGCACCGTGTCCGATTCATTTCTTCTTGTCAACATAGTGCAGCGAAGATGTTAGCATACTTTGTTCGAGGTGTTTGCGTGTCGGCGAGATGGTTCCGGTAAGGTATTTTTCGATGACGAGGCTGCCGATGGGGACGCCGAAGGTGGCGCCGAATCCGGCATTCTCGACGTATACGCATACCGCAATTTTGGGATGGTCGTATGGCGCAAACCCGATGAAGGCGCTGTGATCCTTGCCATGAGGATTTTGTGCCGTGCCGGTCTTTCCGGCCATTTCGATGCCGGGAATAGCTCCGCGGCGGCAGGTGCCTCCGGTAACGGCCATGCGCATGCCTTCGGCTACGTCGCGGTAATAGCGCGGCTCGATGGTGGGACGGCGCACGCGCAGCAACTTTTTATCCATAACAGTGTCGCTTATCGCCTTGACTACGTGAGGGGTTATGAACCATCCGCGATTGGCGATGGTGGCGCAAAGGTTGGCAATTTGCACGGGAGTGGCGCCGATTTCGCCTTGACCGATAGACACGGAGATTATTGTGTTGGCACTCCAATGCCCCTTGCCATATATCTTGTTGTAGAAACGATCGTTGGGGATAAATCCTCGGCTTTCGCCGGGCAGGTCTACACCGAGACGGTATCCGTAGCCCATACTTACGAGGTGCTTCTTCCACACCTCAAAGGCATTTGCTGCATTGCCGTACTTGCTGCGGCGGTCAATCATAGCTTTGAAGCCATAGCAGAAGAAGGCATTGCAAGAGGTTTGCAAAGCCGGTTTCAGCGACAATGGGCTTGCATGGCTGTGGCATCCGACGCGAAGTCTTCCGCTGATATATCCATGGTGGCATGGGTAGGTGGTGGCGGTGGTGATAATGCCTTCTTGTAGCAAAATCAGGCCTTGGGTCGGTTTGAATGTCGAGCCCGGAGGGTAGGAGGTCATCAGCGCACGGTCGAACAACGGGTGTGACGGGTCACGCGTAAGTGCTTTGTAATTGGCTCCGCGGTTGCGGCCCACCAATAGCGAGGGGTCGTAGGTGGGCGTAGATACCATACACAATATTTCGCCCGTCTCCGGCTCGATGGCAACGACTGCGCCGCGCTTGCCCACCATCAGCGACTCTGCATATTGTTGTAGCTGCATATCGATGCTCAGTGTCAGGTCGCGTCCCGAAACGGGGGCTATATCGTGTGCTCCGCCGTCATACTTGCCTTGGATGCGGCCATGAGCATCGCGTATCAAGATTTCCACGCCTTTATTGCCGCGTAAGTATCGTTCGTAACTTCGCTCTACGCCGAGGTCGCCGGTATAGTCGCCGGCGGCGTAGTAGGGGTCATCTGCAATATCTTGTGCGTTGACTTCGCGGATGTTGCCCAAGATGTTGGCGGCACTTGTGGTGTTATACTGACGCAAAATGCGCTTTTGGATGAATATACCGGGGAATTTGTAGAGCTTTTCCTGCAATCGTCCGTAGTCTTGGGCCGACAAGTGGGTCATCAGTACTTGGGGCGTATATGATGAGTATCCGGGGTTGAGATGGCGGTCGCGCATATCTTCGAAGCGCTGGCGTAGTGTCTCAACGGTTATGCCGAGGGTGTTGCAGAAGTCTATAGTGTCAAATGTCGTGACATCGCGTGGTACCAGCATTACATCGTAGGCCGGTTGATTGAAAACCACCAATTTACCGTTACGATCGTATATTAGTCCGCGCGAGGGGTATACGGTTTTGCGAAGAAAGGCGTTGGTGTCGGCCGACTCTTTGTAACGGCTGTCATTGATTTGCAAATCAAATAGCCTGAAGGCGTAGATAATCGCTATCAGGACCACGAATCCCCCGATGATATAGCGGCGTTTGGCGTAATCATAGTTTTTTCTCACGACTGCAAGGATGTGGTGTTATGATTTAGCGTTACAATTTGGATTCGCGTCGGTGTGACAAGATGCTGTCTATGGCAAATATAATCACGAAAGTATAGGCTGTACTTGTGGATATGCGCAGCATCAGCCGCCCGAAGTTGAAGAAGCTGAAGGATTCGACAGTATGTGTCAATGCGCAGTATATCAGGGTCATGGTGACGGCGTATTTGAGAAATGCGGCATGTCCCATGCTGCGCGATGATGGTGCTGCGCCGGCGAGGTCTTCTTCACGGTTGACGTACAGATGAAAGACCTGGCGTTGGAGCATGACGGCCACGGTACAGCATAGGGCGTTGAGACCCTGAGTATTGGCGAAAATGTCGACCATCAGTCCCAGCAGGAAGCCAATGGTGAGGCGCAGGTTGTCGTTGAGCGTCACAGGCAGTGCTATGATGGAGTAGACGAATACACAGGCCATAGCGCATCCACCGATAATCAGATTGTTGAATATCAGCGACTGTACCAGTACCAGCAGTATGAATTGAATGGCTATGCGTATCATTGAATATTGTCTCTGAGTGGTATGCTGTATGGCGTTGCTGCGTTTTTGATGTCTATGCTTTGCCTTGTATATATTATCGTTTGTTGTACCGTGGTTGTATCGTGCTGTGTTTTAATTATGTCAAAGTGTCCGACGATTACTCTTCCGGGGTATCTGACTTTTCGAGCTGCTTGACCTCGGAAGCGTAGTCGTTGAGAACAACCTGAACATTGCCCAAACGAGCAAAGTCGCACAGCAGTCGTATGCGTAGCGTGAAGAAGTTCTCGTTGTGCGGCACTTTGTCGTCAGCCACTATGCCTACCGGGATACCGGGAGGAAATACAGCCGAGTATCCACTGGTGACCACGGTGTCTCCGGCGTGGAACACGGTATGTCGAGGCAGCTCCTCGAGCAGCGCGTATTCCGGGTCATTGCCGTCCCAAACCAGCGAGCCGAAACTTTCGTTATGTTTAATTTTGCATGACAAACGGAAGTTGGGGTTGAGCAGCGAAATAATTCGTGCGCTGTGCTCTCCTACAACGTTGACTACTCCTACCACGCCGTTTTGGTCGATGACGCCCATTTCTTCGCGGATGCCGTCGGCAGCGCCGCGGTTAATGGTGATGTAGTTGTGCAGGTGGATTACGCTGTTGGAGATGACGTGTGCCACTACAAAGTGGTATCCGGCTAGCGAGTCGGGCAGATGCAGCGTATCTGCCATAACCATTTCGGACAGCATCTGATTGCGTCGTTGCATTGCCAGCAGGTCTTCTTGCAGACGTGCATTGCGGCGGTTGAGTTCCTCATTGGCCTGGCGCAGGCCAAAATACGAGGATATGCTGTTGCCGGCCTCGTACACGGACGAGGATAGCGTCCCGGCCGAAGTCAGCCATAGGGTGTGCTGGTAGGGGTTGGTGTTGAACAATAGCAAGCAGCTCAACACCACGTAAGTGAAGAAGAGTAGCCAGCGACTGTTGCGTATGAGAAATGATAATAATCGGCGCACTTGTGTATGTGTGCCGCGTGGCCCGGACGGACGTGTCGGGATGGGGTCGCGTCTTGGCGTGTACGCTCCCGGTCACGCCGCGCCCTTGCGGGCGTCAGCGGATTAGGAACGAGAATTTGTCGTAGTTTTTGAGCGCTATGCCTGTGCCGCGAGCTACTGCCAGCAGCGGGTCTTCGGCCACGTGGAATTGTATGCCGATTTTGTCGGAGAGACGTTTGTCCAAACCGCGGAGCAGTGCACCGCCGCCGGCCAGATAGATGCCGTTGCGCACGATGTCGGCGTATAGTTCGGGTGGAGTGTTCTCCAAAGCAGCCAAGATAGCCGTTTCGATTTTGGATATGGACTTCTCGATGCAGTGGCATATTTCCTGATATGATACGGGCACTTCCATAGGCATGGAGGTCATTCCGTGAGGGCCGTGTACGATGAAGTCCTCCGGCGGATTGTCCAGTTCGACGAGTGCCGAGCCGACGTTTTTCTTAATTTCTTCGGCTGTGCGTTCGCCCACTTTGACGTTGTGGGCACGTTTCATGTGGTTGACGATATCATCGGTGATGTCATCGCCGGCCACCTTGATGGACTTATTGGATACGATGCCGCCCAGCGAGATTACCGCGATTTCGGTGGTGCCGCCGCCTATATCTACAATCATATTGCCTTCGGGAGCTTCGACGTCCAGGCCGATGCCAAGGGCGGCGGCCATGGGTTCGTATATCATGTATACATCGCGGCCGCCGGCGTGTTCGGATGAGTCGCGGACGGCGCGTATTTCGACTTCGGACGATCCGCTGGGGATGCCTACGACCATACGCAGCGAGGGGCTGAACCAGCTGCGACGTGCACTGGCTTTCTTAATCAGGGCGCGTATCATAAGCTCGGCGGCATTGAAGTCGCCTATGACGCCCTGACGCAGCGGGCGTACGGTGCGTATGTTTTCGTTTTCCTTGCCCAGCATCAGCTGTGCCATGTTTCCGACTGCTACCAGCTTGTCTGTGCGGCGGTCGAGGGCCACAATGGAGGGCTCGTTGATAACGATTTTGTCGTTCTGGATGATGACCGTATTGGCTGTGCCAAGGTCGATGGCTATTTCTTTGGTGAGAGAAAACAGGGACATTTTATGTTGATTTGGTTCTGTTATTTACTTTTTATTCTTTGCTGGTTTTGTCTATGCTTTTTTTTGTGCCTGCTTGGACCGCATTTCCCGGTCAATGTCGGAAGTGGCGTATACCGGTCATGGACATAGCCATTCCGTGTGCATCGCAGTATTCTACTGATTCGTGGTCGCGGATGCTTCCACCGGGTTGTATGACAGCGGTTATACCCGCTTCGTGCGCAATTTTTACGCAATCGCCGAAGGGGAAGAATGCGTCTGATGCCATGACTGCGCCGTCAAGTGTCATTCCGAAGGCTTGTGCCTTGGCGATGGCTTGACGCAGCGAGTCCACGCGAGATGTTTGGCCGACTCCTGCGGCGCATAGGGTGCGTGCGTGAGCCAGTACTATGGCGTTGCTACGGCAGTGCTTGACCACTTTGGCGGCAAAGAGCATATCGTCCACCTGTGCCGCTGTCGGGGCGGTGGCGGTGACTGTACGCAGGTCTTCGGTGCTTTCGGTGCGGTTGTCACGCTCTTGCACGAGTACTCCACCTAATGCGCTGCGCATTGTTGTGCGTGCGTTGTTGTCTTGCTTCTGTACCAGAATGATACGATTTTTTTTTCGGCGCAGTATATCAAGAGCCTCGCCCGAGTATGCAGGGGCAATGATGACCTCGAAGAATATCTTGTCGATTTCGGTTGCGGTGTCGGCGTCTATGGTGCTGTTGGTTACGATGACGCCGCCGAAGGCGCTGATGGGGTCGCCGGCGAGGGCGGCACGCCACGCCTCGAGAACTGTGTCTCGACAAGCCAGTCCGCAGGGATTGTTGTGCTTGATGACGGCGAAGGTTGCCAAGTTTTTATCGAATTCGGCAATGAGAGCCGTGGCGGCATCGATATCCAGCAGGTTGTTATACGATATTTCCTTGCCGTGCAGTTGGTCAAACATTGACTCGAAGTCGCCGAAGAACCATCCTCGCTGATGCGGATTTTCGCCGTAACGCAGGGCGCGTACGCCGTCAACGGCTGCGCGCAAGGCCGTGGGTGCATCGCCGCAAGATTCGTCAAAGTATTCGAATATCAAGCTGTCGTAACGGCTTGTGACAGCAAATGCTTCGCGAGCCAACCGACGGCGTATGTCGGATGTGGTGGCGGCGCCGTGCTCTACAAGCACGTCCAAGATATATGCGTATTGGCCACGTGATGAGACTATGGCTACATCGCGGAAGTTTTTGGCGGCGGCGCGTATAAGTGAGATGCCGCCTATGTCTATTTTTTCGATGATGTCCGCTTCCGAAGCGCCTTGCGCCACTGTCTCTGCAAAAGGATAGAGGTCAACGATGACCATATCAATAGGATCTATACCGTAGCGAGTACATTCGTCACGATCTTTAGCGTTGTTGCGCCGACCGAGTATTCCGCCGAAGATGCAGGGGTGAAGGGTCTTGACACGTCCGCCCAAAATGGAGGGGTAGCCGGTGACGTCTTCGACTGCGACACATTGATGGCCGCATTGTTCTATCCAAGCGCGAGTGCCGCCTGTGGATAGAAGTCGCACTCCTCTGTCTGCAAGTATGGCAATGATGCGTTCCAGGGCTTCGTCCTTGTGATATACTGAAATGAGGGCGGTATGTATCTTTAATTCGTCGCTGGACATTTGTGTAGTGGCGTAAATAAGTGTATATGAGACGTGTGTAGACTTGCCATCGTGGCTATGACAGCGAGCGATTCACGCCCCTGATTTTTAGACTGCAAATTTAGCGATTTTTTTTCGATTGCCGTGGCTGCAAGTCCCCTTTTTTTGAATGAAAACGCACAAAGTTTGAGAGATGTGCAAAGCATCGGGTCCTGATATGTGTAAATGTTTCGGAATGATGTGTTAGGTGACTTTTTAGCATTCGGGGTGTCTGCCGATTGATACGGTTGGCGCATCGGGCCTGAGTAGATGACGACTGTCCGGTGTCAGCGTCTAAGGCGGTATCGTTGCAGCAGAGTGGCATATCGTGGCGAGGCCTTGTATGCGGTCAGCCATTGATTGAGTGTGCCGAGCAGACCGTCTTTGCGGTTTTTGGCTACAGCCCAGACTTGGAACTGGTTGAAGGTGACGGGAGCGCAGATGTGTAACCGTGGGTCGGAGGCAGCGGCGATGCGTGCTTCGCCTTGTGCAACGATGGCTCGTCGTATGCGTCCGGCTGCTGTGAGCATTAGCAGGTGCTCGGTGGTGAGCGCCTGACTATCATTGATATATATTGTGTCTCCGAGTTCGCGGCCCAGATTTATGAGACTGGCGCGTACGGGCGAGCCGCGAGGAATCCATACGGTATCGCCGCCGAGAGTTGCGGCGGTGGTTGTTGTGTCTTTGGCCATGGCGGAGACCATGACGTAGCGGTCGATATATACAGCTTCGGTGACATCTACGAGTCCTTTGAGTTGTGTAGTGGACTGCAAAGAGGAGACCACAATGTCAAATGCTCCGGCATAAAGGCCTCCAAGTGCGTAGTCAAGCGGTGCAAATGGGTGAAGTTTGACCGGTTGATTATGTATCCGGCTGAGATCGCGTATGATATCGTAGTCTATACCCGAGATGGTGTCACCCGAGATATTGTAGCCTAAGGGTGTGATTTCAATGGCTATGTCGAGGGTGTCGCCTCCCGAGTGAGCCGGATATCCGTTAGAACCGAAGAGCGGTGTGCGTGCTTCTCGGCTGCATTTGGCGAGGATGCTCATTAACAACAATATAAGCAGTAGTATAACGAGCATCAACACAAGTTTCTTGGTCGATTTCGTGCTCGCGGGCAGGGTAGGCCTATGTCTGAATTTGTATTTATTGTCTTTGCTATCCATCTGTTTTTTGAGGGGAGATCGTTTATGCAAAGCTGTAGCAGTTGCGGCTTAACGGCTGACAATAGTGGTCAGTTGGCAAAATCAACGGAGACGCCGATTTGGAGGCGGCGGGGATTGAGCGGATAGTGCAGTGCCGAGAAGTATTTGTTGCCTCCGAACCATCCTTGATTGACGTGCGACATCATTACGTAGAAGCGTGCTTTGGAGAGTTTCATGTTGGCGTAGACGTTCATAAAGGGATAGTCGCCGAGCTTGAGGTCGCGTTGTTGGTGGAAAGTGGCTGTCGCCGGCTGATATGCGGGGGCGTAGTAGCTTGTGTAGTAGTTGCAATCTATGCCTAATTGGAGGCGTAGGGTGGCTATGCGGACTGTGGCGTAAAGGTTGGTGTACACTACGAATTTGGGCAGAGTGATGATATTCTCGTCTGTACTGGTCTGGTATGTCAAGCTGTTGTCCCAATGTAATGCACCTACGCGAAAATTTTGTTGCAGACGTGCGCTGAACACTTGCACGCTGCCGCTGTGCTGCTGAGGCAAGCCTTTGGTATCGAAGTATATGTGGTTTTGGATGTTTTCGATTCCGACATCCAGTGAGGTGCCAAATCGGTTGAGCATTACGCGTCCGCCTACGCGCAATGTGCGTGTTTTGCCAAAGTCATTATGCCAGGCAAAGTGATTGGACACATAGTTTTGCAGCAGATATGGTGCATGAGCATTGTTGAAACGACCGTAAGCGCCCACGCTGACGCTGTCTCCCAGCAGGTGGAAGCGTGTGTCGACGCGGCCGTCTATGTGCAGGTCGCCGGCGGCATCGCCAATCAATCCGACTTCGCCCGTGGCTTCGTAAGTGAGGATGCTGCCGCGTTGTTTCGTGAGTTGCCCGCCCACCCAAGCCAATGAGCGAGTGTGTTTTGCGGCTATAGTAGCAACACCTTCGGGCAGTGGGTCAAGGGTGGTCTCCTGAGTTGTATTGCCGTCCGGGGAATTTACGTGTGTTTGGTAGTATTTTTCGAGGCTGTGCTTGAAGTATGCCGATAGACCGAATTTGGCAAGTCGGTGAAAGCCTTCGAGTAGCGACACGCCCACGGTATTGGTCAGCGCGTGCATGCGCGTGATATCGCGAGTACCGTCCGCATTGAGGTAGGTGTTTTCGAAGAATTTGGAGGCCTCGCCCGGAGCGGAATTCAGGAACAGGTGTTTGTCAAAATCGTATTGTAGTGTCCAAACAAACGAGGTTACCGGGATATAGGTTCGGCGAACTATGGTGTCGCCGTCTTCGCCCGAGGGTTGTTCCTCGTGCCAGTATCCTACTTTGTAACGATTGTTGAGGTACAATTGTCCGCCGACGGTGCGCGTGTGCGCCGCCGTGAGGTTGGTGGGGATGCTCTTGGCGTTGATGCTGCTGACACCGCCTTGCAGTTTGGCCGGGTCGGTGATGTATAAGTCATCGGTAATGCCACCGGTCTCCTTATTGAGCATATTCCAGTGGTTGTAAAAGCCTTGGAACTCGTATCGGTCACCCATATACGATCCTGAGAAACCCCAAATAAGGTCTTTGAGCGCTTGATTGGCATACGAGCCTTTGGTATAGATATAATCGGCGAGTATGCCGACTTGGGCGCGACGATTGATGTTGCCGGAGAAGTCACATTTGAGACGTTCCTGAGCCGTTTCGCGACCGCCGGAGGCGTTATAAGAAAGGAATGTGACCGGTATGCGGCTGTTGTACCACTTCATCGTGGATACATCAGGCCGATATGTGCGTGTGCCTTGGCTGAGAAAGAAGGCATCGGTATGCGGGCGCTGCCACCATATCATATTAATGCCTTGGGCGGCGAAGTTGCCGGTAGTGACCCAGGCGTCCGATACGGCAGAGGGGATGGCTCGGCGGCTGTAATTGAGATGTAACGTATCAATGTCGGCGTCTTGGTGTATGCCCAGAGGCATCAAGTCGGTCCATGCTGTAGGAGGCGGCACTACCGGGTCTTTGTGCTTGTGTGTGTCTGTGCCTTTGTCTTGCGCGTAGCCGTATATTGTGGATGTGATGGCCATAATACTGTATGCCAGTAACTTGGCTAACCGATATGCGTATCTGCCGCGTGAACTTCGACTAAGAGCCGCGTGTGTGGTCAGGTGTATGTCGTTGTGTGTACGGGTCATTGGAAGCGTATGCCTGAGGGCATATTTTGTTCTGCACTGCAAAGTTAGCGCTTTCTTGCGGATTATTCTTGCGAAAATCGGCAAAAAAGCGCTGATGTATGAGGTGAAGCATAGGACGCGCCCACAAAGGGTGGGTAATGCTTACTTGCGCGTCATGCGAAAGCCTATGTAGATGTTGTCGTAGTTGTCAAGTATGGATGCCACGGTACTAAATGTGGTGTTGGAGGCCACCTTGGGCAATTTCTTGAGTATTTTTATGAGTCTTGAGGCGTCAAAGGTAATGTTGAGCTGATTGCCTGATTTGGTGGCCATAGCGTTGATGTGACCTATGGATACGGTGCCGAGGATATTGAATTTGAAAACAAGTATATCGTCTTGCGATGATTTTTCGACAGTGCCCTTGAATGTCCCATAGGCGGTCTTGATGGCAAAGTTGTGGGACTTGTCTACGGTGAGGGTGATGTTGGTCATACGCGAGCGCTTGTAGTAGGGAGCGAGTTTTTCTTCGATGGCTGTGGCTGCAGCGGCACCGCCGATATTGGCCAGTGTGCTCTCGCCACGGAAAGATATGCCGGGTGACTTGTATTTCCATGTGCCTACGAGGTCATCCACGGTGAAATTAGTGGTGGCTGTGGCATTGGCTACGGTTTGGCCGATGTTGCTGATTATTTGTCCCAGGTTGCCTTTATTAAATATGTCTTTGAAGTCGGTGGCGTGCGAGGTCGGAGCAGCCATAGCTATGGTTGTTCCTAAAATTATGGTACAAAGATGTTTTATCATAGTGCTTGATGTATGAATAGCTATATGTGATTATATATGATTTGAACGTTAAGAGTGATGAAATTGGAGGGGACTGTTGTAATGTCCTTTGTACATCGTGTGTAGTATGTGCACCGTGTAAGGCGCGGATATTGTGTGTCGGGTCAACCCTATCGGCTTAGGTTTGTTCGTGAATGCTCATGCTTTGATCTATGCGTGCGTCTAAGGCTTGCCATACCGAGTTTTGTGATTTGTACTCGGGTACAAGGAGTTTCATCTGCGTTACCACGTCTTCGGTGTTGCCTTCGATGGTCACAGCGCGTAGTTTCTCCAGCCGCGTGCATACGTCATCGTAGTCGTAGAGCCGCACCTTGGCTATCATAATTTTCTTATGATTGGTCGCGATTATTTGCTCGTGATTGTTGAGCAATTCCTCATATAGTTTTTCGCCGGGACGCAGGCCGGTTTCGATGATTTGTATATCCTTGCCCGGGCGCAGTCCGGCGAGTGAAATCATCCGCGTAGCCAAGTCGTAAATTTTGACCGGTTTACCCATGTCAAAGATGTATATTTCGCCACCGGAGCCCATACATCCGGCTTCGAGTACCAGTGAGCAAGCTTCCGGAATTGTCATGAAGTATCGTATGATGTCGCGATGTGTGACCGTGACCGGGCCGCCTTTGGCTATTTGTTTGCGGAACAAAGGAATAACCGAGCCGTTCGAGCCTAAGACATTGCCGAAGCGCGTTGTGATAAATCGCGTGTATGTACCGGTGCTCTCTTGACGCAACTTGTTGGCCAGCGATTGGGTGTATATCTCGGCTATGCGCTTGGAGGCGCCCATAATGTTGGTGGGATTGACGGCCTTGTCTGTCGAAATCATCACAAAGCGGTCAACGCCGTATTTTACAGCTAAGTCGGCTAAGTTTTTTGTGCCGAAGACGTTGGTGGTGATGGCTTCGGTGGGGTTGCATTCCATCATCGGGACGTGCTTATATGCGGCTGCATGGTAGACGTAACGCGGTCTCAGGGAAGAGAAAATCTGTTCCATGCGCGGGCGGTTGGCCACATCGGCGATGCATAATTCGATGTTTTGCTTGGGATAATCATGGTTGATTTCCAACTGCAGGTCGTGCATAGGTGTTTCGGCCTGGTCTACGAGTACCAGTTTGGAGGCGCCGAAGCGGCACAATTGCCGCACTATTTCGCTGCCTATCGAGCCTCCTGCTCCGGTGACCATAACCACTGCACCGTGCATATTTCGCTCTATTATGGGGTTATTGTTTATGATAGGCTCGCGCCCCAGCAGGTCTTCGATTTTGATATCTTGGACGTGATGCGATATGTCCGGCATTTGGTTGTCGTTGATGCCGAATTCCTCGATTTGGTTGAGCATCAGTAGCTTGATGTTGTTGTTGAGGAATACGTCGGCTCCGCCGCTACGCATAAATTCGATTTGAGTGGCCAAGAATAGTAGGGTGTCGCATCCACATTCGTCAAAGACTTGAGCTACGGTGTCGGGGTTGTACTCTCGTATGGGTATTCCGCTGATAGTGGTGTTTATGTTGCTGTGGTTGAGGCTCAGCATCATTACCGGACGAAAGCGACCTTCGGTTTCGGACTGTAATGCTGCTGCCAGTGCAAACGAATTGAGTGCCGAGCCAAGGACTACAACGCGTTTGCGGTTGGCGTCCAGAGACGTCACTGCATCATATATATATTTGACCAGAAGTCGCATCACCGTCATCATAGCAAAAATGACTACCCCGATGACGAATATGTTCCACAAGCCCACGAATCGAGGCGACAAAGTGCATTGTACTATGATGTCGATAAGGCTCAGTATGGCACTCGCCGCCGTTACGGCTAAGGCTATATGATATGTGTCTTCGATGGCGGATAGTCGTATGATGCTGCGGTATGGCTTTATAATCCAAAAAACGAGGGCGTATACGGCTACAACCATGCCTACGCGATTGGGCCAGGAGAAAAACCATCCGTCAAATCCCCCTGTCGGGTCGCCGGGCCCTAATAATATGGTGAATAAAGCGCTGAAGAATACGATTAGGATGTCAATGACGTACACAATCCATTGAGGCATGGGCGCTTTGAGAAAGTGCCTGATGATACGCCAGTCGGCTATTTTACTTATTATTTTTCTGCGCATAAGTGTAGGGGAGTGTATAGAACTCTGCCCCGTGATATTATAAATTCCTATCGCAACCGCGACATAATATTTGGCGCGAAAGTTCCGGCAAATGAACCTTCGCGGCATTAGATGTGCAAAAGTAATAATTCTATTTAAATTTACCAACTAATCGTGTAAAAAAAACACAAATGAAAAAATAATCTAAGCAATTACATCCATCGAAATTAAAATACTACATTCAAAAACGAGCGGAGATGCCGCAAATTCGGATGTTTGATGCGTTGTCTTTTCGGTAATTTTCGCATGGCTTCGAATGTTTTTTTTTACTGAAAATCATTGCGGTTACAGAAAAAAGTTGTAACTTTG
>ERZ808274.504-NODE-504-length-19089-cov-2.949196_pt1 | contig 19089 bp, 17 predicted proteins | sample MGYA00521277_ERZ808274 | MGnify/ENA primary metagenome ERZ808274 (study PRJEB31516, sample SAMN03275597) | gut metagenome | biome: mammalia-associated habitat; material: feces | host: Papio cynocephalus | place: Kenya | collected 2012-07-28 ... | reverse complement strand
TGTGAAACATTTAGTACATCTGATTTCACCAGTATTTTGATATATTACTTTAAAATCATTAATTTCTTTTTAATTAGGTAATTTAAAATCCTAAAAATCTAGGTTTATCGTTATATTTCTTCATCCATCATCACCTTAAGATTTTAAATCAACTTGCAACTATAAATTTAAAACTGATAAAATCGCTCTTAATCAATCGATAACTGCGCTATACTTTTTCATTATGTTCAGGTGTCCTAAAAAGCGGTATGGAAAAAACATGGACTTAAAATAGGAAGGCCCAGTTATATACAAACTCAAACAAATTGAAGTTTCATTAAAACTATTAGATCAGTATGAAAGTCAATTATCTAAAGTAGTGACAAAGTTTTCTTAAAATCGACTTCTACAAATTTCATATTATTTATCATTTTAATTAATTGTTTATCTTTAAAAATTCATCAATACATTTACAATAAGGCTTTAATAATTCAGTATGAATACCATGGCCGCAATCAAAGTATTTAATTTCAATATTTTTAACTAAACTTTTAACTTTATTAAGTTGCTCATCAGTTAAAGCTCCTAAGATAGTACCATGTTCATCAATTGTTGTCTTAGCTTTTAAAAATAAAGTATTACATTTTATATTCGTTAAAAGTTTTTCATAATCTATATTTTTATTAAAAGAATCATCATAAAAGGAAATACCAAAGTAAGGATCATACTCTTCTAAACCTCTAAATACTTCTAAAAATTTCTTAGGCCAGAATGGAACTTTTAGCATTTTATTTGGGTGCTTAATTCTGTATTTTTTTACAAATTTTGAAAGGGAATTTCTTATTTTATCTCTATATTCTATAGGAAATAGCTTCCAAGCATACTGATTCATAAAATAATAATATACAAAATCATCAATTTCATTTTGCTTAGTAAAATTATAAGATATGCTTGATAAATCTAGATAATTAAATGTTTTAAACCTATTATCACCAAGACTAGCAAAGAATGGTGAATCTTCAATTATCAAAGAATTTACATTATTTAATTTAGAAGCTATATAACTAGCAATTAGTCCACCACATGAATGTCCTAATATATTAATTTTCTTATCTTTAAATCTATTATTTATAAATTCAATAATATCATTACCTATAGATATTAAATTATACTTATTTTTATTTTTACTGGATTTACCATGACCATAATAATCGATTAATATAAAATGATAATTTTTATGTAACATCTTTACTAATTTGAAAAAAGACGTAGAATTTGTGGCTTGAGCATGGAGAATAAGTAAAAGAGGTTTATCATTTTCTAATTCATAATAATTTAATATGTCCTTAGAATTAGAGATATATTGTTTATTTATTAGCTTTTTCATATTATTTTTTACCTTTCCTATATCACTTATAAAATCTATTAACTCATCACATTTAATAATTGCTAAACCTTTTTTGCATTCTTTATAGAAATAAGAATATGCGTTATAGAGAAAATAACAGCAAACACAAATAAAGGAATACTTGCAATAAGTATGCTTGAAAGAATAAAAACTAATGATGGTATTATTGAAAGTAGTAGAGCTTTTACGATGCCGTTTTTATTCCATAACACAATCCAGGACAAGCAATACCCTAAAAGTAAAATTGCATTTAAAGTTATATAAAATATTTTCCCAAAAGAAAACCAAAAACCAATATATGTGTATGGAATATTGAATATCATAAAGATAAAGGAGCCATATCTCCCGATTTGTTCAAAAACAATAGCCGCCTTGTTATCGTAAACAGCTACTTGATTTTTATGCTTTATTGCATAAATTATATTCGGTATCATAATGACAACCATTATGACAAATCCGTAGTAATTAAACCAATCCATAAAAAAATTATATCAAAGGCATTGATGAATGATAATAGTAAACTTAAAAGTAGCTAAATTACATATTTTTCGAACACTATTACATGATATTAATTCTTAAAAAATAACTATTTACCCACATAAACAAAAAAATTGACGCCATAAGTGAACTAAACCCAATTTATTTTATTTTACTGTATCAAACTAGTTCTATTATAATGCAAGCGTAAATAGCATTTCGATAAACTTAGCACTCCTACTTATAATCGTGTAATTTATTAGCACCTTTTAGCACCCTTATTGTAACTCTCATACGAGTTTTCTAATTGCAAATATTATCACCAATTTTTATTAAAAGCACTTCTATTTAAATTAAAATTTTAATCGTAGAAAAAATTACCAAAAGCATTAAAGACTGTTGTAGGGGGATTTTATCAGTTTCTTAAATATATTTGCGCCCTATTAAAAATTTTCCCAGCAATATTTTTTCATAAATTCTAATATTTCACCATTATCTCTACCTTCATAATAAATGACTAACATTTTCTTAAATTCAGGAACTTTACTTTCTGGAATAACTAATAATCCTGCTCCTTTTGAAATTAAAAAGTGATTAGCAAATATTACTGAAGCTCTTTTATTTCCATCATTAAAAATTTGAGTTTTCATGCAATATAAACAAAGTTCAATTGCTATATTAACTGGATCATCAGTTTTATTTAATATTTTTTCAATCTTTTCTTTGACAACGCTTTCTATTGGCAATGGTGGAATATAAGATGTTCCTCCAATTGTTATAGGAACACACCTAATTCTGCCACCATAAGTATAAAATCCCTCATTCACAAGACTAGCTATATAACAAAGGATTGAGTAACTTGATTTTGATGCTACTATATCTTTATCCATAATAAATTCCCATGCATGTTTTAAATTTAATATTTTTTGTACATCCGTTGAAGTCATTCCACTAACTTTTCCATTTTCAATAATTGTTTCAGTATCAGGAAACGTAGTAGCAATGCCTTCAAGAATAGCTTGATCATATATATTTGATTTCATATTGGCTCTAGCAAAATCAATATTTAATAATACCCTAGAGGATAATTCTTGTTCAGCATAACCTAGCTTTGCTAATTCATTATTTATTTTTCTAATTTGCTTCTTATATTCTTTCCTAAATTTTAATAATCTAGAGATTAATGCAAAAAGTTCATCAGAATAAACATCAACATACGTTGATGTATTACGACCTAAAATACGTTTTCTAATATAAATATATTTTCTTCCATTTTTATCCTTTATTTCAATAGAACCATCATAAGGAATCAAATTTAATCTTGCATTAATTTCCGCTCTTTGTTCTAATAATGTTTGAATTTGCAAAAATTGATTATCCATATAGATCTCTCCTTTAGGGTGAATTTTCATGATAATTATATCAATTTGCACCCTAAAAGTCAAATTATTGAAACAGGAAGATCATTTTAGAACTTACCTTTTTATATTAAATATTGATTAAATATAATACTTATAGGCAATATTTAAGGTTGAAACGACACTTAAATAAAATCTATTGTGTTTTTTAAAATGTTATTAACCTATTAAATATCAATTAATTCAAACATTCTATATCATTAGCAAAAGAAAATGTCACTATTTTTGCACTGTATTTAAAATCATAATTAATACTATTAGGAAGCTTCTAATACCCATTTTAGTTTATAGCTAATATTTTGATGAAGGCTTTTTCAACTATAGATACAAATGCTCTAAGTAGCCTTATAAATATCTTTTCAAATTTATCAATATTATTTTTCACCTTACATTTGCCTCTAAAAGTATAAAAAAGTCTTGACACCCTTTATTTAAAGTATCAAGACTAGTGTACTCTAATGGCGCTCCGAATCGGAATCGAACCGATATGATATCACTACCACTAGATTTTGAGTTTCTTTTGAATCCTGCGAGTCGTTGCGACTTCAGCGAGATCCAAGAATTGGAACTGCCGAATTTCCCAATGGCCACTTAGGTTCTTGCTAATCATCAATGAACCAGACCGAGAAGAGCCGAGCCGTTTCCGTTTCGCCTCTTTTCCAAAAAGAGTGGAAAACGCGCGTGGAAGGGATTTTCCACTGATTTCTGTCACTTTCATGGCGTCTTTAATGGAAGACTAATTCGCTTGGGAAGAATGGGTGGAAACAGGAATCTAACGTCTTATCTTCCGTGAATAGTTTGCCATATTCGGTCGTTTCAAGGAATCATCCTCATAAGATGAACCACATTAAATGCGAAGAAATCGGCCTGAAAAAGAAGTTTGGTCAGACACGTCATTTCTTAATCTCCCAGTGTCCTACTTTGTCGGAACCCACTTTCTTAACCAGCCCTTTTTCTCTCGATTGGCCAAGTGCGCGAAGGATTGTTGTCCTATGCTTTCCGATCTTTTCCGAAAGGCCTTCGATGGTGATGGCGTTGTCTTCGGAAATCAAGCGGAGGATGGCTTTTTCCGTTTCACTCAACTTTACAGTAGCGTTTTCCCGTTTGTCCTTGAACCCGCTCCGGTTGAAAGGAATGGTCATGGTTATCGGGTACATTCAGAAATCGTAGGCTTTCTCGCCGCATTTCCTGATGGCCTCGGGAACGCCGTGCCCCGTCTGCTCGACGATGTGACACAGGAGGAAGATCTTCATAAGCTCCTCTATCTCTTCTTTAGAGATTCTTTTGAAACGTACCTTCTTATGTCTTATGTTCTTTTTTCTCTTCCATGGACACCTATTCTCTTTTCAATTTAATTATCACGTTTTTGTGCATTTGCTTTCACATATATTGTATACTTAATGCGTAAATCCGTGCGTTAACACAAAATTATGTATTAAGGAGATGATATTTATGTATATTTCAAGAGATTTCTATTTAGACAAGCTGAAGGCCTCCATCGGCAATGGTATGGCCAAAATCATTACTGGGCCGAGGAGATGTGGAAAGTCCTTCCTTCTGTTTCATATCTTCAAGGATTACCTCCTTTCCTCGGGTGTGAAGGCTGACCACATCATTGAGATGTCCCTCGATGATGTAAGCAACATCAAATACCGAAACCCCGTCGACCTGTCTTCCTATTTCATTGACAAAGTCAAAGACGGTTCGAGGTACTATTTTCTCATAGACTAAATCCAGTTCTGCAAGAGCGTAGACAACCCCGCTTTCAAGGGCTATAAGACCGAGGATGGAAATGCCCCTAAGGTCACTTTCTACGATGTACTCAATGGTTTCTTAGGCCTTAAAAACGTCGAAGTCTTCGTGACCGGGAGCAATTCCCACATGCTTTCTAGCGACATCGCCACCGAATTCCGTGGAAGGGGGTGGCAGATAAGAATCCACCCACTCACCTTCAAGGAATTCAAGGAAGCGAACGCCCAAAGGAATCTGGACATTTTTTCCTTATGGAAGCAGTACTATCTCTATGGCGGTTTGCCTCAGGTTTCCCTTCTTCCGGACGAGCCATCGAAACGCGAATACCTAAAACAAGTGTTCGAAAACACCTACATCAATGACATCATCGAAAGATATTCACTAAGAAACGAATCCGCGATTAGGGATCTGATCAAGGTGATGGCCACCAACGTCGGCTCCATCGTCAACCCGACCAAGATTGCCAATACCTTCAAATCGGAGATGAAGTCCACCATCCAACCAGTTACCGTCTCCAAATATATCGAGCACATGGAAGACTCCTTCCTGCTCAACTCGGCAGGCAGGTATGACCTTACGGGGCGCAAGTTCATCGGTGCATCCTACAAGTATTACTTCGAGGACATGGGACTACGTTATGCCGCCTCCGCCTTCGTCGGAAAGGATCAGGAACCCCACTATATGGAGAACGTCATCTATAACGAGCTCCTCTATCGTGGTTACCATGTTTCCGTTGGTGCCATAACCGTTTTCGACCATTCAAACGGCAAGACTCAAAGGGCAAGTCTTGAAGTGGACTTCATCGCGGAGAAATTCGATCAAATCATCTATATCCAATCCGCTCTATACATTCCGGATGATGAGAAGATAGAACAGGAATTGAGGCCTCTTAGAAAGGTAGACAATTCCTTTAAGAAGGTGCTGATCACCAAATACGAAGGGAATGGCACCTATGACGAATATGGAATTTTGCATATGAACCTCTTCGATTTCCTATTGAATGAGAAATCCTTAGATTGATCATTGTCTTATCGGGAAGCTCAGGCTTATTGGGTCTTGTTTTTTCTTCTGGGAAATTCACTCTACCTCTTTTTTGATTGCCTAGTTAGTGCGTAAATATGTGCATTCGCACACTTTTTTACATTAATCAACCAGTTGCCAATGGCTGTTTTAGGGATAATTGACTCCTCGATGAATAACCACCTTCTCTCGTTCGGCAAGGAAGCCTTCGTATTTCGAGGTTATGACGATGAAATTCCTTTCATTCTCATTGAAATTCCCACAGCTCTTGCAAAGAGCTTCAGAATTTTGTTCATTTAGTTTGGGGTCAGGTTGAAAATCATGCACAACGGAGTCGTTGATGATGACTGCGCTCTTCATCAAGCGCAAGGAGAAGCAATTATCTTGGTACTTCCTGACTCCAACATAGTAATCAAATCAATCTCCAAAGCATGTAGAAGATGTCTTTTAGTGAATCGGCCAACGTTCCATAGCAAGAGAATGTCCGACATAGGAAGACGAAGAAAACGTCTTTAAACCACCAATAGTCCGTTGAATAGTTATAGATATATTGTTCTCGAATTTTACAATGAAAATCAAAAATCTCCTAGCAAAAAAGTTAAGAGGCCAAAATTTACCATGGTGCCGAGAGGGGGACTTGAACCCCCAAGCCATTACGAGCGTCTGATTTTGAGTTTTTTGAGTTTTTTGAATCCAATTTAATAGAGAGTAATGAAAGGAATTAAGAAGCAATTCATTTAAAAAATGTTCGTAATTCTCCTAATTTACTTAACTTAAAAGCAAAGAAGAGAATCTTCATTACTTAGATAACAATCACTTTTTAGAAAAATTGAGTGAACTTTAGTAGTGAAGACAAAGTTCACTACACTTTCACTCATTTTTAATTAGCTTTTAAGTAAGAAACTTAAGCCTTTAAGAGTGAACTAATGATAAGTAATTACTTCTCACTAGCACCCCTATTCTAACAAAATTTTAACTAATTTAAAGAACTATTTTTCTTCGATAAACTCGATACTTTTTGCATCTTTGTGTGATGAAATTACTTGAAGTGAAATAACATTACTTACTATGTAATATTTTCTATTTTGATGTGTATACATAAAAAATCTAATTAAATGAAATACTTTTTATATTTAAGAATTTAATTAAAAATTTATCTCCATATATTTTAGAACTTATGTCAACAGAATAAAAAACTATATCAATATTTGTAAAAAAGCTATCAATTAATTCAACCTTTAATTTTTCTAAATCTTTAGATTCCCCTTTATCAACGATTTTACCGATAAAATTTCCATTTTCATTTGAAAACCTATAAATTATAAATGAATCTAAAACAGAATCAAAAAAGCAAAGGTTAATCTTTTTTGATATTGATTCGTTCAAGCATTGAACAATTAACTCAATATTGTAATCATCAATAACCTTAAACTGTACAGAAGAATCATGTAAAACATCAAAAAGAGGAATTAGTATGCTCTTATTTGAAAACCCTATATTTTTATTTGATTCCATTTTGACACCATCCATTTTTATGTAACCAATCCCACACTTTACTTGAAGGATTTGGCCTCCCATGCCCTTTATCATGAATTGTTCCATTCCTATTTAAGGATGTTCCATCTTTAAAATGAACATGAGGTTGACCGTATTTATTATGAGTAGAATCTACCCTATCTACTTCTTTAAGGGCTTGACCATTCTCAACTTGCTTTTGCGTTTGATTTCTTGAAGTCGCATCATCAGCGACATCTGGATTATTTTTGCTTTCTTCTTTAGCCTGATCAGCAGCTTTATTTAATAAACCTGCAACTCTAGAATATGAGCGCTTTAAAGTTTTCTACAAATGAATTAAAGCTTTCCTTAACATAGCTCCAATTAGCAACGATATAAATTATTAATGAAGCTACTAAAACTGCAGCAACAGCCCATCCAACGAATGGTATCAAAGATGAAGCATTAATTCCAGCAACTGTAGAAGAAATTGTTGAAAAAGCAATAGCTGCCGAGCCAGCACCTATTAGGCGCTTAATATTAGTATTAATTTTTGTAATTTTTTTCTTTACACCATTTATATTTATTTCTTTGTTTGGCTCTGACTTTGTTTCTACATTGTCTTCACCAGTTAATATTGAGAATGCTAACTCAAATTTTGGTGTATTATTCTTAATATCAATAAATGTTTTCTTATTTTCTTCTGACAAGTCTTGGTACATGTTTTCAATAAAAATAGTCCAATATTGTTTATCGTTATCTAAATGATTCACTTCTGATGAATTATTTAACTTTTTTAAGCTGCTTTTTCTAATTAAGTCACAACTATTATTATTCGAATAATATTCATTTGGATTGTAATATTCGTTAAATAATTTATTAGCATCCCCAACTAAGCCATTACAATCTTCTATAAAGTATTTCAATTCTTTACCAGTTGAGAGAGGTTTTAAAAAAGTTAAAAAAATGCCTAACGTTATAGCGATAAGTGTTAAAATTTTTATTTTTTTCACAGTTTTATGTCTCCTCCTTTTATATTTTATAATAATTAATCAAAGTTAGGTAATTTATATAAGTCCTATAACTTATTATACATTTTATAAAATTTCAAAAAATATAATATGATATCCAATAATAGAACTAATTTAACCCGATGCTTTAATAACTATACTGAACCCATAATGTTGGACTTTGGAACTAATGTTTTGAAATATTGATATCCGCACAGCCCATCATTTGTGTTAAAATAAACATCATTAAAGGCTTTGTTTATCATTTCATAAAATGAATCCACAATATTTAAATAATTGAAGATTTACTAGAACCATTTTAAGCAACTAAAATAATTGGTTTATAGCGTTCATTTAAATTTTTAGCAAATTTAATATCAAATTTCTTCTATTGAGTCTGTATTTTATATATATTCTTCTTAAGTCTATAGCTTTATAATTAGAGAAAATCACGCTTCATAATTTTAAATCTTTGACAAATCATTACTTTTCCTATAGTAGATTTCGTGATAACCAGTATTGCTACTTGTATTACCTAACATCAACTCGTGTTTTATAGGTGGCTTATAACCTTCAGGTATCTTATCAAGAACATGAGTAATTTCTAACTTTTTCATAAAAGAAAAATCCTCCTAACAATGATTTTTTGCTAGAAGGATAATCAGTGTCTTAATGGGGCGAAATACCGGATTCGAACCGGTGAATGCCTGGTTCACAGCCAGGTGAGTTAGGCCTCTTCTCCAATTTCGCCATACGCTTTTTAAAGCCATAAAATAATAACATAACTTTATTATATTATGCAAGATAAAAGTTCGTATCACCTGTAAAGTATTTATACTTGACACATCTATTTTAGAATATTATAATCAATTTGATTGAAAGGAGATAAAATTATGGCAGTAAAATTAAGACTAACTAGAACTGGTAGACACGATGATCCTTTTTATAGAATTGTCGTTGCTGATTCAAGATATTCTCGTGATGGAAGATGTATTGAACAAATCGGATATTATGATCCTAGTAAGGGTATTGCTAATGCAGTTATAAACGAAGAAACAGCTATTAAATGGCTTAATACTGGCGCTCAATATAGCGATACAATTAAAGCTATTTTAAATGCTAAGGGTGTCATTGCAAAAGCAAAAAGTACTAAGGGTGAAACTTCTCATAAAGTTAAAGTTGTTTCAACTAAAACTACAAAGAAAGCTGAATAATTATGGATTATATTAAATTAATTCACACAATTATCGATCCTTTTGTAAGTAAACCTGAATCAATTTTAATTAGAGAAGTTCCTCAAGATAGCGAAAAAGATATTACTTATTTGATAGTAAGTGAAAATAATGATACAGCACATTTAATTGGCAAAAAAGGCTGTGTAGCTTATGCTATTAGAGATATAGTAAGTATTGCTGGTAAACTTGAAGGAAAAAGAGTTCATATTAAATTTGAATCATTTGATAAGGAAAAAGGAGAATAAAATCTCCTTTATTTTTTATGGAATATTTAAGTGTTGGAAAAATAGTTAATACAATCGGTTTAAAAGGGGAAGTTAAAATATATGTTACTTCTTCTTTTCCTACACTTCGTTTTTCTAAAGATTCTATTTTATATTATCAAAAAAATGATGAATTTATACCTATTACTGTAAATAGTTCATATAAAAAAGATTCTAATTTTTATGTAGTTAAATTTAAAGAAATTAATAGTGAATCTGAAGGGTTTTTATTTAAAAATACTGAGATATTTGCTTTAAAAGATAAAAGCATTTTAAATAAAAATGAATATTTTTATAATGATTTAATTTCTTTAAATGTAATTACTGAAGATGGAAAAAATTTAGGTGTTATTAATAAAGTTGAAGAATTCCCTGCTCAAATAACATTAAAAGTTTTATATAACAAAAAATATTATTTTATTCCATTTAATGATTTTTTTATTAAAAAAGTTGATTTAGAAAATCATCAAATTATCATTCATTATATTGAAGGATTATTATCTTAATGAAATTTATAATATTAACTTTATTTAAAGAAATGTATGATTCATTTTTATCTAGTTCAATTATTGCTAGAGCTATTTCAAAAGGATTAATTGAAGTTAAGCTTATAAATATTAGAGATTATACTTTAGATAAATATCATCGTGTAGACACTCCTCCTATTGGTGGAGGTGCTGGTTTAATTTTAAAAGCTCAACCAATTTATGATGCTCTAATTAAAAATTCTAATAATAATACATATAAAATAATCATGTCTCCAAAAGGAATTACATTTAATGAAGAAAAAGCTTATGAATTATCAAAAAAAGAAGAAATTTTAATTTTATGTGGACATTATGAAGGAATTGATGCACGAATTAATAAATATTTTGATGAAGAAATATCTATTGGAGATTATATTTTAACTGGTGGAGAAATAGCTTCAATGTGTTTAATTGATGCTATTTCTAGATTAATTAAAGGTGTAATCAGTGAAGAAAGTATTATCGATGAATCATTTAATAATAACTTATTAGAATATCCTCAATATACTGAACCATATGATTTTAAAGGTGATAAAGTTCCTGATATTTTATATAGCGGTAATCACAAAGAGATATATAAATACCATCAATATCATCGTTTAACCTTAACGAAGAAGTATCGACCTGATCTTTATAATAAATATAAATTAACTAAAGAAGATATTAAAATATTAAAAGAAAGAGAAAATAATATTCAAACAAAAGATGAATTGTTAGCAATCTCAAAAGGAAGGAAATTTATTAAAAAAGATAAATAAATTATTTTCCTTCAAATTTACGTAGATATTTCTTTTCACCTAAAACTACTAAAGTATCAGTATTTTGCAAAACATAATCTGGCTCAATTCGAGTAATAATTTTATCTCCTTGCTCGATAGCAATAATATTTATTCCATATTTTTTACGAAAATCAGTATCTTTAATTGAAATTCCTATATAACTTTTAGGAATTTTAACTTCACAAATTTCAACTTCATCATTAAGCGAAATAAAATCTAATACATTATTGGATAAAATTCTTTTAGCTAAATGATCTGCACTATCTTTATAAGGATAAATAACTTCAGCACCTAGTTTTTCTAAAACTAAGCCTTGTTCATCAGTATTACTCATAGCAATAACTTTACTAGAGCCTAAAGATAAGGCATTTAATGTTGCAAAAATCGCTGTATCCATATGCTCACCAATACAAACAACAATTGCCGAACATTCCTTAAATCCTGCTTCTTCTAGGTTTGCTTTAGTAATATCTTCGCAAACAAAAGCATATTCACAAAATTCTAAAGCCTTTTTTACCTTTTTTTCATCCTTATCGATACAAACAATTTCTTTACCAGAATTAACTAATTCATTAGCTAAGCACATTCCGAACTTTCCAAGTCCAATTATTCCAATACTACTTGTCTTTTTTGCCATAATTAACTCCTTTATCCAATAGATATATCTTCTTCCACATAAAATACATTTTGATTATTTTTAGGTTTAAAAACAGTCGAAACAGTTAATGGTCCAATACGACCTATATACATAATAATCATTAAAACAATTTTACTACCATTTTCTAAATATGGTGTAATCCCAGTTGATAATCCAACTGTAGCAAAAGCTGACATCGTATCAAAAGCAATATCTAAAGAGCCAAATCGATTAGCTCCTTGAACATATTCCTTATATTTGATTCCATCCTTAATATAATTATAATCACCTTCAAACAAACAAATAATAGTCGTGCCAGCTATAAACAATATTCCACCTAAAGCAATAACCAAAAGGGCTCTTTTAAACAAAGAATCACTAAGTGATCTTTTATATAAATGAGGTTTTTTTGAAGTCATAACACCACGAATATAAGCAAATAAAACAGCAATTCCAGTTGTTTTAACACCTCCTCCTGTTCCTCCAGGAGAAGCTCCAACAAACATCAATATCATCATAATAACAATGGTTCCATAATTAAATTTAGATAAATCATAGGTTGCAAATCCAGCGGTTCTTGTTGAAACACTCATAAAAAAGGCACCGACTCCACTTACATTAGTTTCCTTATTTGTTAATTCGCATAAATATATCATTAACCATCCAAAAAGAATCAAAGCTAATGAATAGGTTAAAACAATCTTTGTATGTAAAGAAAATTTCTTAAAATTAAATTTATTAGAAACGATATCGACAATTGAAAAATATCCAAGTCCTCCAATTATAATTAATAATGCAGTAAGTATAGATAAATAACTATCTTTTTGATATGAAATAAGTGAAGTAGTTCCTAATATATCAATACCAGCATTATTAAAAGCAGAAAGTGAATGAAAAAAAGCATATCCAAAACTATCTGCTAAAGGTAATTTTTGAATATATCTAAAATCTAAAAAAGAAAAAAACATCCCAATAATTTCAACTGAAAATGTAATTAAAATAATATAATAAAAAATCCTTTTAATGCTTTTATAATTTCTTAAATTCCAAGTCTCTTTTATTAATGATTGTTCTGATAAAGATAATTTTTTACTAGTAATAAGAAATATTAAAACAGTTAAAGTTGCAGCTCCCAGTCCACCAAGTTGAATTAAAATGCTAATAATAATTCGACCAGTAATATTAAAAGTAGCAGCCACTCCATTTGGTAAAGAAACTAATCCAGTAACAGTAGCCGAGGTAACCGAAGTAAATAAAGCATCAAGAAAGTTAATTTTTACTCCTTCATTTAATGAAAAAGGACAATATAAAAATATTGCACCAATAAAAATCAAACTAGCAAAAGAAATCATGATAGTATAAACAGGTTTTAATTTAAATTTTCTTTTGATCTTTATTTCTTCATTTGTTTTTTTCATCTTAAAAATAATAAAATATTTTATTATTTTTTTCAAGTTTGATAGATTTTATAAATTAACACCTATGTTAAAGAACAAATCAATTTCCATTTAATTCTTTTAGAATTAAATTTATGACATTTTCTTTACTAATTCCACATTCTTCTAATACTTGCTTTGGATTGAAACTATCATAAAATTTCTTTTTTATTCCAAAATTATAAACTTTAGCAGGCTTTTTACCTAAATAAGAGGATATTTTTTGCCCATAGCCACCATCAAGAATTGAATCTTCTAATGTTATAAATAGATTATGATCTAGTAGTAATAAATCTAGAGTTTCATAATCTACTTCATTTAAATAAATAGGTTTTACAAGAGTTATATTAATATTTTTCTTAATTAAATCCATACTTATTTCTTTTGCTAATTCGAATAAATTACCAACAGCAAAAATAGCAATATCCTTACCTTTTGAATAAATTAAATTCTTATTAATTTTATTAAAATCTATTTTTTTATAATTATCATCTTTAATAAAATTAACAGGTACTCTAATTGCTAAAGGATATTTCTTATTGTTATAAGAAAATTCTAACATATCTAAATATTCATCTATATTTGTAGGATCTAAATAAATTAAATTAGGAATATTACTTAAAAAAGCAATATCAAAAATTCCTAGATGAGTCATTGAAGTCATAGAAAATATAGAATTTTCAAAAACTAAAATAGTTCCTGGATTATTATTTAATGAAAAATCTTGAGATATTTGATCATATCCTCTTTGCATGAAACTAGCATATACTGCAAAATAGGCTTTTGCCTTTGCTTTTGCTAAACCAGATAATAATCCAATAGCATGCTGTTCACATATGCCAGCATCAATAAATTGTTTTGAATATTTTTTTCTTCTTTCTGAATTAAAAGCTATAACAGATGGGGTAGCAGCTGTAATTGCAACTACTTTATTATCTAAATCCATTTTATGAGATAGAAAATCAAAGGTAATTTCACTTAAATCTTTGCTTAAATCTTCTTTACTTTTTAATTCACCTGTTTTTATATCATAAGGTAACGAATAATGAAATCTTTCTTTCTCTAATTCAGCAAATTTATACCCTTCTCCTTTAATTGTTTTAATATGAAGAACAATTGGATGGCTTATATCTTTATATTTATTCAAAAAATGAATTAATGAATAGATATCATTTCCATTGTCTAAGTAAGCATAATCCAATCCTAAAATTTTAAACAAATTAAATTGATATTCACCGCCAGTTTCTCTTAATTTTTTTAAATTATCATAAATTTCTCCATGGTTTTCACTAATTGACATATCATTATCGTTGACAATTAATATAAAATTACCACCAATTTCTTTTATATTATCTAATGCTTCTAAAGCTTCGCCACCACCTAATGACCCATCACCAATAATAGATATAACATTATATTTTTCATTATTTAAATTTCTTCCTTTTGCCATACCTAATCCTAAAGAAATGCTAGTTGAAGTATGACCTAAATTAAATAAATCATGCTCACTTTCTTTGGTATTATAAAAACCAGTAACATCATGATAATCATTTTTATTTATAAATGCATAACCTCGACCTGTTAAAATTTTATGAGTGTATGTTTGATGGGATACATCAAAAATTATCTTATCAATAGGAGAATTAAAAACATAATGTAGAGCAATTGTTAACTCTATATCTCCTAAATTAGGACCAACATGTCCTCCAACTAGGGAAGTTTTATTTATCAATGCGTCTCTAATTTCATTAGATAAAGGAATTAAATCGCTCTTATCTAATTTTTTAAAATCATTTAAACTTTTAATCTTTTCTATATACATAAATACATCCTTTAGTAAAAAACAGCGCTATTCTTAATTATTTTCTACATTTTCCATATCGTTAACAGTATCATTTTTCCCTTCTTTTTTATTCTCAATGAGTTCAGAACTACTGACTCGACTATTAATTCTAATAGCTCTATTATTTAGTTTATTTAATGTATCTTCAAATTCTCTCTTCTTATTTAATATAACATCAACTTCCTTAGAATATTTTTCCCATTGATCAACAACTTTTTTTGATTCCTTTTGAAATAATTCTAATTGTTTTAATATATCATCAATATTATTCTTAGTTTGAATATTAATTCTAAAGACATTTAAATTAAGTAAAACAGCTTGCAATGTACTAGGTGAAGTTAATAAAATTTTATTTTTTTGAGCAAACAAAACAATACCATTATAAAGGTCATTATCTTTTTGAATATATTGATATATACCATCGCTTGGTATAAACATTATTGCATACTCTGCAGTAACATTTTTAATAATATAATCCTTACTTATTTTTTGAATTTGTTCTCTTAGTCTAGACTTAAAGCTTTTTTTCAATTCAATATCACTTGATTCATTGACATTATCAAACAATCTTTCAAAATCAACAAAACTAAATTTTGAATCTATAGCGACTATATTAATAGGTGATGGCATTCTAACAATAGCATCAGCAATTTTTCCATTTTTAAAAGCGTATTGTTCCTCATAAATTCCTTGTGTGTCTCCAAATACTTGATATAAGATATCTCCTAAAATAGCTTCGCCATATTTTCCTCTTGTTTGAGTTGTATCAAGAATGCCATTTAATTTAGTAACTTCGTTATTTAATGCATCAAGATTTTTTTGAGATTCTGTTATTTTTATTAAAGCATCATTAACTTTAATTAAAGAATCATTATTAGTATTAAATCCACTTTTTAATTTATCTTCAACTTTGCTATTCATTTCATTTAATTTATCTTGCAATAAATCATTTAAATTTATAAACTTTTTATCTATTTTGTCATCAATAGAATCTTTAAATTTGCTAAAATTATCAGACAAATTATTATTAAATTTAGTGTTAGATTCGTTTAAATTTTCTTTCATAGTACTAAAGTTATTAAATATCGACTCTGAATTTAATTTATTAACTTTATCTGGAAGTTCCTCAATTTTATTATTTAAGATTCCAACTTCTTTCATAAAGTCATTATTACTTGATTGATTATTTATATATTTATTATCACTTTTACTTTTTAAATTTATAATTAATAAAGCAATTAATAAAAATAAACAAATTATAGAGATTATTAAAATTATATACAATACCATGTTCTACCTCCTTATTTATTATAAGGTATTATACTTATAATTAACAAACAATTGAGTAGTTATTTTTCCTATGGTAAAATTTATTTACTTTAAACAAAGGAGTAATTAAATGAGTTTTAAAATAAAATTAGATAGTAAAGAACTTTTTTTTGACAAAAAAATTAAACTTATTGATTTAACAAATAATGATAAAAACATAATATGTGCAAGAGTTAATAATCGAACAAGAGATTTAGATTATCAAATTGATTTCGATGCAGATGTTCGCTTTTTAACATTAAAAAGTTCTAGTGCTATGGGAATTTATGAAAATTCTATAAGATATTTATTTTGTATGGCTAGCCATATTTTATACCCAAATTTAAAATTTAAGTTGACATACAGTGTATCTAGATCTATATATGCTCAGGTGTTAAATAAAAATAAACTCGTTAACGTCAATATGGTAAATGCTATTAGTGACAAAATGCAAGAACTCGTTAATGATGACCTACCTTTTGAAAGAATGCTAGTTGATAAAGAAAAAGCTCTAGCGATGTATAAGAGATTTGGGATGGATGATAAAGCCAAAGTCATCAAATATCGTCCAGAGAAAAATGTACATTTTTATAAATGTGGAGATTACTATAACTATATGTTTGGGAGAATGGTTCCTTCAACTGGTTATTTAAAAAATTTCATATTAAGGGTGTATTCTCCTGGTTTATTAATTTCTTATCCTCGAAGCGATTTAGGAGGAAAAATTCCTACATTTAAAGATGAACCAACGTTTTCAAGTGCACTTTTTGATGCTCAATATTGGGGAAATTTAGTTGGAATGGACTCAGTTAGTGGAATTAATACTTCTATTAAAAACACTGATGCAGTAGAAACAATTAATATTTGTGAAAATAGACAATACCGCATGTTATGTGAATTAGGTCAAAGAATTGAAGATAGAATTGATAATATTAGACTAATTTGTATAGCTGGACCTAGTAGCAGTGGAAAAACAACTTTTAGTGATCGCTTAGTAATGGAACTTGAATCTCGTGGAATTCATCCAATTAGAATCTCATTAGATGATTATTATAAAACAAGGGAAAATGTTCCTCTTGGCGAGGATGGAACACCTGATTTTGAAGCAATTGATGCTCTAGATAAAGAGCAGTTCAATAAAGATATCGTTGACCTTTTAGATGGAAAAATTGTAACTTTACCTGTTTTCGATTTTAAAACAAATAAAAGGAATCCTGGTAGAACATTGAAAATTAGTGAAAGAGATCCTATTGTTATTGAAGGAATACATGCATTAAATGAAGATATGACAAGTCTTATTCCTAAGTTTTTAAAGTTTAAGATTTATATATCTCCTCAAGCTCAAATTAATATTGATAGGGAAAATCCAATATCAATAACAGATATAAGATTATTAAGAAGGATAGTTCGTGATTTTAAATATCGTAATGCTAGCGCAGAAGAAACATTTTCGATGTGGCCAAATGTTAGAAAAGGAGAATTTAAATGGATTTATAACACTCAAGAAGATGCAGACTATGTTTTTGATAGCTTCTTGAATTATGAACTATGTGTTTTAAAGAAATATGCTATGCCACTATTGTCAAAAATTGAACCTGATAATAGATATTATCCTGAAGCTGAAAGACTAATAAGACTTTGCAAGTACTTTAAAGACATTGATGAGAAATGGATTCCATGTAATTCTTTATTAAGAGAATTTATTGGAGGAAATTGCTATCGAGATGGAAAACTTTCTAAATAATTAATTCTCTAGTCCAATTTTAAAACTATTAGAAAAATCTTGATGAATATAATGAAGCTGCCTTAAATAGGTGGCTTTTAAAATTGAATATTGTAAGGCAATTTTTTCTTCAACATTTTGCTTATAATACTCTTCAAAGATCTTCTCAAGCCTAAAAAAAGATTCATATAAATTTATAATTGTTATAGCATAGTAGTATTCTTTTTTTGAATACAAGAGTAATGGGGAACTATGAGAAATTTCACTACTCATTTCATATACTTTTGAATATTCACTTAACCCTGCTAATTTCTCCACACCATCGCGAAAATTTAATTTGAAATCAGTATTTAAATTAATATTTTTAATAGCAAACAAATAACCATATTCTATATATTTTTTCATGTCTTTACTTTTAAGATCATGCTCTTTCATATTGAACTTAATTTCTTCAAAAATCTTATCAGTTTCTTCTTTACTTTTAATTTGTTTTCTATAAGCAATAGCATATGTTACATGTCTAAAATATGCTTTAAAAATAGGCTCTCCATATTTAATTAAACAAATAAGTATGCATTCATTCTCATGCAAAGTTCTCCATGTCGAAAATGCTTCAGTTTCAAAACCATCAATTAATAAATTTAATATGCACTTACCCATAGAAAATGCTTTCTTTAACATATCACTAACTAATTTATTATATTGATTTTTAGTTTTAATAGATTCTAAACTTCTTAAAATAAAATTTAAATATAACGATAATGTAGATACACTAGGAGA
>ERZ808274.499-NODE-499-length-19199-cov-4.936690_pt1 | contig 19199 bp, 24 predicted proteins | sample MGYA00521277_ERZ808274 | MGnify/ENA primary metagenome ERZ808274 (study PRJEB31516, sample SAMN03275597) | gut metagenome | biome: mammalia-associated habitat; material: feces | host: Papio cynocephalus | place: Kenya | collected 2012-07-28 ... | reverse complement strand
AGGCAAACTCCTGCGTGCAGAAGATCGTTGAACGACCAGTGCCATAGGAATCAGCGACAGCCAGAAGCTGATCCATTGAGGCCTCGTCAAAGCCAGCAGTCGTCACGCGATTATTGGCAGGAGTCTGAGCTACGACTGCGTCGAGAGCCTTGAGAATCTCATTGTAGATATACTCGTCCATGCCCTCGAGCATGACCTCGGTGAAGTCGGCAAGCGTGTAGCGGCCGTCGAGGAACTCCTCGAAGCCGTTTTTTACGGCACCGCCGATGGCACTCGTCTGAACTGTCAGGTCAGTGCCGTCAAGCATGAACGTCTCATAGCGACCAGCTAGGCCGACGCGTGTGACGAATGCCTTGGCGCGCTTGCGAGCCGCCTCGGTGATGCGTAGGCGGAAGTGAGCCTGGTCTCCCTGGGCGACGGACTGCACGTCAGCAAAACGCTCATACTGCTTCATGACCTTACGAGGAAGGACCTCGTCGATAGTCTGCTCAATCAGCTCATAGATGAGGTTCTGGTTGCGACGGAAGCTCTTATAATCGCTTCCGAGCATGCGGAACTGCTCGCGGAGCACGTCATTTACCTCGTCCGCAGAATATGACTCATTGGCAGAGAACGTAAGAGGCTTCTGGGTTACAGCGGCCTTGCAAAGCTTGGAAAGGTCCTCGCGATTCATAATCTCCATATTTTTCTTCATCCTCCCTTCGGAATTAAGCAGCCTTGATGACCTGAAGCTTGACGGCGGGCTGACCGTCAGGCATCGTGGTCTCCTTGACGACCTTGAGCGTTAGGTTGCCCTCGCCGGCGGCAAGCCAGCCGTCCTCGCCGGGGGTGACCTTGTCGCCAAGGCTGTAGCTACCCTTCTTCAGGGCGTTTGTCGTATAGACGTCACCGGCGACCAGGCCTAGGACACGTGGGACAATCACGCCGTCAGCAGCGTCAGCCTTGCGCATGGCGTAGTCGCGATGCATCTGCTTGCGCTCGTCGTATAGCTTCTCCTCGTTATACACAAGGAACCAAGGGCCGTCGCCGGTGAAATTCACCTCACCCTTAGCATAGTCATACTTTACAAACATGCCGTTCTCAAGAACGTCGATTGACTTCTCGGCGGGAAGTGAAGCGTAGACACGACCGTCACGCTTGGCAGAGAGGTGATTGTCCTCCACCTGTGCGTAGTTGTCATGCCCGACTAGGGCGTTTGCCCCTCGGTCAATAGCAATAGCCATTTATCTATCCTCCAAATATGGGAGCGTATAACTTATTGTAATCGTTTACCTACAGCTCGCTCTTATAGGCCCTCATGGCCTCCTGGAGCGCTGACACAGGCTTTGCAACCTTGTCAATGCTCGCATCGACGTCATACGCGAACGTCGCGACATTCGCCGGTGCGCTGACTGAGTCAAAGCTTACGTTCTTCCTGACGTATGCCAAGGCCAGCTTCTCCTCGACCTCACCAAGCGTGTACTCGTCGATGTGGGCGACAACGTCGCTCTTGTCGTCGTCGTCAAGCATGAAATACCTGTCGACAACCTTCATCTTCTCGCCTCGCTCAACGTTCTCCTTGAACTCACGCAGAGACTCAAGCTCTTCGTTAAGAGACGCAAGCTGGCTTCTAAGATCATCGTTCTCAGCACTTACCATGGCAAATGTCTCGCCAAAGTCATCATCGTCGCCGATGTTGCCAGGGACATCTCCGTCATCACCGACGACTGCGTCCACGACATCCCTTGACTCGTCGTCAATTGTCTCCTCGGTAAAACTGGCGGCAATTGTCCCATCATCAACAGGAGTCTTGGCCATAGCGTCCTGCTTGGCAAAGTCTTCATGCTTGTCATCGACGACCTCGCCGACAGGGGCGTTATTTACATTCTTCATATCCAACCCCCCTTCGGCAACATCGTCTCCAGCCAAGGCAAATCTGATCTCCTTGACCATGTCGTGTAGTTGACGCCTAAAGCGCATGTCATCGCTCTCCTCGGAGAACTTGTGCGAGTCAGGCTCTATCGAGGCACCTTCGAAGCACGGCTCTACGTCATCGCCGAGGATGCACAGCTTACTGAAGGTAGCATCGTTAATAATGAAAAGGTCCACACCGGTTGTCGGGTCAGCTGCCCATTCGCCGTCATTTACGTCGATTTCCATTGACTGGCCCTTGCCGCCCCTAGTGATAACGTCCATGACCTCTGGATACTGGCCGGTCCACAAATATGCCTCTGTCATCAGATACTTATGCTCGGCGCGGGCATCGTCAGGCATCCCGTCCATGAAGTCCTGGAACCACACCTTGGCGTCGGTCGGCACGAAGCCATACGGAACAGTCTTGCACTCGAAGTGTATGCCATCGGAGTCAATCGTCACGACTTCTCCATGGTCAGAGAAGTCTCCTTTGCTGTCGTCCCAAACTGCAACTATCGGCGTGCCTGGCAGCGAGTTTGCCATTTCCCTCGCAACGTCTTCGTCTATGACCGAACCATTGCGATTGCGACCTACGTACATGACCTTTACGACGGCCTTCGATATCTTGTCATTTACAGGCGTAATGTCAATGAACTCAGGTGCGTCTATCGTCTTTACTGACGAATTTCTATTCATAAACAAGCTCTCCCTACTGTGCGCTCTCTATATTGGCAAGCGTCTTGTCAGACTTCTCGTCATCAGGAAGCGAGGGCCTCCCTGCCTCGCCGGTGCCAGATGACTGTGAGTCGGAACTCCCGCTCATCGTAGACGACATCTGCGGAGCCCTGAAGATGTCCGTCATGTGCATGATGTCTCCCTCAAATATACCCTCTGATATCACGGCCAGCGGAGAGCGACCGAGAGCAACTTGCGGCATCATCAGGCCAAAGCCCAGAGTGGCCTGCTCCTTGTAGAGCTTTGCCATGTCCTTGTAGTTGTATATCGTCGTCGGCAAGATCGAGAACTCGTAGTAGAGCTTCTTCTTCCTGCCGTTCATCGGCTCAAGTATCCTCTGGCCGAAAAGCTTGAACTGGTCTATCAGCGCCGACATCGTGGCCTCGTCATTGGCAATGCTCTTCTCAAGAGCCACGGAGCCGCTTGAGTTGAACTGCATCTGGCTCACTCCGGCCTCGTTGTAGACCGTACGCTCCACCTTGTCAAGCTGGTCTACGCTCGACACGTTTCCCTTGTCCGACATGTCGGCCACCTCAACGTCTGCGAACGTCGTGAGGACGCTCACGCCCATAGCCTGACCGACCATGTTCACGGCGTTCGAGTGCATCTGGGCGGCCTCTGACATGTCGAACACGGAGTCACCGTTCTTGTTCATCGGAAGTTGCTGTACGATGATTCTGACGAGCTGCTGGGCCATCTTTCGCTTGTCAAGCTCCTGTGCGTCATCAAGGTCCATGAGATCGGGAATCACGGAGGCGAACAAGGGGATGTCACCAGAACCAAGGCTGAACTTGACCGTCATCTTCGGGTCAAGCAGCACCCATCCCTCATCGTCAGACGAGAAGTCCTTGGGCAGGTTGCCTGACTTGAACTGCACATATGCCTTGCGCACGTCCTCCGGGAACATCTGCACCACGCGCATGCGATACGACGCGTCGGGGAAGTTGTCGTCGAAGTACCTCATGTTCATCTCTACGGCCGGCGAACCGTTGAGCTCATAGCGACTGCGGCAGTAGTTGACAGGCAGCTCCTGCAGCAGCACGCGCTCATCGCTACGCAGCATGTACCCGTAGTAGCATCCGTTGCGCATGACCTTCAACGCTATTGAGCCGAACATCTTCTTCAGCTCACACCCGTCAAGCAGCACTAATGACTTGTACCACCCGTCCCTGACCTTCTTGTCCGGCACGCGCTCGTCAAGCCTCATCGGAGTAACGAACCAGTCATATCGGAACAGATAGGCCATGTAGCGACACAGCCTGGAGTATATGCCGTCAGCCTTAAAGAAGTAGTTCGATATCGCCCTTATACCGACAAGATCGCCCCTCCGTATGGCCCTGTACACATCCTCCTTCTTATATGGCTTCGTGCGCTGCACGTGCCTTATTATCTCGTCGACGCCGGCCGTGACATCGTCGGCAAGCATCTTCCTGCCGACCTTGATGGAGTTGAACTCCATAGGTGCGCTGTCATGAATCCTGAAGTCAGGCAAGAACGTCCCCCCAATCAATATCCGGCGGCATGCATGATGTAATCATATGAAATCCTGTCATAGTCCGTGTACGGAACCTCGACGAGACGTATTCCATGAACGCGGCAATAGTCTCGCTTGTGCCTGTCGTTGTACATCTGGACCCTGAGGGCCTTGGCCCCCCCGAACCGCCCGACTGGGCGATAGTGCTGCTGTCCCTGCGCCTCTATGAGGAAGTCCACGTTGCCGCAGTCGTCCATCACGGCGAAGTCGAACCTGAGCGGCACACCCCTCGACGTCACCAGGTCTGGGAACGTGTACTCCTCCTCGAACGGCATGTTCGCCATGGACAGCACGTCGTGTATCCTCACCTCAAGCTTAGAGCTCAGCATATATGTCCGGAGGCACCTCCAAGGCCATTAATCTATAGTTTAAGTTTTTACCACAGGGCAGAATTGCCGTTGTGCCCAGCCGGGGTGAAGAACACGAAGTCCCCAAGACCACCCCTCTTGCGGCTCACCCTGTCCTCCTCCATCTTCGGCCACAGCATGGCGTATATGAACGCAGAGAACTTGTCCTTCTTGACGCGCTTGTTCGCCTGCTTGAGGACGATCGCGCCAAGGTCGTCCTCGCGCACGAGGTTGAGCATCTGGTTCTTCAGGAAGTCAGTCTGGCGGAACGGCATGATGCGCTCCTCGCGCTCTCGCCTCGACATGTCCTTGTAAGTCGCAAGCGCCTGCATGTCGGACTCCGCCTCCTGGGACGGCTTCGGGAACCTCACCTTGCCTGACGTAAGCTGCGACTGCACGTATGCGTAGAGCTCTGAGTTCGACTCCCGGTTCATCTTGACGATGTACAGCGCGTCATGCACCGTGTCATCCGTCATGAACTTCCTGTACTGCGGGTTGTCGGGGTCGTCATTTATGACGCCCCAGTTGTAGAGCGTCTCGCCGGTGTCCGGGTCGCTCTGGTCCGTCACAAGAAAGTCCACGAGCCCTATGCCCAGGCCGTTTCCGTCCAGAACGCACGCCTTGCAGTGATACCTCTCGAATATGCGCTTCAGATGCAGCGCCTGCAAGCCGAAGTGCTCCGCCTCGAACGTCAGTATGTTCTCCACGTACTTGTGCTGCGTCTTGCCGTCCTTGCTGCTCGGCGTTACGCGCATGACCACGACCTCCGTGGTGCAGCCGATCCTGCCGACGTCGACTCCCATCACGAAGTACGAGCCTTGCGATATCCTGTTGTCGTACTTCAGGTTCGGGCGCTCTATCGTGCGGTACTTGTCGAACGTGTCCGGGTCGAAGAACGACCCTTCGACGCTGCCCGCCCACAGGCTCGCGAACTCTCGCTCGAACGACGACTCGTCGTACGTCGTGTCAGCCTGCGTCTTCTTGATGTCGTCAAGGTTCATCAGGCCCTCTGCGACCGATATCCTGTAGTCGCCGCCGAACACGAACGCCTCCTTCGGGCTCACGACCATCTGGCAGTACATCTGTATCAGCTTCTCATAGGCGAACGTGGCCTTGTAGCCGGCCGACGTGATGAAGATCGTGCTCTTGTTAAGCTTCTCGTTCGGGTCCACCTTGCCGTTGACGTGTCGCTCGACGTTCATCATCGGCATGAGGACCTCGTTCAGTATCTTCCCGTCGATCTGAGCGGCCTCCTCGATGAGGCCTGACTGGTAGCGCCTGCCTCGCGACGACTCGGACGCCGCCACGTTCTCTATGGTCGAGCCGTTCTTGAACTGGTATGACACCTGGTCCTTCGACACCTGCGTCTTCGCGGACGAGCCTCTCGTGTCCCATATTATCTCGGACTCCATGGCCGGTATGAGGCGGCATATCTCCGAGATCTTGTCGTTGAGGATCTTCGCCGACTGCGCCTTCACGTCCGACGACACGAACAGCTTCGCCCCCGGGTAGAGGATCGCCTTCAGCATGAGCGACAGCACGGCCAGGAACGACTTCGAGAAGCCTCGCGTGAACGTCGCGTACACGTCCTTGTAGCGGAAGCACACCCTCAGGTAGAACCTCTGGAAGAAGTAGAGCCTGAACGTGTTGTGCGGGTTGAGCGAGCAGAAGAAGTCTATGAGCCGGTCGGGGTATAGCCTCCAGTAGGATATGAGCTTCCGCAGCTTGTCCTCATGCCTGGCGACCGACTGCTCGGTCGTGTCGACCTCGCGCAGGTCACCCCTCTGTATCGTGCTCAGCAGGTCCTTAAGCGCCATCGGCGGCACCCCCGTCAGTCGGCAGCGCTATCGACGGAGGCGCGCCCATCGCCTCGAATATCGCCTTCAGCTCAGCCACCTCGTCGTCCGACAGCTTGCCGACCGGAATGGATTCGTCCACCTTCGGCATCTCGAACTCGGGGTCCGGCACGGAGTCCGGCAGGTCGATGCGCCCGTCGTTCACGGACGCCACGAGCCTGTCGGTGCGGTCGGACGCGCCTTCGAGCTTCTGCACGTAGGACTCTATGAGCCCAGAGATGTTAGGCTCGTTCTTGAGCAGGTTCACGGCGTACTGCTTGTAGTCGTTGATGGTGAGGTCTATCTTGTCCTGCGGGTAGTCGTCGGGCGGCGGCATCTGCTCGATTATGCCGCCGTCGCGCTCGCAGAGCTGCACGAGCTGCCCGACGGAGCCTATGACGCCGCGCCTGTCCTCCTTGTGCTGCTGCTCGGTGAACGACCCGGACTTCCTGAGCGAGTCGAACACGCTCGACAGCGTCTTGTAGTTGTACGCGTCGTTGGAGTCGATCGCCTCGTCCATCTTGAGCGAGGTCTTGCACATCTTGCGCAGCACCTCCTCGCGGTCCACCGTGAGCTCGTACTCGTTGGCGTACCGCGTGTACATGTCCTCCATCTTGAGCCACTCCACCGGCGTGTACGCCTCACCCCACTTGCCGATGAGGTATATGCGGTCCTCGCGCGTGAGGGACGACCCCACGTCGTTCCCGACCGCCGCCTGGGTCGTCACGCCACCTGCCGGAGCGGAGTCCCCGACCTGCGGGACGGCGCACGCCGCGTCGCCCGCCAGCGCGTACAGCGGCTCGGGGGTCTCGTCGAACATGCCGGACACGTTGTCCAGCGCAGCCGTGTCGTCCGAGTCCGCGTAGCGGAACTTGCTGTACTGCTGCATGTGCATCTTGCGCAGATACTTGCCGATGACGCTCTTCGGGCCGAAGTGGGCCGGGTCCTTGGAGAACTCCTGGTTTCCCGTGACTATCCACAGCTTCTCGTAGAACGGCACGTCCAGCGCCTCCATGACCGGACGAATCGTGGCAGGGTCGTTGTTGTCCAGGCCCTCCGTGAGGCAGTCCTTGCACACCGGGTACAGGCCCCCGACGGCGCGGCAGAAGAAGTTGTCGTCCTTCTTCCTGCGTCCGCAGCGCTCGCACACCGTGGAGGTCGTCTTCGTCTTAGTCGACATCGTCCGCCTCCCCGTCCATGAGCCTCTTCTCGCGACCGGCCTTGGAGCGGCAGTCGCGGCATATCGAGTAGTACCCGACGGACGACGTGTTGCGGTTGAACCACAGCGGGTGCGCCAGGAGCCTGCGGTGGCACCTCGTGCACACCTTCCACTTGCCGGCCAGGGGGTCGACGTAGTTGCGCACCAGCCACTCGCGGCAGCAGTGCTCCGCGACGTCCCTCGGCACGCGGTGGCACCACGCCGCGGAGACCCTCTGCTCGCTCCATCCCTCGTATCCCATGGACGCCATCCTCGCGACCACCTCCGGAAGCGGCATCTTCGCGAGCCTCATCGACACGAGCGCCATCATGTCCGGCCTGTCGCGGTAGGTAGCCGTCACGGCGTCCTGCAGGTCCCAGAGCAGCCAGTATACGTCAGACGTCACGTCGTCGCCGACCGCCTCCACGAGCCCCACGTAGTCGGACAGCATCGCCGCGACGCACCTTGGGTCGTACAGCGACACCGGCGAGTCCGACTCCGGCAGCAGCGTCCGGCTGTTGAGCCTCACATCGCCCCCGACGCTCGGCCTCGGGCACGTCGACGCCACCCTGCTCACGGGCTGAGGGCGGCACTTCGACGACTCGCGTATCAGGTGCTGCTCCTGGTACTTCGATATTATCTGCTTCTTGAGCTCGAAGCGGCGCCTGCCGGTCGCCCTGGCCATCTGCCGCTTCAGCGACTCGACCGACTCGAGGTTGTCCCGCATGTACGGCAGGTCCTCGTCGCCGGGCTCTCGCGACCACTTGCGGTCCAGCGGCATGGCCGACACGCCATCGCCACCGCCGACCGACGCCATCGCCTCGTCGGCCGACGAGTCCTCCGCAGCGAGCGTCTCGCACGAAACCTCGCGCTTGCCGAGCGTGACCATGCGGTTCGCCGTGACGATCGGGTACTCCTCCTCCCGCTCGGCCTTCGTCTGCCGGGCGTCCCCGACGAACAGCAGGTAGTCCGCCGCCCGCTGGAGGTCGCCTCGCGTCGGCGACTTCGGGAGCCTCTCCGTCAAGACGCGCTTTCGCCCCTCCGCGTCAGGGACGTTGAAGTCAAGTTCCAATATGTGACACCTCCTGGTGAACAACGTCAAGCAATGATGCAAGGCACATTATACCCAACCTGCGGAACCTGACGTACGGGCGCAAAGACGCGATTTGGGCGGAAGAGGATGTGGCGGCGTCGTTTCGTAAAATATTTTACGTTTTATCCTTTAACCTACCCCCCTGGTTTTGTGTGCAAACCATGGAGGCCAAATCTGCCGTTGACACACCCGCGGCCGTGTTGCAATATGTAATCAGCCCCGCAGGGGAGTGAAGAAACAACCCCAGCGAGGCGAGATTGAAAACAGGCTAGACGACCACGACGGGAGGTGATACAATGAGCACGAGCGCGAGGCAGAACGGCCCACGAGCTACCACGAGGCGCGGCCCGAACTGACCTCACGTCCAGGGCACCTTGATAATAGAATATGCAAAGAGTTAGGTTTACCGTAATAGCCAGGTAAAGGACGCCTGGCACCAAACGGAAGGATTGTATACCATGGATAACGCCACCACCAGCAAGAAGCAGCTCACCAACCTGGACGCCGTCGTGGCCCTCATCGACTTCGCGAAGTCCAACGGGTTCACCGATACGGCCGTGCTCGGCAAGGCCGGCACCCTCCGCGCCACCCTCGCACGCCAGCTCGAGCGCTCGCACGAGCCCAGCAAGAAGCAGGTGCTTAACGCCAACCTCGCCCGTGACCTCGGGGCGTGGGCTATTGACCTCGGGCATACCTTCACCGTCCGTGAGGTGGCGAAGTGGCTCGAGGGCCGCGCCGATAGTGAGTCTTGCAGCGTCCAGAAGGCCACGGCCATATGCACTGCGGCCGTGAAGGCTGGGTACCTCACGCGATACGTCGATGGCCGTAACGTCGCGTTCGGCGCGGCCGTCACCGAGAACTAGCATACCGCCAACGCGGGGCCGTCGTGAGACGGCCCCGCCACCACGAGGCCATGGAGGGCTACAAGTGAGCAGGTACTATATAGTTATCGATACCGAGGCGGCATCCGAGACGGGCAAATGCAACCCGAGCAGATCACTCGTGTACGATATCGGCTACCACGTCGTAGAGGCATCGACCGGCGCAAACGTCGCGTCTCGCAGCATCGCGGTCATGGATACGTTTCATAAAACGCGGCTTATGCGCACCGCGTACTACGCGTGCAAGTTGCCGCAGTACTACGAGGGCATGCGAGACGGCACTTGGGAGTGCATGACGTTCGCCGAGGCGCACGAGACGTGGTGCGATGACGTGGCGCGGTACGTCGTCCGCGACGTCTGGGCGTGGAACGTCGATTATGACCGGAGGGCGCTCGGTCATACCATAGGCACTTACAGCGGCGGACTGCTGCGCGAGTGGGACGCGTCCGTGAACTACCTCGATATCCAGTCGGTGGCCGCACGAACGCTGCTCGCGACGGCGAAGTATCGGGCATGGTGCGACGCCAACGACGTGCATACCCCGTCCGGCTACCCGCCCACGACGGCTGAGGCGGCGTATAAGTACCTCACGGGCCGCATGGAGTTCGAGGAATGCCATACGGCGCTCGAAGATGCCACCATAGAGGCATCCATGCTTAGGCGTCTTATGAGGTGCAAGCGCGGCACGTACAAGTGGGGCGCGAAGCATGGCCTTATGGCGCCGCGTAGGTAGTTCCAGAACGACCCTCAAGCTTGTAGTCACTCGGGGCCCGTCGATTCTGGTCGCGACGGGCCCCGCATATCCCGCCGCCTAGATTGGATGCATCATGGCATACAAGTATGTAGCAGTCGCGAATGACTGCGAGTTTCCCGACGAGACAACGCCGGTCCGGCTCGACGAATGGGCCCCGGCGGTCATAGGCACGTCGTACTGGGATACGGTTGCAAACGCCGTGGATGAGTTTATGACATGCTGCGACAGTGCGGATATCACCGATGACAGCTACGGCCGCATCGGGCACGTCATCGGCTTCGCCGTAAAGATAACGGCGTATGACGAAGCCACCATGGAGCCGATATGCACAAGCGTGCAACCATGCTCCATATCCATCGACTCGGTGACATACGACTTCGAGGCATACGGCAACCCGTCCTATAGGCGAAGCATTACTGTATAAGCGAATACACGACGGGGCCCCGGGCGGACCGGGGCCCGCATTGGAGCAGATCATGAAATATGCCATATACTATAAGTTTGGACTCTACGAAGCAACTAGATACGACTTCGAGATATTCAATGGCCTGAACTATCACGAAGGCGAAGATGCCTACTGCACGCCGCAGACCTATAGCTATAATGAGGCCATCGACGCTATCGTTCACGATATTATCATTATGGCTCACGGCGACGAGTTCACCGCGACCTATATCATGGTTCCGTACAACGACAACGGCACGAAGGCGTTTCATGGCGTCGATGACCTCAAGGCATTGCATGTATCGGCCGAGCCGATGACAAAAGTCACGATCACGAGTGATGACGAGGGGACTGACACCATCGAGAAGATCGTATAACGACCACCGGAACGCCCTGGCTGGGACTCTCGGCCGGGGCGTTCCGCGTTTCCGGCCGTCTACGGCCCTACATCTCCATCTGGCCCATAGGGAAATTTTTCATGGAACCGGAGGCCCCTTTCACGTGACCTCCCAAATCCCGAAAGTAGATTCTGCGGAGAGGCCCCGGCAGGCGCGCCCGCCGGGACGGCCGAGACCTCGCTCGATTCGAAGCTTCGCCTCGGGTCCCATGCCGCGACAGGCTTCAGCGGACTCAAGGCACTGGCAGGCCGTCCGAAGCGACGGGCTGCGCTGCCATGCGTCACTACGGCCGACGCGGCCGTTCAAGCCAACTGCGCAGGCGGTCGGCCATGATGACGTGCCGCATTCGCCTCCAGGTCGCCATGCTTCGACGATTGCATGGGACTGGCTCACGGCCGCACTTCACGGACCGATCGCGACGGCAGGCGGCATGGGTCGCGCATGCCCGGAGCCATTGCACGCCTGGGGCCCGGGCCATCCGCACTTCATCCACGAACAGCGTGACGCCGCGAAGATCGGCCCGCTACGTTGTGCCATGGAGCCTCACGGCTGGCCGTCGTCCGCCTCTTCATGGCTTACTATGGGACGAGGGTGCCACATGGGACCCGTGGGCATGGCCGCACGATCTCTCAGGTGCCCTCTCGGCAGAAAAGCCCCGTGTACGGCCGGCTCGTCTCGTCCAGGCCATAGGCGATTTTCCTAGGGAACCAGGCGGGTTCGGCCCGGCATGCCGGAATCCCGAAAGCAAGCCACGGCATGGTCCCGTCCACGGAGCGGCCGTGTCTGTTCAGGTCATAGGGAATTTTCCTGTGCAGCCGGGCCTCTTCCGCACCTGCGTCCGGAATCCTGAAATCGACTCTGCTCCCGGGGCCCCTTCCCCTTTTCTCCAACTCTATTATACATGCGCGGCCTGTCGTGCGTCAAGTGAAATGATGCCACCTGCCCGAGATGTGAAAAGGGCCCTGGCCAGGCGGAAGGCGTATTCCTGGCCGGGGCCCGGACGCAACCGGCCGGCAATTGCGATACGAGGCTCTCGCCTGTGCCGCAAGGGAAGGACCCGGCTCGGAGGTCCGGCGTCGAGCTGCGTCAACCGGGGCGGCTGGCTATGTGGCTTGTCGCGCAGCGGGTATTCCCTGCGTGTGGATGACCACCCCGGCTGGCGCAGGCCGACACGTGTCGCGTCGTTGCGCCAATCAGCATCATGCCCGGGACCCATGGGACTCCGGTCGTGCCGTGGAATCGCATTTTTCACTCAGGGTCCCGATCCTATGGCCAAGGCGAGATGTCGCCGTGTGACAGGTCCAACGTGCGACATCTCCAACACTCCCGCATTGCGCACGCCGGGCCGGCCATCGCGCGGCCTTCGTCCTGGCCCACGTCACGTCGCCTCGCAGCCATATTGCATGCCGTCGTCACGACTTCCATCCTTGGCCCCACTCCCCTCGTCGCCTCTCCCCCTTGCGCCTTTACGAGCATATTATAGCACGCGACGCCGCCTGGGGCAGGCGTGAAGTCCCCGACCTCAGGTCTCCCCTCCCGGGTGCCCGGCGCTGCTTGGCGGCACCTCTTGGGGGTTCCGGCGGCACGGCCTCGAGTCGTCTTTGGAGCATGTCTGCCGACAGGTCAGCCGAGAGCGCGTGCCTGCGCACGTCGCAGGCCTCTCCATGAGGCTTTGGGTGGCGCCTCCTGGCCTTGGGGGTCTCGCGTGGGCCTCTGCCGACGACGTCATCCCAGGACCCTCTGCCGAGCCGAGCCCGCCGTCGGACCCTCTGGCACGCCGGGAGCCTCTACACGGCGTCGGGACGGGCCGTCGCTAGTGACTGTTGATAATCTCCATGAGCCTCGACCATCCGTCCACCAGGTCGTCCTTGCGGACCTTGACGCCATACGTCAACGCCGGTCGCGTGCAGACCGCATTGCCCATGATCACGTCTCCCCTACATCGTCGCGTACGATACCGAAAGCCTGAATCCGATCGCCGACGCGCCTAGGCCGACGACCGCCAGCGCGACCCCGAGCCACCACAGCCCGTCATGCACGTCCTCAGAGCAGTACTGGGCCATCCTCGCCGTGAGGCACATGCCGTTCAGCACGGCGAGGGCCAGGAACACCAATGCGTCCGCGTAACCCATCATTCCTCCTCGCCGCCGACCATGCCGAGGCTGGCGTACACGAAGTCGGCGTCGAACCACAGAAGGTCGTTGAGCTCCGTCTCCGTGACTCCGTCCGGATAGATCTCGTCGATCATGGCCTCGAACTCCTTGGACTTGCCGGCGGCGATGACGGCCTCCTTCGTCTCCACGGCGCCGCTCCACGCGTCAAACGACTCGAGGTCGTCCACTTCGCTGATTGCCTTCAAAGATGTCTCCCCTCGCGCTTGCCGCTACGCCTTCTTGACCTGCTTCATGACGTCTTCGCGCATGCCGTCGTCGACTCCGACGTCCTCCACGGCTTCGTCGAGCGTCTCGTCGTTGTCGCACATGAACGTCAGCACGTCATCGGCCGTCTTTCTCACGGAGTATGCGCGGATGACGTCGTCGCTGAGTTTCGGGAGCGCCTTGGCTGCAAGCTTTGCGACTGCGGCGTCGTCCATGTCGCGAAAGTCAGGCATGGCGACGTAGAAGTACGCGCGGTAGAGGCAGTCGAGCGTGCCGAACGGGTCCATGACGTAGACGGACACCCCGTGCATGTCGTCTGCCACCTCGTAGGGGCTCACGCCGACAGTCGTCGTGACGCCGTCCTCGACGACTCGCATGCTGACGGACTGGTCGTGGTTCCTCTTGACGATTGTGATGGTGCGGCTCATGCCGACTCCCTCTCTTCTCTCTCTCGACCTTACAAGAACATTATACTATGGATGTGCGTCATGCCGCAATATGGAATCATATGTCTGTGAGGCGTTCTAGTTGCCAAATAAGGACCGATAGCCAAAAGCTGGACTAGTTGTCCACACAGATGATTGTCGGGCCTTGCGTGTCATTCTGACGTCTTGCTGATGCGTCCATGTGCCCGGTTCTTCGCCTTCCACGCCCCCACGGCCTCGGAGGCCTCCTCCAGGACCTTCAGGGCGCACCCCTTGCAGTCGCCCCGCATGTCCCGCAGCCCCGCCGCGACCTCGCGCCTCTCCCCGTCACTCGCCATCGTCATCAACGGCTCCCTTCTGGACGATGTCACCTGTGCGCACCCGCATGGCAACGCGCCGCGCGTCATCCATGTCACCGCACATCACCGCCGACGTTCGAAGAATACGTCAGCTTGACGGGCCTGTAGGCCGTCAGCTTCTCAATCCTGCCGTCCGTCGCGATGTCCTTGCGCTTCGCGAGCATCTTCCGGACGTCTATCCTTGCCGAGGCGGCAAGCTGGCACGCCTGGAAGATGACGTCTACGACGGAGCCATCGAGCATCTCAGCAGCATACGACTCGACGACTTCATCATCGCCATGCACGGCGACCTCGAAGTCATAGTCTCTCCAGCACTCCATCGCGTGCGACGCCCTGTCTATGAGCTCGAACGCGTCTTCCCTGCACCTTTCATATGAATACCCATCGGATTCAAATACAGGAACTTTGCCGACGTCGACATACCTATCGTTTGATGCGTCGCTCATCGCCCCACCCTCTCCAGCGTGACCCTCACCATGTCTCCCGCGCGGAAGCCCGCCGCCATGAAGCCCTCGGAGGCCGGCAGCTCGAACGCCGCGTTCTCGTACGCGTTGCGCCCGACGCGGCGTGACAGCTCGACCGTGACGGTGTCGCGGTCGAAGTCCACCTCGACGACCCTGCCCTCCTGTGAGCAGCTCGTGACGTCCCCGGCGCTCATCGGGCCACCTCCGCGCCGCACGTGCACCCGACCGGGTAGGGGTCGAAGTCGATGCTGAACTCGTCCAGGACGTCGGCCACCCTGACCTTCCCGCCTCCGAGCGCCCGCAGCGCTGCCGCCACCTCGCGCCTCTCCCCGTCACTCGCCATCGCCTTCCCTTCCACATTCGTTCTCGTCGTCAGTTATCTCTCGTCGCTTCCGTGTAGGCAGGCCATGTCTGCCTCAACCTCTCGTTGCAGTCATCGATGGCGCGGACACACTCCTCACCGTTCGTCTTTCTGACTATATTATAGCACGCGCGAGAGGCTTGCCCCAACGAGATTGGTTGACCCTGGCCAAAAGTAACAGGTATCTCGTATCTGATTTCTGCCCAAGCCATGACTGGCCGCAAAATGCATAAAACAGGCTTGAAAATGAATAAAATAAAAAGTAAAATGTAAATATTCTAACGTTTCTGGAGCGCCGGAAAAAGGTTCCGCGTGGCTTATAAATGAACGCCGTTCACATTGATCTCGGCATTCCTCGCCCAGCACCGTGCGACCAGCCCGTGGAGGCGGGTGTGCGGCCCCAGATTGCATTTGAGGCCACAGAATGCGTTCTAAGCGTTTGAGAACGTCAATGTGGGGACTTGTGCCACCCATGGTCCCAAAGCGTCTCAGAGGGCAGCTAGAACGTCTCAGAGAGGCATCCATTCGCCATACGCCCAACCAAAAGTCGAACGACCCTATGGCCCGGCACGGACGGACCGTCTCCGGGACGCCCGCCGGACGGCCCACGGCAAGGGGACACCCCCGGGGGGTGCCTAAAGGGCCAAAAACACCGTTTCCGCAGGTAGATGTGCATTTTTGAACGCATGCAGAGGGGGAAGGGCGGGGGAGAGGGGAAACCTATCAGGAGGAGGGGAGGAAAGGACCATAGGGGGGACTATAGGGGGGTAAGGGGATAGGAGGGGTGGTGGTTAAGGGATGGGGTGTCGTCGGGGAACAGTAAAGGCCCTTTAGGGCCTTTACGTTTTCCCCGACTGGGGGTGGGTTAGGGGTCCTTACGCCCTTTCCGAGAGCAGTCTAATTGACAAAATCCCAGCTAACGGGCTGGCTTGGCTTTGCCCCCGCAAAGCAAAGCCGGGCCAGCCCGTAGCGGTCGGTAGTGAGCCGCAACGGCGAACTGACCGCGTCATCCCATCGGCGCCGGCGGTCAGTCCGAACGGCTGTGAGGACTGCCGGCAAGAGGCCCCATCCAGTCCCGAAGCCATCGACATCCCAGGTAAGACATATCATTACCATTTCTGGTCGACGTCCTTGTGAGGGCGTCTGCCGACCCTCGGGCGTCTTCCTGGACGATTCTAGCGAGGTTGACGTCCTAGCAGGAGGACTTCCTGCCAGAAAAACCTTCCGGAAGGAAGGGACGCGATTGCACTTTTGGTGTGCAACCAAGCTCTTCCGAGCGCTTCCGAGCGTGGTCTGTAAAGGGTAAAGGATGCATAAAATCAATAGAACATTGCATAAAGTCAATCAAAATATTTTTCTCCCGGAAGCAAAAAAGGGGACGTGAGCCGTCTCCTGACGGCCGCCGTCCCCTTATATATGCTACCGCAGGTCGATAGACAGACCTGTCCTTAAGCCTCTGAAGCATACCATCTATTTGTCATCTTCTTCTCTTGGAAGACTTTCTTGTATGTATATATTACTAGCAAGGTTATCTTTCTAGTTGTTCTTCTTGGTTGTCTTGCTAGCTTGTTTTTCTCTTTCTTGTTCGTCGTTCTTTCTAGCTTGTTCTTCTAGTTGACGTGTTTTTTCTAGTCGGTTTTCTCTTTCTTGTTCGTCTATCTAACTAGCAAGGTTATCTTTCTAGTGTCCTTCTAGAAGGTCTTTCTTTCTAGCTTGTCTCTTCTTACTAGTAAGGTTATCTTTCTAGAGTCTCTTCTAGCGAGTCTTTTTCTTCTAGCGAGTTCTTCTAACCTGTCTGTCAACCTCTCTAGTTCTGGTGGTTTTTCTTTTAGTAGGAATGTCTATCTTGTTAGCGAGTCTATTCTACTAGCAAGTCTTCTATTCTAGTTCCACTAGTAAGATCATCTAACTAGTAAGGTTATTCTCTCTTCTTTCTCTCTTTGGTTCTTTCTCTCTTTCTCTCTCTTTGCCGTCTCTCTCTTTCTCTAGCCTTTTCCGCTGCCTGAAAATGAGCGAATCGCCCAACTTTTTTTAAAAAATATTGTTTCCGCAGGTAGATGGGTATGCCGTTTACCGAAAATGTGGACAAAACGTTTGTGGACACGCCCGGGTTTTCAGCATGTAGCGTTAGACTAACTTTTTTGTACTACGTGCGTGACACAAGATTTCGGCACAGGAACGCAAGTCTTCCACCTGCTCTCGGCACGACGGCGGTCTCTATGTCACCATTCCTGGAAGTCGTCATAGCACACGTTGTCATCGTCGAACAGATAGTCATCGGTCAGGCGCCCCCTGGCATCATCCATGTTCTGCACTTCCTCTTCGTCATCGGCGCCATCTTCTAGCCACTCGTCGTCCTCGTCGTCGACCACCGGCTCGACGTACTCGTCGGAACCACCCCTGCGGTCATCCCACTTCCTCCATGCGCCTGCCAGGGCGCTCTCGTCTGAATCACCCCAGACGAACGTGCCGATGCCGCAGGCGTGGCACTCGACGACGGCACGGGACATGCTTCCCCGGCACGACATGCCGCGTGTAGAAATCCATGCGAGAGGGCTCCCGCCGCAGAAGGGGCATGCGCGGTGCTTGACGACGACGTTCTCCATGAGGCGACTTCCTTCCGTCTTCCCTTTCCTCTTTACGAATATATTATAGCATTGATGAGAGTCAAGTCGCGCCATCAGGCATAGCACCGTTGCGATTGCGTGAAAACGTGCCTGACAAGAATAATTCGTTACGAAAAAGATGCGATTCGTTACACTTTTGCTTACAATTCGCGCATCGCTATTGGAAAGTCGCAACGAAATAGCCAACTTTTTCTGCGCTGGAGAAAAAACAAGCTCACAGAATGCCGTCTAAGCCACGAAAACGACATGTGCCTAGTCAGACTAGGGGAACACATTAAACGTGTCTTAGAACGCATCCTGTGATGCTCATTGACGTTGGAGGCTCTGAAAAATTTCGGCAGACAGACGTTTCACGTGAAACATACAAAAAAAGACGGAGGCCGATTGCTCGACCTCCGTCTTAAAACCGCAGGTAGATGTCGAAAATGGGATTGGACGATGGAGGACGCGTTCCCTGCCATAGGGCCGTTTTGGGGGGAACTGCAAATCCCTCTTTTCCCTCATCTTCCTTCTGTCCCCTTCTCCTCACCTTGTGACCTTTTCTCACACAGTCGCCCTCACCATGACCTTGGCGACCCCGTTCACGGCAGTCGGCGTCACGTCTATGAACCCGTTCTGCCGGTCGTACTCGAACGCCACCTCGGCCTGGTTCCTGTTGACTTCGGCCATCCTCCCCAGGTGCCCGTACTTGTCCGAGGCGTCCAGCGTAAGCACGTCCCCCAGCGCCATTGACACGACCTCCCATGCCCCCCTCGGCACGCCGTAGCAGAACATCTTCAGGGCCTTCCTCTCGTCCACCTTGACGTAGTGGGCGCCCCTCACCTCAGGCATGCACATCGCATACCCGCTCCTGGTCCCCGACTTCTCGGTCTTCTCCACGAGACCCGTCTCCACCAGGTGGTTGAAGCACTCCGACGCGTGCCCCCTGGACAGCGAGCACGCCTTGGCCATCCTCGATATCGGCAGCACCCCGTCCGTCGGCACCTTCACGTAGCTCGCGAACCCGTCCGACTGCGTGCCGAGCATGACCAGGTAGCACAGCAGCTTGTGCTGCGCCAGCGTGAGCCCCAGCTCCTCCCTCTTCGAAGGTATCCAGCTCAATCCAGCCCACCTCCTTCCATGTCAACCATATGTTATCAATATTCTATCAACGTCCTTTTCGTCCTCTGCGTCCTCGTTGCGCAGATGTCTTGCTGCCTAACCTGTGCAGCCATGGGCGATTCCGGCGAATCTCTCCTGCACGAACACCTTCTCCGTCACTCTTGGGCTCTTGCCGTTCGCGGCCATCGAGGACTGCCGTTCGTGCCGGGCCACCTCTACGCACCCCCTCGGGCACGTCAGCTCGCTTACGTACACCGGGAAGTCCGTCGAAGACAGCCATGCGTCGAACGCGTCGAAGTCGAACTCGTCGCCGTGACCCCTGTTGTTCGTGCCGCGATATGGCGGGGGGGGCCACACCCCCCCCCCCTTTCA
>ERZ808274.498-NODE-498-length-19211-cov-7.633759_pt1 | contig 19211 bp, 26 predicted proteins | sample MGYA00521277_ERZ808274 | MGnify/ENA primary metagenome ERZ808274 (study PRJEB31516, sample SAMN03275597) | gut metagenome | biome: mammalia-associated habitat; material: feces | host: Papio cynocephalus | place: Kenya | collected 2012-07-28 ... | reverse complement strand
CGCACCGTGTATAGTGGTTGCTGTCAGGTGGGAACGAGAAAAGGAGTTTGGAAATGGTAGATAAAACCCAAGTCACTATCAAAAGTCAATTAATGCCGTTTGTTGTATATGTAACAGGAGATGAGGAATCCGTTGAGTCTTTTCTGGATTTATTGAAAGATAGCTCGGACTTGTCGGGTTACTGCCTTGAAGCACAATACGGAAGCGACGGCGTTATTTACGATGATGTAAGTTCAGCTTTTACCTATCGACTTAAAGGGCGGAACATTTTCGAGTTAGATAAGGCGTATCGAGCCTTAATGATACAGCACGACATGTTAGATGCGGCGTATCGAAGAGTTCTGAAAGAACGTAATTTAGCTATTGAAAGCGTTAAGCAGTTTGCAGAAACCCCTAAAGCTAAGCAGATACAAACAGCCTACGACAACGGTTGGAACGATTGTAAAGAAGCAATGTTTGATGCGATAGACGAACTTGAGCAACCAAAACACACCCGGGAAGGTAATTAGGAAGGAATAAAATGCTAATTAAAATCCTTTACATGCCGCTTCTCGTTATCGGGCTGTTGGCGGCAACCGCCGTCGTTCTCTACCTCATCGAGGGCAGGCGGCAATGGTAGAGCGGCTCTATGCAGTCTGCATAGCTGATTTAGTGCTTATGGTGATTGTCACGGCAATTATCCTATTCGGCCTTACAAGGAGGTAAGCATGAAGGAACAAGGCGATTTCAAGGCAGGCTATCAACGCGGCTACGAGGAGGGCTACAGCAAGGGGTACAGCGCAGGTTACCGCAAGGCTCGGGACAAAGAAGACAGTGGGCGCAAGGACTACGCGGAACGAGAAGCCCGATACGGGTATCCACAGTATAGGTGGTAGGCATGGAAACATTCAACAAAGCAAACATCGGTAGGTACGTTCATGCGGCCTGCGAAGCGTGCAGCGATTGCGACGTGTACAAGAAGCGAGTCGGCAACAGCGGGGTGTACGTGATAATCATCGACGGTTTTACGTTATTCGACACCTCGGAACTCAACTCGTTCATTGCAGGCTATTCGAAGGGGTTCATGAAAGGAAAGGTTTATTGATGAAGCTTAAAAAGCTCGTGCCGCTAATGACTGAGGATTTTCTTATCACTGATTTAGATGAGAACATTACTTACGGTGTAGATAACGCCGATGCAATCGAGAATCAGGCGATTTCCGAACAGCTCAGCAAACGTATTATTTCGATTTCCTCATTCTATGACCAAGTTTTGGTCAAAGTTAAGTTATAATGCCAAGCGCAAGACAGAAAAGGAGGTGAATAAATGATTAGGCGTAAAATGACCACCACAACGTGCGACGTTGTGACACCAGACGGGGAACTGCTCGGACAGTGCAGCTATCTCGGCAAAATCAGCCCGGCGCGTTTGGCAAAGGTGGCGCGCAGGGAGTATAAGAACCAGCTCGCTACCATCACCGATTACCAGGTGATTCAAGAGACTTACGAACTTAGCGAGGAAACTTTTCTCGCTTACGCAAACAAAATCGAAAAGGAGTAAATCATGGTGGCAGAATTTATGGAAGAAGAGCAGGCAATCGCGGTTCAGCAGCAAGCAACGGCGCTTGCCAACGGAAACGGTTTTGCTCAGAAAATCGTGCAGGAAGTGAATGAGCAGGGTTTCTACACCACGCTCGACATCGCGACGCTGGAAGGTAAGAAGAAGCTTTACAGTGCGACCAACGCAAGCGTGCTGCTTCGCGATTATATGGAAACGCCGCTCCCCATCACGGCTATCACTTTCAGCCCGTCGGAGATTTCCGATGAGGACGGAAATCCCATCACGACGCTCGGCGTGTACCTTACCGACGAGAACGGTCAAACCTACAGCTCCACGTCCACGGGCGTTTTGAAGTCGGCTATGCGAATCCTCGCGCAGTTCGGCGAGCCTGATACCTGGGGCGGCGCTCTTACCGTCGTGTGTAAGGAAACCAACACGAGCAAAGGCCGTCGTTACAAGTTCCTCGACGTAGAGTAGGGCGCGCATACGTGATACTCTTTAAGGGCGCTCGTTTGAGCGCCCTTATTCGTATCAGGGCAAAATTTAAGCCCCCGCATGGAGGGCGAGGGCTGGAAAAGGAGTAGGCACTATGGCAAGTCGGAACAGAACTGCACTCGACAAGCAGATTTCTCGTGCCCAGAAAAACGCTCGAAACAAACTATACCGCATACGCCAAGCAGGCGCAATCAACACCGAGGAGTTCGACCCCCGCGTTTCGCAGCAAGAATTGAAGGGCATGAACGGCTCCCAGAAGAAAGCCTACCTTCGAAAGCTCGAACTTTTCAACAAAAGGCAGAACAAGATTATTGTTCAGCCGCAAAACGGCGTTGCGATTCCCGAAACCAAGCTCAAGGCATATCGACAAGCAGAGCTTGAGGTAAACGCAGCTCGAATCTTGCGCCGTGCTGCAATTGAGGAAAGCGTGAAGTCGGCGGCTCAGCGCGACATTGCTAAGATTCGCGATACGGTGACGAAAGAGATAGGGCGGCGGGAGCGCGCCGAAAAGCTTGGAAAGCCCTATAAGCCGCTTAAAGCGTCCGAACGTGCCATGCGCGGAATGCCCGTGCAGTGGAACAAGCTCGACGTTGACTACCTCGCGAAAGCCCAAAGTTACTACGACCCCGTTTTCAAGCAGCTCAAGCCAGGCGAGCGTAACAAGTTCCAAGATATCGTGCCTATCTGGATGCGCGAAGCGTTCCCGTCCGTAAAGGCGGTGGAGGAGCAGACAAAGAAGGCTAAGGCCGCTAAGGAGCGTATCAAGGTGGCGCGTAAGCGCTATCCGCAATACCGCGAAGCCCTTATCGAAAAAGCCATGTTCTCGGGATACCCAGAGCTTGCCGAAGCTATCAGAGCGCTCACGTACGCGCAGCTCGATTATCTTCACTATTACACGGATTTCGACGCATGGGGTTCGTTCTTCTCTTCGCAGGGCGGCTATCTTAAAGGCGAGCAGGCGTTTTTCGAGGACGAGCGCGGCACGACCGACGAAGCGGCGGAAGCGATGATGGCGGAGATATTGAGGGCGCGGCGAATCAGACCCGGGCAATCGGCTTTGTCAAACATTACCTATAACAAGGATTGGCAAGGCGAGAAAGGTTTCGAGAACGCAGCAGGTTCACTGGGTTCGACGCTTAACCCGCTTATTCGCGAGACGGTCGCTAGTCGGGCAGGAGGTATGGACAGACAAGACCGTTACGGTTTCAATACGGGAATTTTCGACTACAAGGCTAAGCGGGCGGAATCAGCTGATAGCGAGCGTATGCTATACGAGCTGCAATACGAAATTGCACACCAGATTAGGCACGGACGATGAAGGAGTACGCAAGCGACTTCGAAACCACGACAGACGCGCAAGATTGCCGCGTCTGGGCGTGGGGATGCGCTACTGTGTGCGAGGAACCAGAACCCACCTACGTATACGGCATCGACATAGAATCGTGGCTTGAGCACGTGAAGGCGAATCCTGGGCGCTATTGGTTCCACAACCTGGGGTTCGACTCGCGTTTCGTCATGTGGTACCTGCTCGACAACGGCATCAAGTGGGTACCGAAGAAGCCTTCGGAGGGCGAGTTTTCCACCGTAATCGACAATATGGGGAAAATCTACGCCCTGGAGATAGGCAACGACAAGGGAAAGCTCCAACTAGCGGACAGTTTTAAGAAAATGCCCATGACGCTTGCGAGCGTGGCGCAGGCATACGATTTGCCTATGAGCAAGGGCGAGCTTGACTACACGGCGTATCGCGAGGTCGGGCACGAGCTTACGGACGAGGAACAGGACTACTTGTCCCGTGACGTGCTCATTTTGGCACGCGCGATGCACAAGCGCCTGGAAGTCGGAACAAAGCTCACTACGGGTGCGGATTGCCTATCGACGTACCAAGACATTATCGGCAAGGCTAAGTGGCAACGGTGGTTCCCGCACTTGAATCCGATACTCGACGGTGAGATTAGGCAGGCGTACCGAGGTGGGTACGTGTACTGCAACCCGATTCATCAAGGTGAGGTCGTGGGCAAAGGAATCGCGCTCGACGTTAATTCGCTCTACCCTTACGTTATGCGCACCCAGCTTTTGCCCTGGGGAATGCCAAGCCGTGGGACGGGTGAACCGAAGGAGACGAAAGACTATCCCTTATGGGTAGGCGAAGTTGAGTTCGACGCTAAGTTGAAGCCAGGCAAGCTCCCCTGCATACAGATGAAGAACAACATGTTCTACGGCGATAGGGAGTACATACGCGAGACGATTGAGCCGATAATCCTTTGGGTATCCTCGGTCGATTGGAAGCTCATACGAGACATGTACGATGTGACCGTGTACTCGTGGGGAGCGCATTACTCGTTCCATGGCTCGGAAGGCATGTACAACGATTATATCGACTACTGGACAGCAGAGAAAATCGCGGCAGGCAAGGAAGGCAACAAGGCGCGCCGGCAGAACGCTAAGCTCGCGCTCAACAACCTTTACGGCAAGTTCGGGCAGAAAGTGGAAGTGCAAGGCAAGGTTCCCGTGCTCGACGAGGAAGAGGTGCTGCATTTCATCGACGGGGACAAGGACTTGCGCGACCCCGTGTACATACCAGGTGCCGTGTTCATCACGGCGTGGGCGCGAAACAAGACCATACGTACGGCGTGCGAGTTCGGGGACAGGTACCTCTATTCCGACACCGATTCAATCAAGGCACTTGGAACCGACATACCAGATGATATTTACGTGGACGATTACGAGTTAGGGGCATGGGCGCTTGAAGAAACGTTCGACAAAGGCGTTTTCCTTAGAGCCAAGACTTACGCCACGGTTACGGACGGTAAAGCAGAGTACATCTGCGCGGGCATGACGAATGCCCTTAAGTCCGTGATGCGTTTCGACGATTTCAGAGTCGGTTTCACCACGCTCGGAAGCGACAACCCTGATTACGCGAACGAGGATAACTGGAAGCTTGTTCCTATGAACGTGCGCGGCGGTTGCGTGCTTGTGCCCAGACCGTTTACAATTCACGGATAGGATAAGGAGGTGATTCAATGGCTTTGATTCAAGGGTTCGATTGGTACGCCGTGGTTGCGGCGCTTATCTTCATCTTGTTTGATTTCGTGACAGGTCTTGCCAAGGCGGCGTACAACAAGCAGGTTTCGTCCACCGTCATGCGCGAGGGGCTTTACCACAAGTTCGCCGAGATTCTCGTTATCGTGCTCGCGGCGTTCATCGACGTTGCCTGCACGCATTTGGAGTTGGGTTTCGACACGCCCATCCTCGCTGTGACGTGCGGCTACATCGTGCTGATGGAGATTGCGAGCATCATCGAGAACATCGGGGAGATGAACCCCGATTTGGCGAACAGCCCCGTTTTCTCGATTTTCAAGAAAGGCGGTATCGCGAATGGCAAGCATTCGGGGAATTGACGTAAGCTCCAACCAGCCAGCGGATATCTGCTCGATGGTCGATTACGATTTCGCCATCGTGAAAGCCACGGGAAACCCTCCCGGCTACGCTTGGAACTACAAAAACCCCTACATGGAGCAGCAGGTGGGGGACGCACTCGCTAAGACAGGTTGCGCTGGGCTTTACCATTTCACGTTCGGGCGCGAAGCGAAGGAGGAAGCGGACTTTTTCTGCGACACCGTATCCGCTTACGTCGGGCGCGTTATGCTCGTCATCGACTACGAGGGGCAGGCAACGGGAAACGGGCGCGAATGGTTGCGGGAGTTCGCGCAGCGAATCGTTTACCGAACGGGCGTTAAGCCCGTCGTGTACGCGTCTAGCTCGGTTATCCGTGACCAGGATTTGGAATCGCTTGCCGAGGAAGAGGATTTGTCTCTTTGGAGCGCTAACTATTGGCGTGGATACGACACCGTGTACGGTTACGACACGAGCGGCATGAAGCAGGATATTCCGTCAAGCGCCCTTTGGCAGTTCACGAGCCAAGGAATCCTCGATGGGTACGACGGGTATTTGGATTTGGATTTGTTCTACGGTGATTACGATGCGTGGCAGAAATACTGTGCATCGAGCAAGGCAGAACCAGCAGAGCCGAAGGAGGACGATGATATGACGAACGACCAAGCTTCGCAGCTGAATGCTATCTACGACGCGTGCGCGGGGTGGATGCAGGCCACTTACAACGAGGTCATGCGGACCGATGACCCGACAGGGCGCGGCTGTGAGATGAAAGACCACGACCATATCAAATGGATTGCGGCGGCGGTAAAGGAAAACGCCGACGCAATCGAAGCGCTCGATGCCAAGCTCGATTCGATTATCGATAAGTTGAGCGGCGAATAAGGCACATTCGGATATTGGAGCGCAAAACGCCCGCGCAGCCTTCGGGCACGCGGGCTTTCTTATGCGCTAAAAGCTTGTTTGCTTCACGCTCGATAACGTCTATAGCGTTTATGCCGTGAACGACGAACCATTTCGAGGTCACGGCGTTAGGCTGTGAGAGCGTGTAGTAGGACAAGTCCACTTCGACCTCGTAGCCCCGCCTATCGACGTTGCATTCCATAGAGAGCAGCCAAGCGTTGGTTTCGTTTCCGCCTTCAAGCAAAGTGCATTCCATGTATACCCCTTTTCGCGTTGGGGAAATTATGCCACAATATAGGCGCTAGAGAAGCCCCGTTCGTTTTGCCAGTAGCGTAAGTCGGGACAGCGGGTCTTGCGACCACCGAAGCGCGGCTCCAAGCTGGGGGCTTTGAGCATGCCACGGGTGACTTCCAAGCACTACAAGCCCTAACAGGGAGTCACGCGACTGCACCTGTTAGGGCGCTTTTTGTTTAGGAGGTAGAAATGGATTTCGACGAGGTGTTGAAGCAGTACGACAACATTCACGACACCGATGGAATCCCAGGATTCCGCGACACCCTCGTGAGCTACGGGGAGAGCGTGGGGCAGATTTCGGAAGGCGCGAACGCACGCATTTCCGAACTGGAAACGGCTCTAGCAGCGGCCGAGGAGAAGGCAACGAACCTCGCAGCCCGCAATTACGAACTTATCATCGCGGCCACCGCGCAAGAAGCGGCGCAGGAACCGCAAGCAGACCCAGAACCAACTGAAGAGGACAAAGACGTTTCGTCTTTGTTCGGAAAGAGAGCATAAATGGCTGACACCATGCTTCAGGCGGATAACGCCGCAATCCTCAACAAGGTTCGCGCAAACGCGAGCCTGGAATACCAGTCGCGTATTCCCGTGGCAACCCAGTCCAACCTTTCCAAGACTTTCGCGACCTTGCAGCAGTTCCAACCGATGTGGAACGAGTTCATGGACGTGCTCATCAACCGCATCGGCCTTACGTTGTTCAACACGAACAGCTTCACGAATCGTCTCAAGCCGCTCAAGTCTGGGGCTATGAACTACGGCGGAATGATTCAGGAAATCGGTGCTAACCTGCTCCACGCGGAAGCTTATGACCCGAACGACACCAACGTGTTCGGCGGCGAGAAAGCGGACGTTGAGGTCAATTACCACCAGATTAACCGCCGCGACAAATACAAGATGCGCGTGAACAACGACCTGCTCGAAGAAGCGTTCTTGAACGACGGCCAGCTCGCGGCGTTCGTGAACAACCTGCTCGCTCTTCCCCAGAAGTCCGACGAGTGGGACGAGTACCTTATCATGCGCGGGCTGCTCAAGCGCTACCAGGAAGCGGACGGCTTCTTCAACTACCAGGTGCCTAACCTTGCCACCAGCGCCGACCCCGAAGCGGACGGCAAGAAAATCACCGAGATGCTCCGTGAGATTTACCTCGACACCAAGGGTTTCTACCGCACCAAGTACAACGCGCTCGGAATGCAGGTAGCGCCCGAAGAGCTTATCCTCCTTGGCACGCCGAAGTTCTTCGCCAAGCTCGACGTGAACGTGCTCGCAGCCGCGTACCATATGGACAAGGCGGACTTCCTCGCAGACCGCACCATCGTCGTGGACGATTTCGAGATGCCCGGTACCCAGTGCATGTTCCTCGATTCCGACTGGTACAAGTGCATGGATACCAAGGTGAAGACCACCAACATGTACAACCCGTCGGCTGACGAGTGGACGTACTACCTCCACCATTGGGGCGTGTACTCGGCTTCGCGCCAGCGTACCTGCATCCGCTTCTCCACCGATGCCACCACGGCGGTCGTGGGCGCGGCGCGCACCGTTACCACCATCACGGCGAAGCTCTCCCCCGAGGTCGCGAACAACGCCGTTCTCACGCCTGGCGAGGACGTGAAGTTCGACGTTGAGGTCACCTACTCCGACGGCACCACCGACTCGAACGCGTACCCCATCATCACGTGCGAGACGAGCGCGCAGCCTACCAAGCTCCCCGCCGCCGTCGTGTACCCCGAGACGGGCACCTACTGCGACCGCATGGGAGTGCTCCATATCAGCGACACCGCCGATTACGACACGCTCAACGTCACGTGGGTCGCGACCGAGGACGCTACCAAGATTGCGAACGTGCTGCTGCATAAGACGGGCTACGTTCCCACTCAGAAAGCCGTGGAGAACGCGGCTGCAACGCAGGCCGTCAAGGTGAAGGCCACCCGCTCCAAGGCCGTTAAGGCAGCCGACAAGGAATAGCAATGGGCAACCTGCTTAAAAGATTGCGCGGCGAGAACCCCGAACCTCTTATCGAGGATTCGGGGTTCACCCCTTATTCGTGGCCTACAGACTCGAAGGCCATGCTTTGCCGCGTGCCCTGGGACGCGACGTACCGCAACGTGGTCGATTGGCAAGACCAGGCGGCGAAGGATGCGTACTTCGATTCCCTCGACGGCGATTCGGTTGCGTTAGATTCCATGACGTACTTGAAGCCGAACGACCCTATTTTTGTAGACGTTCCTTTTTCAAAGGCATACGCCTACAACTACCTCGTGGTAGAGAACCCGAAGCTACCCGTACCGGGCGAGGAAGAGCCGCCCAAGCTCTACTATTTCGTTACGGCGGTAGGCTACGTCGCGCCGAACACTACCTCTATCGCCGTGCAGCTGGACGTTTGGACAACCTACGGCGATTCAGCCACGTTCGGGCGGTGCTACGTCGAACGTGGGCATATCGGCATCGCCGCCGAGTGCTCGCAACCGTCTTTGAACTACGGGGATTTGGGCACGAGCCGCACGCCTATTATGCGCCGTTACCTCACCGCCGCCGAGGGGTTGGACATCGGAAGCGAGTATGCTATCGGGGAAACTGATAATTTCTCAATAGCCCGCCCAGGCTCAGGGTGGCATGTGCTAATCATGAGTTCGGTTGACCTCGTGGCGAGCTGGGGGGACGCGTCCAACCCGTCCATGACAACGGCTGACGGACAGAAGACCGACGGCCTTATCGGCGGTTGCAACGTGTACTCGCTCTCGGCTGACGAGTTTGAAAAGCTCATGGGGTCGCTCAAAAACGCACCGTGGGTGGCCAAGGGCATTTTGTCGGTCACGGCGTTTCCCAAGGCGCTCTTGACGGACGGGCCTTCCGTCACGTTTCAGGGCGGCGCTAAGGGGTACTTCCTCGGAACCACGCCCGACCAAGGCTACTACCGCACCATAGAAGATGTGTGGGGTAAGTTCGCGGCGCATATACCTGTGCGTTACAAGAACCTCCACAAGCTGTGGTGCTACCCGTACTCGGTTATCGAGATAAACGCGTGCAGCGGAAGCCCCGTGCTTTTGAAGCCCGAGCTTTTGGGGCACGACCAGCTGCGGCTCAAGAACATATCCTGCGCGGTTCCCGGGCATATCAAAATCGGCTTCTACCCGTTCGACTACAACTCGGACAGCCCTACCGATAGGGCTGAACACTGGAACGTTGTGTCCATGACCATGGATGATACGGCTTTTGCAAGCCCTCAGGTGTGCGGCAACTTCCTCGATTCGGCCGTGTGGCTCGCGGAAATGCCGAAGTTCTCGCTTGTGAACGACAACTACCTCAACTACCTCGCGTCCACCACGCATACGCGTGAGTGGCAATACAACTCGGCGGGGTGGCAACAGGCGAAGTCGAACGCAAGCGCGCAGCTATCGTATGACCAGGCTCAGCAGCAGATAGCCACGAACCGTGCCAACTGGAACGCGTCAACGCAAGGACTTATCGGAAACGTCGCTGGAAACCTTTCAAACGACGTTATGACAGGGGCAAACGCGCTCGGTTTGGGCGGCGTTGCGAGCGCCGCAGGCGATGCCGTCAACGGGCTTATATCAGGCGTGTCGGGAGCGGTCGGTGCCACGGGTTGGGACTCGATGCAAGGAATCGTGAACAACCTCACGGGGCTCACGGCGATGAACAACACGCAGGCGATGCAGAGCAACATTGCTTCGCAGAACCTCGATTTGGCTCAATGGGCGGCTCAGGGCGATTACGAGAACTCGATAGCCAAAATCGAAGCGACCGTGCAAGACGCGGCGCTCACCGCGCCTTCCGTAATAGGCCAAGCGGGCGGAAGCGGCTTCTCGATGAGCAACGGGCTGTTCATCGTGCAGACGCGTTTCAAGACCATCGACCAGAACCACTTGCATATCATCGGCGAGTATTGGCTTAGGTACGGCTACGCCGTGCGCGAGTTCATGACACCGCCTGAAGACCTTTGCTGCATGGAGCATTTCACCTACTGGAAGATGCTCGAAACGTCCGTGGAGTGTGTGAAGGCGGACGAAACCTCGAAAGAGACTATCCGCGGCATCTTCGAAAAGGGCGTTACCGTGTGGCGGGTGCCCGACGAGATAACAAACCACGACATCGGCGACAACGACCCCATCATCGGCAACTACTACTAAGGAGGTGGACATGGGAAAGCGAATCAAGGAATGCGAGCTTATGGACTGGCCAGACGAAATGGACATGCAGTACGGGCGTAATTGGGTTCGGAAGATGTTCACCGCCGCCGAGCGGTTCGACATCAACCAGTACCGACATTGGGTGTGGTACCTCGAATCGCTCGCGATTGGCGCGTTCAAATGGTCGAACGTCCCTGCGGGCATCGACCCCCGCGCAATCGAGTACGTGCTTTTGCATTTCGGGCAGGGTGCCTTGTTCATGGACGAGGGCGGTGTGCTCTTCGCGAGCGCGGCACCCGCCGACAACATCAACATGTACTGGAACCCGAACAAAATCATGCTCACCGCGCCGAACGGCCAGACATGGGAGCGCCATTGCGAGAGTTGGGTGCAGACAGACGAGAACGGCGAGCACAAGGTCATGCACCGCGACGCTGTGATGTGCTTCGACAACATGCTCCGTTTCCCGCTCTACGCCGATATCAGGAACTACGCGCGGCGTTTGGCGCGTATCGACGCGATTCTCGACGTGAACCACGGCGCGCAGCGAACGCCTTACATCATCACGGGCACCGAGGAAGGCAGGAACTCTAGACGCGACGTTATCCGCAAGCTCGAAGCGAACGACCAGTACATACAGATGAACAGCGAGCTTTCGGGCAACCTCGGCATGATTGACGTGTTGCAGACCGTGGCACCCTACGTCGCGGACAAGCTTTTGTCGGACAAGCAGAAAATCCTGAACGAAGCTATCACCATGCTCGGCATCGACAACACGAACAACGAGAAGCGCGAGCGCATGATTGACGCGGAAGCGACATCGAACAACGAGCAAATCATGGTGATGCGCCGAACCCGACTTGAGGAACGCCGAAAGTTCTGCATCAAGGCGAACACCATCATCAAGGATTTGGATATGTGGGTGGAATGGGGCGTGCCGCACGAGCGGACGAACCTCGACGCAGACCCGCTTCACGACAACGCACCCGACAACCAGGGGCAGTTCGCGGCGATGCCTGGACAGCCCACGACATCGAGGGAGGACTAAATGCTCTACTCAGACGAAGCGCCCACCCTCTACGATTTGGTGAACCTCTACGGCGAAGCTTACGACGATGCGCTTTCCGACTACCCGATTTGGGACGAGGGGAAGCGCGCGTGGCTCAACAACCGCATTTACAACAAGTTCGCCTACCGCGAGATAGGCGTTGACACTCCCGCAAAGTTCCTGTTCTTCCTCCGCCGGCGCATGAACGACATGATGCCGACGGTGAACCCGTTGTTCGAAGCGCTTCAAGACGTGGATATCTTGACAGGCTACGAAACCTACGATGACGTGGACGCTAGCTCCAAGTCGAACGCAGAGCAGGCGAACCTCTATTCGGCCACGCCGCAAACGCAGCTTTCGGGAAACAAGAACTACGCGACGAACCTCACGGAAACCGAGGGAGAGAACACGGGGGAGAGCGCGCAGAAGTCCAAGCACTACGGGCGTAGCGGCACCATCGGCGACATGGCTAGCAATTGGTCTATGAGCGTCAACAACGCTCTCTACATTGTTTACAATGGCCTTGAACCGTTGTTCAACCAGATTTGGAAGGAGGATTTCTAATGGCATTATGGCTCGACAAGATGAACGCGCTCGATTTCGCGTACCAGGGCTATCAGTATCCATTGCCGCCTACGTGGAAATACGCCGTTCGTCTCGAAGACCAGATTCAGTGGCTTTTGCAGGCCATCTTGAAAGTGTGCGACCGAAGCGTATCGGACGATGAGCTAGCAGACCTTCGAAACGAGCTGTACGATTTCATCGACCGCGTTACGGCTAACCTCGAAGACGAAATCGAGGAATACAGCAAAGGCCGCGCGTACTGCTATTCGCCCGTGGACGGGTTCCTTAGAAGCATGACGATTACCACGCGACAGCTGTTCGACGCGTCGCGCCCGTTCGGCATGAAGTACAAGGATTTCGACTCGACGCAGCTCACGTACAACGCGCTCCATGCAGGCGGGAAGACCTATACCGAGATAGACTACTTCGCCAACCTCTACTTCGGGGACGGCAATATGCAGGCGTTCCGCACCCCTGCGAACGCGATTTCAGACCCCGTGGCGGGGGAGCCTGGAAAGTGGCACCCCGAGGGCGGCGCGCAGCCTACGGGAACCTACAAGAAGGGCACGACCTACGGTGTGCTCAACGCTCACGGATTCGTTTACGAGGAGGGATAAGATATGGCATTGCCGACATTCGAGCAGCAACGCAGAATCGACCTCGTGGACGCTGTGAACGAGCTTTCATCATCGACGCAGGCGGCGTTCGATGATTTGGAAGTGGAATTGCCCATCGCGTCAGCCGACGTTGTGGGCGGAATCAAGGTTGGCGAGAACCTCACGATTACCGAAGACGGCACCTTGAACGCCCAGGCAGGCGGCACGGGAGACGTTACCAAAGAGTACGTAGACGCTCAGGTAGCGGGCGTGGAAGCCCACCTCGAAACCTTCGAGCAGGAAGCCGTAACGAAAGCCACGGGTGAGAACGCGATTACTGCGACCGTCGCTCAGGCGGAAGGGGGAGCCACGCTCACCGTCAAACTCAACTACGGAAGCGGCCTTGCCGTGCAGCAGGGCGTTCTCGTGGCCACGGGCGGCGGCACGGGCGGCGGTGGCGTTGCCCGCGCCGACGTTATCGACATCGTCAAGCAAGCATTGCAATCAGCCGTTTTGACCGACAACGGAACGCTCACGTTCACGTTGCCCGAATAGAAAGGAAAAAAAAAATGGCAGCAGAAACCATTACAACTAAGGTGGTAGCCGCGAGCAAGACCGCGTTCGGCACCGTCAAAATCGGTGACAACATCAACGTGGTCGAAGGCGTTATCAGCGTCACCCCGTCGGCAGCGTACACCCTGCCCGTAGCCACCGCCGACACCCTCGGCGGCGTTAAGCAGGGTTCCAACGTGACTATCAGCGCAGCAGGCGTTATCAGCGTTGCGGCTCCCGTCACCGACGCGCATATCAACGACCTTATCAACGCCCGGTTGAAAACCGTCCTCGCGACCGCGACGGTAGGTGCGGACGGAACGATGACGTTCAGCGTTTAGGAGCTTTGAATGGCAGACTTAATCACAACGAAAGCGGCCTTCCCCAAATCGGGCGGGCTTGCCGTCGCGAACGGCGCGGTTTCCGTGAACGCGGGAAACGGGCTTCACGTGAACCCGACAACGGGCATGGTGGAAGTCCCCGTGGACACCACGGCGGGTTTGGGCTACGGCTCAAACGGCCTTGAAGTGGAAGTGGACGATTCTACCATTGGGTTCAACGCGTCAGGGCAGTTGCAGGCGTTAGGAGGGGGAGGTGGAGCAAGCCTTCAAAGAATAGATTTAACGAGCGCGTCATCCACGCAAACTGTGTGCAATTGGAAGTTTTCAACAGCTGCAAATGCATGTGGATACTATATTTACGCTCTTATGCAGGATAAATGGCTATATTTATTGGGGATGGCTATGATTACTGCTGTAAGTTACCCGTTATTTTATGTAGAACCAACCACCAATAATACCTATTACCTTAACGGAACAAATATAACCACTTTAACAACTGATTCAATCTTTTTGGGCGCTTCTCCGATTCAACCAGCTAAGAACGAACCAAGTACCGTAACTATTTATGGGAGAAAGGCATCTACTTCATCGTCAGATAAACGATATGCAATTAACGTTGCACAGTATTCATCGGACAAGTACGGCAAGACAACAGTTATACCACTTAATCAAACCCTAACTTACGTCTAAGGAGAGTAAACCATGCCAACAAAGAACTATAACCTCCCCACCATCTCAGGCGATGAAGTCGTGGACATCGTGGGGGACATGAACGCGCTCGCGAACGCGACCGACGCAGCGCTCAAGAAAGTGGAAGACGGCGGGCTCGACCCGTACGTTTTGCCTACCGCTTCGCGTACCGTCAAGGGCGGTATCATCGTGGGTGACGGGCTTTCCATCACGTCGGCGGGCGTGCTTTCCGCCACCTCGCAGGGCGGGGGCGGCACGGGCACCATTCCCGTTGCAACGTCGGTTACCTTAGGTGGAATCAAAGTCGGCTCCGGGCTTACCATCACAACCGACGGCACGCTTTCCGTCCCAGCGTCCTCGGGCATTGCGGACGGCGCGGTAACGTCGGCTAAGATTGCGAGCGGAGCGGTAACGGCGGACAAAATCGACACGGGCGCGGTTACCAGCGAGAAGATTTCGAGCGGCGCCATCACCCAGGACAAGCTAGAAAGCTCCCTGCAAAGCGCAATTTCCGACGCTCAGAACGCACTTTCGGAATCGAGCGCTAAGGATTGGAACACCACAACCGTAAAAACAGGCACCATCACAACGCTAGTTGCATACAACACGCATTTGAACCTCGCGTACGTCAAAGTTTATCTCGGTGGTGCGTCGCTTTCCTCCCAGCGCGTTTCCGCTGGTACCATTCCGAGTGGTTATCGTCCTGGTCGTTTGCAGTACGGATACATCACATACAGTGCCACGACTGGCAACGTGTCGCTTGAGATTACGTCCTCTGGCGAAGTCACCGTCCTTTCCGAAACCGCAGGCGGTAACAACATGTACGGCGGCTGTACCATCGTTTACCCCATCGGCATGTAAGGCGTAAACCATGCCCACGCGCGACAACACGGTGATGTACGCCATGTACGTTATCGGCAAGGTGGAATCCGATTGGGACTGGACGGGCGTTTACCGCGCAGACCCCATCACCATCGGCATGATGCAGGAATACGGGCAGAACGCGAGCGACCTGCTCAAGATGTGCCGCGACGGGGACACGGAGGGGTGGACGGCTTTCGCAGCGTCCGCCCCTCAGCTTGTTTCCGACGTTGACGAACACGGCGATTCCTGGGATTGGTGGACTTCGCGCTATCTCACCGATGCCGAAGCGTCCGCCTGGCAAACCATGGCAACACGTCCCGAGAACCATAAGATACAGCAGCAGAAGTGGAAGGACGAAGCGGCACGCTATATCGACACCCTCGCGGGTTGGGGATGGAGCGAGGACAGGCCGCAAACGCTCGTCTACGCGATGTGCATTTACCACCAGTCACCGCAAGCGTGCGGACAGGTAACGCGCTCGTGCGGCGGTTCCGCGACCCTCGCGAACCTGCACGCGACCACCATGAACTCGTGGATTGGCAAGTACGCTAACCGCTACAACACCGCTTACGACATGCTTAAAGGTTGGGACGGGGAGAGCGCCCCACCCGACTTCGGGCAGGTGGTGGACACGCCCTCAGGCGGGGATACGCCCACGGTATCGCAGCCCAACAACGACATAACGCGGGTTGAGCTGCGAAACGGGCAGATACTCGTGTGGGGGCTTTCGTCCTACCCCAACGGCCTACTATGCACGTACTCGGCTCCGAACATATGGATACCGTACAACCGCAAGGGCGGCACGGACAACCCCGGTGGCACGACAGGCGGGGGAACGGCAACGGGAAGCGCAGCCGCGCAAGCCGCCGCAGAGCTTATGAAGAAGTGGGAAAAGAAGTTTTCCTACTCGCAGGGCGCTGGGCGCTTGTCTCCTGAATCGAGCGGCTACACGGACTGCTCGGGAGTCGTGTGGTACGCCTACCAGCAGGCCGCGTCGATAGACGTGGGAACCTGGACGGGCGAGCAGGCGGAAAAAGGCCGTCAAATCGCCTGGGGCAATTCGGGAATGCCCGCCAACGTGGAAGAGATGTACGATATGAAGGTGGGCGATTTGGTGCTCATCGACTGGAATACCATAACCAAACCTGGCAACACGAGCTATGACCACGTGGAAATGTACATGGGAGACAACAAGCTCATGGGGCACGGCGGCGGGAGCGCCCACCCGATGGGGCCTTACTGGAAAGACGATATGGTAGCGTACATGAAGAACGTTGCTACCTGGGAAGTTAGACGCTACGCGGAATGATGTGCTATAATCGTCCTGCACCTGTTCCGCAAGCACGGGTGCCCTCTGATATGGGTTGTCGGATACCAACCCGTGAAAGCCGTCCTTCGGGGCGGCTTTCTTGCTTATAATATGAAATGCAGGGACGGTAATATACCCTAATCTTCTTCTCAATAAAGCGTCCCTGCAATAATCTGCGAACACAAAGCGTCCTTCGGTTTTCACGTGATATAATGGATACGCGCGAGGGAGCACGGTTTGGGCTAAACTGTAAAATTCGAATCGTCGGTTCGATTGCGTCTGGAAACCCTCGCGCATTTGAATAACAAAAGTTAGCCAAGGTTAATTAGATATGCCGAATCAATCATCATCCCGTGAGTATTACCCCGTAGCCAAAACATGCAGCTACGGCGCGCCGTTAACCCTCGTTATCAGTATGCGAAGCTACGGTAAATCGTTCGGGTTCACGCTTCGTGGGCTGAAACGATGGGCGAAAACAGGAAAACAATTCGTGTGGGTTCGCCGTTACGACGATGAAACGGCGAAGACCGCGCCGAAACTGCTCGATGACGTGTTGGCGCATGGCTATATGAGCGGGTACGAGTTCCGGTACACGGGGCGTGCGTGGCAAGGCCGCAAGCGAACCGACGATGACACGGCCGCATGGTCTACCGTGTGCCATTGCTTGACGTTGTCCAAGGGGCAATCCTATAAGGGCGTGGCATTTCCGAACGTCGATACCGTGGTATTCGACGAGTTCATCCGCGAAGTTAAAACCCCGCCTGGTTATCTTCGCGACGAGGTGGGCGTTTTTCTCAACCTGTTAAAGTCCGTGTTTCGCGACCGCCCGAACGTCCACGCGTTCGCGCTAGCAAACGCGTGTGACTTAACCGCGCCGTTGCTCGCGTTCGCGGGAGTTCGAAGCGAAGCGCAGATATCAACGCCGTCTGGTTATAGTTGGCACAACGGAAAAAGCGTCCTCGTGCACTACGCGCGCGATGCCGTTTTCGCAGCGCAAGAAGCTAACACCGTTGTGGGTAAGCTGGTGCAAGGCACACCATACGCCGCCGTTATGCTCGATAACGAGTTCGCGAACGGCGGCGACAATCTGTTAGGTTCCAAACCTGCGCGGGCTCGCTACCGCTACGGTTTCGTCTTCGGCGGCGATAAGTTCGGCGTGTGGTGCGACGATATAGCGGGCGTGTACTACGTCAACAATAAGATACCTAATAATAGTGGGCTGCTGTTCACCTTGCAAGCTGGTGACATGTCACTTGACGTGCTCATGGTGGAGCGCGCCGCACCGTTTGCTAAAGGGCTTATGCGCTTGTTCGGCTTCGGGCGCGTGCTTTTCGACGCGGCCGCAACGCGTGAGCGGTTTGTTAAGATGCTTGGGTTGGTTGGATTGAGGTAAAAGAAAGCCCCTCGTACGAGGGGCTTTAGCTTTACTTGTTCCCGCATTTAGGCATAACGACGAATCGCCCAACCTCGAAATCCTCCTCTTCGCTGAAAAAGCGCCCTCGGATTATCTCTCCTGGTTTATTGTCGAAAATGATAAACCAACCGCCCGCCTTCGCGATTTTAATTAGCGGCTCTAAATAGGCGTAATCATACAAGTTGCCCCGTGCTTCAGTCGGCTCATCAAGAAGGGTAGCGAATCCCGACGTGTTAATAGGCTCGCGGTATAGCGGAGAATCGAAAGCAACAGAATCTTTAGCGAGAACGCGCGCGAGGTCTCCCCCGTATACACAGGGGGTTTGCTCGGTTGTCTCGTAATCAAGCTCAACCAAAATGTAAGTATTAGTTGCAACGACCGTATGACGCTTAGGACTGTACCAGGGCTTTTCTAACATGGGTCGATTATCTTTCGGCTTTGTGCAAGCGCTGCACAATGCTTTGTAGAGCTTGCCGGGCATGAATTCTTTCATTTAGTCTCCTTATAGTACGTTTGTTCGGTTATACGGCGTAATACTCATTGTCAAAAAATGACATGTCATAATCAAGTAACCCCCGGGCGTTGTCGTTAAAAGCTTCAACCGCTTTTTCATAATCGTCAAAAGTTAAAGTGTGAAAATTGTCGGGGTTGGTAAGATTTAACTCATAAAAGTAATCGCCTTTATAATCAGTGTCACGCCACAACGTTACATCAGCAGTTGCGTTGTAATGCTCGCAACGGACTTCAAGTGTTCTCATAAGCGTACGCATGATTAATCCTCCTTTGAGCTAGCACGTTGCATCATAAAAAAGCAGTCCATAAAGCTTTCAAGCTGATAAACGCAATCACGGGCAGTACCGAAAGCTATTGTTTTCTCACAGCCTTTAGGCCCGTAGAGCATGACACCGTTATAGGCACCGTGATTAACAACATGACAGCCGAGCGGCTTTATAAACTCGTTTACGTACTTGCATTTACCATCGAGAGTTTTCTGTGTGTATCGCATTTCCAAACTCCTTTTCTCGTTCCAACCGACAACTTGCATAATACACGGTGCA
>ERZ808274.497-NODE-497-length-19241-cov-14.272855_pt1 | contig 19241 bp, 12 predicted proteins | sample MGYA00521277_ERZ808274 | MGnify/ENA primary metagenome ERZ808274 (study PRJEB31516, sample SAMN03275597) | gut metagenome | biome: mammalia-associated habitat; material: feces | host: Papio cynocephalus | place: Kenya | collected 2012-07-28 ... | reverse complement strand
CCGAACTCTACGCACGCTATCAGAAATACGTGCACCTGAATGATTATGAGGACCTTCGTCCATACGTAGAGAAGCACAAGAACGGCGGCGAGAATATCCTTTTCCCCGGCAAACCGATTATGTACGCCACTACTTCGGGTACGACCAAAGAGCCGAAATGGGTGCCTATTACCAAAGAATACCTCAACAACATCTACGGCAAGATGACCAAGGTATGGCTGTTCAATTTCATCAAGAACCGCCCGAAGGTCTTCACTGGCAAGATTGTGTCTATCGTGGGCAAAGTGAAAGAAGGCGAAGCCCCCGACGGCACGATGTACGGCTCCGTGAGCGGCGTTACCCAGCGCGACTGCCCCAAGTTTGTCAAGAAACTGTATGCCTCGCCCGCCTCCGTATTCTCCATTGAGGACTACACCGCCCGCTACTACACCATTATGCGTATGGGTATCGAGCGCAATGTAACGCTTATCGTTACCGCCAACCCGTCCACCATCGTGGAGATGCAGAACAATGTCAATGAGTACTTTGAGGACTATTGCAACGACATCGAAAAGGGTACGCTCAAAGCCTCGCTCAATATCCCGCAATGGATACGCGATGACATTCAACCATACCTCAAACCCAACCCCGAACGTGCCGACGAACTGCGTGCGCTCAAGGCAAAGTACGGCACCGTACTGCCCAAACACTACTGGCCTAATCTCCAGATACTCAATACATGGAAGTGCGGCAATACCAAAGTGTATGTCGAGAAATTCAAAGACTCCTTCCCCAAGGGTATGCTCCATCAGGAGTTCGGTTATTTTGCTTCCGAGTGCCGTTTCGGATTGGTGTTGGACGACACGCTCAATACCGTCCTCTTCCCACATTTCCACTACTACGAGTTCATCGCCGAGGACGAACTCGACAGCGACAACAAGCATTTCCTGCAACTCTGGGAACTCGAAAAGGGCAAGCGTTACTGCCCGTATGTAACCACTTTTGCCGGTCTCTACCGCTACAATATGAACGACCTTGTCGAGGTGGGCGACCCGTTCTGCAACACGCCTACCGTCCACATGATTCAGAAGGTGAACGGCATTGTAACCATGACGGGCGAGAAACTGCACGAGCGTCAGTTCATTGGGGCTGTCCACGAGGCGGAGAAGCAGACGGGCTTGCAGACCCGCTTCTTCGTCGGCTTTGCCGATATGGAGTTGTCGGCATACCATTTCTACTACGAGTTCGCCGACCAACAGACCACGCAGGCGCAGGCGGAGGAGTTTACCAAAGTGGTGGACAAGGTACTGAAAGACATCAATATAGAGTACGCTGCCAAGCGTGCGTCGTTCCGCGTGAAAGACCCGCTGACGCACCGCCTTGTCGATCAGTCGTTTGAGAAGTTCAAAGCGGAGTGCATCGCCGAGGGTGCCCGCGACGGACAGTTCAAGATGAACCTGCTGCTCCAGGACGAGAAACGCCACGCCAAGTTCAAGAAACTGGTGGTAGAGTAACAGAATGTCTTCAGTGCGCCTACGCAGTGCATCGTTGCGAGGGAAACGAAAGAAATAAAAGAAAATGTAGAGCGAGGTGTTTTGCACCTCGCTCTTTTTTGTGTCAGAAGGGGAAAATGATATGCAATTATGCACTATTTTTCTGCATAAAATGTATAAAAGAGCGGTTCGAAAGCCTTATAAACACCAATCCTTTCTACGTCCTTTCTACGTCTTTTCTACGTAATCGGTATTATGCAGTATGTTTTTGCATAAAGTGTATAAAATTGGGCGGATAGGGCGAATGGGACTAATTGGGCGAATTCGGACAGCGCAGATAAAATTCCGTACTGTGCAGATTTTGCAGTATCATTTTTTTGTTGTACCTTTGCAGTCGAAAGGTTGCGTTTGTAGACAGACGACCTTTCAAACTTATTTATTAACAGCGTTTATTGACGCTTTGTTCTGACAACTTGAAATGTCGCAGTTTCACTAATCCAGTCAGACTTAGCAACGATGAACGTCTGCGTGGTATGAGTTATCTATATACTTGTATTACACCCAATTGTACGTTGGGTGCGATGTGTGTATATACACTTATATCGTTGCGGACTTCGCGTTGCCAGTTCTGTTGGATTAAGGCAATGCGACAGCCCCAGGTTGCGGAATTGGCAAAACGTCAAGCCCGCATTTTTTATGTAGTGGTATCAACCTGCATAAAAACCAACCAACCCCGCCCCCATGGCACGAAGTATAGAAGAACAAGTGGAAGACTGGTGCAAACGCCAACTGCAAGGCAACTACTACACCAAGACACAGGCTATTAACCCCGAAATAGAGAAGGCACTGCGCGAAGCCCCGAGCAAACAAGGTGGCACAGGAGCCAACTACCCCGACATCAAATGTCTGATAGAGACACCCTACCTGCGCCATATCCCCGTAATGATTGAGGTGAAAGGCGCACATGGGGCATTGGAACGGCGGGACGCACAAGGCAATATCGAGAATACCAAGAAAGACAACACCGCCCACTACCAGAACATTGCCAAATATGCGGTCAATGGTGCCGTGCATTATGCGGATGCCATTCTCCGCAATGCCGATTCGTATAGAGAAGTAGTGGCGATAGGCGTGAACGGCTACGAGCAGGCAGACGGACAACTATGCTATGAGGTAGGCGTTTACTATGTATCGAAAGATAACCTGTTTGTGCCGAAACGGGTGGGAGACTTCAGCGATTTATCGTTCCTGCAAGCCGAACACCAGTCCGCTTTTATCCGGCAGATAGACGCACTCTCTTTGTCCGCCACCGAGATAGAACAGCAAAAACAACAGTTGGAGGACGATATTGAGCGCAAACTGAAAGCCCTGAACCAGAAGATGCACGACGAAATGAAGATTGTTGTCGGGCAGCGTGTACAACTGGTTGCGGGACTGATTATGGCAGGACTGGGCGTGGCGGGTTCCGTATCGCCGCTGCGCATAGAAGACCTGCGCGGTGAAAACAACACCGAGGACAACGACGGGCAGATTATCATGCGCAAGATAAAGAACTACCTGCAAACCAAGCACCTGCCGCAAGAGAAAATACAGATGATTGTCAGTGTGCTGAGCGTGGTATTCTTGCACGCCAAACTGAACGAGCCGCACAACGGAGAAACCGACCTGCACACGCTCTATGCGGACATCAAACGCGACATAATCCCCTTTGTGTCAGGCGAATTGCACAATATCGACTTTACGGGGCGGCTCTTCAATGTGCTGAACGAATGGGTGGATGTACCCGACGGCGCAAAGAATGATGTGGTACTGACTCCGCGCTATGTAACCGAACTGATGGCGAGACTATGCCGTGTAAACAAGGACAGTTATGTATGGGACTTTGCCACCGGTTCGGCGGGCTTCCTCATTTCGGCTATGCACCAAATGATTGATGATGCCAAAGCCACGATACAGAGTGCCGGCGAACTGCAGGAGAAAATCAACCATATCAAGATGGAGCAGTTGCTGGGTATCGAGAAACTGCCCGATGTGTATATGCTGGCGGTGCTGAATATGATATTGATGAAAGACGGCAGTGCCAATATCATTCACGGCAACTCTCTGACCGAGTTTGACGGCAAATACGAGCAGGGAGAACACCGCGGTGAGCCTTTCCCCGCCAATGTATTCCTGCTCAACCCGCCCTATTCGGCGGACGGCAAAGGGTTTGTATTCGTAGAAAAGGCACTCGGAATGATGAACCACGGCGGCTATGCGGCGATACTGATACAGGAGAATGCAGGCAGCGGCAACGGACTGCCGTACACGGCACGTATCCTCGAGCGCAACACCCTGCTGGCATCCGTCAAGATGAGCGACATCTTCTGCGGGAAAGCCAGTGTGCAAACGGCCGTTTATGTGTTCCGTGTGGGTGTTCCGCACGACACCAAGAGCGTGGTGCGGTTTATCGATTTCAGCGAGGACGGTTACACTCGGCAGAACCGCAAGAAATCGAGCCAGTCGGTAAACCTGCGCGACACCGACCACGCCAAGGAACGCTATGAGGAGATAGCCAACCTCGTGCGCTACGGGCGCGGGGTGAACGACGAGTACCTGTACTATTACAAAGATGCGTATGTAGAGGACATCATCACACTCAAAGGCAACGACTGGACGTACGGGCAGCACCGCAAAGTGAACACCGTACCCACGTATAAGGACTTTTCCAATACCGTCAAAGACTATTTGGCTTGGCGTGTGAGCGAAATCATCAAGCAGGAGGACGGCTTGGGAAAATAGACAGCCCTCGCACGATGTCAACCTGCGAGGGCGGATACAAACCCTTCAAAATAGGCGAATTGTTTGATGCTGCAAATGGCAATACGGATATACAGAAAAATCATATTGACGGTGTCGGGGAATACGTAATTTCGTCAGGAACAACCAACAATGGCATTATTGGGAAAAGTAGTGTGGATGCGAAGATATTTAATGCCAATACGGTTACTGTTGATATGTTCGGCAACGTATATTTCCACCCCTATTGCTATAAAATGGTTACGCACGCACGTGTATTTTCATTATCGGCAAAGGATTTTGAATTAAACGAAACCATAGGTTTATATTTTGTTTCCACACTATCTTACTTGAAAAATCTGTTTTCTTATAACAATATGTGTAGTTGGGAAAAGGTTAAGGACTTATCCGTTTTTCTTCCCACTACAGCCACAGGCGACATAGATTTTGCCTTTATCGAGGAGCGTGTGCGCGAACTCGAAGAAGAACGTGTGCGCGAACTTGAAGCCTATCTCAAAGCGGCAGGCTTCGAAGATTGCACATCGACTGCCGCAGAACGCGAAGCATTGTCTAATCTTTCGGGGGGGGTAATTCGCAGCAAAGAATACAGAATACAAGAATTGTTTGAAAAACCGGTATTGGGTATCAGAAAGAAATTCAACAAAAAAGAAGATGTTTCTACCACCCGAACTGCTGTTTACAATTTGCCATTGGTGAATGCCAAACACGGAAATAACGGCATAATGTATTATGGTAAAGAGTGCGACTTCGATTCCGTCTCAATGAGTATTGATATTGTCGGAGATGGTGCCATATCCACAGGCGATGTATATCCGCAACCCGACAAAACGGGTGTTTTATACAACGCTTATTTGATACGTCCTAAACAAGAACCTGTAAACGAACCACTCATAGTTTATTTTGCAGTAGCCATTCAAAAAGCCATAAAGCACAAATATGGTTATGACAACAAAGCCACTTGGGAGAAAGTACAGCGTGAATCCATTTCTCTTCCTATTACCGCAGACGGAGCCATAGACTATGCTTTTATGGAAACGGCTATTCGGGCAATGGAGAAGCAATGTGTTGCCCGCCTCAAAGCCGCCTTTGCCCGCGAACACGAGGCATATATGCAAGTGATTTCCTGACATAGTGTTCTCTATTTTGCTTGCCGCTTGCGGCATAGGACACTTCGCCCCAAAACAAAAGTGCCGCTTTATTTGCAGGTTTGCGCAAATTGTCGTATCTTTGCGCACAAAATGAATGTACTATGGACGAAACACAAATCAGAGAGGAACTGACGGCTCCGATAGCCGCTATATCACGCCACCGCATCCTGTTGGGCGGCGACGGCGTACGCACGTTGGTCATCTTTCAGGGCTGTCCGTTGCGCTGCGAGTTTTGCGTCAATCTCTTTGCCATTGATACCAAGCGTCCGCGCAAACGCTATACGGCAGAGCAGTTGGTGGAAAAAACAATGGAGGACAATCTTGATTTCCTTGCCACGCACGGGGGGATCACTTTCGGCGGCGGCGAACCGCTGCTGCAAAGCCGTTTTATTGCCCGTTTTCACGAAGTATGCCCGCCCGAATGGACGATACAGATAGAGACCTCGCTCAATGTGCCGCAAGAGGATCTTGCTCGTGTGGAGCCGTTTGCGCAGCATTTCATAGTGGACGTAAAGGATATGAATCCTGCTATCTATCAACGCTATACCCGTTGTGGCAATGAGCGCGTGTTGGCAAATCTGCGGTGGCTGATAGAAAAGGGCAGGGCAGACGATATCTTTGTGCGCGTACCGCTCATACCAGAATATAACACCGCCGAAGATGTGGAGAAAAGCATTGCCGACTTGCAGGCGATGGGGCTGACGTATTTCGACCGGCTGACCTACAAGATACGCAACCGGGAACAAAACGGCAAATAGTTATAAAAACAAAACTTGCAAAACCTGTCTTGCGGCGCAATATGTGCCGCGCTTGGAAAACAAATATATGAAAAATGAAACCAAATATATTCAAATATATAAGAGGTTGACAACCAAGTCATAAAGACCACAGGAAAAACAAGCAAGTCTGACGACTTGACCGCGGACAAGGCGTACGCGTCCCCGACTATATAGTATTTTTACAGAGAAACGATATACAAAAAGAGACTGTCTAACAAATGAAGGCAGTCTCTTTTTATGTTCTGTTTTTTGTACATATTAGGTGTGTGTTAGAATTTCAGAGCCAGACTGAAGCCGTCGGTGTTGGCTTGCAGATGGAATGAAACGGGTGCTGCGGTTTCCTTTTTCTCACTGATGGGGTGCTGCAGATAGTAGCAGTTGTTGTACACCTCATACGATTTGCGGCGTTTGTTGCTGCCCACGGAGAGAAGCGGTATAGACGCCACCTCGCATACGCCGCCGCCCGCCATCATAATAACACCCGCCAGCGACATACCCATTCCGTAGTTGCTGTTCGGGTCGTCGCTCTGACCTTTGTTCTGCAATTTAAGTCCGACAAAAAACACGGGGATACCCACTGCTTCAAGGCACCATCCGGCACCGAAGAAACGCCAACCGAGCGACCAGCAACGCTCACCGCGCCGGTAACTTTGCCACGCCTCAGGACAGTTGTTCTCAATAAATTTCAGATAGGCTTCCTCGCTCATCTTTGTTACCTGTGTGTCCTCGGTGAGGAAATAGGTTTTCTTCTGCTTGGTAATCACACCCGGCAACAGCGGCTGGCGCACTACCTTGTCGTACAGCGCAGGGTTCTTGAGGTCGTTGTTGAAGACCGAGACCCGCCCATCTTCAAAGAGGATGGATACGATGTTGGAGAGCGGAAGGCGTGTGGTAGGACCGTCGAGGTCGGAGGCTTGTTTGTATAAGATGTCATAGGAAGAGATCTCCACGATCTTGGCATTGATACGCTCGGCATCGGTGGTAACGATGATGTCTTGCGCCATAGCACCGAGTGCCAGGACGGCACAGAGTATAGTCAGGGTGAAACGTTTCATATAGCAGTTGATTTTATGCGGCAAAGGTAGTGTTTTATTTTGAGATATGCAACAAAAGCCGTCCTGATAAAAACAAGCGGACGATTATTCTTAACAAAAGTACTTTTTGAGGGCAAAGGACAAAGAACGATGGCCAAAGGACAAAGAACTATTTGGCTTTGCCGATATAGCGGACTTTGTCGGTGAATAGGAGCCAGAGGAGAAACATCATACCATAGAACAGGTACTTGAACAGGTAGGTATGGAGAAAATCAAACCACTCGGGGTGGAACTCGGTCAGCAGCGAAATGGCAAAGATACGCAGGAGATTGAATATATAGATACACACCCATCCGAGCGGAATATACCATATCTTATGTTTCCATCCGCCGCGGGTGGTGAGCAATAGACAAAGCCAGATAAACGACTGCTTGAGCGGGGTGCAACTCCAAACGATATTGGTGCCGACACCCGAATCGAAATAGTAGGAGGTGGGGCTTGCCAGGGTGCAGGTGTCGCGGAAAAGACCGATGAGCCAATAGACTTCGCGGGTGATATGGCGTGCGAGAAAATCAAAGGGCGCAGTGATGTTCAGTCCGAACCACGTAACCAGCGTATCGCCCTCGTCGCCGTGGACGGTGAACTTCCAGAAATAGTTCGCCACCAGTAGGGTAACGACAAAAATGATAATGTCAAGATAGGGTGCGAGGGCGGAACGTATTTGCTGGCGGGTGGGCATATTTTTAGAACGTTAATAGTTGTGTAATTATTTTATTTCAGGAACATATAATCAGCCGTGAATTAACCATTAATTCCTCATTCTTTCTATGGGCTATCCACCAGACATCCACCAGACATCCACCAGACTTTTTCATTACGCATTAAATTTGCGTTTTGGCGTAGGGGACAAGGTCGAGAGGGCAGAAATCGCGGTCAAGGTACTTGAAATAGCCTGCCTGGCAGACCATAGCGGCATTGTCGGTCGTAAACGAGAAAGGCGGAATAAACACCTGCCAGCCGTATTTCCTGCCATAGTCCACGAAGGCTTGGCGCAGACCGCTGTTGGCACTTACGCCGCCGGCAACCGCCACTTGGCGCACGCCGAGGTCGAAAGCCGCTTTCTTGAGTTTTTTCATCAGAATATCGATCACCGTCTGCTGCAAAGCGGCGCAGAGGTTCTCCCGCAACATCGGCACACGCTCTGCCAGTGCGTCCACCGAATCTACCTGCCCGGCACGCATCATATCGCGCAGCGTATAGAGGAAAGAGGTCTTCAGTCCGGAGAATGAATAGTCGTAGCCGGAGATGTTCGGCTTGGCAAAATGATAGACCGACGGATCGCCCTGTTTGGCAAGTTTGTCTATCCACGGACCGCCTGGATAGGGCAAGCCCAGCACCTTGGCGCACTTGTCGAAGGCTTCGCCCGCTGCGTCGTCGATAGTCTGCCCGATGATCTGCATATCGTTGTAGGCTTTGACGAGTATGATCTGACTGTTGCCGCCGCTGACGAGCAGACACAGGAACGGGAACGAGGGGTGCTTGATCTCCACGCCCGCCATACTCGGGGTGGCGGCTTTGAGTGCCTCCGACGGTTCGACGAAATGCGCCAGCACATGCCCTTGCAGGTGGTTGACATCAATGAGCGGAATACCTAACGAGAGTGCCAGCCCTTTGGCAAAAGAGGTGCCAACCAGCAGGCTGCCGAGCAGCCCCGGACCGCGCGTAAACGCGAGAGCCGACAACTCCGACTTGTCCACCCCCGCACGTTTCAATGCCGTATCCACCACGGGCACTATATTGAGTTGGTGCGCACGGCTTGCCAACTCGGGTACCACACCGCCGTACTCCTCGTGTACTTTCTGCGAGGCGATGACGTTGCTCAGCAGGATACCGTCTTTGATCACTGCCGACGAGGTATCGTCGCAACTTGATTCTATTGCCAGAATGACTGTACTTTCCTCCATAATCCGTTCTCCGTTAAATTCCTTTTTTTCCCATTGAAGGGGATTTTCTCCATTAAAGCCCATTAAAGAGCCATTAAAACGTTATCGGGTATAAAAGACTCCGTTAATTGCCGTTAATAGACCATTAATTCCTCTCATTGTTTTGAGAAACATTGAGACTGCAAAGTTACAAAAAAAAACTGAATAAGGCACAAATACAGACAAATAAGGGCAAATAATTATGATATTTCAAAAAAAAGCAGTAATTTTGTGCGATTTATACTTTTGGCATATTATGGGTATTTACTTTCTCCTGTTGCGCATTGCGGCTTTGTTCGGACATCGGAAAGCAAAGTTGTTGGTGCGCGGGCAAAAAGAAGCATTACAACAAATAAAAGCATATAAACAGAGCCGGTCGCTTGATAATGTGGTGTGGTTTCACGCCGCATCGGTTGGAGAGTTTGAGCAGGCACGCCCGATCATAGAGCGGCTGCGCAAAGAGCAACCGAAAACGCATATCCTGCTTACGTTCTTTTCGCCGTCGGGCTACGAACTGCGCAAAAACTACAGCGAGGTGGATCTGGTAACCTATCTGCCGTTTGCCACCAAGCGCAACGCCTGTGCGTTTGTAGAGGAAGTGCAGCCCGCTATGGCTATATTCGTGAAGTACGAGTTCTGGCCGGCCTATCTGAAAGAGTTGCGCAAACGCGGTATAAAAACCTACAGCATATCGGCTATTTTCCGCCCGAAGCAGTTGTTTTTCCTGCCGTGGGGCAAGCCCTACCTGAAACTGCTGCGTTGTTTCACGCATATCTACGTGCAAGACCGGGCGTCGATGGATCTGCTGCAGGCGCACGGGGTGGAGCATACATCGGTGGCGGGCGATACGCGGTTCGACCGTGTGAACGAGATAGCGGGACACGCCAAACAACTGCCTGTGGTGGAGCGTTTTACGTTTGATGCACCCAAGGTGATTATCGCGGGCAGCACGTGGCCGCAGGACGAGGAACTGCTGGCACGCTACATAGAGGAGCACCCCGACACCAAACTGGTGCTGGTTCCACACGAGATACACGCCAAGCACCTGCATGAGATATTCCAGATATTTCACGGCAGGTATGTGCGTTTTACCGAGGCAACACCGCTCAATATCACGCATTGCCGGACGCTGCTGATTGATACGATAGGTATGCTGTCGTCGATCTATCAGTACGGGCAAGTGGCGTATATAGGCGGCGGGTTCGGCGTAGGAATTCACAACACGATAGAGGCTGCCGTCTATGGCATACCGGTGCTGTTCGGTCCGAACTACCGGCATTTCCGCGAAGCAAAAGGGTTGATACAGGCAGGGGCGGGTTTCTCGGTAAAGAACTATCGCGAGTTTGAGGCACAGATGGATAACGCCCTTGCCAACCATAAGGCACTCGGGCGCAAAGCACGCGAGTATGTGGAAAGCGAACTTGGCGCAACGGAAAAAATCTACAGCGAACTGTTTGCAGAGAATTTGTAAATTTGTAAGTGTGTAAATCTGTAAATTAACATTAAATTCTTGGTGCTGATATTTACAATACAAACAGCATAGGATGCGCATAGGATAGGCTACCTTTAAGCAGATTATTATTTAACATAAAACAATAAATATAGCGGCGGAGCCGCAACAAAAATATGGCACAGAAACCAAGTATTCCAAAGGGTACGCGCGACTTCTCGCCGATAGAGATGGCGCGTCGTAACTACATCTTCGATACGATCAAATCGGTATTTGCTTTGTATGGCTTTCAGCAGATTGAGACCCCCGCAATGGAGAATCTCTGCACGCTGATGGGCAAATACGGCGAGGAGGGCGACAAACTGCTCTTCAAGATACTCAATTCGGGCGACTGGATGACCCCGCTCCGTGGGCAACTCGCCGAGACCGACCTGAGTATCGGCAAAGCCACAAGCATCGTGAGTGAAAAAGGGCTGCGCTATGACTTGACCGTTCCTTTTGCGCGCTTTGTGGTGCAACACCGCGACGAGATACAGTTCCCTTTCAAGCGTTTCCAGATACAGCCCGTCTGGCGTGCCGACCGCCCGCAGAAAGGGCGTTACCGCGAGTTCTACCAGTGTGATGTGGACGTGATCGGCACCAACTCGCTCGTCAGCGAAGTGGAACTGATACAGATAGTGGAGGAGGTGTATCGCCGCTTGGGTATCCGTGTATGCCTGCATATCAACAACCGCAAGATTCTGGCGGGTATCGCCGAGGTAATCGGACAACCCGACAAGATTATCGACATCACGGTGGCAATCGACAAACTGGACAAGATCGGTATCGAGAATGTGAACAAGGAACTGATTGAGAAAGGACTGCCCGCCGAGGCGGTGGAGGCGCTGCAACCGATACTGAACCTCAGCGGAAGCAATACCGACAAACTCAACCGGTTGGAGAGTATCCTCGCTGCGTCCGAGGTCGGCAAAAAGGGTATTGAGGAACTAAGAACGATCTTCTACTTATACGAATCCCAAGTTGAAAGCAACGCAGCATCCCCCTCCTCTGAAGGAGGGGTTAGGGGAGGTCTTGATATTGCTCTTGATCTCTGCCTGGCGCGCGGACTGAACTACTACACGGGGGCAATCTTCGAGGTGAAAGCCCTTGATGTACAGATGGGCAGTATCACCGGCGGCGGACGCTACGACAACCTGACGGGTATATTCGGTATGCCCGATGTGAGCGGCGTGGGTATATCCTTCGGGGCGGATCGGATCTATGACGTGCTGACCGAACTCAATCTGTATCCCGCAGATTTGCAAAGTACTACCCAACTGCTTTTTGCAACATTCGGGCAGGACGAACTGCGTTATGCCCTCTCGCTGGCAAGCCGCCTGCGTGCTGCGGGCTTGCGTGTGGAGGTCTATCCCGAACCCGCCAAGATGAAGAAACAGATGGGCTATGCCGATGCCAAACATATCCCGTATGTGGCGATTATCGGCGGCGACGAGATGGCGGCACAGAAGATGATGCTCAAGAATATGACCACCGGCGAACAACAGTTGGTCAGCGTGGAAGAGTGCATACGGGTATTAGCGTGAAGTGTTTTGTTTCCTATGCCGCAAGCGGCAAGAATTTTTTGTGAGCGTAGCGAACAGGAGACCTTTTATATGACATAACCCTCCAAATCAATTAAGCCTTATGAAGAGACATCTACTTACTTTTGCAGGTTGTTTGCTGTGGGCACTTGTGTCTGTGGCAGCACCCCGCACCGCCCAAGAGGCGGCAGAGATTGCAGGTCGCTTTGCTGCAAGTCAGTATCAACCCGTTGCACTGCGTATGCAACGTGCCAAGATGTCGTCTTCTGCGGTGCAACCGATGCGCTTGGCATACACGCAGGCACAGCCGGATAATACCCCTGCACTCTACATCTTCAACAACACGCAGCAAGACAGCGGTTTCGTCATTGTGTCGGCAGAGGACAATACCCGTACCATTCTCGGTTATGCCGACAACGGTTCTTTCGATGAACAAGAGATGCCTGCCAATATGCGTTTCTGGCTGCAAATGTACGCCGATGAGATAGCACGTGCCTCGCAACAGCCCGCCCTCCGACAAACCACCGATGACACCACCTACCCCGCCGTCTCGCCTCTCTTGGGGAGTATTGAATGGGGGCAGGATGAGCCTTACAACAATCTATGTCCGATCTTAAACGGAGACCGTTGCGTGACGGGCTGTGTGGCTACGGCAGCAACTCAGATAATGTACCACTATCAATACCCTGTCAAGGGGAAAGGTTCGCACTCCTATACATGGAACGGGCAGACGCTATCAGCCAATTTCGGCAGTACCACCTACAACTGGGCGGATATGTTGCCGGTCTATAGCGGAGCCGGTTACACCACCACGCAAGCGGATGCAGTAGCAACGCTGATGTCGCATATGGGTATCGCGTGCGATATGAACTATGACACCAATACCAATGGCGGCAGCGGGGCAGTCAGCAACTCGGCGTTGCAGGCTTTGATTCGCTATTTTGATTATGACGCCGCTATACGTGTTCTGCCAAAAGATTATATGGACGAAAGCGAAATGCTCGGTATCATCGCACAAGATTTGCAGGCAGGACACCCGATTTTTATGAGCGGACGCACCACCAATGACGAGGGGCATGCTTTCGTGCTGGACGGTATGCAAACCAACGGATATGTGCATATCAACTGGGGCTGGGACGGCTACAGCAACGGATATTTTGCCATCTCGGCAATGAACCCGTACGGGCAGGGTACGGGCGGTGCCGCCAGCGGCAAGGGCTTTACGGAGAGTGTATGTGCTTTTACGGGGATTCAACCTAATCAAGGCGGCGACTCCATTCCGCTCATTATTGCCGATATGGTGCGTTGTATCTCGCAGCGTCGTGTGGGCATCAATGACAATCTGGCATTCAGCATCAATCCGTTCCGGAATTCGGGGGTAACGACCTCAAAAGGCAAAGTTACCTATATAATATATAAGGACGGGCAGTACTATACGAAAATGCCTATCAATGCGACCTACAACCTGTCTCCAGGATATTCTTATACCAATCCGTACACTGTCTATCGCAGTGTGTCGGGCTTGCCCGCAGGCGAGTACGAGTTGGCGTTGGGCGTTCTGCCCGACAACAGCACTACCGCTTACCCTATCCTAACGAAGATAGCCCGTGGGGAACGCCGTTTCCCGCTGACCGTAACCACCGACTCGGTGTTTCTCGGAGAGGGAAATATAAATCAAGATGATAAGGCGGACTTGAACTTTGCCGATGCTTACATTTTTGATTATACAGACGGCTATGGCGTGAATTTCCTGCAGGTGGAACTGCATACTGCCGACTATAAGACGCAAGACAATGCAGTGGCAGCGGGAACAGCGTTGCAGTTGGGGCTTATCCCTGCCGACCGCAGTTCGATTGTCGGCACGTATATTTGGGGCAACGGCATTGATGCCGGTACACTTTATTCCGACAACGGACTGACAAGTATCAACTATGCCTGCAATGGTGTTGCCTATTCCGACATCCTCAATTCCGGCGTGGTAACCGTAACGATTGACTCCCTGGGCAATTATGTCTTTGCCATAGAATTGGCGGGCAATAAGACCACTTATACTACCACGTGTTCGCTCTCGGAAGACAACCTGTTGATTGGCAGGTACAATGCTGCGGATGGCGGTTTGTACTATTCTTCATTGGAGAACAAAACGATTACTTCGCTATCGGTAGCGGAAGCAAAGAACCGGATAACAGCCTTGCCTAACGGCAATGCCACCTCAGTGCCATATCTGGTGCGTGGCATAGTATCGCAGATGGTAAACACCCCCGCGGAGATTGCGCAGTATGGTTCTGCGCGTTTTTACATTTCCGACGACGGCACCACCACAGGGCAGTTGTATTGTTACAACCAGTGGTGGCTCGGCAACCGGCGTTTCGCAACCGGCGAAGAGTTGGCTGTGGGCGATACGGTGGTTATGTCTTCTCCGTTGCTGTACTATAACGCCTATTTGCCCGAGTTGTCAAAAGGCTATATCTATTATCACGCTGCCAAACCGGAAGAACATGAGTTTGCTATCCGTGTGCATATACCGGAGACCAGCGGATTGGACACGTCCAAAGGGCTGTATCTGCACTATCTGGTAGGCAGCAATCTGTATTCCGTTGTCCCGCAATCGGAAGGAAACGGCTGGTGGAGAGCGAACCTGACACTCGCCGCCGACTCTATCGTGTGTGTGTTGAACAATACCGATGGCTCGCAACAGACCTACTACTCCCCTAAGTTCTCGTATGGCAGTACGTGTCTGCTGATGGGCGAGACATCAAATGCAGATGATGGAACCAACAACTACTGGAACCTATATATCGGCGAGTGTGATGCATTTACATCGGCTTATTTGCCATCTAACCTGCAAGTGTCTGTATCGTTGGCTGGAGCGGATTTTACATGGGATTCGCCTTCGGAAACCAACTATGAGTTGCGCCTGCAGCAGGTAGGCAGCGACCGTTACACTACCTACTACAGCGAAAACAAGAACTTAGGGCTTATCTTTACCGGCGCATACACTTTCGGCTGGCAGGTGCGGGCGGTGAACGATGAGCTGGTACCGATTTCCGACTTTGTACAAGGCGAGAATTTCACCACTTTGGAGAACCCCTATATCCCGGACAATCTGTCTGCCACGACGCACGATAGTACGACCTACTATTTCTCGTGGGATGCTACCGTAGCAGCACCGCAATATCGTATTCGTATTGTCTTGGGCGGAAAAGTATATTACTATGCCGATGTGGAGGCGGTACCTGTATCGCTGACATTTGACATTGAGGGATATTATAGTTGGCAGGTATATGCATTGGATGCCGAGGGCAACACAATGGGCTTTGCCAACGGTGGTTCGTTCAAAGTGGCAGGTACGCCCGACTATACTGTCAGCAACCTCAAAGTGGCTTGCAACGGTGCAACGGCGGTTGCCAGTTGGGAGAGTCGTGCACCCAAGTTCTATGTATCGTGCAACGGAAAAGATACGATTATCGACACCCGTTACTATCACATCAACGACCTCGCAGACGGCGAATACACGCTGGAGGTCTCTCCTGTGGACAGACAGGAACGCTACCTGCTCGGCGATGGGCAGACCGTTTCATTTACGGTTAATACGGCTGCACAACCCGAAGAATATCAACTGACTATAGCGGGACTATCCGGAGGAAATGTCAATGCGGAGGTGAATGGCAAATACCCCGCAGGCACAAGCGTTCAATTGGTTGCCACACCGGCCCCTGGCTATCGTTTCAGACGCTGGAGCGATGATAACACCGATGCGGTACGTACTATTGTTCTTACCGAGAATATCACTCTCATTGCCTCTTTTGAGGAAGTAACAACCCACCAAATAACGATAATGGAAACCGATGGCGGAACCACTATGCCTGCTGCCGGTATTTATTCCCATAACAATGGGCACTTGTTGACCGTTTCCGCCCATCCCGATGAGAACCACACATTCAGCCATTGGCTGATAGACGGTGTGCAAACCACAGGCAACCCGCTCCTGCACAAAGTAACATCGGCTGTACGTATATCTCCCGTCTTTTCGGAGATAGATACCCCGCAACTCTATTACACATTGTCCCTCTCTGCAGGCGAAGGCGGCAGTGTCTCGGTACGCCCGTGGCTGGACAGATACCTGGCGGGAACAACCGTCAGCATAGAGGCTACGCCCGACGCCGGCTACCTGTTTGAGCGTTGGAGCGACGGTGATACCAATAGCAAACGTACAGTGGTCATCTCCTCCGATACTACGCTCACCGCCTCATTCTACACACCGCCTGCGGCTATGCATAATGCACTAAATAGCAATACGATACGCATCATAGAACATACCGTGGAAGTACAGACAACCGACTACACCACCATATATATCACTGACCTTGCGGGACGTATCATAGCCTGTGTACACAACACCCGCTATGCACGTTTTGCCGTTCCTGCAGCGGGAGTGTATATAGTCCGTTGTGGCGGGGAAGCAACCAAAATACTGATACAATAAAATGACTACAGCAGAACAATACGACGAAGTGATTGCACGATGCCGGCGCATCTACGTGCTGAAGATGAAAGACTATGGTCCGAGTTGGCGTATTATGCGCCCGCAGACCGTCAACGACCAACTCTTTATCAAAGCCAAGCGCGTGCGCGAGATAGAGACCACGGGCATAAACCTTGTGGGCGAGTCTATCGAGGGCGAGATGATGGCTATCGTCAACTACTCCGTTATGGGGCTTATCCAGTTGCGCGAGGGCTATGCCGACTCGGTGGATATGTCTGCCGAACAGGCTACTGAACTGTATGATCACTATACCGCCGAGGCAAAAGCGCTGATGCTTCGCAAGAACCACGACTACGGCGAAGCCTGGCGCGATATGTTTCCCTCCAGTCTTACCGACATCATTCTTACCAAGATCAACCGCAATAAATCGATTGCCGCCAACGATAACCATACCCTCATCTCCGAGGGCGCAGACGGCAACTATTTCGATATGCTCAACTATGCTGTGTTTTACCTGATCAAACTTTCTGACCAAAATGAAAAAAAGTAATTTGCTCCACATCGTCGGCTCTATTGCCCGTACGCTGTTAGCCCTCACGTTCCTCTTTTCGGGGTTCGTCAAGGCTGTCGATCCGCTGGGTACCACCTACAAGATCGAAGACTACCTCAAAGCCTTCGGCGGTTTCTTTACCGACCTGATGCCCCTTGCGGGAGCCGCTGCCGTGTGCCTCATCGCTATCGAGTTCACGCTGGGCTTCTGTATGCTGTTCAATGTCCGCACCTCGTGGACAAGTTGGCTCTCGCTGGCTTTCTATGTTGTTATGCTGCCGCTTACATTGTATATCGCTATTGCGAACCCTGTGAGCGACTGTGGCTGTTTCGGTGATGCGCTCGTTATCAGCAATTGGGCTACCTTCTGGAAGAATGTTGTTTTGATGGCACTCGTCATCATTTTGCTTTGTACCAAACGCTATATCCCGCAGACCTTTGTCTGGGGCGTTGAGTTAGGCATCGCAATTGTAGGTGTGGCTATCGTGTCGGGGTTGATGCTCTACACGCATACCCATCTGCCGTTATTGGATTTCCGTCCGTACAAAATCGGCAACAACATCCCGGAACTGATGGAGATACCCGACGATGCCGAGCCTGACCAATACGCCACTACTTTCGTCTATGAGAAAGACGGTGTGCAGCAGGAGTTTACCCTCGACAACTATCCAAAGGGCGACAGTACGTGGACGTTTGTTGACCAGAAATCTGTATTGGTGAAGAAAGGATACGAACCGAAAATTCACGACTTTGAGATTATCACGCTCAATTACGACGACATCACCTACGATGTCCTCGATTCGGAAGTGCCTGTTACATTGGTTATTATGTACGACCTGGCCAAGACCGACTTGAAGCAGATTGACCGCGTAACCGCTCTCTACCACCGCTGTCTCAACCGCAACGAACCGTTCTATATCCTTACCGGCTCAGGCGAACAGGACATCGACCTCTTCTGTTTCGGCATCAATGGCGATGAGATAAGCAATATGGTTACGCCGTTCAATCATCCCGAGGAGGTCTTCTGTACGTGCGACCCCGTAACACTCAAGACCATCGTCCGTGCTAACCCGGGCGTCATCGTTATCCAAAACGGCACAATTATTGATAAATACAATATCCGAAACCGGATAGAGTAGTTTTGATAAAAGCGCGGCACATGTTGTGCCGCAAGATAAGGTTTTGTCGGTTTTGTTTTTTATCAACAAATTTACAAACTTCCAAATTTTATATCATAATTATGAGAACAAAAATGGTTGCAGGCAACTGGAAAATGAACAAGACCCTGCAAGAAGGTGTAGCCTTGGCTACCGAACTGAAAGAAGCAGTAAAGAACCCCTCGTGCGCTGTCGTTATCGGCACGCCGTTTATCCACTTGGCTACCGTTGCCGAACTGCTCAAAGGCACACCTATCAAGGTGGCTGCAGAGAACTGCGCTGACCACGAGAAGGGTGCTTATACGGGCGAGGTAAGTGCCGAGATGGTGAAATCGACTGGTGCTGAATACTGCATTCTCGGGCACTCGGAGCGTCGTGCTTACTATCACGAAGACTATGCTATCCTCCGTGAGAAAGTGCGTCTCGCACTCGCTAACGGTCTGAAGGTCATCTTCTGTATCGGCGAGGTGAAAGAGGAGCGCGAAGCGGGCAAGCAGAACGATGTCGTTAAGGCACAACTCGATGGTTCTGTATTCAACCTCACCACCGAGGAGTGGAAGAACATCACCCTTGCCTACGAACCCGTTTGGGCTATCGGTACCGGTCTCACCGCTACCCCCGCACAGGCACAGGAGATGCACGCTTATCTCCGTTCGCTCGTGGCAGCGCAGTATGGTCAGGCTGTGGCTGATGACACCACTATCCTCTATGGCGGCAGTTGCAACGACAAGAATGCTGCCGAACTGTTCGCCAACCCCGATGTGGACGGCGGTCTGATTGGCGGTGCTGCCCTCGTAGCCGAGAA
>ERZ808274.495-NODE-495-length-19272-cov-3.859239_pt1 | contig 19272 bp, 30 predicted proteins | sample MGYA00521277_ERZ808274 | MGnify/ENA primary metagenome ERZ808274 (study PRJEB31516, sample SAMN03275597) | gut metagenome | biome: mammalia-associated habitat; material: feces | host: Papio cynocephalus | place: Kenya | collected 2012-07-28 ... | reverse complement strand
ACTCGTTTAATTTATCAACGAATTTTTGGCATTCTTCTTTCGATGAAAAACCCTTGTAAGAGAATTCATGGGTATCGTTGACAAAAATAGCCATGTACTCTTTCGCGATGATTGTTTTTAATTCGTCTAGCCGCTGGCTTGGAGGGTTTTCTTCGGGAAAATCATTTTCCGTCAAAACATCCTTTTTCTCGTAAGTCCAAATTGGATAGCAACCATATTCAAGCATCAATTTTAGTATTCTCATTTCGATTTTATCTCCTTCCATTTATTTGTAAGATGAACACCGACTAGATAACCGTTGTCACTTATCGTAATTGCTAAATGAACAACTCGCTTGTCAAATGTGGTCTCATATACTGGTCTGTTCACGCCACTTATGCCGACGATTTTCGCTTCTTCAACAGCTTTTTTAATCAGTTCCGGTATCCGTTTTATTGATATTCCGTTCTTTTTCAACTCTGGAGCGTGTTTCTCGATGATGTGCTTCAATCCAGAAGGCTTCGGTGACTCTGACTTTGACTTGCCTTTTTCAAGCCATATTATTTTACCATCCTTGCCTTTGACTATGAAAACAACGTTCTTCTCCGTTATCTTGCCGCCGCGATCCTTCACCTCTTTTACAAGGAGTTGTTCTTCTTTGGAGAGGAGAGAACGTGTTCGCTTCTTGGTCTTTATTGCGCGGTTCTGCTCTTCCAAAGCCGTCATCTTCTTCGCGGAACGCGTATTGGAAAACAGGTTGCTATTCGGCTTCATTTTTCTTCCTCCTATACGCTTTGTGCGTTCTGCATTCATACTCTTTGATTTCGATGTCAGGATCGCTGAAAAACTCATCTAGGAAGCGGTAGTTCCCCGACCCATAGAGGACGATTCGCTTGATCGATTTGCTTTCAACGAGACGCCTCAAGCCCCGCTTAAACAATTCGCGATTCACTTTGTGCTTCAATCCGCTTGCTAAAATGCCGATGGAAACGATGTCGCCGCTCCTAATCCCGTCAAAGCAGTAATCGAACGAGCCGTCGAAGCCCCACCTCGCATTCGCGATCACTTTCTTTTTGCAGATCTGGCCATACCAATACCCGAACGCGTTCATCCTATACAGGTTGTAGATTTTGAGCGGCTCTGGGAAATCGAGATAGGTCGAGAAGTCCGGGGCTACGATTCCCGCGAAACGATCCAAGATCTCATATGCCTTCTTCGGGTAGTTCCAAATTCCGCTTGGCCCATCGAAGTTCTGATCATCCTCATAGAAGCAGACGAACGATTCATGGCGAAAATTCTTATTCGCTTTAGCCTCTGTGTTGAAGATGGCCTTCGCCTCCGAATAGGTGATGACCGATTTCGGGAATTCATCCGTGGTGGACGGGCATAACGGGATGTCGTTTTCAGAGAAAGTCGCCCCTTTGACCATGAACGCGTTCCAGATGTCCTTACAATTTTTTCTTTTTTCCATAAATTAAATTCGATTCCTTATTTGGCCTCCCCCATATTTGCTAAAATGAATCTGCGGAAGGCCGATTACGCATTTAATTTAGCTATTTCGCGTTTTCGATTTGCGAACCCAAGCGAAGTGATGCGTAATGATGCGAAATTTGCTTTCGGAGGTTCTATGGATTTCTCAAAATTTGCCAACATATTCAAAGAGGCCTATCAAGGAGGGACGGCAAGCCTGGAAGGTCTTTTCGATGTCTTACTTTGCAATTGCCTGACTGACGAAGGAAAGAAAGACGAGGTTTCCGGGTATACAAGAAAAGCGAAGGAGAATTTAATTAATGGGAAAACGCCATTCGGACGATGCGCAGCCAGATATGTCGATTTTTTCAGCACTGATATTTTTGAAACCTATCTATATGATTTAGAGGACGACATTCCTAAGAGATTGGTCGCAGCATTCAAGCCATATATTAAGGGAATCGTTGAAGAGAACTACAGTCAAAAAATAGCGCAACAATTTTCAGAAATTTTCATGGCGACTGCTTCCGATTATAAAAACCGACGTAAAGAGCATCTTGAAAAATTAAAGAATATTTACGATGCCCAGAATGGGCGATGCGGACTATGCTCAAGACCAATTGCATTAGCCGGTAAGATTAGCGATTCTTTCATCATTATCAAGGATAAAAACAAGACGGAAATAGGAGTCTGTGCCGATTGCAAATCGAAAGCTTCTGACAATAAAGAAATCGAAAAGAGACAAAAAACCAAAAATATTGGAATAAATCTTCTCATAGATGATGAAATCGTCAAAGTGGTCGATCAACTATGCCATGAAAAACGTGAAAACATGATTTTGGATTATTCCGGATTGAAGATATCTCAAAAGATTAACCAGGAAGCCAATTTCGACCTCTATCATAAAGTCTCTTCTTATGTGGCAATGTATTTTTTAAATGTTAGAGACGTTCTAGAACAATATGAAAGTTTGTATCCATACATTTCAGAAAAACTCTCTTCCTATTTTAAATCCTCATTCCTGACTCTCGAGTCAAAGGGGTTCAGTCAAGAGCGCATCTTCTCTTGCTTGACCGACAACATCAAAGAAAAGTGCGATGTTTCAATCACGGCGGCCGAAGTATTGGTTTCGTATTTCGTCCAGAATTGCGAGGTGTACCATGAGATTTCCAAATAAGCTAAATTTCTATCGACAAAGCGTAATATACTGCATGCCTATTGTTTTGAGGCGTTTGAATAAGCCGGTTCTGCCGATTAATTTGTACAAGATAATCAAAAACGAAATCAAAATCGACGTTATTGTTTATCAAGAAGCATTGGTGTGCTTATACGCCATGAGAGTGATCGATATGAACGGCAAAGGAGAATTGGTAAGATGTTAAAAGAAATCAAATGCATTAAATTCGGCGAAAGAATTCCGAATAAAACGATATCGTTTCACGATGGATTGAATGTGGTTGTTGGGGAAAACGACGCAGCAAATAGCATTGGCAAATCGACTTTGCTTCTCATAATTGATTTCTGCTTTGGCGGCAAATCGTATACGAATAATCCGAATTCAGACGTTCTATTAACCGTCGGCGACCACGATATTCTTTTTACATTCGAATTTGGTGGCGTCCAATACCATTTCAAGCGCACGACAAACGAGCCCGATGCATATTTTGAGTGCGATGCGAATTACAAGGCGATTGGTGAGAAGAAGAAAATCGATGAGTTGAACTCTTTCTTAAAAGTAAAATATGGTTTGGCTTCATGCAGTTTTTCATTTAGAGAATTGATAGGCCGTTTCTCAAGAATCTATGGAAAGGGAAACTACGACACTCAAAAACCATTGAAGTCTTATATTGGTGATAGCAACGACGCAGAGGCAATCAGCTGCCTAGAATGTTTGTTTGGCGAGTATGACAAAATCAAAGAGCTTAAGAAACAAATATCGCTAAAGAACGATGAGTCGAAAGCCTACAGGAACGCTCAGAAATTCAATATTATTTCCTCAACCATCAAAAGCGATAAACAACTCGAAGAAAGGAAAGCGGAGCTAAAAGAGAAAAGTGATGAACTAGCCAATTTGCTTACGGAGGAAAGACAATCGGACGTAATATTCGAAAACAATCTCAGCGAGGAAGATTTGACCAACAAGGAAAAATACGTTTCTCTTGTTAGGCAAAGGAGGAAAGCACAAAATGAACTAAAAGCCATTAGAAAAATGACGTGCGAGGATTCTCTGATGACTCTAGAAGACCTCGCGAACTTAAAAAACTTTTTCCCCGATGCCGATTTTGAATCCATCGATAGAATTAACTCTTTCCAGCGTAAACTCATTGAAAATGTAAATGGCGAAATCAAGCAGCTTCAAGAAAGTCTAAATTCCACAATAGCGTCTTTGGAAAAGCAAATAGCCGATATTCAGGAAGTTCTCGAAGAACGCCATATAAATCCAAGGCTGTCCGATACTTTTTTCCAAGATATATTTTTAAAGAAAAACTATATTTCATCGTTAGAAGGGCAGATTGCTTTATACGAAAAAACCAAAAAACTGAAATTCGAGAAGATAATACTCGCTGGAAGTCTAGAGCAGCAGGAAAATGTTATCGTAAAGTCGCTTCAAGATACGATCAATGACCAAATGGAAACATATAACGATTTGCTTTATCTTGAAAAGAGGCAACCTCCAAAATTAGGACTCGCAGATTACAAGCACTATTCTTTTCTCTCGTCTAATGATCACGGAAGCGGAACGGAATTCAAGAATATCCTTTTACTCGATTTATCAATATTGAAACATTCCATGTTACCGATTGTTATACACGACTCTATCTTATTTAAGAATATCGGTGATGAGCCGATGGGAAACTTATTTAAAATTTATCAAGATTTTACTAAACAAATTTTTATCTCAATAGATAGGGTTAACGCATTATCAGAGAAAGCACAAAGGGTAATACAAGAATCATCGGTTATAAAACTGTTTAAAAACGAAGGCAGCTTGTTCGGCTATTGTTGGAACAAAAAAGTTAATTCTAATAAGTGAAATTGATTGCCAAACATATTTCTAAACCTTGTTTCTTATTTACGATGAGACGAAGTGATGTATCGATAAATGACGATACTATTTTCTATACGTGTTGAGACAATGGTGTTACTTAGTCGAAAAAACACCTGAAAAAGGCCAAAAATCACAAAAAATGGAAGGATTTCCTGCTTCTTGAAAATGCGGGAAATCTTCTTTTCTGTGGACCGATAGGGACAGCCTAAAACCGCCTGCTATGCGGGCAAGACGATAAGAAGCCGTGGCGGTCATGAAAAAAGCCCTCCGTCTCGGGCTTCATGGGGCATCTGAAAGGCAAGACGAGCCTCATGATCTTCGACGAGCACGCGAACCTGAAATACAACTACGGGGCCAGGCGTTTCTGGCCCGAGGGGTATTACGTGAGCACCGTAGGCCTCAACAAGAAGACCGTCCAGAACTACATCAAGAACCAGGAGCTCGAGGACCAGATGGAGGATCGCCGAAGCCTGAAGAAGCACAAGGGGCCCGTTCACGGGCAAGCAAGGGCGACAAGGGCAATTGGGCGATTTAAGAAGGGGCATGCTTGCCCCTGCCAGTAATCGGCCTTATAGTCCAGATCGGAAAACCGCGCCTTGAAGACGGGATTTTTATTTTGTTCGCCAAACAAAACCGGTTTCATTTAAGGTATAGTATTGAACAAGGAGACTTTTTATGAGAGAAGAGAAAATAGAAGAGAAGGGACCGATTACGGATTCCTTATTGACGAAAATGAACGCCTATTGGCGTGCCGCGAACTATTTAAGTGCCGCGCAGCTTTATTTGCTAGACGATCCTTTGCTCAAGCGTCCCCTGACGATGAATGATATTAAAAAGAAAATCGTCGGTCATTGGGGCACTGTCCCAGGGCAAAACTTTGTCTACGTCCATTTGAATCGAGAAATCAAACGTTACGATTTGGATATGATTCTTTTAAGCGGGCCAGGACATGGTGGCAACTTTTTCATCGCGAATGATTATCTAGAGGGGACTTATAGCGAAGTGTACCCCAATATTAGCGAGGACGAGGCTGGGCTGAAGAAACTCTTCAAACAATTCTCTTTCCCTGGTGGAGTGCCTTCTCATTGCGCCCCTGAAACTCCAGGATCCATTAACGAAGGTGGCGAGCTTGGCTATAGCATCGCCCACGCTTTCGGGGCCGTTTTCGATAACCCAGGGCTCATCGCCACGGTCGTCGTAGGGGATGGCGAAGCGGAAACCGGGCCTCTAGCGACCTCTTGGCAAAGCAATAAATTCCTCAATCCGATCACCGATGGGGCGGTGCTTCCGATTCTCCATTTGAACGGATACAAAATCGCTAACCCAACGATTTTGAGTCGTATTCCTCACGAAGAGCTTCAGATGTATCTCCGTGGCATGGGATGGGAGCCTTATTTTGTCGAAGGCGATGACCCAATGACGATGCATCGCCTCATGGCAGAAACATTGGATAAAGTCATTGAGAAAATTCTCGCCATTCAAAAGCATGCGCGCGAAACAGGCGATTCTACTCGACCAACTTGGCCGATGATTGTCTTACGCACCCCAAAAGGATGGACGGGTCCAAAAGTGGTGGATGGCAAACCTGTGGAAGGTTCCTTCCGCGCCCATCAGGTCCCGCTTGGAATGGAAAAGCCAGAACATTTGAAACAACTTGAAGAATGGCTAAGAAGCTATCGCCCAGAAGAGTTATTCACTGCGGATGGAAAATTGAAGCCGGAACTAAAAGAACTCGCACCAAAAGGTGATAAGAGAATCGGCAGCAATCCTCACGCGAACGGAGGGAAATTGCTTCGTGATTTGCGCATGCCCGATTTCCGCGATTACGCATTCGATATCGGAACGCACGGCTCTAAAGATGGCCAAGATATGACGGAACTTGGCAAATTTATCCGCGATGTCATTAAGCTCAATCAAGAATCCCGCAATTTCCGTGTCTTTGGCCCTGATGAAACGCTTTCCAATCGCCTGAATTCCATTTTTGAGACGACGGAGCGTCAGTTTGATGCGACCCGCCTCCCAACCGACGAATTCCTCGCTAGCGATGGAAGAGTTATCGATTCCATGCTTTCCGAGCATCTTTGCGAAGGGTGGCTAGAAGGGTATTTATTGACCGGGCGTCATGGCTTCTTCGCAAGTTATGAAGCGTTTATTCGAATCATCGACTCCATGGTTGCTCAGCATGCGAAATGGCTCAAGGTTTGCAATCAACTCCCATGGCGAGAGGAAATTGCCTCTTTGAACTTGATTTTATCGAGCAATGTCTGGCAGCAAGACCATAATGGCTTCACGCATCAAGACCCAGGTTTCATGGACCATATCGCGAATAAAAAAGCAGACGTTGTCCGCTTATATTTGCCACCGGATGCCAACTGCTTACTTAGCACGATGAACCATTGCTTAAAAACGAAGAATTACGTGAACGTCATCATTGCAAGCAAGCATCCTCGTCCACAGTGGCTTAGCATGGACGAAGCGATTCGTCACTGCACGGAAGGCGTATCGATCTGGAACTGGGCGAGCAACGACCAAGGAGAAGAGCCGGATGTCGTTATCGCTTGCGCAGGCGAAACGCCAACACTTGAGGCACTTGCCGCAACGCAAATCCTTAATGAAGAGCTCCCTTCTTTGAAGATTCGTTTTATCAACGTGGTGGACCTTTTCCGTCTCCAACCGAATACCGATCACCCCCATGGCTTAAGCAACGAGCAATACGATATGCTCTTTACGAAAGATAAGCCAATCATCTTCAATTTCCATGGCTATCCGACATTGATTCATGAATTTACTTATAGCCGCAATAACCAAAACATTTCCGTTCATGGATATCGCGAAGAAGGAACCATCACCACTCCATTTGACATGCGCGTTCAAAACGAAATTGATCGTTACCATTTGGTACAAGATGTTTTGCTCCATCTTCCGAGCCTCGGCAACAAAGGAAGCTATCTCTATCAAAAGATGGCTGATAAGCTTGTCGAACATAAGCAATATATCCATAGCGTTGGCCTCGATATGCCTGAAATCGCGGACTGGAAATGGAAGAAAAAATAAGCACGTTATTTCATTAAAATGCCCTCCAAAACGGAGGGCTTTTCAATTGTGTTTAATCTTTTAAAATACGCCGCCAAAGCGGTTCACTTCGCCAACGAAATCGATAGGAAGCATTACAAAAGTGCAGTGGATGTAAATGGAACTACCTATAAGTACGACCCGCGTGATGGACGAGTAGCGATCGTGTCGGCGGATGGTTATGTTATTTCGTATTATCGCGTGAGGAAACAATTCACTTATACTAATAAGAAAGGCAAGGAAATTACGATATGGATAAAAACGCAAAGCAAATAAAGCCGATGCTGTGCCCGGTATGCGGCAGATTCTATTTTTCCGAGCTGGACGATGTCCACATCGAACAACTCGGGATGACACCGAATTCGGTACAATGCTCTCGCTGCGGGTGGTATTACGACCTCGAGCAGACCGAAGACCCCGACCTCGAGAACCAGTCGAACGAGATGTCCCTGAACCAATACAAAAAGTGGTACAAGGCGAAGATCAAGGAAAACAAAAAATGGCAATACTACTTAGACTTTGTTGGCGAACCAGAACCGCATAAATGCCCTGTATGCGGCGAATATACTTTTAAAGACTCCCTATCGTCTGACATATGCGCCGTTTGTGGTTGGGAAGACACAGGCTTCGAAGATGCTCCGGATGAAAAACCAAGTCCATATATGATGTCTTTCAACGAAAAAAAGGCGTGGTTTGAGGAACAGAGGAAAAAAGACCCGAAATTCAGATGGTATGTTCCTGAAAAGAAAAAGAAATAATAGGGGACAATAAGCCGAATTAATCAAGTTTGCCTAAAAAGATATTTGATCAAAAAAGTATGATGTCCTTTGCGAAAGGAATTGAAGAGAAAGCACCTTTCTTCGTGACGGATTTTCCTGCGGCAAGAGAAGCGAATTTCATTGCTTTTTCTACAGAGTATTCCTTTGACAATGCCGCCACAAAATAGCCAGCGTAAGTGTCACCCGCCCCGACAGTATCCACGATCGGAACATTTGAAGCTTCTACGTATTTGGTTTCGTTGCCTTCAAAAAGATAGGAGCCGTGTTTTCCTGCGGTCATCAAAACACGTTTAACTCCAAAAGAAAGAAGCTTTTTTGCCGCCTCGCGGGAATGAGAGCAATTCGCTAAAGTGTTGGCTTCGATTTCATTGACAATAAGCGTATCGAGGAACGAATATAACTCATTCGGGATATCACAAAGAGGGGATGGATTATAAAGAATGCGTTTCTTTCTCCCGTATTTCCTGAATATCCATTCATTGGAAGGAAAAGGCATTTCGTTTTGTAAGAGAATGAAAGAACACGACTCAAATAAATCAATATTCTTTTCTAGAAGCGATACATCCAAATAAGCGTTCGCGCCAGAATCCACGATGACTTCATTCTCGCCGCTTTCTTCGACAAGTATCGTCGCAGATCCCGTGGGGGCATCCATTTTTTGAAGATGAAGGGAAAGGGATTCCTTATTTAATTCATGTTCAATTCTACGTCCTTCTTCGTCATTACCGATGCAGCCAAAAAAGGCGACATCCCCACCTGCGCGTGATACCGCTACTGCCTGATTGAGCCCTTTTCCGCCTAAAGATGACATCCGCTTTGAAACACAATGGACGCTTTCGCCAGGGCGAGGCAAAACGGGCACATAGTAACTTGTGTCGATATTGCTTGCACCAATAACAACAATCTTGCTCATTGCAATAATTATGCCTTATACGAAGAAAATAGTCATCGCCGATTCATTATCTGTTTCTCCTTCTATTGACGGTTTGCGTCCACCTACCGAATGAACAGAGAGGCCTTTATTAAAAATAGGAAAGGAGCAGAATGATTGGAAGCGCTATTCAAGAAACTGGTTTTGAGTTAAAAAAGCCGCTATTCCCCCCCTTGTTTTTCGAAGCTTAAAAATCATTAACTTTGTGCACAATGCACAATTTTTAAATAACATTCGATAGTTACTAACTCTTTTCGGCATTCGTTTGATTATGAATTCGAAAAACTGCAATTTATCGAACAAAAATCGGGAAAAATGCTTTGACTCGTTATACGCGCGGGAGTATAGTCTCTATCGCTGGCGCTTGCGCGGAAGTGCGATGTTGCTGACACACCCGTGTACGTTGTCATCGTGTGGCAACCGCTGACGGGGGAAGTCAGGGAACTCGCATGGAGCAAGTTGCTAGAAGCCTGAAGAAAGAAAATAGGAGGAAAATTCATGGCGAAAGAAAAAGTCATTCGCGTCCGTTTACAAGCCTATGACCATGCTCTTCTCGACCAAAGCGTCGAAAAGATCATCAACGTGGCAAAAGCCACGGGCGCCAGTGTGAAGGGTCCAATCCCTCTTCCCACTGAAAAGCAGGTGTACACGATTCTCCGCGCTACCTTCAAGTACAAGGATAGCCGCGAACAATTCGAAATTCGTACCCACAAGAGATTGATCGATATCGTGAAACCACAAAAGGAAACCGTCGAAGCGTTACGCAAACTCGACCTTCCAAGTGGAGTCGACATCGACATCAAGTTATAAGGAGGATCCATTCATGAAAGCCATCATCGGAAGAAAAATGGGCATGACTGAGGTCTTCGCGGCCGACGGGACCATGTACCCAGTCACCGTCATCGAAGTGCTTCCTAATGTCGTCATTCGGAAGAAAACGGTCGAGAAAGACGGCTACGAAGCCATCCAAGTCGGCTATGAAGACAAAGTCGAGAAACGCTGCAATAAAGCTGAACTCGGCGAGTTCAAAAAAGCCGGCGTGAGCCCAAAAGAGCATCTATATGAGCTCAAAGGCGACGAAATCTATGCCAAGAACGTTGGCGAGTCGCTTGATGCCAGCATGTTCACCGCTGGCGATGTCATTGATGTCATCGGCACCACAAAAGGCCATGGCTACAGCGGCACCATCAAAAAGTATGGCCATCACATTGGTCCAAAAGGACATGGTAGTGGCTATCACCGTGGCATTGGCTCTCTTGCCAATAACGGTCGTGATAACAACCGTGTTATCCCAGGCAAGAAGATGTCCGGACACTGGGGACCAGAAAGTGCGACGATTCTTAATGTGACCGTCGTCGAGAGCAACCCAGCCAAGAATTACATCTTGGTCAAGGGCGGTGTCCCAGGCGCCAAAAAGAGCATCGTTATGCTCCGCAGCGCCGCTCTCACCCAATTCGGCAAACCAGAAGTGAAGCCACTCGTTGACCTCACATCAGCCGATGAAACGAAGAAAGGAGAATAACGAATATGGCAAACATCGAATATCCTGTCGTTAATCTCTCTGGCGAGAAAGTCGGTTCCGTCACCCTCTCTAATGAGGTATTCGGAGTCACTGACGCCAACGAACAAGTCGTCCACGACGCTGTCGTTACGCAAAATGCCAACGCTCGTCAAGCCACTGCAAAGACGAAAAAACGTCACGAAGTCAGCGGCGGTGGCAAGAAGCCATGGAGACAAAAAGGAACTGGGCGCGCCCGTGCGGGTAGCAGCCGCTCCCCGATCTGGGTCGGCGGTGGCAAGGTCTTCGGTCCTGATGGAAATCAGAACTACAAACTCTCCCAAAATAAGCAAGCCCACGCCCTCGCGATGAAGACAGTCCTCTCCCAAAAGGTGAATCACGGTCTCATCATCGTTGACAAGATGGAAACCGAGAAGGTCTCCAGCAAAGAATTCGTTCTTGCTCTTAATGCCATCAATGCAAAAGGCAAGAGCCTAGTGGTCGCGGAAGCGAATAGCGAGAATCTCGTTCTTAGCGCCCGCAATCTTGAAAAAGTCGTCTTGAGACCTCTTGGAAATGTCTCTGTGAGCGACATTCTCAACTGTGACAATCTCATCGTTTCGAAAGATGCGATTGCCTACATCGAAGGAGGACTCAAGTAATGGCAGAAGAAAAAGTTGTCGAAGCGGTTGCGGAAGAAAAGCCAGCCGCCAAGAAGGCCACGAAGAAGGCCCCAGCGAAAAAAGCCGTGAAAGCGGAAAAAGTCGAAGAGAAGAAAGTCGTATTCGCTTCTCCCGTTGCTCATGACTATGAAGTCATCCTTGAGCCAGTCATCACTGAAAAGAGCATGGCTCTCATGCAAAATGAGAACAAAGTTACTCTCAAAGTGAGCGACAAGGCGAACAAAATCGAAATCAAGGATAGCTTCCAACGCTTATACCAAGCTCCAGTCGAAGAAATCAAAATCGTCAATGTCTTGGGTAAGAAAAAGAGCCGTGGCGGACGTTATCAAGGTTCCGTCCCTGGCTATAAGAAGGCCGTCATCACTCTCAAGAAGGGTGCTGCGATCGACCTCTTCAAAGAGTAAGGAAACACCATCGCGTATATATAAATATAAGGATTACGCGTAAAGCATCCACTATAGGAGAATAATAATGGCAATCAAATCTTATCGCCCTTATACCAAGAGCCGCCGCGCGATGACGACCTTGAGCTATGAAGGCATCACCAAAGCCACTCCTGAAAAATCGTTACTCGCCACCAAGAAACATTCCGGTGGCCGCAACAATCAAGGAGTCATTACCTGCCGTCACATTGGCGGAGGCAACAAAAATCGCTACAGAATCATTGACTTCCGTCGCAATAAAGACGACATCGTCGCGACAGTCAAAGCGATTGAATACGACCCAAATCGTACCGCATTCATCGCCCTCGTTTGCTACAAAGACGGTGAAAAGCGTTACATCATCCTTCCAGCCGGATTAAAGGTTGGGGATGAAATCGTGAGCGGAAAAGCAACCGACATCAAAGTCGGAAACAGCCTTGAGCTCGCAAATATCCCAGACGGAACCTTGGTTCATAACCTTGAGCTCCAGCCAGGAAAAGGCGGACAGCTCTGCCGCAGCGCAGGGAGCTCTGCCCAAGTCTTAGGAAACGATGGCAACTACGTCATTGTCCGTCTCGCTTCTGGTGAAGTGAGAAAACTTCTCAAAAACTGCCGTGCGACCATTGGTGTCGTCGGCAACGAAGACCACAACCTTGTCAACGTTGGCAAGGCAGGCAAAACCCGCCATATGGGTGTTCGCCCAACAGTCCGTGGCTTCGCAATGAACCCATGTGATCACCCTCACGGTGGTGGTGAAGGTAAGTGCCCTGTCGGACGCGATGCCCCACGTACCCCATGGGGTAAGAAGTGCCAAGGCGTTAAGACCCGTAAGGTCAAGAAAGCCAGCACACGCCTCATTGTGAGACGCAAAAACGCTTAATGAAAGGAGATAGACACAATGTCACGTTCTAGCAAAAAAGGACCATTCGTGGATGAATACCTTCTCAAGAAAGTAGAAGCCATCCAAAAGTCCGGCAAGAAAGAGATCATCAAGACTTGGTCTCGCCGCTCGACGATCTATCCAGCCTTCGTTGAGCAAACATTCGCCGTTTACAATGGTAAAGAGCACATCACCGTCTATGTTACTGAAGACATGGTCGGACATAAACTCGGCGAATTCGCACCCACTCGCACCTTCCCAGGCCATCATGGTAATAACCTCAATGATCAAGCCTCCAAGGGCAAATAATTAAGGAGTAAGCAAAATGGCAGAAGAAACAAAGAAACCAGCTGCGAAGAAAGCTGCTCCAAAAGCCGCTAAGAAAGCAGTCACGAAAAAGACCGAAAAGGTTGAAGAGGCAGCCCCAAAAGCAGCCCCAAAGGCCAAAAAAGCCGTGAAAGCGGAAAAAGTCGAAGAAAAGAAAGAGACCAAGAAAGTCGCTGAGGAACCAAAGAAAGCCCCAGTGACCGAGGCTGTCTGCTTCGCCCGTGACGTGAGAGTCACCCCACGTAAAGTCCGCTATGTCGCTGACTTCGTTCGTGGAAAAGATGTCGATGAAGCGCTTGCGCTCCTCAAACATCTCAATAAAGCCGCTGCGATGCCTCTATTCAAGGCCATCAAGAGTGCTGCGGCCAATGCGACAAATAACTTCGGTATGGACGAAGACAAACTCTACGTCGCCGAAATCCAAGCTAGCGATGGCGTGAAGATGAAACGCTTCACCCCAAGAGCCAAAGGCAGTGCTAGCCCAATCATCAAACGCATGTCTAACATCCGCGTTGTGGTGAAACAAAAATAAGGAAGGAGAAAACAATGGGACAAAAAGTTAACGCCGTCGGATTACGTATCGGTATCAACCGCGGCTGGGAATCCAATTGGTTCGCCTCCAAAAAAGAATACGGTCCATTCCTTTGGGAAGATATCGCGATTCGTCGCTACCTCGAACCAAAGCTCAAAGAAGCGATGGCTAGCCATATCGACATCGGCCGTGTGAAAACAGACAAAGGCCACAATGTCATCGTGACTGCCTTCGTCGCCCGTCCAGGTGTTGTGCTTGGACAAGATGGTGCGACCATCAATGCAATCCGCAAAGAACTTGCGAAAGTCGTCAAAACCGGAACACTTACTCTCAACGTTGTTGAAGTAAAGAATCCTGATCTTGACGCCACGCTTATTGGCAAATGGATCGCAAGCGAGCTTGAGAATCGTCAAAGCTTCCGCAGCACCCAAAAGAAAGCACTTCAAAGAATGCGCAAAGCAGGGGCTGTTGGCTGCCGTACACAATGCCAAGGTCGTTTAGGCGGCGCTGAAATCGCTCGCCGCGAAGGTTACAAAGAGGGCGTCGTACCTCTTGAAACGCTCCGTGCTGATATCGACTTCGCCCATGTTGACGCCGCAACAAGCTACGGACGCATCGGTGTGAAAGTCTGGATTTGCAGAAGCACCAACAAAGCCGAAAAGGCCGAGAAAGACGAAAAGAAAGAAGGAGGCGCAAACAATGCTTCAACCAAAGCGCGTTAAATATCGCCGCCCTCATGGACTCAAATACGAAGGCCATGCCAAAGGCGGAACGAATGTTGACTTCGGTGAGTACGGTTTGCAAGCCCTAGAAGGTTGCTACCTTACCGATCGTCAAATCGAAAGTGCCCGTATCGTCTTAGCGCGATACACCGATAGAGCTGGAAAAATCTGGATTCGCGTGTTCCCACAACTCGCGAAAACCAAGAAACCGGCTGAAGTCCGTATGGGTTCTGGTAAAGGATCGCCAGAAGGATGGGTCGCCGTCGTCAAGAAGGGAAAAATCCTCTTCGAGATTGGTGGTATTAACCCGACCGTTATGCAAGAAGCGCTTCGTATGGCCGCTTATAAGCTCCCGATCGACTGCAAAGTTGTGAAGAGAACCAAAGCCTTATCCGAAAGCGATCTTCTCAAGATGGAAGCGGAGCATGCTTCTTCCGTCGAAGCTCTCGAGGAAGAGGAAGCCGCTCAGAAAGTTACTGTCAGTGATACTGGAAACGATGAAGCTGCCCCAGCAGAGGCCGCTCCAGCCGCTGCTGACACGAAAGGAGAATAGCGATGGAAATCAAAGAATTCCGCAAAATGGATGCGAAAGAGCTTGATGAGAAGATTGCTGCTCTCCGCGCCAATTTGTTCGAACTTCGCCGTAAAAAGGCCGTTGGCCAACTAGAGCACGGAGAAGAAGTCCGCGCTGTCCGCAAAGACATCGCGAAAGCCGAAACCGTCAAGCGTGAGCGTGAGCTCCAAATCGATGGTGATAAGAAATAAAGGAGGATATAGACATGGAAAGAAATTCTAGAAGCACGTTCCAAGGCGTTGTTACCTCGAATAATAACGACAAGACGATCTGCGTCACGGTCTCTACCAAACGTAACGATCCTCTTTATAACAAACGTGTCGGGTATAGCAAAAAGTTCTATGCCCACGACGAGAAAAACGAAGCCAAGGTCGGCGACACCGTCACCATCATGGCTTGCCGCCCATTTAGCAAAACCAAGCGTTTCCGCTTAGTGAGTATCGATAAAAAGGCCGTCGGCAGTGCTGACGAAGCCACCCTCGCCGAGGAGAAACTCGAAGCCGCCGAAGGCAGCGCCGAGGAAATCGCTCCTAAAGCGACTGAAGAGAAGGAGGAGAAGTAACCTATGGTTCAAAATGAAACGAATCTTGTGGTTGCCGATAACTCCGGTGCCAGAAGCGTTCGCGTGTTCCGTCAAAACGGCGGCGCGAGAATGAAAGTCTCTAGCTTAGGTGATGTCGTCACTTGCGCAGTCAAGGATGCCATCCCAAACGGCAAAATCAAAAAAGGACAAGTCGTTAAAGGCGTTATCGTTCGTGTCAAACGTGCGGTCATTCGCAAAGACGGCAGTTCCATCAGCTTCGACGACAATGCGGTTGTTCTCATCGATAACGATGGCAACCCACTTGGAACCCGTGTCTTCGGGCCAGTCGCTCGTGAGCTCCGCGACGCAGGGTATATGAAAATCGTTTCCCTCGCGATCGAAGTTCTATAAGGAGAGCAATCATGAATATCAAAAAAGGTGATAAAGTCATCGTTCTCTCTGGCGACGACAAAGGCAAGACGGGCATCGTTCAGCGCGTCTATCCGAAACTCAACAAAGTCGTTGTCGAAGGCGTGAATGTGCATAAGAAGCACAAAAAACCGAATCAACAAACCACCGAAGGAAGCGTTCTTGAGATTTATGTCCCATTCGATGCTTCCAAAGTTGCATTGATTGATCCGAAGACCAAAAAAGCCACGCGCGTCCACTCCAAAGTGGTCGATGGTAAGAAAATCCGCGTTGGCGGCTCGGGCGCTAGCCTTGAGCAAAAGTAATGGGAGGAATTAGTTATGGCAGAAGAAAATAAGAAACCAGCCGCGGCTAAGGCTCCTACGAAGAAGGCAGCCACGAAGAAAGCCGCTGCCCCAAAAGCGGAAAAAGCAGCCGCTCCAAAGAAGACTGCGAAAGTCGCTCCGGCAAAAGAGATGAATCGTCTCCAAGCCAAATATAAAAACGAAGTCGTTCCCGCACTCGTCAAAGAGTTCGGATACTCGACGGTGATGCAAGCTCCGAAATTCGAGAAAATCGTCATTAACGTCGGCGTTGGCGATGCAACACAAAACGCCAAAGCGCTTGATGATGCCCTCGCTGAATTAGCGACCATCTCTGGCCAACACCCAGTGAGCACCCACGCGAAAAAATCCATTGCGACCTTCAAGCTCCGCAAAGGACAAGCAATTGGCTGCAAAGTCACGCTCCGTGGACAAAGAATGTATGAATTCTTCGATAAGCTCGTGAGCATCTCTCTCCCTCGTGTCCGTGACTTCCGCGGTGTGAGCAAAAATGCCTTCGATGGCCATGGTAACTACACCCTCGGCGTCAAGGAACAGCTCATCTTCCCGGAAATCGATTACGATAAGGTGAGCAAAATCCGCGGCATGGATATTGTCATCGTCACGACCGCCCATAGCGATAAAGAAGCTTATGAACTTCTCGCTCTTATGGGTATGCCGTTCCGTAAATAAGGAGTGCAAAGATGGCTAAGAAAAGTTTAGTTATAAAGGCCTCGCGCCCACAAAAATTCAGCACCCGTGAGTATACACGCTGCAAAAGATGCGGTCGCCCACATGGTGTTATCCGCAAATTCGGACTTTGCCGCATTTGCCTCCGCGAACTCGCCTATAAAGGCGAAATCCCAGGCATGAAGAAAGCCTCTTGGTAATGAAAGGAGATCACTAACATGAACGCAGATCCAATCGCCGACATGCTCACCCGTATCCGCAACGCAAACGCGTTACGCTATGAGAGTGTCTCCATGCCGAATAGCAAAATGAAAGAGCAAATCGCCGCTATCCTTAAAAAAGAAGGTTACGTGAGCGAAGTTCTCGTGGAAGGGGAAGGCGCCAAAAAGACCCTTACCCTCACGTTAAAATATGGCGCTAATGGCGAACGCGTCATCTCGGGACTTAAGAGAATCAGCAAACCTGGTCTCCGTGTCACCGTGGAAGCCGACAAGCTCCCAAGAGTTCTCTCGGGACTAGGCATCGCCATCGTCTCGACGAGCCAAGGTCTTCTCACCGATAAAGAAGCCAGAAAAGCCAAAATCGGTGGTGAAGTTCTCTGCTACGTCTGGTAATCAAGGAGAATGAAACATGAGTAGAATCGGATTTAAACCCGTCGCTCTTCCCGCCGATGTGGAAGCTCACATCAATGACGGGTATGTCATCGTGAAAGGCCCGAAAGGCGAAGTAAACGTTCACATTCCTGCGGACGTGAGCGTCTCTCTGGCTGATGGCAACTTCACCTTCAGCGCGAAAGGAGAACCAACTCCTAGCCAAGGAACCGCCGCCGCCCTCATTACGAACGCGATCAAAGGCGTTACCGAAGGCTTCAAGAAAGAACTTGAACTCAATGGTACTGGTTACCGCGCTTCTATCGTGAACGGGAATGTCAAAATGTTCTTGGGATATAGCCACGACATCGTGGTCTCTCCAATCGGCAAATACACCAAAATCGTTTGCCCAGATGAAACCCATATCACGGTTGAAGGGTGCGATAAGCAAGAAGTCGGCCAGACCGCTGCCTTAATCTACGACAGCCATCGTCCAGATGTTTATGGCCAAAAGGGCGTCCACTATAAAGGACAGCACCTCATTAAGAAAGTCGGTAAGCGCGCTGCCGCTACCTCGAAGAAATAAGGAGGACAAATGCAATGATCGAAAAAGAATCGCGCAATAGCATTCGTGAGCGTAGACATGCTCGCGTTCGCGCAAAGGTCAAAGGCACGGCCGCTATGCCACGCCTTGTTGTCTTCCGCAGCAACAAAAACATCGAAGCTCAAATCATCGATGACATCAAAGGTGTCACTCTTGCTTCGAGCAGCTCGAGCGCTCTAAAACTCGCCAATGGTGGCAACGTTGAAGCCGCTAAACAAGTCGGCGCTGATCTTGCGAAAAAGGCTTTGGCCAAGAAGATCAGCAAAGTCGTCTTCGACCGCGGCGGTTATGAATATCATGGCCGCGTCGCTGCCTTAGCCGATGCCGCTAGAGAAGGAGGGCTCCAATTCTAAGGAGTAGCTACGAACATGGAAGAAAATAAAGTTGTTGCTTCAGCTCCTGAAGCCGCTCAAAAAGAGAACACCAACAAACCACGTCGCAGTGGCAATCCGCAATATGAGCCTCACGGTTCATTAAGCGCCTCCCGTCCTGGCGACCGCAAATACGGAGATCGTAAAGGCCGCCCTGGTGAAAGACGTGGCGGACGTGGTGGATTCCGTCGCCCTGTCGAAGACGAATACACCGATAGAGTCGTCAATATCAACCGCATTTCCCGCACTGAACAAGGTGGAAAGCATATGCGTTTCGATGCGCTCGTCGTCGTCGGTGATGGTAAAGGCAGATACGGATTTTCTCTCCGCAAGTCCGGTGAGGTACCCGATGCCATCAAAAAGGCGTTAACCGCTGCGAAAAAAGACATTCATTATGTCAAAATCGTGAAGGGAACCATCGCTCACGAAGTGAAAGGCGAATTCGCCGACACGACCGTCTTCCTTAAACCAGCCCCAGCTGGCACGGGAATCGTCGCTGGCGGTGCAGTCCGCGCCATTGTTGAGCTTTGCGGCATCAAAAACGTCGCGAGCAAAGTTTATGGCTCCCGCACCCCAATTAACGTCATTCGCGCTACTAGCGCTGCGCTTCAACAGCTCAAGGAATACGATAAGGTTATGGTTCTCCGTGGCTTAAAGACCATGGAAGAAATCAAAGCTGCCCGCGCTCCAAAAGCTGCCCCTAAAGCGGAAGGAGACAAATAATGGCTACTTCATTAAGTGATATCAAAGTGATCGAAGGTTCGAAATTCGAGCACTTCCGCAAAGGTCAAGGCCGCGGGACTGGAAACGGCAAAACCGCTGGTCGTGGCCAAAAAGGTCAAGGT
>ERZ808274.493-NODE-493-length-19385-cov-3.888515_pt1 | contig 19385 bp, 11 predicted proteins | sample MGYA00521277_ERZ808274 | MGnify/ENA primary metagenome ERZ808274 (study PRJEB31516, sample SAMN03275597) | gut metagenome | biome: mammalia-associated habitat; material: feces | host: Papio cynocephalus | place: Kenya | collected 2012-07-28 ... | reverse complement strand
GATAGTAAAGAGGTATTCAATCCAAAAGAATCAGCAGCAGTTAAATTATTATCCGAAGCAATAAAAATAGCATATGACAATATTCAAAAAGAAAAGCAGAGCGAAAATACTCCTTCATATACGCAACAGGGTTTAAACGTTGGTGTTTATAATGCAGAAGGATCAAGCGACAAGAAGAAGAACGCTGAACAGTTGGAATTATTCGCTCAAGGTTCTGGTATCGGCGGAGATTCTAGTATTAATACGAAAATACCTGGTGATATCAGTGCATCGGTTAATACAACACCACAGGGAACAACTGTCAATATTACCAATGTAATACCACCCCCAACCGTTACAGCACCTGCACCGTCACAAACTAACCAAACACAGAATACAAATATTAGTAACAATACTTCAGGTGTAACAAAAGTAGAGTTTTTTGAAGGGCAACCAATACAATATGTTAGAACTAATACTGGAGACTGGACATATAATTTACAAGATAGACAAACACGAGAAACTGTAGCATATATTAGAAGAAGAAATCAAGCATTTGAAAATCTAGCAAATGGTAACATAACTATCAACAATGGAAACGGACAAAACAGTGAAAATAACAGTACAACTGGAGAAAGTAACAATACAGAAGGATCGGTTGATAAATCTATACTGTCTCAACTTGTGGATGGATTCAATCTATTCTCAAAACTGATTACACCAATCACAATTGGATCTACGGTATTTTTACCTTGGATAGCTAAACAATTTGCTGGTGGTTCATACGATCCTGGAATGTATAAAGGTGCTGACCCTGGCGAAAGAGCGAAGCAAATAGAAAAACAAAATATATTTGAACGAATGTCTAGTGGAGTTAGAACAATAGACAATGTCATATTAGGTAAAGATATGACTACTTATCGAGAAGGGGATTATGTATCTGAAGGTATCTTCAGTAGCCATTCAGAAAATAAATCAGAAGATCTTATTTCTAATAAATATACAAATAAAATTGTGCAAAATTTCTTTGATCCTAGAACAGGCAAATATATGCCAATGATCGAGAAGTTATCAAATATTAAATATGTAGGAAACATATTCAAACCTCTCAAATGGATTGGACAAGCAAATCAATATATTAGAGAAGGTAAACTAGGAGAACTTTGGAAAAATACAATATCTAAAATCAAAGATGGTAGAGAACTTGATCGGATAAAACATTTTGTTGCTAAGAGTGATTTCAAAGATGCAGAGAAAAAATTAATAAAATTAAAAAACACTAAAGCTACAGGACTACTAGATAAAACATCTCTTTTCATTAATAAAATATCGCAAAGTATTGAAGTTGGTTTAAAGAAAATAATATATAAATTATCTGAATTTAAAGGCTTAGCTCGACTTAAGATAAGGGCTAAGACAATGGACTTTGGTAAATGGGTTAAAAAATTACTTGCTCCAATATCTGAGCATACATTAATGAAAACAATAAAAAATATAGGCGGAAAAGCTCTTCATGCTCTTTTCCATACTCCAGTTCTAAACTGGATATTTGTTAGTGGTGCTGTTGCAGATTGCCTACTGAATGGATCGTTCAGAACAAGAGTTGTCTTAGGAATTCTTACTCAACCGACATTGGGAGAAAAAGTACTTGCGGCTATTCTTCATGGATTTAACGAGTGGATTCCTTGGATCGGAGGACTTATTCCTACAAAATATTATGTAGATTGGGGAATGAAGTTATTACAGTTCTTGTTAGGATGGACTTTTGGAGATTTAGGTAAAAAGAGAAGAGCCGCTAAAAAAGAAGTTGATCAATACAATAAAGACAATGGGACTACATATGATATTGAAGAATATATAGCCAATGTGAAACAAGATAAACCGTGGTTAGAAAATAGCTGGATTGGGAAATCCTGGAATTGGGCAACAACCAATATGACATATGGTTGGGATTATATGATGGGAAATGATCTAACAAAATATGCTCAAAAAACACCCAAAGAAAGTATACAACAAAAACAAATTGGTGAAGAAATTCCAAGTGGATCTGGATCTGGGATTCATACAATACAAAAAGGAAACAACGCGAAATTCGGAAATTCAGATATTAGTACCAGTGGATGCGGACCTGCTGCTGCGGCAACTGTTCTAAAAGCATATGGTATTAATGCTGATTTAAAGAATGCTGCTAAATATGCTGAAGATAGAAATTATGTAACAGATACAGCTAGTAGATATACAGCAAGCGGTACAACAGGAACCAAGGCATCATATTTCTCTGATATATTTGGTGCTAATGGTATTGGTACAGATTATACAGATAACAAATCTGCTATACAATCTGCTATTGATATGGGAAGTCCTACTGTATTACTTGGTCAAGATACGATGAATCATTCTAAATCAAATAGTCCATTTGGACCTAATCCGCATTATGTAGTAGCTCAAGGAAAAGATAAATTTGGAAATATTATTGTTGATGATCCTGAATTAAATAAAACCACAACATATAGACAAAATATTTTAGACAATACTTCACTCGGTATATTAACCGGTGGTAACTCGAATATTAAATCAGAAAAAAACAATCTTTTCGTCGGGCCGATACAACCAGAGTTTATTGGACCGATTTCACCAGAACAATCAGCATTTGAAAAAGATCCTAGAACATCATATATTAGATGGTCAAAGCTTACCCCGAGACAACAAATTGAATTGATTAAAAAAATTGCTAAAGCGAATGGTATAAAAGAGACTGCTGATAAAAAAGAGATTCTTACAGAAAATAATATTCTTAACTATTTCTTTCCCAATGTCAAAACAGTACAGGGACACAAATTATACACAAGCGATATGAAAGATAAAGCCAGATTTATTAAACGAGTATTAGAAAAAGAGATTAGCGCATCTACAAACGATGTTGTTGTAAATGATTATATTCGTAAAAAAACAATAAACAAATACAAAAACAAAGACAAAAATCCAATAACTAAGCCTGACGATCTTAGTTTAGAGGATGATGGATTAGTAAATATAACCAACGATGATACTGCAAGTAATAATGAAGAAGAAAATGAAGAAAGCGGTGGTTTATTAGGATATATAGGAAAATTCTTCAATACCATTAGAGATACAGTAAGCAATAGTAATTTAAGTGATCGTGAAAAGAAATATATTAATCTTGTCTTTTCTACAGATTTCATGGGAAATAAATCTAGCAATAATACAAAAGGTGAATTTAATGATGATGGAACAGCGGCATATGGAAACTATGCTGATGGTAGTTTACCATATAAACCGATGGATTCATATGAAGATTTTGTTAATATGTCTGAAACCGATAAATCATGGTTCCGTCTTGGTGGATCAAAAAATAACGCTCAATGGAATAATGAATTAATAGATGGAAATACGACTCCTGACAAAGCAATGATTGGTAATAGGTCTACACTACCGAACTGTGTTGGATGGGCTTGGGGTAGATTTAACTGGATTTATCATCAACTAACTGGAGATAAGAAAAAATACGTAGTAAGTGGTGATGCTTGTGAACTTTATGACAAAGCTCATACTATAGGATTAAAGACAAATAAAACAGAACCTCAACCTGGTGCTATAATGTGTTTTAGAAGTAATAGTAGCGACGGTCATCCTGGCCATGTAGCAATTGTAGAACAAGTATTGAATAATGGTAATAAGATTATAATATCAGAAAGTCAATGGACAAACAAGACTATGTTTGCCAAATATGTAATCGAGAGAAACGATCGTCCTGGGGCTATGTGGACATATAGTTCAGGATATATCTTCCAGGGATTTATATATAATCCTGGTGTTGAGAAATGGATTAGACAATGTGAAAAGAATAAGAATATAAATCAAGGAACATTAGAAAATAGATGTAGAATAATTTGGGCTGTATTACAAAGAGAATTGGAAAAATTAGGATATGATAATGATTATATTGTAGCTGGATTTATGGGTAATATTTGGATAGAATCTGGAAGAACGATGCTGGCAAGCGTAATAGAAGGCCAACTCGGAATAAATAGTAAAGAAGCGCATAATTTAAGACTCAAATGCAAATCAAGATCAACATTAGCTGGCAATCTAAAGGATATTGACAATTATACTCGCACATACATATCCACATCGAGTGGGTATAAATATGATAAATGGTATTTGTGTGGTTTAGGATTGGTTCAATGGACAGCTTCTAGAGCATATAATCTATTACAATATGCATATCAAGAATCTGGAGGCAAACATTGGACGCGATTAGATACACAGATAGAATATTTAATCAGAAAAGAATTATCACTTGGATATAAAAGTATATTAGAAAATCTTAAAAACGTAAAAAGTGCTGAAGAAGCCGCTGAATACATATGCTTACATTTTGAGAGACCTGCAGATCCAGACGCTACTATGACAGAAAGACAAAACAAAGCTAAGGAATTCTATTCAAAATATTGTAAGACTCTCCGATCTAAGGCTAAATGGTCCGGTTCTGGTAGTGGATTAGAATCCATAGGTTCAAATGATTTTAATAAATCCTTAACAGAATATGCTAAAACTTCAAGAAATAATGTATTAAAAGAAATATCCTCAACGAAGAAAGATTTTAGAAGTACTACTAGATATAGTAACAAACCATCTAAAACTCCTATAATTGATTTTACTAAAAAATCTAACTACAGTAAGAGTTTTGATAATTCACAACTAACAGGTTATGGAAGCGGTTCGTCTACGTCTAATAGATATAATCAAAAACAAAGCAAATATAACAATTATTCGATACATAACGATCCATATTCATATGGTGGAATAGGATCTGGATCTGGTAGACCTTCTGTAAAAAATAATAACTCTAGGTTATCACATCAGTATCAACAAACCGCTAGTAGTTCAACTTATAATATCAGCAAAAACAACAACCCAAATTATATAAATTCATTAATAGACTTAAGTAAAGTTATTACATATCTAGAAACTATAGCTACTAATACTAAATATAATATATTATTGTCTAAACTTGTAGAGATATTAGAAAAAAGAGCTATCGAATCTGGAACCACATTAAAAACGAAATCGAACAAACCATTCCTTACGCAAAATATAGACCGAGCAATCACAAGTAATCAAATTAATATTGAAGATGAATTAAGTTTAATATTAGAAAAAATGAGTAGAATAGTATCTAGATAGTTAAAATTAGGAGTTGGGTTATAGGCCCAACTCCTAATTAAATTTTTAAAACAGTATGAGGTGATATATGGCTGACACAGCAAAGACAAATGAAAATAATACAGAAAGTGTTCCAGTGTTTAATGAATTGACTAGGGTTCAGAGTGATGAGAACGCTGGACAATTATTTGGACAATGGGGGTCTGTTATAAGTCGTGCAGAAAATGTTTTCAATGGCATAAAAACCGATATGGAAAATAATGAAACGTTTATAACAACTGCCTTCGATGCAATAAAAAATTTATACAATTATAAAACTCCAGAACAGTCAGGTTCTCCAGGGGTGAACCAACTACCAGATCCATCAGTCGAAGATGCTTTAGCTAGTATTTTTGGAATGCCATATCAATTCTCTGAAATAGTAGACCCGCCCTACATATACAAATCATCTGATGGTGAAGATAAAAGTTCTACAATCGGAAATAAATTTTTAGAAAAGATATTTTCTATGGCTCCGATTATATTTTTATCACCAGGAGAACCAGAATTTTTAGAAGGATCTTTATCGAAAGAAATGTTAGATACATGGGCAAATGCATTACTCACGGCGGGTAATGGAGAACTCAGTATAGCTGGTTCGCAAGAAGATGGAAAATTTTATGGGTTTAAAAATACATTTGTAGAATATGCTAAATATGTAAATACAGCGGTAAGAGGATTGTCTATGTTTTTAGGAATTGGAGATTTAGACATACCAATACCAGGAAAAGAAAACAAAACTATTAAATTGGAAAAATTCTATATTGAAGAGTTTATAGGTTCTGAATATGAACGATTGTTTGGAACATTAATGAGTATTCCTTTTTATATAGATGCTGAATCGTCTATAAGTGATTCCTTCGGAAATAGCACTACAGAATCAATGGTTGCTCAAACAGTTCAACCATTCACAGATCAGGCTCGAGAACTAATGTATTTAACAGGATCGGCGGATTCTAGTGGGTTGGCACGATCTCTTGCACAACTGATGGCTAAAGGCATCGGATCACTTAATGATACATTACAGGGTGTGTTTAATTCAAAATCTATATTGAGTAGGTTAGGTGGAGAAATTCATGCTATTGTGGGTGGAGGAAGATTAACATTCCCAGAAGTATGGGCAGATTCGTCATATGGAAAGAGTTATGATATAAATATAAAATTACGTTCTCCGGATCCTGATCCCGTTAGTATTTTTCTAAACATATATTTACCAATAATTTTATTAATGTGCATGACTGTTCCTAGGCAATATGAAATGTCATCCAATGCATACTCTGCTCCATTTATTATTAGAGCCGTATATAAATCAATATTTAATATTGAGATGGGGATAATAGATTCATTAAATATATCAAAAGGTGGAGATGGTAGATGGAATGAATTAGGTATGCCAACTTCAGCCGATGTAAGTTTTTCTATAAAAGAATTATACAATAACACTTTTATATCAAAAGGATTTGGACTAATTAAGAATACTGCTCAATTAGATTATTTAGCAACATTAGCAGGAAACAATTTAAACGAACATGAAATGTTTAGAAGATGGAGATTGTTCTCCATCTTAATAAAACAAGTTCCTGCAGATGCGGTACGAGGCATTCGAAATGCTATATCAACAAAAATATTGTCAGTAATGAATAGAACCGCCAGATTCTTTGGTGGAGATATTGTTGTGTAATTGATGTAAAAGGATAAAATCATGACTAAAACTCGTAAAGAAAAAATGAACAAATATATGGATAAGTATGCTCATATTCCTAAAGATTATAATGAGCGTTTAATGTGGATGATCAATAAAACAAACCTATCATCTAATAAAATGGATGAAATAATAGAAAAGAAGAGAAACATAGAAGCGTCCTTAAGATACTTTGATTATAAAATAGTCTTATATGAAAACCCAGAAGGAGCAGAGAGACCAAGATTTAGATTAGTAAACACCAAGAATTATATGAATATGGCTATTCAATCAAAAAACTTTGTACATGTATATTCGCCGAATGCTAATAATGATCATAGATATATTCATAGATTAATCGATCAAGAACTAATACAATTAAATCAAATGATAAGTACTCCGATGCAGGTATGTATAAATGTATATTTTAAAACACCAGCATATTTCAATCAAGCAGATACAATACTGGCCGAAATAGGATTATATAGACACATTCAAAAACCAGATTGGGATAATATTGGGAAAAAATATACAGACATGTTTAATGGAAACGTTTGGTTAGATGATAATATGATAACTGACGGAGAAGTTCATAAGTATTATTCCATTTTACCAAGAGTCGAAATATATATTAGATATTTAAACCACTTCCCCAACTATCAGCAATATTCTAGAGTATATAACAGAGCAGATTACAATTCTAATACACAAATAACTTACCTTAATAAAAAAGGAGAGCCTGTTGGAGGATAATTATTATGCAGGAATCACATACTTCTGGAAAAGATGATACTGGAAAATTACAATTATCATTAGTACCGACGCAAATTGTAAAAGATATAGCTGAAGTACGAATGTTTGGAAATAAAAAATATCACAGTCCAGATAATTGGAAACAAGTAGATGTATCTAAATTTATAGATGCTATGTTACGACATACTTTAGAGTTTATTAACGATCATGATAGTATTGACGCAGAGAGTGGATTACAGCACTATAAACATATTGCTTGTAATCTAGCATTTATATGTGATATGATGAATAGAGGTGCAGAAAAATGAGTGTAAAGTATGCTAATAAAATTACCAATTCTATTAAAGATTTAAGAAGCTTAATCAACACAAACAAAACTATCGGTGAAAGAATTGTATCTGAGCTCAAACATAGACTTAATCCAGATTGTATATTGACTCGGTTTGGTAATGGTTTAAGTATCAAAATGAAATTTCGAGATGATATTAACGTATCAGCAGATCTACAGAAATATCATAGAATGTTTGTTGATATCATTAAGCAAACATTTGAAAAAAATAACATTGATCTTCAAATAGATTCTAATATATGTATTACCGTTATGAACGGTCATAATTCCGTATTATTTATTATATAATAAACACAGGAGCAACAATAAGTTGCTCCTGCTTATTTTTACGAATTGATAGATCTTAATGTATTGTCGATATACTTATTATCTACTTTTTCTAATTGAAGAGTAGAAACCATTTCAAGCAATGTATAAATACATCTACTACTCTCAATTATTTTATTCATATTTAGTCTTCCATTATTTTCTCTGTATTCCTTGCTTAATGTAGGATTTTTCAATACAGCTTCAGATAATGACATAACAGTTCTCTTAAAAATATTATGATCATTTGAATGCTGGATATTATAGATCTTTTGTTTAGCTAATCTTGATTCTGCTTCCTCAACCATTTCAGCATAATCATCATCGTTTGACTCTTGAGCACTTTTCACTCTATCTGATGTTTGCTGTAATACAGTATTTACGTCTTCTTTATCCATTTGTGTCTTATTAACAAAATCTTCTTCGGCATTAGATACTCGCATATAGATAAGGTTTGTCATATCGGCGACATCATCAACAGCATCTACTTTCTTCCAAAAATCTTCAATAGCGTTTTTTGGAACAGATTCTGTTCTAGGATCTCCAGCTTTTACATCTTTTGTAACCTTATCGTATGTCTCTTTAGCTTTTTCATATATAGCTCTTAATAACCAATTATTTGAATATTTCATCGTATTCATCAATTTATTATGTTCATAATCTTTAACATATTGAGAAATCAAACCTTCACAAATAGCACGTTCTCGTTTACTTATATTTTCAATAGATCCAGTACATATTTCATACAATGCTTTTTTCATTAACTGATATTTTACTTTATCTTTCCATTTGTAAAAGTTTTCAAATTGAATTTGTTTCTGTCTTTTTTGATTATCTAGATCAGATAAATATCTATCTCGCTGTTCTTTGGCATATTGCTTATTAACTTCATTGATAGCTGCAATTTCAGCTTTTCTCTCTTTAAGTCTTTGACGATCTTCATAATAAGATCCCATAATTAAAATCCTCCTACATTTCCGAAATGTAAATGGTAATATCTGGAGATAATGTTCCATCCATATTCAAAATATTGCTAATGTTTAGAAACTCAGGAGCAGTATCTATAGGAATTTCATTGTCAGAAACTTTATAAATATGCTGAATCTCTGGACCATAATTATTAAATCCTAAATACTCGAAATACTTTAATTGTTCAGAATATTTAGTGGCGATATACGATATTAAATTAGGAATATGTAATTCTGATATATCGTTCAGATCTTCAATATAGTCTTTTATATCTAATACTATATTATCTTTCATATAATTATCGTTACTAGATACTAATTTAACTCTAAAGTAGAATCTTAAATTGACACTATCAATAAATTCAGGTGTATCGTTTAATATACTATCCTTATTTTCATCCCTGATGATATAATATACCTTAGATGGGCCATATGTATTGAATAATTTAAAGTCAATACCAAATGAGTTTTCTAGCAAAACTAAAATATTGTCTATATACGCTTTACGATAATTTAAAGCGTTTATAGCGTTTTGTGCTAAAATTTCGTCTTTACAATAATTATATCCAAGTAGAGGAACACTCTTAACATAATATCCACGCAAGTCTAACACCGTGTTACCATCATCATCTTCAATATCTATACCATATGGAATACATCTAGACCCCATAATCTCAGCATAATTATGATACATCGTAACACCATTTGCAACATTGTAAATATTTGTTACAGTCCATCTATCCATTCCTGGGCATATAGAACCAAAATTATATTTTGAGTATGTACCTGTATTATCAGGAATTCCTGATAATATGTATATAGTGACATCAGATGTTGGAGCAAAAAATCCGTACTCGGTAGCGCTACTATACATATCATAATTGACTAAAGTATCATCATATTCTATAGTAAGTACTCCAGAATGATCCGAAAAATCTCTATATATATCAATTTTATAATCATATACTAACTCATTTTCATCTATTATAGGTGTAATAAATATATTATTCATATCAACACTAAATGTGGTATTGGTGATTGTAGTATATTCGATACCATAATGATGTAAAATATCACTAGCATATATGACTGTTGATAAATTACAATGTACCGAATATGATTCTCCAATAAATATGTTATATGAACTTGGTCCATTGCTAGTAGCTTTAATAATATATGTATTCTCTTCTTTATCAATGATTCTAATTTCAATCTCACCAACAAAATCGATGAATGATCTTATTTCATATTCAGTATCTGACAATTTACACACATCTAAAGATGATCTATCGCTAGAAGTTATCTTAGATATTTCATTTGTGATAGACAAATTCAAATTGTCCAGTAAATCGTTTAATGAAATTCTCTCACCTTGGTGAGATAAATATACATTGTTTCCATAACTAAACGTAACATTATATTCTTCTTGTCCAATAGTTTGAACATTTGTTACTTTAATATGATTATTATAATCAAATATATCTTTTGAATTGAATGTTTGTTTAAATGTATAACCATATGTATTAATATCATACGATTCCAATTTCATAGATCTATATCTATACGGTTTCCCATCTTTCTTGAATACTACTACAGCTTTAACCAACGGTGTATAATAATCTTCGCTAGTAGTATCATCAAACAAAGATACCAAACCTAAATCTGATTGAACAGATTGGATAATATTACATGTCAATGTGTATTGATCTGTATTATTACCTACAAACGATCTATTCCAATTGATATTACTCGCAATGAACTGTATATCTGATTGATCGTTTACCCAATCGAAATACAAATATGGATTTTCATTAACAGCCATCATATAAAACGATGAATATAATTTATATCCATTTATATTTATAGCATATGGGTTTGTATATATAAACTCAGTATTATCTCGTAACTCAACATTTGACGGTTCAATCTGAATAATCGTACCATCTGGATATATAACCTTATTAGAAAATTGAACATATCTCAATCCTTCTGATAGATGGATTGTTAATTTGGGTTTATATGTATTACTTATAGATTTATATTTTACTTTATATTTAATCATATAACCTTTAATCAATTTTTCTGGCCAAACATTTTGAGAAAGACTTGGAGCATATGTTTGATAAGTTGTATTTATAACTTCTTCACCATTGTCTGTAAGAATAATACTGTTTTCTATAATATTTCTGTCTTGTGTAGCATTTATAATATAATCTACACCGTCGATAGTTACTGTAATATGAATAACTGTTCCTTGGAAATCGTCTAAAACATCAACATCATATTCTTTTCCTGTTAATATTGTAGTATCTTGTTTATCTTCGATCTCTCCGTATACTGTCGATCTGTGTATAGCATACCACCAATTGTTTTCTTTTCGATTATTAATTTCTGGTAAATTATTTTCATCTTCTACATATAATTCATATTCCTTTGAGCTTTCTCCAAGTGTGGATGGGTCAATCAACATTCCGTCTGGTATATAGTCTTCTATAACATAATACCATGTGTTTTCTTTTCTATATTTAACTTCAGGTAAATCTTTTTCTAAAACTTTATTGACAAGATATGGTTCTGTCACAAAATATATATCGTCAGGATCTTTACGAATACTACTATCTTCTTCTGTTACAGTCTCTACGACATAAAACCATTCATTCTCTTGTCGATCATATACATCTGGTAAATTTTTTTCTCCAGATATGTACAATTTATATTTTCCAATTGGGGGTTCTGGTACATATATAATACCGTTTTCTTTCAACGATATTCTACTATCATCAGAAACAGCATTGGTTACTATACCAACAAGTCCATATGATTTTAATATACTAGATAATTTAATAGTAGATACTGGTTCATATTTATATGTAACATCATCATATTTCATATATACTAAACCATTAAGTTTAGTATTTAATCTATTCGTAATCCCAAATGTAACTTTTGTATTTTTTGAAATTCCGTGAGCCACAACTGGAACACTAGAGAATGTGTATTTTATCCCGTCTACGATATAATAACCTTCTACAAAGTCAAAACATTTTAGTTGATTGTCTGTTACTGAAATCAAACTATTATCTTCTTTTGTAATATAAGTAGTTTCATATGTATATTTTTGACCAACACCCATCTGAATGTAATCTTCAACTATAGTATTATTAGAAGAATCATTCATTATATATCTTTCACCTTCAGGTTTCGGAAATACATGAGTATTAGTATCACAGTCTCCTACAGAAACACCACATGATACACTTGTTGGATCTGTATTGACAACTTCTACGATAAATTCAACCTCTACATTATCTCCTCTAGAGACACTATTTGGTGTAAATTCTAGTAACGATCCTAGTAGAGGGCTATCGTTTACATATGCTATTCCATCGCTACCAAGTCTAAAACATGTTCCGGCTGGTAAGATATATTTTGGATAATCTGTAGAATAAACTTGTGATTTGATAAGATCATTAAGACCTATCCTAATATCTAATGTATTAGATGGAACAATATTATTATTCTGATCTTTGGTTACAAAATATGTATAGTATACACGTTCAATCTGATTGTCTATTTTCTTTTGTACAAGTAATCTTCCTATCTCGGAGTTTAAAATATTGAAATAATTGTTAAGATCGGTGATTGTTGTTAAATTGCCTCTAGAAAGAATTTCTTTTGGAATTAACGATTGTAGTTCTTTCTTACTTTTTTTATCTTTACCACCAGACGATTCTGTAGCTGGAGTGAGTAAGCATGTTATGTTATTATAACCATACGTATCAGATGATAATGTAACATATGTATCTTGTGAATATTTAAAGTTGCCTTCGTTACCGTTTGTGGTTTTTATTAAACATTCTACAGTTGTATTTAACCCAGGAGAATATGAATTTCGATCGAATCGTACACGAATTAAATTGGTATCAATGTATTGATACCAGCAATAATATTTGGAATTAGATTCTGGTATCGACGATCCTTCAAATACAGGGGTTATATAGTATTCTTCATCTTGCTCAATACAATGAATTTCGAAATAAGCGAGTTGATCTGTAAATTCAAAATTTATAATTTTATTATCTATAATATTTGAAGTGATAAGCTTTTTCGATACTACAAAATGTTCAACTTGAGATAATTCTATTGTAAGATATATATAATTTTCATTATCCACATTTACCACGATAGGTGGATTTAAAAATGAAGTATAGCTATTAATATTAGAAGTCGGGACATCTCTATCGTCTGGTATACTGTATTGAGCTGTATATGAATAATTGTTTTGAGTTATATTTGGCAACGGAAGTTTATTGACAATTTTAATTCGTTTTAGCTTAATATCATATTCTAAATGAAATGTGTAATCTCCTATTACAAATGGACATTCTCTATCGATCGTGAATATATTTGTTTTCGGATCAAAATAATTAATTAAATCGGATTCTTTAATAGCTAAATATACAGTTATTTTTGCTGGTATAGCATTAATGTTATTTATATTTGCTACGATAGCATGAGTAACGACATTTCTTTCTAATCTGGCTCTAGACGGAAAAACCTCATTGCACAATTCACCTGTCATCTGAACTTGTGTCTGTAATCTGTGAGATTCTAATGCTCCTATATATCCATAAGTACCAATAGCAAGAGTCTCTTCAGTTTCATTCGGTAAGAATGCAGATTTTACATCATTTACTAATTTAGACAGGTTATATATATCTGAATTTACTAATGTTTTAGACATATATGTATTATTGCCTCCGATCATTGATTAATTGGCCCGACAAAATTTTCTTGATGCTGTTTTTTCCCAGTATACCATAATAATTTATAACCTCTTCTGTTATTTTCTCTATTTACAGGAAATACAAATGCAAACGATGGTAATGTGCCGTCAACATGATATTCTGTTACTGGGGTTGAACTTTTATTAAAGTATTCTTTTTCTACCCATGTTAAAGGTAAATATTCACGATTAAGAAAGCCAGAAGCGCTTATTTGTAGAGCCATTAGATTATTAAAATTTTCTAAAATATACGGATTTAAATCATCGACAAAAGCAGCTTCAAATTGAATAGTAAAGGATAATCCATTTTCTCCACTGAATGATGGATCACCAAATACATCTCTTGGACAATTAATAGGAATCACTCCCCAAAAATATGCCCAATAGATTAAAGTTTGCATGTCTTCGGAAACAATAAATTTATAAATCCCCATCGTATTATGAAGAAGACGTTTCGTATAATATCTAGAACTAGGAGGTGTTACTAGACCGGTTCGTCGTAAATTATGATACATACTATAAGCTTTAAAAAAATGATACGTATTTAGATATCTATCGTCTATAAACTCTAAGCTGAAATTATAAGATTCATCTGATGCTATAGAATCTTGTAAATAATTGTATGATGTACCAAATAGAGTAACTGCATTGTCCATAGTTTTAGCAGAAGATTCGTCCATTGATAATGAGCTACTTACAGATGAACTCAATAAACACGAGAATGGTCGGTTATCTATAGAATATTGTAATTCTTTAAGAACTTCATTATTTGATTGGTATAAACTTCTAAAATAAGGAGAGTTTCCTAATTGAGGGTTTAATTGTAAATTTTTATTTTTCGGAAATTCAAAACTTTTATCTTTTTTCAAATCCTCATATAAGCTCATTTCCTTTTTATTTTTACATATATGAAGATCTGGTTTGACAAAAAACAAATATTCTCTACATGGATTTAGTTTTCCATGTAAATCTAGCAATCTACCAAATCTAGAAAATTTATTAAATTTATAATCTTGTATTTCTTCTTTGGTATATAAACCATGCGAATGATACAAGCTATTCGGTATATGGTTTTCTGGACTTAGTCTCTCTCTTTCTGCTTTTGATTTATTCGATAGTCCAATAGGTCCAGTATTGTCTCTGTCAACAAATTTTGATGGAAACTCATCGTCGCGTTTTTTTGATGGTTTATCTGTAGCAACCGTATTAATTGATATATTATCAGGATATACACTCTGAGCTTCTGTTATTATGTCCGTATTTAAACTTTTTTCATACGGAATGCGTTTTTGGCTATCGATAAATTCTAATTCCATGTTTGAATTTTCATAATTAGGCATAATATATCAACCAGCCTTATAAAATATTTATAGTGATGTTTTCCTGGTTTATGAATATTGAAATCAAAAAGATATTATATATACGAAGAATGTTTTATGCATTCTATCTTTTATATATTGGAGAAATTATGTTATCGACTATATGCGGCATTGCTAAAGCTGCAATTTCAAGTCCTATTGTTCGGACTCTTGGAGGAGCTGCAGTTACATATGCTGCAAATAAACTATTTAACGACTCATCTCTAAATCATTCCTCGTGTGATAATACATCATCCTCACAAAAGAATGAGTATTATAATACAGCATATAATAATGTAAATCATAACCATTATTATACGAATCATGATACGATGAATAATAAATGCTCCGATGATTCAAGTGTGTTGTCTAATGATAATTCTGCAAGAAAACATCACAATATATTTATGCATGAATTTTGTAAATGGAATGACGCTGGATTTACATTTACAAATACTCTTAGATTATCATTGAAATACACAATAAAGTATTATGATGATATCAATAATGGTTGTGAACCCATTGAAATGAAACCTTTGATTACTATGAAGAATCAGTAATATAATATACCGTATGAGCTAAATTGCTCATACGGTATTTCTTTTATTTTTTAACATCCGATTAATATTTTTTTTGAAAGGAAAATTATCAAATGTCATTACAACCGTTAAATGAAGATGCTGGAACCGTAACAGCAGTTTTCGACTTAGCAATGGGTATAAGCAAAGCTGTAGCAAAAAATAAAAATAAGAAAGTATATTCTTATTCTTCTTTGGCTAAAGCTGCATCTTCGTTAATTGCTATTTTCCCAGTATTAGTAAGTAGAACCATAGAAGCTAAAGTAGCGCAGAATATTAGTAAGTTCATTGAACAAAAGGCATGTAGTTTGTTCACTCTAGCATTACAGCAAGCAAATATTAGTACGGCTCAAAGTGGTGTAGAATATTTAAAAAATTTCCACCAGAATTTAGACATTGGTGGAGCTGGAGTTGATACCGTTGTTAGAACAATGCAGGCATGGATTGGTGGAATCACAGACGGTGCGGCATTAGATGAATGCGGATATATGTACGAAGCAGCATATAACAAAATTGGAAAAGACCTTTATTATGATGACTTACTATATCCAGATTATCATTTAAAGATTAATCAAGTTAATATAAACCAGATTATGGAATCAGTACAAAATATATCTAATAATAAATATATCGATACTAATTCTTACAATACAGCTAGCCTAGAAGATTTAAATGTCATTCATGAAATGATATCTAAGTACCGTAAAAAACCAATTCAAAATATCCCAGATGAATATTGGGATAATACCGCTCCAAGAAACAGGAGTCAAGCATCTTGGCAACAGCAAGAAAGAGCCCGAAGAGCATATGCTCAAGATCAAGAAGATGATAGAGCTTTTAGAAAAGAAAATTTTGAACGTGGTAGAAGACTCAAAAGAGAAGATAAAATGGATAAAGAGCATGATGCCGATAGAAGATATGAGTTAGAGAAAAGAGCGCGACTAGATAAAGAGCATCAAAAAGATCGTGAATATGACTTGCAAGTAAGAGATGCAGAGCAATTAGCAAGAATAAGTTCTGGTAGAAATGTAGAGTTTCTCAAAGACCAAGACATTAAGAAAATGAATGATGCTATTCCATCGTTACTTGTTGTACGGTTCTATCAATCTACAACAGCAACCGTAGCTACCGAGTTTATAATTGGTGTAAAATCTAGAATGATTCCAGTTACTACAGCAGAAGTGTTACGTCGAATAATGAATGATAACAAAGACGGAAAAAGTTTCTTAAATTTAATGAGAACTATTACTGGTGAATTAAAAGTATCTGATTTCTTATTTAATCTTGGAAGAATTAAAGAGGACATTCGTTCTTGTCGAGTAAAAGGTGCATATGGAGATACTTGGAATTTATTAAAGAATAGAGCAGATGCTGCAAAAGAACAAGTTAAATATGGTAGACGTAATGATTACGCTGCTATTACTACAGTTCTCATCTCTAAAGCCGATGCCGATGAATTATTTAGAGCAGAAAACTTTGACATAACCGACGTTAGAAATGCGTTGCACTTTATGGAATCCTATAATCTAATGGCATTTGGTATAGTGGACGAAGCCACAGAGTCGTTTAGAATACTATTCGACGATGATAGTAGAACGTTTGAAGAAATTTCGTTCATGATGCTTGAGAGAGAAAGTAATCGTGAATACAAAAAATTGATCCAATTAATGGCTTCTTCAAGATAGGAGAGAATATAATGTTTACAGACCGTGAGTATTTTCAAGTAATTAAAGAAGTATATGATATTTCTACTCTCAAAGCAAAGAAGCAATTATTGTTTTGTAACGAAGCAAAAAAAGCTTCTACTTTAGATCACATTGTAACCAAGCTTTATAAGCATATTCAAGATAAAATTACCGAGATAGATTTTGGATCTATCCCCAAATCAAAAGGTGATATAACCAAAATAGAAAATTATGAACAAATGATGGATTGTTTGAATACAATAGCAGATCTTGTCAAAGAATATAAAGATCCTACAAAAACAGTACAAGAAATATATACAGCAATTGATAATGTAAACACAAGAAAACGTGAATTCACAAAAGCTTTTGCGTTGAATATTGAATTTCCTATAATGCTATATAATACAACAGTATTATCCATTGTATCAGCCATATCTTTACTCATCACATCATCTATTGAATTTATTAAAAATGGTCATGATTCATTTGAAGCTTCGTTTGATAGAGCTGGATATATGAGATCCAAAGATCATTTATTATACGAGTATGTATCTCAATTTAATAGCACGTGTGCAAATCATACAATAGATAAACTGATTAATGGATGCATTAAAAATAATTTAGTTGCTACTAAAGAATCAGCCGTTCCGATTAGAGAAGATTATGATGATATTGGAGATATAATTGACACTGTAAAAAAAGCCGGTCCGGCTGGAGCGGTATTAGTATCGCTAGCATTACCTGGACCTTTTAAAATTGTTGGTATAATTGGTGCAATAGGATTAGTAGCATATAATTTTATTAAACTTATAAATAAATGCATTGTCTTTTATCTGAAATTCACTAATGATATTTCACTTTGGTTCGCTATTCAAGCTGAATTTCTACGGATTAATGCAGAAAACTTGAAGTATCGTGACGATGAACATGGAGAAAAACATAAAAAAGAAGTTTACAAACAGCAAATGAAATGGGTTGCTAGATTCAATAAAATTTCTAATGCTTTTGCTCTTAAAGATTCAAAAGTTCAAAAAGAGATGAAACGAGAAGAACAAGAATATAAGCAACTTCCTCCAGAGGAAGAAAACGAAGATACATCTAATGATAATGATACTTCTAACGATGGGGATTTGTTTTAAAAGTATAACTTTAATATAAAATACTCATTATATAGGAGTATATTATTATGGCGTTTTTTTGCAATGAAGATGATTATTATGAAGCTGTATGTGAAAATCGACAATATGGTAAAATTAAAACCAAACGACCTTCAAAAGAAGGATATAGTGCTAGTGTAGATGCTTTAGATTATTTTGCTAATGCGTCAGATGGGGAATTAAAACGAGTTAGACCGTCAATTCATGATTCTTTTCCCGGACGAAAAACTGAATTTAAGGACGTAGATTCAAGAAAGTCCAAAGAGAATAGTGATTGTTGTCTAACCGATTATTCAATGTTTGGTATTGATGATACTACTAAATTTGATAATATGATGTCTGGTGTTAGCGATACTTCTTTTAACGATTTAGCTACCGATGATCCTGTTGATCAGATTAAAGAGTCTGCGACAGGATGGAATGACTTATTTTAATTCTAAAGGGAGAATTTTCGTACATTATGTCTTATAATGATTATTTTGGTATTTCTGATAATGATTATAACATGTTTACCGAATCTAGTATTACCGGTAGATATGATTATATGGATATCACTGAA